>Ga0081455_10009113_pt1 | contig 10241 bp, 9 predicted proteins | sample TabmetS3T2R1_FD_70207 | JGI IMG/M metagenome (GOLD analysis project Ga0081455, IMG submission 70207) | Tabebuia heterophylla rhizosphere microbial communities from the University of Puerto Rico - S3T2R1 | ecosystem: Host-associated > Plants > Roots > Rhizosphere ... | reverse complement strand
GCGGGTTCCAGCCACCGCCGCAGTGGGGCCCACAACCAACGGAAGGCGGATATTATCAGTGGGGTGGCGATGGCGGTGGAGTTCAATTCGAGTTTGGCGGAACCGGATTCAGCGACTTTTTCGAAGCCTTTTTCGGTGGAGGCCGCGGACGCTCCGCTTTCGGCGGATTTGGCGGACGCCAGGCGACCGCGGAACGCGGAGCAGATGTCGAGGCCGACATCATGGTTACACTGGAAGAAGCGCTGAACGGATCGACACGACCGGTCTCGCTGCGCCGGGCCGGCTCAGACAAGGTTGAAAACTATCAGGTCAAGATTCCGCGCGGCGTTCGCGAGGGCCAGCGCATTCGTCTGGCTGGTCAGGGCGAAGCCGGGGTTCGTGGTGGAAAAAGCGGGGATTTGTTCCTGCGGGTACGGTTGGCGCGCCATCCAGACTTCTCAGTTGAGGGCAGCGATTTGATTCACGAGGTGAAAATCGAACCGTGGCGGGCAGTCCTTGGCAGCGAATTGCTCGTGCCCACACTTGAGGGCAAGGTCCGCCTGAAGGTTCCATCAGGCACGCAGGGCGGTCAGCGATTTCGGCTGCGGGAACGCGGCTTACCGGGGGTCTCGGGAAAGCGTGGCGATCTTTACGTCGAAGTTCAAATCAACGTGCCAAAAAAACTCACTGAGCGCGAACGGGAAATCTGGAACGAGCTGGCAAAACTGCACGGAGCGTAATTATTGTCATGTCGAGCGAAGTCGAGACATCTCTTGAATGTCCGTCTTTTCTGCTCGACGCAATCGCCACCAACAATTAGAGATTCCTCGACTTCGCTGGGATCAACAAAAATATGAAGATTTCTCTCGGCTCCGATCACGCCGGTTTTCGTTACAAGGAAAAAGTCAAAGAACTGCTCGCTTCGCTTGGCCACGAAGTAAAAGACTGCGGTACATTCAGTGAAGACCCCGTAGACTATCCGCTCTTCATACGCCCAGCCGCGGAAGCGGTCGCGAACGGCGAGTGCGAACGCGGGATCGTTTTCGGCGGTTCAGGAAATGGCGAAGCCATGGTGGCGAATAAAGTTCATGGTGTCCGCTGCGCGCTTTGCTGGAGCGAAGAATCGGCTCGTCTTTCACGGCAGCACAATGACGCCAACGTGCTTTCTATGGGCGAACGTCTGATTCCGGAAGACCTCGCGCTCGAAATCGTGCGCATCTGGCTGGAAACGGGTTTCGACGGTGGCCGGCACGAGCGACGCGTGGCGATGTTAAACGCGATGTAATCCAGGTAAGGTCGGCCCGCTGCGCCGACCGGACGCCGCAGCGCGGCGTCCCTACCAACGCAATCGATCAACGCACACCGCAACAAGGAAAACCGCGCTAACGAACGCATTGCTTCGAAAAAATGCGCGATTGATTCCGATGAGATCGAGTTTCTCGGTTGTGTGTTCATAGAAGAGAGCTGCTGCGATTAGCGCCATCGACCAGTAATAAAACACGCCAAGCTGCGCCACCACACCGAAAAGGATCAGCGCCGCAAATGTCATAAGATGCAAAAACTGGGCCAGACGAAGACTGCGCGCGATACCGAGTTTCACAACGAGCGACCGTATGCCTTCACGCCGATCAAAATCGTAATCCTGGGTCGCATAAATGAGATCGAATCCCGCGACCCAACAAACAACGCCCGTTGCAAGCACCATCGGCGCGAAATTGATGCAACCCGTTTGTGCAATCCATGCGCCCACCGGCGCAACGCCCAGGGCAAGTCCCAGAAAAAAGTGCGTTGCGCTGGTGAATCGTTTTGTGAGCGAGTAGAAAAAAATTAACGCCAGTGCAACCGGCGCGAGAATCAAGGTCAACCGGTTAATCGCAGCCGCCGCGAGGAGAAAACCGCCAGAACTAGCTGCGAGTAACAGGACCGCTCTTGACTTGGAGATGAGCAGATGGCGCGAAGCCGTGCGCGGATTGCGTTGATCGAGCGACCAGTCAACCACTCGGTTAAAAAGCATCGCTGCGGTGCGCGCGAACACCATACAGATCAGAACCAGAACCAACGTTCTCAACGACGGCCAACCGTTCGCAGCCACAATGAGCGCCCCGAGAGCAAATGGCAGAGCGAAGATTGTGTGTGAAAACCGAATCAATCGCAAAAAACGCGAGAACGGTCCGCCGACTCCGATCTCCTCCCCTGATTGATGCATTGCGAAAGAGTTGTATCGAACGCGCCGAAAAAAGCGAAGGTTGTAATGGTGTTACGGGTTCCGACCGGCGCGCCCGACCGGTGCGCCCTACCCTTCGGGATTGACCGGAAAATGTTTGTTCTTGAGACGCTCCGGGACCTTTTTCGTTTGTTCCAGTTCCACCTTTTCGGTCGCAGCATTTAGCTCGTCGTAGGCTTCCCGACTTTTTGCGGCACGGCACATGTAAGCCGTGGCATGTCCCAGAGGAATTCGAGCTTCAGGCATCCCGACAAATTCCACCGCTTGCTGCGTCGCAATCGCAAGTTGCAGCGCTTCCGGATCGGCGAGGCCGATGTCTTCGCTCGCGAAAATGACAATACGGCGTGCGATGAACCTGAAATCTTCGCCGGCATGCAGCATTTTCGCGAGCCAGTACATCGCGCCTTTTTCGTCAGATGCCCGCATGCTTTTAATGAACGCGCTGATGGTGTCGTAGTGCGCATCGCCCGCGCGATCGTACACCACAGCTTTCTGTTGAATGCTTTCTTCGGCCACCTGAAGCGTGAAATGAATTGCCCGCGCGCTGTAGCCGGGGACATTGACGCTGGCAACCCCGGAATGTTTTTCACGCTTTGGGCGGCCGGCCTCAGCGCGACCGGCAACGGGCACCGTGGTGAGGACCCCAATTTCCAGCGCATTTAAACATTTGCGCGCGTCGCCGTCGCTAAGCTTCGCAAGATGTCGGCGCGCATCCTGATCCATCTTCACATTGTAATTTCCAAGTCCGCGTTCTTTGTCCGCTAATGCGCGGTCGATCAACACTTCGAGTTGCTCAACGCTGAGTGGTTCGAGTCGAAAAATCTGGGAACGCGAGACGAGTGCGCTATTTACATAAAAGAACGGGTTGTAAGTCGTGGCACCAATGAGGCGCAGCGTTCCTGCCTCAACATCAGGCAAGAGAATGTCTTGCTGCGCCTTGTTAAAATGGTGAATCTCATCAACGAAAAGAATCGTCTTTCGTCCTGACGTGCGCAGGCGATTCGCGGCAGCAGCGATGACACGACGCATCTCGGCGACATTGCTTTCCACGCCGCTGATCCGGACAAATTTTGCGTGCGTCATCTCCGCAATGATTCGAGCCAGCGTGGTCTTACCGCTTCCTGGTGGCCCTGAGAAAATCACCGAAGGCAAACGATCGGCTTCAATCGCGCGACGTAGAAGTTTTCCCGGAGCCAGAATGTGCTCCTGACCGACGAGTTCATCGAGGGACCGCGGGCGCATGCGCGTGGCAAGCGGCGCGCTGTCAGCGCGCTCAACGTCGACATCCTGGTCATCGCCGAAAAGGTCCGTCACCAGGGACGTTACGGCGCTCCAGAGGATCGTGCATCTCTTTGCAGCCACGGCCCTGTGGGCCGTACTTTGACGCGCCACGGCGCGTGGCTACAGCTTTCCGTCACGCTGTTGAGATAGAGCGATGCGACAGTTAAACTCGATGGCACAAGCATGAACTGCATTCTCGTTCCGATCGATTTTTCGGATCTAACTGAACCGGTAATCGATCTAGCCCGACAACTCGCCAAGGCTTTTACTGCGGAGATCCATCTGGTTCACGTAAAGCCACCCGCAGCCGCGCCGATGCCAGGTACGCTCGGGTATGGTCTGGCCGGGATGTCTGAGCTTGCGCCGATGACGGGCGTACCCGTGCCAGGCTTTGCACCAAGGCCCGAAGCAACTCCAGAGGACGAAGGCGAAACATCGAAGCTCGCAAGGTTGCAGCAAGAGATAGCTCAAGACGGTATCAAGGTCAGTTTACATGAGGCTGCCGGCGACGTGGCCGACGAAATTTTGAATCAAGCCGAAGAACTTAATGCCGATCTAATCGTAATGGGCAGGCATGGGCATGGTGCAATGTATAACTTGCTGGTAGGAAGCACTACTAAAGGCGTGTTGAAACATAGCAAACGTCCTGTGTTGCTTGTGCCGGCTCCCAAGTCGTCATAAAGAGTTTTTCAACACCTAACACCTAACACCCAACGCTCAACTCTCACATCCAACGCCTAATCCAGACAGTTGAGCGTTAAGTGTTCGACGCTGGGCATTGGATTTTTTTCCTGAATCTTGAAATCTCACAAATGGCAGATCGCGTTTGCGGCTTGCCTTGCCAAGGCCGGATAAGCGAAAAGCCGATGGATGAAATTCCTGAACGGGGCGCGTCAACCGTTTGTCGCTTTGTCGCTCATGGCCGCGATAGGAATCGTCATCGGGGACGTTTTTCCTCTGCCTCGCACTGCTTTGATTATGGGAACGATCATCCTCGCGGTCTGCATCGTGATTCTCACGTACCGACCCGTACTGTTCGCCACTTATCTCATCGTTTTGCTTGCCTTCTTCCTCCTGCACAATCTTGGAACAAGCGACACGGAGGGCCAGCAACTTGCTGATGAGCTTGGCAGCCGGCCGCGAGTCGTCACCGCAATTGGGTGCGTGGTTACCGAGCCAAAGATTGCGCCCAGCGGGTTCGCAACGTTTCTGCTGAAACTGACGTCAATTGAGTTCGAAGGCCAAAAGGAATCCACGCGCGCGGTGTGTCAGGTCCGTTGGAAAGGGGCTCCGGAGTTTGGCGACGAATTGAAGCTTTTCGGAATCGCCGAAGTCATCCCGCCACCTCGAAATCCCGGCGAATTTGATATGCGCGCGTATCTGGCGCGTCATGACGTTCGTCGAATGCTCTTTGTTCGTTATCCTGAAGACGGCGCGCTGATTCGGCACGGCGGAGGCAACTACATTCTACGACTGGCGCAACGGTCGCGGGCGTGGATGCAAAACGCGCTTTGCAGAGGACTGGAGAACGCGCCCGAGGTACAGAGTTTTCTCAGCGGGATTGTGCTTGGCCTCCGGCATCAAACACCAGAAGACATTGAGGAACCCTTTCAACAAACCGGGACGCTTCACCTTTTCGCTGTCGCTGGTCTACACGTTGGGATTGTTGCCACGCTGTTATGGATGCTCGCAATGGTCGCGCGGCTCTCACGTAAATGTGCTGCTGCGGTCATCATACCTCTGCTATTTTTTTACGCCGCAATCACGGGCCTGCACGTTTCGAGCGTAAGAGCTGCCGTCATGAGCTCGATTTTGCTTGGTGGCTTATTTTTCGAGCGCAAGGTGCTGGTTCTTAACAGTCTCGCCGCGGCGGCGTTCTTCCTCCTTTCCTGGGATACCAACGAGCTTTTTTCGACAGGCTTTCAACTCTCGTTCGCGGTTGTTGGGGCCATCATTTTGTTTGCCGATCCGTTTGCGGGATTTTTGCAGCGCTGGACCGATCCTGATCCGTTCGTGCCACGAAGCCTGTTGCGTGGTCCGCAACGCTGGCTGCATGCAGGCTTCAAATGGCTTTGCCGCGGAACCGGTGTTTCTCTGGCGGCATGGCTTGGTTCGCTGCCCCTGGTGCTTTGGTATTTTTATATCGTCACACCGGTATCTCTCGTAGCCAATTTGATCGTTGTACCGATCGCTTTTTTTATTCTCGCGATTGCGCTTCTATCTCTTCTTTCGACGCCGCTACTCCCTGCGTTGGCAATAATTTTCAACAATGCCAACTGGCTCCTGGTTCGACTGGTCATGGGAATTGTGCAATTCCTCGCGCAGATTCCCGGCGGCCATTTTTATGTCGAACATCCGCATTGGCCGGAAAAGCTCCTTGCAAAGATTACGGTTCTGGATGTGCAGGCCGGCGCGGCCGTTCACTTACAATCCGGACACGCAAACTGGTTATTCGATTGCGGGAGTGACCGGACTTACCCCCGGGTGCTCCGCGAATATTTGCACTGGGCCGGTGTAAACCGGCTTTCCGGCGTACTGCTTACTCACGGCGACGCAAATCACCTCGGTGGCACAACGCAATTGTTGGAAGATTTTCCTGAAATCCACTTTGTGGACAATCCGACGCCAGACCACTCGGTTGTTCACAAAAGGTTGCAGCGTTTGTTGCAGGAACACGGAATCAAACCGGACAATCTAACTGCAGGAGACAGTTTCCGTCTGTCACACAGTGTCACGGCTCACGTCCTGTTCCCTCCACGAAACTTCAGCTCGCCAATGGCTGATGATCAGGCATATGTCGTTCGCGTGCTGGTGGCGCCTGCAACCTCGATCTTGTTCATGTCGGACAGCGGCGCCAAGACCGAAGAACAATTATTAACTCAGAGCCTGGATCTTCGCAGTGATATCGTCATTAAAGGTCAGAATCATTCCGGAGCGTCCTGCTCCGATCCATTCCTGGACGCGGTGCAGCCGCGTCTGATCATTGCCACGTCGAGCGATTTCCCACGTTACGAACGAGTCAGCGATACATGGATAGAGAATTTGCAAAAACGGGGTATTAGGCTTTTTCGCCAGGATGAGACAGGCGCCGTGATACTGCGGTTTCGCCAAAACGGTTGGGAAGCGCAAAGTTACGTCACCGGCGAAACCTTTCGCAGTTCCAGCGAGTGAATAGTCGCGCCTTTCTGTTGGAAAATGCGCCCAAATCGGCTCAATGGCAGATCAACGTCACTGTCGCTGATTACAAAACCACGATCTGCCTGCGCGACCTCTTTGATTATCCCAAAGTAATCAACGTCATCTGTCGCCATGTAGATGCTCCCATCGTTCTTAAGCGCGGCATGAACCGCGCTGAGGAAATCCGGCGTCACAATCCGACGTCGATGATGACGGCGTTTTGGCCACGGATCGGGAAACAACAGATAAAATCTTTCCACCGATCCAGCCGACAGAAGAAAACGCACCGCATAGAAACTCTCCACCCGCAATAGCCGAACATTATCCAGTGTGGCGGCCTTGCGCGCCGAAGCGCGGATACGATCGAGCAATCGTTCGATTCCCAGGAAATTTTTGTCCGGCATGCGCTGAGCTAGCGCCCGGAGAAAGGAACCCTCGCCGCATCCAAGATCCACTTGCACTGGGGCCTTGCGCTCGAAAATCTTATCGAAATCGAGACGATCAGTTAACGAGTCAAGGTCGATTACTCGAAAAGGGACGTGCCTGCGGTGAGCTAAGCTACCCTCATCCGCAGGCACGCTGAGGAGAAAGTGAATCGACGGATCCGAGAACCCGAATCAACAGGGAGACAATGCCGAAAGAACCGCGGCTGTTTTGATGATTTTGTCTGACCTGCATTGAAAGTGACGTTGAACCCGTTTATGCCGATCGGCCTACTGATGGCAAGCAAAAAATACGTTGAGTTATTCACAACGGCCCTGATTTGTTAATTTAGAGGCCGAACGGTCAGGGTCGCCTCGCCGTTGCAGTGAAAGCGCGAGACTGAGGGCAGATCTAAGCAATTACTGTCTGCGCGGTTCGAACCCCTCACCTCAGTCCTCTCCCCTTGCCCAAGGGGAGAGGCGAAAATAAACAGCATTAAACTGCTGATCGACGAACACTGCCATTTACAACGCGACGACCGAAAAGCTGTCTAACATTGGAAGTATGAAACGAACCCGCATTCACTTGGTTAGCTACGCCTTGATTGCTGCATGCATTATCGCAAGCAGCCAGGGTCAAACTCCTTCCCCTCCCGGAACCAAAACCGCGATCTTTGCCGGAGGTTGTTTCTGGTGCATTCAACCGGCCTTCGATAAGGCAAAGGGTGTTATCAAGACCGTGGTGGGTTATAGCGGCGGGACGGAACCAAACCCGACTTACGAACTGGTTTCGTCCGAAAAAACCGGCTACCGCGAATCCATCCAAATCACCTACGATCCGACGAAAATTTCTTACGATCAGTTGCTCGACATTTACTGGCGGCAAATCGATCCGACTCAAGCGGACGGACAGTTCACCGATATCGGCCCGAGTTACCGAGCTGCCGTTTTTTACGGCGACAACGCCGAAAAAAAAACCGCGGAAGCATCGAAGGAGAAACTCGCGAGTTCGGGAAAATTCACTAAACCAATTGTGACCGAAATCTTACCGGCGATGAAATTTTATCCCGCTGAGGCGTCTCACCAGAAATACTACCAGCAGAACCCGGAACACTTTGAAGCATTCGAGGAAGGATCTGGACGGGTTTCGTTCAAAAAGAAAAATTGGGAGAAATAAGGGCTTTACCGCTGCTCGCCGCCCACGCCCATGTTGCTAGACAACCTGCACCCCTTCGGCGGCGGTTCGTTTAGCGTAAAGATCGCTTAGGCGTTTTGTCATCGGACCGACTTTGCCATCGCCAATCTGGCGATTGTCCAGCTTGGTAACAGCAGCCAGCTCGCCCATCGTGCCAGTGCAAAACATTTCGTTGGCGCTGTAAACATCGACGACTGACAGGTCGGTCTCAACACAACGAATTTTTTCTGCGGCGCAGATCTCCATCACGGTCGCGCGGGTTATTCCCTCTGGACAGGCCACGACGTGGCTAGTAGCCAGATCACCGCTTCCGCGCGACTTATCGGAGTTGCGCACGATGAAAACGTGCGTGGCGTTTGTTTCCGCGAGAAAACCGCGCGTATCGAGCATCAAGGCATCGTCTGCGCCAGCGTTGTTTGCTTCGATCTTTGCCAGAATCGAGTTCAACAGGTTCGCATGATGAATTCGCGCGTCGAGAACCTCACGCGGTGGACGCCGGATCTTGCTGGTAATCAAAGTCAGACCGGTCCTTGCGTAGACTGGAGCCTTATGCTCCGCGAGAACGATCAACGTCGGCTCGCCCTGGTTTAAACGCGGATCCATTCCAGATGTGATTTTCACACCTCGAGTGAGCGTCAGCCGGATATGCACACCGTCACGCATCTTATTTGCCGCGACTGTGCGTTTGATCTCGTCGATGATCGTGTCGTGCGACGGAATTTTGGCAAATGCCAGGGCCCGGGCCGAATTCTCCAACCGTTCGAGATGCTCATGGAGTTTGAAAATCCGGCCATTGTACAACCGCAATCCTTCCCACACTGCATCGCCACCCTGCACTGCGGAATCAAACGGACTGATCCCAGCCTTGTCGCGATGCACAAGCTGGCCGTTAACATTAACAATCAGGTCACGATTTCGCTCATCGAATTTTTGAAGCATGACTCAACAGAGCTAACCACGAATGGACACGAATAAACACGAATTTTCAGCGTAGCCGATATTCGTATAATCTGAGGTAGCACTCGCGACAGCGACCGTGAATTTCCTCTAACCGCGCGGGAACTTTGGAGTCGCTCGGATGATATGGTTGAAAAGACGTCGTCTTTGCCACTTCACCGTACCAATGGCTGGCCCAAACACCATCGGTCTCGCGTAATCCCGGCGGCCAGGAAAGCATTGAGTCGCTAAAGTCGACGCCGACGGCGTCGCAAAGCAGCCGCAACATTCGTTTGGGATTTTCCAGCACATCTTTTGCGTCGACCACCGGTGGCACGGAATTCGTGCGAGCGCGGATAAAATCAAAGATCTCCGATTGCTGTATAAAACCCAGGTCCGCCAGAGTTGGGTCTTCTCGTTTTTTGACGTACGACGCGATCACCTCGCTTGGATCGCGAATTAAAAAACAATTCGTAACTGCACCGAGCCATTGACGATCCACTTCCGGCAAAAGGTGATGTGCCATTTGCTTCTGGAAGAAGATCAGTTTGCCATTCGGGACGGGCCCGGTCAGTTCCGCAACGACTCTCCGCCAATCGGTCCCGCCTGACGCGATCACCTCGTCGGCGCCGGGATGTTTCTTGCCAGTTGTGTTTAGGTAAAAAGCATAAAACGGCTCATCGACCACAATCGTGTCGGCCCGATTACCCCAGGCACGCATCATGGCGGTTGAGATGTTTCGCGGGCCCGACCACATGGCAATGCGGACCGATTGAATCATCGCCAAAGAATCCTCGCGGCTGGACAAATTGCCAGCCGGAATTGATTCTTTCAGGCGCAAAAAATCGCTCGAGGAAGCGACCTAACTCTTGGCGAAAACGCCTAATAACGGCCGGCGAGACGGCGTCTTCGACCGAAAATCGCTAACGAAACCGTTCTCAGTTCGAATCTCAACATGGCCCGCCGCGCGTTTGGCGTCGTAGACCAACACAGCGCCAACCGGCGCCTGGTAAGGGTCAGTCACCGG
>Ga0081455_10009112_pt1 | contig 10241 bp, 7 predicted proteins | sample TabmetS3T2R1_FD_70207 | JGI IMG/M metagenome (GOLD analysis project Ga0081455, IMG submission 70207) | Tabebuia heterophylla rhizosphere microbial communities from the University of Puerto Rico - S3T2R1 | ecosystem: Host-associated > Plants > Roots > Rhizosphere ... | reverse complement strand
CGACGACTTTCAATCCGAGCCACTGATGGTAGGGCGCGCGAGTGACCAGCTCCTGCACGCGCTCCAACGTGATTTCCTGACTCATGGCGCGACCACCACCTTGCCGATGACCTCGCGGTCCTGGATCAGGCGCAGCCCCTCGCGTGCCTCGCCGAGCGGCAGCACCTTGTCGATCACCGGCCGCATCTTGCCCGCGGCGATGAGCTTCATCAGCGCCTGCAGGTCGTCGTCGTAGAAGCTGTTCGAGCCGATGACCTTGAGCTCGAAGCTCCAGATGTAGCGCAAATCCTCCTTGGGGTCATAGCCGGCGGTGGCGCCGCAGACCAGCAGCCTGCCCCCGCGCTTGAGGCAGCGCAGCGAGGGATGCCAGGTGTCGCCGCCGGTGAAGTTGATCACCACGTCCACGCCACCGTCGTAGCTGCGCCGTTGCGGCTTGCCGTATTTCTCCACCGCCCACTTCGAGAAGTCGACCTCCTTGACGTTGAGCACCTCGTCGGCGCCGAGCGCCTTGAGCTTCGCCATCTTCTCCGCGCTGGAGGTGCAGGCGATCACCTCCGCGCCGAGATGCTTGGCGAGAATGACGCAGCCGGTGCCGACGCCGCCGCTGGCCCCGAGGACGAGCACACGGTCGCCCTGCTTCACGGTGTCGTGGGTGATCAGCATGCGGTGCGCGGTCCCATAGGCGACCGGCAGCGCCGCGGCGTCCTCGAAGCTCACTCCCGCCGGCATGGCCACCAGCTGGTCGGCGGCGACCAGGCAATACTCCGCCATGCCGCCGTCGAGCATCTCGCCCATCAGCCCCTTCTTCTTGTTGAGCGGATTGACCAGCACGCGATCGCCGGCCTTCCAGCCGGCCACGCCTTGTCCGACCTCGGCGATCTCCCCCGCCATGTCGAGCCCGATCACGACCGGCAGCGGCACCTTGATGCCGGGCATGCCGCGCACCGTGAACACGTCGTGGTAGTTGAACGACGACGCCCGCACCCGGATCACCACGTGCCCCTCGACCGCCCCGGGGACGGGATGGTCGCTCACGACCTCGAGCTCCTCGAGCCCGCCGTGCTTGCGCAGAAGCAGCGCCTTCATGGTCCTCTTCTCGCTCACCGTTTCCGCCCCTTCACCGCCTGGATTGTCGTTTGCCACCGGTCTAAGTAGCTTAGGCCAGGATCGGCAACAACCTCCGCCAACAACCTCCCGTCGGCATCCGGAGCGCATCATGCAGGAGAACTTCCGCCAGTTCCTCGATCGCCTGCGGCAGAACGGCGAGCTCGTCGACCTGCACCAGCCCGTGGACATCCGCCACATCGCGACCCTGGTCGATCAGGCCGACACCGCGCTCTATTTCCACCGGGTGATCGGCTACGAGCTGCCGGTGGTCTCCGGCCTCATCCGCACGCGCGAGCGCTCCATCATGGCGCTCGGCTGCGAGACCTACCGCGAGATCGAGGACAAGCTCACGCAGGCGATCAACCATCCGATTCCGCCGAAATACGTGAAGACGTCGCCCGCGCGCGAGGTGATCGTCACCGGCGACGACGTCGATCTCTACAAGCTGCCGATCCCGATGTCCTCGATCTTCGACGGCGGCCCGATGATCACCGCCGGCGTGGTGATCGCGCGCGATCCCGAGCTCGGCATCAACAGCGGCATCTATCGTTTCATCGTGAAGGAAAAGAGCCTCACCGGCATCGACATCGTCACGCCGAACAACATGCGGCTGTTCGCCCAGCGCGCCTACGAGCAGGGCCGGCCCCTGCCGATCTCGATCAGCATCGGCACCCATCCCATCGAGATCACCGGCTCGGGCTACCGCGCGCCGCTCGGCGTCGACGAGATGGCGATCGCGGGTGGCTTGCGCGGGGCGCCGGTCGAGCTCGCGCCGTGCCAGACCATCGATCTGCCTTACATCGCCGACGCCGAGATCGTGCTGGAGGCGGAGATCCTGCCGACCGGCTGGACCTGGCCGGAAGGGCGCTTCGGCGAGTTCACGCGGCTGATGGGCGGGCTGCACTGGAACCCGCTGGTGCGCATCAAGGCGATCTCCATGCGCAAGGATGCGATCTACTACAACCTGCACATGCCGTGGGAGAACACCTGGCTCGCCGCGCCCACGCGCTATGCCGCGATCCGCCAGGCGCTCAAGACCGCCGGCGTGCAGGTCAAGGACATCAACGTCACGCTCGGCGGCTGCGCGTTCTGGCACGCCGTGATCTCGATCAAGAAGCAGCCGGGCGAAGCCAAGAACGCACTGCTGGCGGCACTCTCGGTCATGGACCTCAAGCACGTGGTGGTGGTCGACGACGACATCGACGTCTTCGACCCGACCGAAGTGGAATGGGCGATCGCTACCCGCGTACAGGGCGACAAGGACGTGATGATCGTCTCCAACGCGCGCGCCAAGCCGCTCGATCCGAGTCTGCCGCAGGGCTACGGCGTGGTGCCGACGGGCGCCAAGGTCGGCATCGATGCCACCATTCCGGAAGGCATCCCGCGCGAATATTACGAGCGCATTACCTACGCCTACGCCGATCGCGCCAGGATCAAGGACTACGTCGACGGCAAGGCGGACGAGGCCGGCCTCGCCGGCGACGAGGTCGAGGTCGCCGATCTGGCCAAGCAGATCCTGGAGACGATCGCCAAATCGCCGCTCTACTACACCGACATCGCGGAACGCTTTTCGGCCTACGACTTCCGCACCGTCGCGCGCGCGCTCGGACACCTGCACGCGAGCGAGCGGCTTTGGCAGGACGCGCGCGGGCGCATGTGCGTGCGCGGCTCGGAGTTCGCCGCCAAGCCGCTGCGGCGCTGATCGCCACGCGCCGGGAGGCCGACGGTGCGCGCTCCTCTCGGCTTGATCACCTACCGGGGAGGGCTTGATCACCTACCGGGGAGGTGGGTCGATCGGATTGATCTCTTTCACGAACCGCAGCAGGTCGACCATTGTGAACGTGCCGGGCTTCTCGGCGGGCAATTCCGGTTTCCAGTCCCTCCCCTTGCACAGGAAGGAGTCCGGGTCGCCTTGGACCAGTCCCACGAATGCTTCCGCAAGGATGGTCGAGCCCACCGGTCCGAGACGTAGGCCTTTGTTGCGAACCCATGCTTCCTTGAGAATGTAGTACCAGAGCGGGGTTTTCTCGTGCAGGCCCTGCCGCTTCGCGACTTCACCGTCGTCCTCGGCGGCGATGTCCTCGGGTGTGAGCGCGTTCTGGATTCCCATTGCCTTGGCGACCGCCTGCCCGCAAGGCAGTTTGAGCCGCGCGCCCCGCTGTAGATTGCGGAGGGCAAGATTTCCACCACCGTCCGGCAGTGCGCGCAACGTAAGCGCGATCTGGGGATTGATCCGGCGCGAGAAGTTGAACACGAATTTCGGTCCCGTCGGCTCGGAAGGCGGCGGCAGGGCGCCGGGCGGCGTCTTGAAGTCGTACCATCGCCTCCAATCGATGATCCACGTGCTCGGCACGGCCTCGAGTTCTACTGTGTCTACCTCTCTCGGTTTGACGGCGCCGATAACGCGACCGGACCGTCCCGTCATCTGCGCCATGTCTTTGATTCCGGTATTGTCGATGATCCGGTTGAGGCTGTACTTCTCGCGCACCATGCTGTGACCGAAGCGAAAGGCTGCGGCCGAAAATTCGACCGGCATGTAGGGCGTGGTTTCGAACCGGTAGAACTTGCGGCCATTCTCGAGGATCGTGGCTACGATTCCTGGCTCGGTCAGTCGCTCCAGGAAGTCATACAGTACAATCCATTGATAGTGCCACGTCACGACGCGGCGCGCCTCCGCAAACACCGTATCCGGCGGAGTGGACTTGGCCGTCAGGTCGGTGACGACCTTGTTGTGGAATTTCAAGAAAGCCAGATGGGTCTGCGCCACGATGAGGTTCTCATCATTGCGATGATCGCCGATAAGCGCGCACCCCTGGCTGTTGCGCGGCAGATCATTCTGGAATTCGCCTGCCGGCACGTCCATCGTGCGGTTTTTTCCAAGGAGAAACTTGGGACCCGGCGCACCGAGCGGCGCGTTGGGCGCCGCTCGCGTGCGCTCGTACAGGTACGGGCTGCCGTCCGGGCCCAATCCGTAGAGCGCATCGAGATCGAGGCGAGGCGTCCTGAAATTTCTCGTCGCATTCGGGTCTTCCTGCCTTGTCCCCAGCGACGTCAGGTCGAGCGTGATGTCGTGGTCGATGAACTGGCCGAGATAGGTAAAGCCCGCGGGCACATGCGGATTGTCACCATCGTCGATCTTCAGCCCGCCGCCGTCGGGATCGACACTGACCGGATTGGCCGGCGGGTCTTTCATGATGTCAGCCAATGCTTGGAGCTTCGAATCCTCCGGCGGGGACGGATCCTCCGGGAACATCCGGCCGAACATGCCGGGGTCGTGGTTGGCGAGCGCACCCGCATCCGGCCGGCGGCCGGCCATCCCGTGGCCGGGGCTGACATTGATCCCTGCGATCCCTGCCATCGAAGTCCCCCTCTAAGCAGGCCCTTCGCGGGAGCGCCGCTCTGTCGGCGTATCACCCAGGGCTTGTACAATTGTAGAGAGAAATAAACAATAGTACAACCAATATGGAGATCAAGGGCTCGACGGAATGTCGAGCGGAATACGTCGAATCTCGGCGTTCATCGCATTGGCGTTGACGATGAGCTGCGCGGCCAGGGTGAAGCGGCCCGCCGGCAGCCTCCCCGCGAGATCGATGCGGAAGCCGGCATCGGCGGCGAGCGGGACCTGGCCGGCCAGCACGACACGGCCATCGCCGTCGGTGACGACATAGCGGCATTCTGGGGCGGCGCGCTTGAGCACGTCCGCCGCGATCGACGGCAACGGCTTGCGCACGATGTCGTAGCTGCGCATGTGCTTCTGGACGAGCTCGATGTCGCCGGCGAGCCGGATGCCGTCGCCGTCGCGCTCGACCTTGGTGATGTAGCCTCGGCGCGGAACGGCGTAGGCGTCGTACGAGCCCACGCCCAGCGGATAGCTCAGATCGCGGAACGCCTCGAGCGTGGCGCTGTCCTTCGACCAGCGCTTGAGCCGATAAGGTCCGTTGGTGACCAGGAAATGTCCGTGCTCGGCTTGAAAGGCCTTGAGCGCGGTCCAGCGCTTGCGCGCGTCGTCGGCGCCGACCAGGGGTTTGAGGCGATCGGGACGATATCCCTCGCGCTCGAAGGTCTCGACCAGCGCCGCAAGTCGCGCGTTCACGGTCTCGGAGCGGACGAGGTCGAGCCAGTCGACGCCGCGGCGCTGCGCCGCCTCCTGCGAGAACGCCGCCCAGCCGCGCTCCACCGCCTCCTCCATCAGCACGAGGAGATGCCACGGCAGCGTGCTCCAGGGCGCCGCAACGACCGCATCCTGTTCCGGGTCGAGCGGCGCGTCCGAGGTGTAGACCTCGACGATAAACAGCTCGCGGACATATTCGAGGTCGCCGAAGCGGAAGGATTTCGAGGTCGTATCGGTGCCAACGACGCGCACGCCGAGAAGCCGCGCGCGCATCACGGCGGTGGCGGCGGCGACCAGCGGATCGGACGCGCGCTCATCCGTTTCGGTGGCCGCCCCCCAGCGGTAGGCGAACATGTAGGCATAGAGGAGGTCCGCCGGATTCATGCGCGTGCCGTCGTGGAACGCGGATCCCATCACGCGGTACGTCAGTTTCGCCCTGGCGATCTTGCCAGCCCCCACGGGCTGCAAGCGGCCGCTGCCCTGCTCGGGCAGCAGCGCGTCGTCGGGCACGGCGATCTCGGCGGCGACGCTTGCGGCCGGGGCGGGCGTGCGTCGCTCGACGATCGGCTCGGCCAGAATGGACAGGCTCACGAATGTATAGACCACCATCAGTGCGGTCAGCGGTACCTGGGAGCGCAACGCCGCGCGATGCGTCTCGAGCACCTGCATCGCCTTGACGTGGGCGAGGTAGACCGCCGCGATGTGTCCGGCGAGGATCGCCGTCACCGCCGTTATCCAGGCGAAACGCGCGTCCACGATCGCGATGTCGACGCGGTAGCCCGCGGTGCCGAACAGATTCCAGCCGAAGCCGAAGGGGTCGGACGCGAGCGGAATGACGTATTGGCCCTGGATCAGCAGGAACGTGAGATAGTGGGCGAGGTGATAGCCGATCGCGATCGGAACCAGCGTGAGGGCGAAGCTCTGCGCCATCGCGAGCGGCGAGGGACGCCCCGCCGCGAGCGCGCTCATGACGGCGCCGACGCCGACATAGGCGGCGAGGAACACGAGCCAGAATGCGACGAGCCCGGCGGTCCGGATCGCCATGAGCCGGAACTCGCCCAGTGCTGAAACTTGCGCGGCGATCGCGCTTTCGAGCCGTCCCCATTCCGGCGTGGCCAGCGCGCCGTCGTAGAGAACGGTCGCCAGCAGCAGCAGCACGAAGGCCATCATCGAGGTCGAAACCGGGCGCTCCTCGACGAGCCCGACGCCGTAGGGGCGCAGCCATAGGCCGCGGCGCGCCCCGGTGCCGATCTCGATCGGCGCAAATCGCGCGAACGTGCCGAAGACCAGGCCGAACACCTCGCCGCGCTCGAGCCAGCGCTCGCAGCCGAACAGGTACATGCCGGCGAACGTCAGGATGGAATAGGCGACGGCGAGGGAGGCGATCGTCCGCGGCACCGCCGGATTGGGGTAGACGAGCTCGATCCAGGCGAACGCCAGCAGCAGCGCGACGGCCGGCCAGACGCCGAGGGCCGACGGATAGGGCAGGCCGAGCGACAGCGCGGGCCGCCGCGTGAGCCCGCGGTAGATCGTGTCGAGCGTCTCGAAGATCGTCCGCCAGGGATTGATGACCGCCCAGACGTTTCCCACGAACGCCGACACGTAGGCGAGACCCACCCAGCCGATGATCCAGATCATGGTGGGCGCAATGTTCTTGTAGGGATTCTGATCGCCGCGAAAGCCGGCGACGATCGTCACGATGAACACGGCGAGCGCGAGGAGCTTGAGCGCGAGCGCAAGCGACGGGCTCGCGAGCCACCGCGTGAGCGGCAAGGCGAGGAGGTCGAGGCGTGGGTAGCGCTGAATGCGCGACGCCTCGCGCACGAACAGCCCGACAATGACGAACGACACCACCACCACCGCCGCCGTTCCGACGAGATAGAACGAGAGCGGGAGCGGCAGATCGTAGCGTTGGCCGAAGCCGTGAGCGGCGGCCGGCGGCGCTAGGTACGCGCCCGCCAACGCCACGCACACGGCCGCGACGGCAGCGGAGAGCGCGCGCCGCATGGCGCTAAGGATAAACCTCGATCGTGACAAGGACGTCCCCATGCGCGTGGCCGCCGGCCGGCGTCTTGCCGATATGGGGTTCGATCGTGAACCGTCCGGTCGCGCGCGCAACGAACATCATCTGCGTCACCGCGCCCGGCTTGATGTCCTTCTCGATGTCATAGCCGTGGAGGTGCACGCTGATCGGCTTGTCGGTGCTCCAATCGAGCTTCACGACGTCGTTCTGCTTGACGCGGATGAGCCGCATGTTGGCCGGCACGTGGCCGTCGGTGATGGCGAGGACATAGGTGACCTCGGCGGCATCGGTGGCCAAGATCATCGCGCCGCCGGCGCACAGCGCCAGGGCCGGTAACAGTCGCGGGGAGGACATCGTGGCGCTCCGTGTCATTCATCGCCCCGGGTTCGACGGCAGATCGGAGATGCGGTTGAGCATCCAGCCGGCCTCATAGGGCGACGGCAGCAGGGCGGGATCGCCGACCGCGGCGCCCATGAGCCGGCCGAACGGATCGTTCATGCCGGCGATCGGATTCCAGGCCGCAGTCGGCTCGCCCTCGATGCCCAGCGCCAGCCAGCCGTTCCAGGGAAAGTCCTTGAGCTTGACCGTGCGGATGAAGATCGGCGAATTCAGTCCCGCGATCGCATCGTAGCCGATGTTTTCGATCCCGGCCGAGAACTCGACGTTGACGTATTCGCGCTTGACGGTGTAGCCGGCGACGATCATGCGGCAGCCGGCAGTGAGCGTGGCGACGAGGTCGCGCTCCAGATTGATGCGCTCGACAAGCGAGGTGAACTCGCCGCGATCGAGGCGCGCCACGTCGGCTTCGATCCGATCTTTCTGCGCGCTCTCGCGCGGGGCGTCGGCGAGCAGGCGACGGGCATGGAAGGAGCCGGTGCGTACCCAGGGCGGCGCGAGCCAGCCGTTCACGGCGAACGTCGCGGACGCCATGAGCGCTGACGCATCGACCGCGGCGACCTCGGCATCCCAGTCGGTGTCGTGCGCGGACCAGTCCGGGTGGCCCCATGCCAACGCGCCGTGCGCCTTGACCTTGAGATCGGCGACGGGCGGATCGTTGAACCGCGCCTTGGCGGCGGCCGCGAGATCGGCGTGATGCAGATAGTCGCCCTGGAACGGCGTGACCGGATAGGGATGCAGCACGAAATCGCTCTGTGCCGCGAGCGTGCGCATCACCGTCCCGGCGACGGCGCAGGCGGCGGCATCGTCCTGCGCATGCGGGGAGCTTGGATTGACCCGCACGGTGATGAACGCGCCGAGCGATTCCACCAGTCCGATCTCGGTCGGCGGCGCAGGCGAGAGGCGCGGGCCGGCGCCGACATAGGCCTGGATGCGGCCTTCGCGCAGCGCTGGCGCTGCTTGGTCGGGCGCAAGCGTCCGGATCGCGATCTCGTGCGGATAGAACGAGGGATAAACCGGCGCTTCGTGCCCGCCCCACGCCACGGTGGCGATGGCGCCGGCGCCGAGGATGAAGGCGACAACACGTTTCATGTCGTGGCTCGAGCTACCGGCATCGGCAGACGCGGCGCGTGCACGGATGGCAGTGACGAACCGGCCCCGAACTGATCACCCGGATACCCTATCACCCGCGCAGCGTCCGCATGACGTTCTCGTTGGCGAGCGCTTCCTTCGGAGTGCCGTGGAAGGTGATCTCGCCGCGATCGATCACGTAGAGCCGGTCGGCGATGGCGGCCGCGCTGGTCAGATTCGATTCCGCGAGCAGGAGCGAAATGCCGAAACCCTTGATCATCATGACGGCGTCGCGGAACCGCTTTACCACCACCGGCGCCAGCCCCTCGAACGCCTCGTCCAGGATCATCAGCGACGGCGCCAGCGTCATCGCGCGCGCGATCGACACCATCTTCTTCTGGCCGCCGCTGAGATTGAGCCCCGGCCGGCTCAGGAACTTGGCGACCTCGGGAAACACCGTGAGCGCGCGGCTCTCGGCGTCGGCGCCGCCGCGCGCGGTCGCGTCGGCGAGCCAGCGGCTGATCATCAGGTTCTCCGCCACCGTCAGCTCGGGAAAGATGCCGGAATTCTCGGGCGCGTAGCCGATGCCGCGCTTGGCGCGCCGGTGCGGCGGCAGCTTGGTGATGTCTTCGCCGCGGAACGTGATCCGGCCGGAGCGCACCGGCAGGAGGCCGGTGATGCTCTCGATGATGGTGGTGCGGCCGGCGCCGTTGCGTCCCACCAGCGAGACGACCTCGCCGTCGTCGACCGTCAGCGACACTTCGCGCAGGATATGCGCAGGCCCGCGGAAGGTATTTATGGCGTCGACTTCGAGCAGCACCTGCTGGTCCTTTGCGCTTCTCAGGCCGACAGCGGAACGCCGAGCAGGATGTTGGCGACGTCGCTGTTCGCCTTGATCTCATCCGGCGTGCCCTGGGCGAGAAATCGGCCCTCGTGCATCATCACGATGCGGTCGGAATAGCGGAACACCACGTCCATGTCGTGCTCGATGATGACGGCGGTGACCGCGCCGGCCCGCACCACCGACGACACCGTATCCATGATCTGCGTCTTGTCGCGCGTGCTCACCCCGCTCGTCGGCTCGTCGAGGAAGAGCAGCTTCGGGCGCAGCGCATAGGCCACGGCGACGTCGAGGAGCTTGCGCTCGCCCTGCGCCAGCCCGCCGGCCGGCGCGCCGCTCTTGCCCGCCAGCCCGAACTGGTCGAGCACATCGAAGGTCTCGCGGCGGACGTCCTGATCGTGGTCGGCGAGCGCCGCGATCTTCACGACCTTGCCCTCGCGCGAGAAGATCGCCAGCGCCACGTTGTCGAAGACGGAGAGCCCGTCGAACAGATTGACGATCTGGAAGCTGCGCGCGATGCCCGCCTTGATCCGTTGCTGCACGGTCGTGGCGGTGATGTCGCTACCCTCGAACACGATCTTGCCGCTGTCGGGCGTGAGATGTCCGCTGATCAGGTTGACGAGCGAGGTCTTGCCGGCGCCGTTGGAGCCCACGAGCGACAGGAATTCCCCCTGGTTGACGACGAAGTTCAC
>Ga0081455_10009111_pt1 | contig 10241 bp, 13 predicted proteins | sample TabmetS3T2R1_FD_70207 | JGI IMG/M metagenome (GOLD analysis project Ga0081455, IMG submission 70207) | Tabebuia heterophylla rhizosphere microbial communities from the University of Puerto Rico - S3T2R1 | ecosystem: Host-associated > Plants > Roots > Rhizosphere ... | reverse complement strand
TGCGCAGTCCCCACCTGCCACGGATGAGGCTGATGAAGCCGAGGAAGAGGCCGCGCCTGTTCCCGAGAAGAAAGACGAGGACCTCCTCAAGGACGTCGACATCGACAGGCTCGATTGGAGCCAGCTCAATATCGATGCCTCCTTGCTCAACCTGCCCTCCGTCAAGGGCCGTGCCACGGCGAAGAGCGCCGCCGGCGACGATGCTTCGTGGTCATCCAATGCCCGAGGCAACGGCGCCGCTTCCGTGTCGGTCAAGCAATCGATCTCGCCGTTCTGGGATACCCGCATCGGCGCCGACATGACCGTGGTCAACCAGCCGACGGACACAACCGGCGCTGATCTGCTGCGGCAGAAGATTTCTCCGAACGCCCCACCCGAAAATTCCTCCGGCAGCGCCTGGGCCGCAATCACCGCCCCCGGCGTTGGCTCGATCTGGGACAAGACCGCGGTCGAAGCCCGCGTCGATCCCGGCCAGGAGCAGGGCAAGCTCGGCACCACCATCAGCAAGTCGGTTCCGTTGAGCGATAGCTACTCGCTCAGCCTGCAGAACGGCTTCAATGTGATCCAGCAGGGTCTTGTGCCGGTGCCGGGCGTGCCCGCGCATCCCTCGCGCAACTACGAAACCGACCAGTCGGCAAGGCTCGCCGTCGGCGATACCGGCACCAGCTTCACCGCCGGGCGGACGCTGTCCTCCAGCGACGACAAATGGCTGGGCAAGGTCGGTGCCGAACAGAAGCTGTTCGACGGCGTCACCATCTCCGGCTCGATCGGCGAGACCCCGACCGGCGGCACCAGCAAGAGCATCAGCGCCGGCTTCAAACGCAGCTGGTAGCAGCCTTTTTCGCGCTTTCCCCGCCTTTCACTCCCCTTGAATGAACCCAGCATCGCCGCAGATCGGCCCAGATGCGGTCAAATTCGGCCCCCCTAGATTACCTCGCGCTTTAACATTCGTCGTGCGGGGGACGTTCCGCGCTGGCCAAAGCCAACAAAAGGAAAGCCGATGACCGCTATCAATCGTGCCGAACACATCGAAGAAAACGATGAGGTCGAGGACGCCGCCGTCTCGCAGGTCGAGGAAGGCATTCGCGAATTCGTCCGTAACGATATTGCCTATCTGCGCCGGCCGCCGATTCCGAGCTCGGAAACCGCGCCGATGGATCCGAATGCAGAGGCGACCGTGAACAATGTCAATTCGCTGATCCAGCGCGTCGCCGGCACCTCGCTGTCCGAGATCGAGAAGCTGATCTCGGAACTTGAGAGCCTGCGCGACCTGCTGCATGCCGAAGGCCAGCGCGTCCAGCGCGAGATCTCCGGCTATGCCCAGCTCAGCCACGCTGCGATGAAGTCCACCCGCATGATCGCCGACAACGTCACGCAGTGGAAGCGCGCCGCCGACGGGCTGCGCAACGCCTGATCGCTCGTTCGTTGAAGTTCCGCCGCTCTCCAGCGAGGGCGGCGGTTGCACGTCCTGTGCCGGAATGCATGACCGGAAAAGGGCAAGAACGAAATTTCAGATCGATTTGAACTTCGCAAGTCCAGGCGGCGACCAAGAGCGGGGCAGGCGGGCGTTCAGTTTTGGGACATGTCCAGATGGATAGCATTCAGCCGAACAATACCGATCCGATTCCGGTGCCGGCTTCGCAGCACCATGTCGGAACCATTTTGTTCCGGTTCGTCGGTATTCTGACAGCGGCCGTCGCCGTGATGGCGCTGCTGTGGAGCCGCTGACTTTCAGCACATGATCCAGACCCGAAGGCCGCGCAGCGGTTTTCGCTCGCGACAAACGCGAAGCGTTTGCGTGGGGATCATGCGCAAAAGGCCTGATGGTTAGTGATCGATGACCGTGTGGCCGCCGTCGAGCGAATAGACGCCGTCAGCATGACCCTTCACCACCATTGCCGTGGTGAGCATCACCGCCAGCGTCACGGTTGCGAAGATAAAGCCGACAAACTGCAATGCGTTGCGATCCGCCATGATAAGTCCCCCCGTCTGTGCGGGGACTATTGCCCTGGAAAGTTCACAATGCGTTAGCGCGAACGCGCCGCTCGCCAACAGGATTAATTGCGCGCAAACGGCGGCAGGCCGCGGTAACCATGCGCCCCGCTCTCTCAATTCTACTTTGCATGGGGTTGTTTTCGCGATTTTGCTGCTGGCCTTACGCCGGCGGATCGCGCAAGGGCACGAACGCGGTCCAGGCGCGGATGGAGTAGACTTCCTCGCCGCGCTGGTTCACGCCGTCGGCGCGCGTCTGCACAACGCCCCAGCCCGGGCGCGATTCCGACACGCGCTTGGATACGATGCCGATGGAAAAGCTGATGGTATCGCCGGCCAGCACCGGGCGGATCCAGCGTAGGTCGCGAATGCCCGGCGACGGTCCCGGGGACCCCACCTTCTCGCCGCGCTTCACCGCTTCCCTCACCCGGCGCTGTCCGTCGGTCACCAGCATCTTCATGCAGACCGAGGCGACATGCCAGCCGGAGGCGGCGAGCCCGCCGAACAGCGATTTGCGCCCTTCCTCCTCGTCGAGATGAAAGCGTTGCGGATCGTATTTCGCGGCGAATTTCTTGATCGCTTCAGCGGTGAAGATGTACGAGCCGATCTCGCGGCGCTGGCCGATCACTATTTCTTCGTAGAAATTCATCGCCCTACTCTGCTGCGACAGCGCGCCGGACGATGAACGGCGACGTCATCTCGCACAGCGTCTGGCCGGCCGCATTGCGGGCGGTACACTTAAGGGTGACAATGCCGGTGTCGGGGCGGCTCCTGGAGACGCGCGCCTCGGCGACATCGACATCGAGCGTGAGTTCGTCGTCGGGGCGCAGTGGCGCGATCCAGCGCACTTCGCTGATCCCGGGCGAGCCGAGCGAAGCGGTGCGGCCGATAAAGCCGTCGAACAACAGGCGCATCATCACCGAACAGAGATGCCAGCCCGAGCCGGACAGGCCCTTGAGCATCGAGCGCTGGGCGGCCGCCTCGTCGAGATGCATCGGCTGCGGGTCGAATTCGCCTGCAAACTCGAGGATTTCCTCGCGCGTCACGCGGCGGGGACCGAACGTGCCGAAACGGCCGGGTTTGAAGTCTTCGAATGTCAGCGTGGTCATTGTCAGGGGAAAATTGCCGGAAGGAAGCCCGATTGTGGCCGTTATTTCCGGCAATCTCAACCCGGCGATACGCATGGCGCATGAGCGCCCCGATTCGGGAGTTCCACGGGCTTGCCCGGGGCGTGTATCGGCGCTAGGCCAGCGGGCAAATTCGCCGCAACACAATCTTCGATCAGGCTGGGGGAAGACCGATGTTCGATTTTCAGGACCTGTTTCAGTGGGACCGCTTCATCACGCCCAACATCATCAAGACCTTCTACTGGCTGGTGATCGGCCTGATCGTGCTGTTCGGCATCTCCGGCATTTTCTCAGGGCTAGCTGCCATGGCGATCAGCCCGTTCGGCGGCTTCATCGTGCTGCTGTCATCAATTGCCGGCGTGATCGTCGGCGTCGTGTTCTCGCGCATCGCCGCCGAATTCATCCTGATCGTGTTCCGCATCAACGAGCACCTCGGCGCGATCCGCGACCAGGGCGGGATGCATTAATCTCTGCTGTCATCGCCCGCGAAAGCGGGCGATCCAGTATCCCAGAGACGTCAGCGATTGATCCGAAAGGCCGCGGCGTACTGGATACCCCGCATGCGCGGGGTATGACGAGTTGAGGACGTGGAAAGAGCGCTGCGTCAGGTATTAAACCGGAAATGCATGACGTCGCCGTCGGCGACGACATATTCCTTGCCTTCCAGCCGCAGCTTGCCGGCGTCGCGCGCGCCTGCCTCACCGTTCAGCGTCACATAGTCGTCAAAGGCGATGGTTTCGGCGCGGATGAATCCCTTTTCGAAATCGGTGTGGATCACGCCGGCCGCGCCCGGGGCCTTGGTGCCGCGGTCGATGGTCCAGGCGCGTGCTTCCTTCGGGCCGACGGTGAAATAGGTGATGAGGTCGAGCAGCTGATAGCCGGCGCGGATCAGCCGGTCGAGGCCGGCTTCCTCCAGCCCCAGCGTCTCCAGAAATTCGGCGCGCTCTTCACGCGACAGCGTCGCGATCTCGGATTCGATCTTGGCGGAGATGACGACCGCAACTGCGCCCTCTTTCTTCGCCTGCTCGAACACCTGCTTCGAAAAATTATTGCCGTCCTTGGCCGAGCTTTCCTCGACGTTGCAGACGTACAGCACGGGCTTTGAAGTCAAGAGCCCCAGCATGCGGAAATTGCGCTCTTCCTCCGCCTTGCGCTCGAGCAGGCGCGTCGGCTTGCCCTCGCGCAACAGCGCCAGCGCGCGGTTGACGAGGTCGAGCTGTTCCTTGGCTTCCTTGTCGTTGCCCTTGGCCTTCTTGGAAAGGTTGTCGACGCGCTTCTCGAGACTGTCGAGATCGGCGAGCATCAATTCCGTCTCGATGGTCTCGATGTCCGCGAGCGGGGCGATCTTGTCCTCGACATGGGTGATGTCGGAATCCTCAAAGCAGCGCACGACATGCGCGATCGCATCGACCTCGCGGATGTTGGCGAGGAACTGGTTGCCGAGGCCCTCGCCCTTCGAAGCGCCGCGCACGAGGCCGGCGATATCGACGAAGGTCAGCCGCGTCGGGATGATCTGCGCGGACTTGCCGATCGCAGCCAGCCTGTCGAGCCGCGGATCCGGCACGGCGACCTCGCCGACATTGGGCTCGATGGTGCAGAACGGATAGTTCGCCGCCTGCGCCGCCGCCGTCTCCGTCAGCGCATTGAACAGCGTCGACTTGCCGACATTGGGCAACCCGACGATACCGCATTTGAATCCCATAGCCTGTCCTGAAGTCCGTTCGCGATGTCAGGCGTCGCCCTTGGCGGCGCCGTTATCGCCATTGTCCAAAAATCCCTTGGCCAGCAGCGCCAGATGCACCTTGTTCTGGAACGAGGAGTCGTGCCCCGCCCCCAGCAGCCCGGCGTTGTCGGCAATCACTTCGCACAGCGCCTCCACCCACGGCCGGTCGGCCTTGGCGAAATCCGACAGCACATGGTGATGCACCAGTTCCTTGATGCCGGGATGACCGATGCCGAGCCGCACCCGGCGATAGTCATTGCCGATATGCGAGGTGATCGAGCGCAGGCCGTTGTGGCCGGCAATGCCGCCGCCGACCTTCACCCGCACCTTGGCCGCCGGCAGTTCGAGCTCGTCCTGGAACACGGTGACGTCGCCGGCCGCGATCTTGAAGAAGTTGGCCGCCTCCTGCACGGCGCGGCCGGACTCGTTCATGTAGGTCGTCGGCTTGAGCAGCACGACACGCTCGCGATCGAGCGTGCCTTCCGAGGTCTCGCCCTGAAAACGACGGCGCCATGGTGCGAAACCATGACGCCGTGCGATTTCGTCAACGGCCATGAACCCGATGTTGTGCCGGTTCTGCGCGTATTTCGCGCCGGGATTACCGAGGCCAACAAACAGGCGCATGACGCGGCATCCCGCGTCCCGTTACTTCTTCTTGTCGCCGCCGGCAGGCGCCTTGGCAGCCGCCGCCGGAGCCGCAGCCGCAGGAGCGCCCGCAGCCGGAGCAGCAGCGCCCGCGGCCGGAGCCGCAGCACCCGCCGCCGGAGCAGCAGCGCCCGCGGCCGGAGCAGCAGCCGCAGTGCCCGCCGCAGCCGCCGCGGCAGCCGCAGCCGCCTTCTGCTCTTCGGCGTAGCCGGAGGGCGGCACGATGGTGACAAGCGTGGCATCCTCGCGGGTCAGCGACTTCACGCCTGAAGGCAGCGTGATGTCGGTGAGATGCAGCGAGTAGCCGATCTCAAGGCCCGAGGCGTCGGCCTCGACATATTGCGGGATGTTGTCGACCGAGCATTCCAGCTCGATCGCGTGGGTGACGATGTTGACGGTGCCGCCGCGCTTGACGCCCGGGGCGGATTCCGACTTCACGACGTGCAGGGGCACGCTGATGCGGATGGTGGCGCCTTCGCCGAGCCGCATGAAGTCGACATGGATCGGGAAGTCGCGCACGGGGTCGAGATGGAAGTCGCGCGGAATCACGCGGTGCTTCTTGCCCTCGAGCTCGATGTCGTAAATCGTGGTGAGGAAGCGGCCGGCCAGGATGCGCTGGCGCAGGTCGCGGTCGTCGACCGAGATGGTCACCGGGGGCTGGTTGTTGCCGTAGATCACTCCGGGAACTCGCCCGGCGCGACGCTCTGCCCGGGCGGCCCCCTTGCCGCTCTTCGGACGCGCGGTCGCCTTCAATTCCTTGACGGTCGTCGCCATTGTGTTAAGTCCTTGTTTTGTAAAAGAATATAGGCCGCGTCGCGGCCTATTGCTTAACCCGCAGCAAGCCTCCAGGGGTGCGGGGGCTGCGAAGTTGGCGGGCTTTTAGCCCCAAAGTCCGGAAATGACAAGGAAATGAGGGGATTTTTTCGGCCGGGGCAAGCCGGTCGACCGCTTCGCCCTAACCTTTGCGGGCGGGCCGTCTGGCGGCCTTCGTGGGGGCCTTGGAGACCTTGGTCGAAGGCGACGATTGCGGATGGATCGTCTCTCCTTTCGCCAGCATCGCCACGAATTTCGCAATCCGCGCTGCCCGCGTCTCCGCTTTCTTTGCCGTATGGGTTCGATGCAGGATGGCGTAGCGATTGACCCGGTTCAGCGTCGCGAAGAAGGCGCTCGCCTTCGGGTTCTTTGCCAGCGCCGCCGCGAGATCCTCAGGCAGCTCGGCCGTGCGCTGCGAGGCGTAGGCCTTGTCCCATCGTCCGTCGCTCCTTGCGCGCTCGATCTCGCGCATCCCTGCGGGCCGCATCCGTCCGAGCTTGACGAGTTCAAGCGCCCGGGCGCGGTTCTTCTCTGACCAGATGCTGGTCGGCTTGCGCGGCGTGAAGCGAACCAGCCAATGGTTTTCGTCGAACGGATCAAGCTGGCCGTCGATCCAGCCGTGGCAAAGCGCTGTATCGACCGCGTCGTCCTTGGAAATGCTCTGGATGCCGGACGATTTCTTGGCGAGCTTCAGCCACAGACCCTTCGCGTTGGCCGGCTGTGCCGAAAGCCAGGCGTCCCACGCCTCGCGCGAAGCAAAGGCGATTACAGGCAGGTCGCGCCTCTTACTTGTCATTCGCGCAACTGGGCCGGACTTCCGGCTCAGGAAGCCGGGCCGCCGAGCTTGGCTTCCAGCGCGGCGATGCGCGCCTTCAGCGCCTCGTTCTCCTCGCGCGCCAGCCGCGCCATATCCTTGACCGCCTCGAATTCCTCGCGCTTGACCACGTCGAGATCGCGCAGGATGCGCTCGGCCTGATTGCGCATGACGGTGTCGACCTCGCGCTTGACCCCCTGGGCGGCGCCGGCGGCGTCGTTCATCAGGCGTCCGATCTCGTCGAAGAACCGGTTGGTGGTCTGGGTCATCGCAAAACTCTCCGCTTTCATTGCCGAATGGCGCGCCCAAGAGACGCGTTAAGCCGACGCGAAAAGACAATGGCGATGCCGGCCCTGCAGTTCAAGCCCGCCATGCCGGCCTTTGCCTTGTCATGTTCCGGTTTCCTTGCAATCGTATTTACGCGCAAGCGAAAAATCAGAATCAGCAAACAGCAGCGAAAACGCCATGATCGATCAGCAAGTCGAGATACCTACCAGGGACGGCAAGACCACCACCTTCATCACCCATCCCGAGCGCGGCGGGCCGTTCCCCGTCATCATCTTCTACATGGATGCGCCGGCGATCCGCGAGGAGCTGCGCGACATGGCGCGCCGGCTCGCCACGTCAGGCTATTACGTGATGCTGCCCAACATGTATTACCGCGCCGGGGTGATGGAGCTCGGGCCGATCAATCCCGATCCGGAATCGCCGGAGCGCAAGCGGATGTTCGAGCTGATGCACTCGCTCAGCATTCCGCTTGTCATGGAAGACACCAAGGCGTTGCTGGCCTATGCCGAAGGACAGAAGGCCGCGAACACGAAAATCGTCGGCACCGTCGGCTACTGCATGAGCGGACGCTACGCGGTGAATGCCGCCACGCATTTCCCCGATCGCGTCAAGGCCGCCGCCTCGGTCTATGGCGTGCAGCTGGCGACGGACCAGCCGGACAGCCCGCATCTTGCCGCGTCGAAGACCAAGGCCGAACTCTATTTCGCCTGCGCCGAGACCGACGTCTATGCGCCACAGGAGGTCATCGACAAGGTGAGCGAGGGGATGAAGGGCACCAGCAACGAGGTCGAGGTCTATCCCGGCACGCATCACGGCTTTGCCTTCCCGAAGCGGCCCGTCTACCACCGCGACGCCGCCGAGCGGCACTGGGAGCGGCTGCTCGCGCTCTATCGCCGCAATCTCGTCTAGTTTCGGAGCCCGATGCCCTTCCTCGCCATTGCCTTTCCCGTCTTCGACCCCGTCGCGATCTCGCTCGGGCCGATCGCGATCCGCTGGTATGCGCTCGCCTATATCGGCGGCATCGTGCTGGGCTGGATCTATGCGCGCTCGTTGCTCAAGAACGAGAAACTGTGGGGCGGGCCGGCGCCGATTTCGCTCACCCAGCTCGACGACTTCATCCTCTGGGTCACCATCGGCATCATCGTCGGCGGCCGCACGGGTTACGTGCTGTTCTACAATTTTCCCTTCTTCATGCAGAACCCGTCCGCGATCTTCAAGCTCTGGGAAGGCGGCATGTCGTTCCACGGCGGCTTCCTCGGCTGCGTCGTCGCCGTGATGTGGTTTGCGCGCAGGAACGGCATTCCGATCCTCTCGCTCGGCGACATCACCACTGCGGTCGCGCCGATTGGCCTGTTGCTCGGGCGGGTCGCGAATTTCATCAACAGCGAATTGTGGGGGCGCGTCACTGACGACAGCGTGCCCTGGGCGGTGATCTTCCCCAATGGCGGGCCGCTGCCGCGCCACCCGAGCCAGCTCTATGAAGCCTTCCTCGAAGGCATCGTGTTGTTCATCGTGCTGGCGGTGATGGTGCGGATGGGTGCGCTGAAGCGGCCCGGCCTGATCCTCGGCAGTTTCATCCTGATCTATGCGCTGGCGCGCATTACCGGCGAGATGTTCAGGGAGCCTGACCCGCAGCTCGGCTTCCTGTGGCGCGGCCTGACCATGGGCATGCTGCTGTCGGTGCCGATGATTTTTGCGGGGATTATCCTTATTGTGCAGGCATGGCGGCGCAAGGGAACCGCCGGCTAGAGGGTTTTCGAGCGGGCCCTGTCCCGCATTTGATGCGGGATGGATACTGGGTTCGCGATAAGAAAGCGCATCAAACCAAGAGTTAGTTTCTTTCAAGGCTGAACGTGACGTCAGAACCTTCGCCGCTGCTGAACGAGATCAAGAGGCTCATCAAGTCGTCGGGACCGATGCCGGTCTGGCGCTACATGGAATTGTGCCTGATGCATCCGCAGCACGGTTATTACGTGTCGCGCGATCCGCTCGGCCGCGAGGGCGATTTCATCACCGCGCCGGAAGTGAGCCAGATGTTCGGCGAGTTGCTCGGCCTGTGGGCGGCTTCGGTGTGGCGGGCGATGGGCCAGCCACCGCTGATGCGGCTGATCGAGCTCGGCCCCGGCCGCGGCACCATGATGTCCGATGCGCTGCGCGCGCTGCGGGTGTTGCCGCCGCTCTATCAGCTGCTGACCATCCACATGGTGGAGGTCAATCCGGTGTTGCGGGAAAAGCAGCGCGCGACGCTGTCGGGCGTGCGCAACATCACTTGGCACGACAGCATCGACGACGTACTTGACGGTCCGGCGGTGATCTTCGCCAACGAATATTTCGACGTGCTGCCGATCCACCAGGTGGTCAGGCGCGAGACCGGCTGGCACGAGCGCACCGTCGAGCTCGACGACGACGACAAGCTGGTGTTCGCCCATGCGCCCGATCCGACGCCGCGCTTCGAGGTGCTGCTGCCGCCACTGGTGCGCGCCGCCCCGGTCGGCGCCGTGTTCGAATGGCGGCCGGACAGCGAAGTCATGAAGATTGCGCGGCGTGTGCGCGAGCAGGACGGCGCGGCCATCATCATCGATTACGGACATATGCGCAGCGATGCCGGCGACACCTTTCAGGCGATCGCCCGTCACAGCTTCACCGACCCGCTGATGAATCCCGGCCAGGCCGACGTCACCGCCCATGTCGATTTCCAGGCGCTGGCGCGCGCATCAGAGGACCTCGGCGCGCGGGTGCACGGCCCGGTGACGCAAGGCGATTTCCTCAAGCGGCTCGGCATCGAGGCACGCGCGGCGTCGCTGATGGCCAAGGCAACGCCTGAAGCTTCCGCCGAGGT
>Ga0081455_10003367_pt1 | contig 10241 bp, 6 predicted proteins | sample TabmetS3T2R1_FD_70207 | JGI IMG/M metagenome (GOLD analysis project Ga0081455, IMG submission 70207) | Tabebuia heterophylla rhizosphere microbial communities from the University of Puerto Rico - S3T2R1 | ecosystem: Host-associated > Plants > Roots > Rhizosphere ... | reverse complement strand
CGGTTTTGCGCTTTAACGATTTAACGTTTCAACGGATCACGCGGCGATAGCCCGATCGAGCGCTTTATCGATGAAAACGGCAAAGGTCCTTACCCAAATATGGAGTGAGCAGGTGCCGGCGCTTGGTAAGCTATTTCGTTGCAAACGGCGGCGGCGCCATTCGCTCGACACAGCTTACATCCAGATTTTTCGCGTCGCCCTTGTCCAGGAATTCAATCGCGATTCGATCGATACAACCAGGATCGGCCAGGCCATCAATACCGTGACCGGCCTCGCTGATCACGATGTGTCTGCTGTTGGGCAGATATCTGGCAACATCTTCGCCGTACTTCGGCGGCGTGACCGGGTCCATGTTACCGGAGAAAATCAGTACCGGCGCGTTTGATCGAACCGGCTCGAGAAAATCGGTTGGAATCTCGCCACGCGGCCACATGCTACAGGCGCGCGTTTGCTGGAATACTCGATAATCTCCGAACGGATTACCGGCGGTCAGCCTCGTTGCTTCCTCGGGAGTGATGAATGGAACATCTTCTGCACACGTGACCGACAAGTACGCACCATCTGCGATGAAATCAGGGATCGACGGCGCGATGGCCTGCTGGAGAAACGGCACGAAATCTCCGGCCGCCGCGGAGTGAATGATTAACGGGATTCGGGCAGCCTGGTCGCGCCGATACATCCAGTTCCTGATCTTTTCCGCAAACACGCCGCGATGAATTTCGACCGGGGTCGGTTTGGCAGACTTGCCCGGAGGAGAATACTCAACACGCGCCGGCTGTTTCTCCAGCTGCTCCAGCACATTTTTCCAGTCGTCCCGGATTTTCGGGAAAGCCTCGTTGCATTTGGCGTCCCGTTCGCATTCCCCCAACAGCAAATCCATCGCGCGCGCCGCGGACTCGGAATGGTGCAACGGCATTTTCAAATCAGTCGGCGCGACAGCGAGCAGGATCACATTGCGCACGTGTTCAGGGTGCCGCCGCATATAAACCTGCGCTGCCTGTGTTCCGTACGATCCGCCCAGGAGATTGATCTTGTCGTACCCGAGCCAGGCTCGCACATCGTCGAGGTCGTCCATGGCGATGGAGGTTGTGTATTTTGTCAGGTCCGCGCGCGGCTCCAGCTCGTAACGCATTTCTTTGACATAATCGACCGGATACATCTCGTTCAGGTAATACTGCGGCGTTTTCTCTCGCGGAATTGAGAGGGGGTTTGATTTCCCGGTGCCGCGCTGATCGACCAACACCACATCGTGCCGCTGACGATAGATCTTGCCGGGGCCGGCGTAGAAATCTGCTGCGCCTGTAGATGACGCGCCCGGACCGCCGGCTAGATCGAAAAGCGGCTCCGCTTTGTTGTTCTGGTCGAGAGCGGGCAGAACAACAATATTCAGATCGATCGTTCGACCGCTGCGTTTTTGCCGGTCTTCAAAGACTGTCAGCTTCCCGCAAAACAACTCTTCTTTGATCCCATCTACGCGGCACGGCTTTAACTTTGATAAACCGCCCGGCAGCTGATGCTTCGCGCATCCGTCAAGACCGGACAGCAGCAAGACCATACCGGTAGCCGTCAACAAGAGCGAAAAGGGGAGTCGCCGCACGGGCGACGTTATGGCGCAGGCGCGAGGTCACGCAAATCCAAAGCCGCGTAAGGCGACGCTGTAGCCGCGTGTCGCCGACCGCGGCCATAACAAAACTCACAAGTTTGAATCCAAATCCGGGCCACGCTGCATCTCAGTAAAAACAAACATTCTTATGATCCAGGATTTTAAGTTTGCGGTGCGGCAGCTTCTCAAAGCGCCGGGGTTTACGATCGTGGCCATGTTGACGCTCGCGTTGGCAATCGGCGTTAACTCGGCCATTTTCGCGCTGATCAATGGAGTCGTGCTGAAGTCGGTGGTGCCAGTTCGGCCCAACGAAGTCGTGAATGTGTTCACGGCCCGGCAGAACGCGACTCACGATTATCGCCAGTTCTCTTACAACGAATATCGCGAGCTGCGCGAAAACGGTGGGGACGTGTTTGCCAATGTTGCCGCACTCGAGTTCGCGGTTGCGGGCATCGGTCGCGATCACGACATGCGGCGCAGCTTCGCTTTTCTGACTTCAGAGAATTATTTCCCAATGATGGGCGCGAAGCCGTTTCGCGGCCGGTTTTATGACGCCGAGGAATGTAAGCCAAACGCAAACCTGGCCGTGGTGGTGACAAGCTACGGTTTTTGGAAACGGAACGGTGGCCGCAATGATTTTGTCGGGAGCACACTTCAGATTAACGGGCAGCCCTACACCGTCATCGGCATCGCGCCGGACGGATTCAGCGGGGCCAGCGCATTGATCGCCCCCGATATCTGGCTGCCCATCGGCATTCGTTCGCAGCTCGGTTCGGCTTTCGGCGATTCCGAAACCACACACGACCTGCTGAACCCGAAGAACTATACGTTCAATCTGGTGGCACGGCTCCGCTCCGGTCTGACGATGGACGCCGCCAAAGCGCGCCTGCCGGTCCTGGCGCAAAGGTTGAACACGATCCAACCGGACGGCAGCGAAGGCGCACGCGAGTTGCAAATTCAGGCGCCGTCGCGATTCAGCCTGAGTACGCAACCGCAGGACGACGGCCCGATCACGCTGATCGCGACATTGCTGATGGCCATGGCCGGCGCAGTCTTGCTGATCGCGTGTTTAAACCTCGCCAACATGCTGCTGGCGCGCGGCACATCGCGGACACGGGAAATCGCGGTCCGTCTGGCTGTTGGGGCGTCGCGCTGGCAAATTGTGAGGCAATTGTTGTGCGAAGGATTCTTGCTTGCCGTGTGCGGCGGCGTGATAGGCCTGCTCCTCGGCGCCTGGTGCAACGATCTGTTGCTCCAACAACTGCGCAGCCTGCTTTCGTCAGTGAATTTCTCTTTCGTAGTTAAGTTGCGTCCGGATGCGACGGTCCTCGCAGTCACTTTCTTGTTTTGTCTTATCGCCACAATGCTTTTCAGCCTCGGCCCGGCATTGAAATCAACGAAGGCCGACCTCGTTAAAGATCTAAAAGAGCAAGTTGGCGAACCTGCACGAATCGGCCGGCTGAGCCGCTTTTTTGCGCCTCGACATATTTCGGTGATGGCGCAGATCGCCCTCTCGCTAATGTTGCTGTTCGCCGCGGGATTATTTTTCCGTGGCGCGCTCAAAGCAGCCGGACTCAACCCCGGGTTTGTCGCGGCGGGCGATCTCATCACTGAGTTCGATTTCAGCCTGATCAAAAAAACACCGGCAGATTCGCGTCGGTTGATATTTGAGATGGTGCAACGCATAAGAAAATTGCCCGGTGTAACGGCCGCAGCGACCGGCACGATGCTGCCGTATTCCGATTTCACCAGTGCGCGCCGCGTTCTTCGCACAAAAGACACCATGCCTAACGATCCAAAGGCGCCAGACCCGAGTGTGAATACACTTTTTACAGCGATTACGACGGGTTACGCCGATGCGCTGGGCATAAAACTCCTGCGCGGGCGCGATTTCACTCAGGATGAATGCGAAAACAAAGACGCACGCCGCGTAGCGATCATTGACGAAGAACTGGCGAAAAAGCTCTTTCCGAATGAGGAAGCGATCGGTCAACATATCCGCTACACACAGCCTCCAAAGGATGGTTCGCCTAACGACATGGAAATCGTGGGTGTTGTGAGCAGGCACCGGCACGAAATTCAGGAGGATTCCCTCATTTGCCGTTTGTTTGTCCCGCTGGCGCAGGGATACAACGGCCAGACCTATCTGCATGTGCGGCTCAACACGCAGGATCGGCGCGCAGTCACCGCGTTTATGCCGACGCTGCGACAAACCCTGCGCGAGCTCGATCCCGATCTGCCGCTGCTACAGATGGTGCCCTTTACCGATCTGATGGAAAAATCGCCAAACCTTTGGATCGTTAAACTTGGAGCAGGTCTTTTCGGCGCATTTGGCATGATCGCGCTGTTGCTGGCTGTGGTGGGTGTTTACGGCGTAAAAGCTTATGCGGTTGCGTGCAGGACCCGCGAAATCGGAATCCGCATGGCACTCGGTGCGCATCGGCGTGACGTGTTCGGCCTGATCATGCGCCAGGCAGCGTTGCAGACAGGGCTCGCCATTGGCATCGGGCTTGTTCTTTCGTTGGGCGCAGGACGCGTCCTGGCCCAAATCCTGTATCAGGTAAGTCCGACCGATCCCCTGGCGCTTTTCAGCGCAAGCTTGACGCTCGCCAGTGCAGCGCTCCTTGCTTGTTTTCTGCCTGCGAGGAAGGCCACTCGTGTCAACCCGATGAAAGCGCTCCGCTCCGAATGAAACATGATGAGATAAACGCTTCATCATCGTTTGGTTCGCTGTAGCCGGGGTCGCTGACCCCGGCCCCCCGAGCTGCCGAAAGGCGCTGGTTGCTAAAGCGGCAGGCCGCGGTCGGCGCTCACGGCTACAGTGGCAAAGAGCCCGCGGTTACAGCGTCAGTGAATCGTGGCACAAACATGCCGGGCGCTTCGTGCTACCATCAGCTATGCCGCTGATCCTTTTTGCGCTGCTCGTTTTTGTTCTCCTTTCGTTCGGTGGCGTTGTTTTGCTTTCGCTTGTTTTGCGTTACCGCGCCGGCACCGCGCGCCGGCAAGGCCGACGCTGGGTTGCGACACTCAATGTCGTGCTCACCAGTTTATCGGCCGTTTTCTTTCTCTCGTTTACGTTGCTGCTTTCGTTTTGGATCGAATCAGCTTCCGTGTTCGCTCTGATTGGCATGGGCTGTGGGGCCGCTCTCGGATTACTCGGGCTAGCGGTGACCCGTTGGGAAAAACATCCGGAAGGACTTTTCTACACGCCCAGCCGCTGGCTCGCTCTGATCGTGACGCTGGCGATCGCCGCACGAATTGCGTATGGCTGGTGGCACGCGACGCACCATTCCGGCAGTAGCATCGGCGCTTCCGGCCATCATCATTGGCTGGTTTCGGCCTCCGGGACTCAGCTTTCCCTGGCAGTCGCCGCGGGATTGATCGGGTATTACCTGGTCTATTCGATTGGAGTTCGATTACAGGTCACTCGCCACGAAGAACGCCGGTTCTATTAGGCTGTAGCCGCGTGTCGCTGACCGCGGAAATCCTGCACGAATGCGACACACCGAGCCGAGGTCAGCGTCCTCGGCTACAGGTTCGCCACTACAACTTCGCTTTGCGTTCGTTCACCGCGACGATTTCCAGATCGTTACCGGCTGCTGCCAGGATCAGCGTTTTGTTGATCTTGCCCGATTTATGTTTGGCGCCGTTCCGTAATTCGTATCGCAACGGAAACGTCACGCGCACACGGTTCCCGTTCTGCGGTTCGATCTTGATCTCGCCGGCCAGCCAAAATTTACGTCCCGGCCAGCGCGAGTCGTACCGTTGCAAATCCTTGCGGATTTTTTCCCGATCCTTTATGCCCTCGTCGTAATACTGGACGCGATCCGCAAAGAAATCTGCCTCGGAGCCGATGTTTGGATCCAATCCGGCCAGCACAAACGCCCCAACGTAATCGCGTACGCGGTCCGAGTTGATGTCGGCAGCCGAAAAACCGGCAGCTGCGGTAGGCGGCGTTGAGGCCGGTTTATTTTCTGCAGCTGCCCGCGGCGACTGCGGTTTTTCGTCCGCGATCGTCGCTCCAGATACAGGAGATTGTTGGGGCGACGTCTGCGCCGATTGTGAGCCTGGTGCTGTAGCCGAGGGCGCTGACCTCGGCGCCATTCCTGTTTCGTTCGTGCTTAGCGATGGTGCACGCCATATCGTTTTGCCAGGAAACTGCTGATCACCAATCCGCAACCGTCGCCACGTTTCCGAGCTCTGCTCGCGAGTGGCAGCGCGTGCAGCCACAGCGGGCTTCGCACCCAAAGCATTGCTCGTATCGGCGTCGAGCTGACCGGTAATCGGCAGCCCATTACGTATCTGGTAACGGGTAAGCGCCGCAGCCAGATCGCTGCTATATGCGCCATCGATCTCGCCGGAATAAAAACCGCTTTCTCGCAATTTCGTCTGGACCTGGCGCACATTCTCCTCGCCCCAACCGCTTGAAAGCGCCTGCGGTTGCGGTGACGACTGACCGGAGCTGCCGGTGGTTTGATCCTTGCCCTGAAGTGCCGCGTACGAGCCGTACAGCAACGCTACTGCGACAACACCAATCCCGATCGCGAACCCCAAAATACCCAAACGCCTGCCCACATAATCTTATCGAATGCCGCTTGCGGTCTGCTCTTGGCGGTTTTACGCGCGTTTCGGTGACCGCGGCGAATCTGCTCTGTAGCCGCGTGTCGCTGACCGCGGCAAACGTCTGAAACGTTACAATTTTTCGCGCGTCTGATCGGTGATCCAGTTAATTTCCCAGGTCTTTCCGCCGTCGGTGGAAAACGATTGTTCGAAATGCGCCGAGGTCGGTGTGATATCCGACCAGACGTATCGAACCAGGATCATTCGGCCGTTGTAATCCTCCTGATCGTAAAATTCGCCGCGCCCATTCTTAAACTCACCAACAACAGCTGGCAGGCTCAGCGCGCCTTTGGCTGCGTTGCTCCAGTAAAGACTCCACTGATGCGATTCAGGATTATAAAGTCGCAGGGTCAAACCCGTGATGTGCGTCTTCCTGTCCGCGCTGTAGACCTCGACCTCATCCAGGTTCGCTTTGCCGTTCCAAACTTTTTGACAACTCGAATGACCGTCGAGTTCTATCCAGGTGTTGGAACCGGTCAACGGATGCTCCAGTTTTTTCAGATGAAATTTCCAATTTCCGAGAGCGAAATCGAAATCGTGCTGCCCATCGCGCAACGAGCCGTTGTTATTGCCTTGCACTGTCTCCTTCGTAGCGGGAGAAACAGAAGCAGTCTCAGCTCGGGTGAGAGCTGGGTGCAAAAAAAACGACGCGACAAGCGTGACCGCGCAAGCGCTAACCAGTCTACGGACAATAATTAGTCTGTGATTCTTCTTCATATGATGTTCGTCTTTGACCGCGGTCGGTAGTGCTCGGTTTAAATCTATGACGGGCCAGTTTGCTTGGAATACCCAGGCCACCTGTTAGGAAATCAATCGGCCCCTGTGGTGGCAGTCGTGTCGACTGCAAATTGTTGGCACCAGGGCAAGCACATTGTAAAGAGTCGCGTTGCGAACGGCTCTCGCGATTGCTAGATTTAGGAAATGAAATTTCGTGTCACGATTGAGTCTGATGAAGACGGCGTTTTCGTTGCTGAATGCCCGGCTTTGCCCGGCTGTATTTCCCAGGGAAAAACGCGCGACGAGGCGATGACGAATATTCGTGACGCTATTCAGGGGTATCTCGAGAGTTTGAAAAAGCACGGGGAACCTATACCGGCTCCCATCACCGAAGCGGTCGTCGAAGTTAGCGTGTGAGCCGTTTGCCCGCTTGTTCTGGCCCGGATGCGGTGAAGGCGTTCGGTAAAATCGGCTACTCGGCAGATCATCAAACTGGAAGCCATATCATTCTGCGTCATCCGTCTGGACGTCGTCTCACAATCCCAAATCATCGCGAATTGGCTAAGGGAACGCTGCGCGCATTAATCCGTGAAGCTGGTCTAACGAAAGAACAATTTGTCGAACTGCTTTGAACCGCGAAATCGACGCCCGGGACTTCAGACTAGTAGATATCGCGATACGATTTTTTCATCCGCCGCTTTAACGATTCAACGTTTCAACGGATCACGCGGCGATAGCCCGCTTGCTGAACCGGAAATAGCCCGGCCAGATCGACGGCAGCCGGCGATACAGTTTTCTCGATGAGCTCGCCCGCAGCTTTCTTCAAATCGTTCCAGCGGGAGAGAGGATAAGGCGGCGCTGTGACGATGCGATGTAGCAGACTCCGCCATTCCACCAGCGCACGTTCGATATCGCCGTGACGAAGCAGGTCGCCGACGAGTTTGTGTTTCGATCGCGGATCAGCCGCCAATTCACGCATCACCTCCGATGCGCCGGCGCCGTATTGCATCGGCACGCCCATGGTCAGGAAGCCCGGATAATCGGCCCGGCTGTATACCCGCTGACACAAAATCCCGAGCCGCCCGCCCATCGGCGCGTCTTCCCCGGAAAAACGCGGTCCGGCGCGGATATTTGCGAGATCGAACACCAGATCGCTGATCGGGTACGTTTCATCTTCCAACGCCGCAGCGATGGCGAGCCCTTCGCCTCCATGGAAAAATGAAAAAATAATTCCGCGCGTAGTCGGTGTGCCATCAGCTTCTACCAAACCAAGATATCGCCACGCGTAAGCCGGTGAATTCACAATGGGCACGCTTTTATCGTGCTCGAGTTGGTCGCACGTGCGGCAAACATCCGGCAGATTTTCCCGCTCCGGCGGATCGATTAACGCCTTACCAGCCGAATCGATGTGCGCGTTGACCGGCACATTGCCGTAATCGAGCCGGACCGAGATGAGTTTTCCGCGCATGATCCAGTCGACAATTGTGCCCGGCTTCACCAGTTCAACGAGCTGCGGCCGGATCTCAGTTTCGAATTGTTCATGGGTAAAGATTCCGCGCCGCGCAGCCAAATCTTTCTTTGGTCTGCCTGCTCGCGAATCCTTCCGGAGTTCGACACGCCGTCGCGCGAGTTTTTCGTGGCTGGACGTCAACTGCCCGTGCGCCTCGCACCTTTTCCGCATCGCTTTCTTCAGCCACTTCGCCAATGCCACCTCTCCCGAAGCGAGCACCGTCGCGACCGGCAACTCGCGCCCGTAGTGCTTTTGCTCGCGCAGCCGGCAGAGATTTCCCGTGCCGACGCCATCGAGCATACGCGGTACGTTCAATGCGCGCCGCCAACGATCATTCTCGCGGACCAGGGCAACACCCAGCGTCACAATCTGTGCCGTCGGTTTCGCTTCCCATTCGTCGCAAAAATTCAGCATTTCCGTTACACCGCGCCTGACGAATCTCGCCCGCTCATCTGTTACCCAGAAACCACACGGACGCGGACCTGTCTCCAGCGAGTGCTCCACGCCGAGCGGCACCTGCTGCACGCTGAACAATGATTGGGTTACCTCTACGGCCGCCGCAAATGGGGTTGGCGCGCCCTCCTTCGCCATCGCCGATATCTCGATGCGATCTTCGACCCTCTTCCCTGCCGCCTCTTCGCCGGCGGACGCGTCGCGGCACTCGCGCGTCCGCGTCTCCTTGAGGCCATGTATGGAGCCGGCGCGCCCTCGCGCCGTCGTGCCCGGGCGCGGTGAGGGCGCCGCGTCTCCAACTAGCTGCAGCGAACGCGGATGACGTCCGACCTCCGACTTCTTGCCGCGTTCGGCAGCTGCATACATCACACTGATCAAACTCGGCCAATCGACCTGGGCCGCGCGCTTGACCTGGCGCGGACGCGCATCGCCGAGGCGAGGGAGATCGTTGGTGTACAGTGCGTAACCCACTTCGTCGAGCCCGCGACGGCCGGCGCGTCCGAACATTTGGAGAAGCTCATCCGCTTCGACCCGGTGCTCAAAGTTGGCTGCGAAATAACGCCGGTCGGTCACGATCACCGAGCGCATCGAAAAGTTAATGCCGGCGGCAAGACCCATCGTCGCTACGACGACGTTGAGCTGGCCGGACTTCGCCAGCGCTTCCACCACGCCTGCCCGGGCCGCGTAGCTCAGTCCGCTATGATGATACGCGACTCGGTTATGCAACAGCTTGGTGAGTTCCTTTCCGGCAGCCGTTTCCTGTGCCGGTGCCAGTCGCAGCGGCTCGCGCACCGGCACGGCCGATGCGATGGCTTTCGCGATCTGCTCCGCGGCAGCGCGACGCGGCGCAAAGATCAACACCGGGGAAAGCTCCGCCCGCATGGCGCGTCCGACCATTCGCGCCCAGAAATTATTCGACTTCACAAACTGCGAGTCCGGCAATCCATGGAGATCCGCTTCTTCCAAAGGGACCGGTCGCTCTCGATGTTCGATCAAAACGGCGTTGCGCCCGATGCGTTGCAACCACGCGACCACGTCCTGCGGGTTTGCCACGCTGCCGCTGAGAAACAACAACTGGGTATGACGCGGAGCGAGCGCGACCGCCAGCTCATAATGCACGCCACGCATGGGATCGCCGAGCATTTGAAATTCGTCCAAGACCAGCAACCCCGGACCTTCTCCGCGCAAAAGCCGGCCGCGTTGCGTCTCGAGCGTGGCAACAACGACTCGCGCATCGAGGTTAGCAGCGACGTCCCCGGTTGAAATGCCCACATCCCAGCCACGGGCGCGCCATTCTGCCAGCTTATCGTTAGCCAGCGCCCGGGTTGGAACGGTGAA
>Ga0081455_10009110_pt1 | contig 10242 bp, 6 predicted proteins | sample TabmetS3T2R1_FD_70207 | JGI IMG/M metagenome (GOLD analysis project Ga0081455, IMG submission 70207) | Tabebuia heterophylla rhizosphere microbial communities from the University of Puerto Rico - S3T2R1 | ecosystem: Host-associated > Plants > Roots > Rhizosphere ... | reverse complement strand
CACGCCTGTGGTTGCACTCTGCGGCAAGGCGTGGGTGCCGAGCCGCGATCCGGAGCGGTTCCCGGTATGCCCGGAATGCAAGGAAATCTGGGAGTCTCTGGGCCCAGGCGGCAACGACAACTGACTGACAAGCGCCGTCCCCCTGCCGTTCGACGGCGCGTACCTCTAGTCTGACGCCATGGACTCCGAGGGCAACCACGAGCGGACACTGGTGATCGTCCGACACGCGAAGTCCTCGTGGGATTTCGACGTCGATGATCATGAGCGGCCATTGTCCGCGCGCGGACGTCGCGACGCTGAGGCGCTCGGCCAATTGCTCGGCCAGCGATCACTGCGTCCGGACCTCGTGCTCTGCTCGACGGCGACCCGCACCAGGCAGACCTGGGAGTATGTGAAGGCGGCCGGCGCCACGTCCGGCGATGTGCAATACCTTCGAGAGATCTATCACGCCTGGGTCCCAGAACTGCTGGCAATGATTCGCGAGGTGCCCGACCAGATACATACCTTGCTTGTGCTCGGGCATGCACCCGGCATCCCCGACCTTGTCGAGCACATCTGTGTCCGTACCGATTCGCCGGATTGGATTCAGATGGACAACAAGTTCCCGACCAGCGCGCTCGCCATTGTGAACGTTCCGGTGCCGTGGTCCGAACTAGGCAAGGATCGTGCCGAGTTGGACAGCTTCCTGGTGCCGCGCGGGTGATGTCGTGGATGGCTACTCAGCCTGAGTGACCAGGTCGGCAACGAAGCCCAGCTTCGTGATCACCGGCGCCGCGAGAACGAAAGGATACAGATCCGAGCGGCCCATGCTTCGATTGATCTGATTCAGGCCCTTGGTTAGTGGCAGCCAAGTCTCAGTAATCACCTCAGCCATGGGCGCTTCGAGCGGGCGGACGACTGGCTCGTCTGAGATCAGACCGAATTCCTCCGCTGTCTGCACCGTGTCGGCAATGTGCAAGAAATGCCCGAACACCTCTGCAAAGTCTTCCAGCGGATGCATGGTGGCGTACGCGCTGATGAAGTTGCTCTGCCAATCCTGGCCGGCCCCTCCCGAGTAATGACGCTGCAGTGCTTCGTCATAGGAGATGGATTCATCTCCGAAGAGTCCACGGAATTGCTCGCGCCGGTCGTCGACGAGGGCGAGTTGTTCGCAGTAGTAGTGGCCGACCTCGTGCCGAAAGTGCCCAAGTACCGTGCGGTACGGCTCGTCCATGCTCTCCCGAAGGGCCTCGCGATGGGCATCGTTGCTTTCCGCCAGATCAAGGGTGATGATCCCGTTCTGGTGGCCGGTGATGATCTTCTCATGGCCGCTGGAGAGCAGGTCGAACGCCAGACCCGTGGTGCCGTCGCTGATCTTGATCGGCAGCCGGAGCTCGTCGAGCCCGAAGATCAACCGGCGCTTGGCGGCCTCGGCGATCCAATACTGACTCAGCCCTACTGTGTCGCCGTCGGCCGGCCGAGTCCTCGTCAGCGAGCAGCTGAAGCACAACCCACCTGCCTCGCCGATCCAGTTACAGCCGCAGCGGTTGAGATTGGCGCAGATGGGCCGCTGATCGCTGACCGTCACCATGGTGCCTTGCTCGCGTGAGTAGCCGACGGCGGAACCGCACCTCACGCACACCGAGTTCTCGAAGAAAAGCTCCGCTCCACAGACGTCGCATTGAAATGCACGCATGCTCGCCCACTTTGCCAGCCCAAATTCTGCTGTCCGGCCGCGGGTCTAGCCTGACTAGATGATCACTGCGCTGCACGCCCTGCTCTACTCCGACGACCCCCCCAACGACACGAGCCTTCCTACGCGATGTGTTGGAATGGCCGTTTCTGGAAAATCCGGAGTCGGGGCCTGGCCGGTTGATCTTCCGTTCTGGGCCAAGCGAGCTCGGGGTACATCCCAATAGCTGGACCTATGAAGGTCAAACGACGACGGTGCCAATTCATCATGAGCTCTCGCTGATCTGCGACGACCTTCCCGCAACGATCAAAGAGCTCAGCGCCAAACGTGCGGAGTTCAGCGGCGAGCCGGTCGACTACGGCTACGGGCCGATGGTCCAGCTACGCATTCCAGCAGCCGGTGAAGTACAGCTCTATCAGCCGAAGTACCCGCCCTCCTACGACCTACCTTCTTAGCGGCACACGCAGCCGAAGCGACGAGATCAACCTTCCGCGAGTGGCACCTCACATCTCGGCCATGTCGACCGAGACCTCCATGGTGGACTTCTTCGCTTCGGTGAAGATCACGCCCTTGACAGGGGGCACGTCGCCGTAGTCGCGACCCCAGGCCACTGTGGCATGCGAGTGGTCAATGAGGCGATCATTGGTCGGGTCGAGATACAGCCAGCCAGCGTCCGGAATCCAACAGCCCGCCCAGGCGTGACTGGCAGCTGCACCAACCAGCCGCGGTTTCCCCGGAGGCGGTCGAGTAGCGAGGTAGCCACTGACGTAGCGGCCGGCGAGGCCAAGTGAGCGAAGACAGGACACCATGAAATGCGCGAAGTCCTGGCACACCCCGGTCCGCTTCTCGAGGAGTTCGGAAGTCTTGGTGCGCAGTGTTGTCGAGCCTGATTTGTACGTGAAGTCCTGGTGAATTCGGTGCATCAGCTCGACTGCGGCTTCGCCGATCGGGCGTCCCGCCGGGAAGGACGTCCGGGCATAGTCCTCGATCGCCGGCAACACCTCGACGTACGGCGACGGGAACGTGAAGTCCGTGGCTTCCCAGGCTTCCCCGTCATTCTCCCTAACCCGAGGCTGCGTCCATTCCCACGGCACAGCCATTGCCTCCGGATCTACGTCGTGCCGGTCGATGTCGACCATGCTGATCGAGGTGACCACCAGCCTGCTGTGGGGCTGGATGACATGGAAGTAGCCCATGGCGTTGCCATAGAGGTCAGTGTGCCCGAACAGGTCCGCCGGCTCGGGTTCGATGGCGATCTCATGGGCCAAGCAGTTCTGCCACGCCAGATCGCGCGGGCGGAGATGAATCACGCCGTAGCTCCCCGTGACATCGGAGTCATAGGTGTAGGTCGTGCGGTGCTCGATGCGGTAACTGGTCATGCGGTATCGCCCAGCGCATCGGTGCGAAACAGTGGACGTTGAGTTGGTGGCGGCTGCTGGTACTGATCACGGATTGCCTCGGACAACGCCCGCAGTTGAGTCTGAAGACCGGCGAGGAACTCCTCGAGCGGAAGCCGACGGCCATTTGCCGACTCGGCGAGCACAACCGGATCAGCGATGCGTACCCGCTCCGCCAAAGCGTCGATCAGCCGCAATGGTCGAGTCGTCGGTGAGCTGTTGGGCAAGGCCCGGAGGTCAGCCCTGATCCGCTGCAGCTGGTAGGCGACCGAACGCGGGTTGGACGGATCAAGGACGAGCAGTTCGATTACCGCATCAACGCTGGATCTAGTGCGGTAACGGCGACGGAACGTCACGATCGATTCGGCGGCGGTGAGCACAGCCTCCAGCACCAGGGGGTCATCGTCTGGGGGTCGCTCACGGCAGATCGTCACCCGCAGCAGCGACAGGATCTGCAGTGCACGTTCCAGCCCGCGACCGGAGTCGAGCATGTACCAGCCAGCGTCGCGAACCATGTTTTCGGTGGCGATACCAGCAAGAGCTAGCAAGCCGGACAACACCCGTTCGCTGGCGTCGATCAGCTGGATCCCCTGGTCATCGGGGTTACCGGCCAGTGCTGCAAGGGCCCGCTCGATGTCGGCCAGCACCATCCAGACGTCTTCGGAGAGCTGATCGCGCACCCCTTGGGCGGCCATCGACAACGCTCCCAGAGCCTGGGCTGCGGTGCCCATCCGCGGCCGGTCCAGCAGTAAGGATCGGAACTCCGACATCATCTCGACCCGTGGATTTAGGAAGCCGGGATACGTCGTGCTGACGTGCGTGATCGCCTCTAGCAACACGTTCAAGGCTTCACGGGTGACGCCTAGGTCGGTTTCGAGCGCTACCGTACGCGTGGCCAGCACCAGCCGGAGCAGGTCCTCAGCGCGCTCTGCATACCGACCGAACCAGTAGAGATCATTGAGTACTCGCGGCACCATGGCGATCGACGCCGACGCCGCCGGGACGAAGCCAGGCTCCTCGGCAAGCTGACCGCGAGCCAGAATCCGTGGGGCGGCAACTGGCGCGCTGCCGACCACCCAGACATCCTTGGCCAACTGGCTATCAGGTTCAGTGACGAATACGCCGCGCCGTCCCGACATGTCATCGCTCACTCGGGCGAGGCCGCCCAACATCGCGGTATACGACCCACCGCTCCGGACCGCGAAAGAACGCAGCACCACATTGCGGCGAACTAGCCGATCCTGCTGGCTGGTCGGCGCCGACGACAGGTGCAGCACTTCCTGACCGACGTAGCGGTGCGGCATTGTCTTGATCTTGTCCGCTAGCAGCTCCCGCTGTCGCCGACTCAGAGCTGCGCCACGGACACTGCGACCGTGACCACGGCCAATCGGCCGTATCACGACCGAGTCGAGGCTGTTGAGTACATGGCTCAACGCAGCTTCGTCGCCGCACCACCACGTCTCAACCGAAGGCAAGCGCAGTGATTGGCCGAGCAGCCGTTCGCACAGCTCAGGAAGAAACGGGAGCAGAGCAGGATTCTCGAGCACCCCAGAGCCGAGGTTGTTCAGCACCCTGACCGTGCCCTGGCGTACGCATTCCATCAAACCTGCAACACCAAGCCGCGAGTCGGGGCGCAGCTCCAGCGGATCCATGTATGTACAATCCACGCGGCGCAAGATCACGTCGACCTGCTCGAGCTTGCCAAGGACGCGCATCCACACTCGACCGTCACGAACTGTCAGATCGCTGCCCTCGAGTAGTGGGAAGCCGAGCAAGGAGGCAACAAAGGCTTGATCGAAAGCAGTTTCGGAGAGAGTGCCCGGACTCAACACGACGACCCGCGGATCCTCCACTGCACTGGACGCCGCATCGACCAGGGCGAGGCGCATCGCCTGGAAGAAGGGGGTGAGCCGGTGCAGGTTGGCCTGGTGATAGATCTCCGGTATCACCCGCGATATCACGCGACGGTTCTGCATCGCGTATCCGGCACCCGAGGGCGCTTGAGTCCGGTCGGAGATCACCTTCCACTGCCCGCTGATGTCCCGCCCCAGATCAGCAGCGATCATGAACAATCGCTGGTCGGCCATCGCCTCGCAGCCGACGAGTGGCCGTACGTACTCCTCATGATCGAAGATCGCTGCGGCTGGAAGATGCCGCCGCGACAGCAGCCGGCGGGCGCCGTAAAGATCGGCCAGGATCGCGTCCAACAGCTCGGCCCGCTGCACCAGAGCAGCCTCGAGGCCGGCCCACTCGCGGTCATCGACGATCAACGGCAGGGGGTCAAGCCGCCAAGGCTGTGGCTCGACCAGGCCGGTCGACGGCTCAACAGCCTGCGGGCCATGGCCGTTCGGCTCGTCGGCGATCGAGATGGTTGACGCCGGGTTCGGCGTATACGTGACGTTGTCGTCTTCCAGCAGTCGGGCCACCTCGCGCTGAGCCCGCAGCAGGTCTGCCTCGGCGAACTCGTCAAGGCCATCCAGCAGTGCTGACCAGCCCTCGCGTACGGTGCCGTCCGCGGCCGCAAACTCGTCGAAGACCGGCGCCTGCTCGGCTGCCGTGGACTGGCTCGCAGCAGCCAGATAGCGACCCAGCACGGTCACGTCCCACCCCAAGGCTGAGCGCTGTTGAGTCCCCAGGCGCGTGGCACTCGACGGCGCAGATCCAGCGTCGCGGGAAACTCATCATCGCCGGCGGAGCGCATGATCAACTGCGCATCCAGCGCCTCGACGTCGATCATCCCCGCAGTGTGGCCCAAGGCTTCGAAACGACGAGCCCGGCGTGCCTCGGCCTCCGACGCGTTGACCGGTGGATGGTGGTACGAGCGGCCACCGGGATGTACCACGGGGTAAGTCGCGCCACCGAGGGAAAACCGGCTCACGCGATCGATCAGGTCGAACGTCAGCGGCGAAGCGACATCGATACTCGGATGCAGCGCGGACCACGGCTTCCAAGCCTTGTAACGGACACCGGCAACGTAGCTGCCGGCTGTGCCGGTAGCGGTCAACGGAACCGGTCGCCCATTGCATACCAGCAGATGCCGCTCCGGCACGAAGCCCGTTACCGCAACCTGCAGCCGTTCAGTCGAAGAGTCCACATAGCGCGCAGTACCCCCAGCAGTCGCCTCCTCACCAAGCACATGCCATGGCTCGATAGCGCTGCGGAGTTCCAGTTCCACATCGCCGATCTTGGTGACACCGATTCGCGGGAACCGGAACTCCAGAAACGGCAGTAACCAGGCCAGCTCGAACTCCATATCGTGCGCACGCAGATCTGTGACGACTTCGGCCATATCAGCCAGCACGAAGTGCGGGAGCAGGAACCGCTCGTGCAGCGCCGTACCCCACCTGATCAGCGGGGCCGAATAGCGCGCCTCGCTGAACCGGGCAACCAGTGCACGGACCAGCAGCGCTTGCACCAGGGACATGTCCGGATGCGGCGGCATTTCGAATCCGCGCAGTTCCAGCAGCCCGAGCCTGCCGTGCATCGAATTGGGGTTGTAGAGCTTGTCGATGCAGAACTCGGCGCGATGAGTGTTACCGGTGATGTCGGTGAGCAGGTTGCGCAGCGCGCGATCGACTGCCCACGGCCGATGTTGAGTATCGGCAAGTTCGTCGATCTCGGCGAAGGCGATCTCCAGCTCGTACAGCGTCTCCGGTCGACCTTCGTCGACGCGCGGTGCCTGGCTGGTCGGTCCCACGAATCGTCCCGCGAACAGGTATGACAGGCCGGGATGGTGTTGCCAGAAGGTGATCATGCTGACCAGCAGATCGGGTCGCCTGAGTAACGGCGATCGCCTCGGTTCGGGTCCGCCAAGCGTCAGGTGGTTTCCACCGCCGGTACCGCTGTGCCGCCCGTCCAGAGCAAAGGTTTCGGCGCCCAGTCGCTCTTCACGGGCGATCTTGTAAAGCGCATGGGTCAGGTCGGAAAGTTCAGCCCAGCTGGAAGTGGGATGGACGTTCACCTCGATCACTCCAGGATCAGGGGTGATCACCATCGTCTTGATCCGAGGGTCTGGCGGCGGCCCATAGCCTTCCAAAATCACGGCAATGCCGGTCTGCGCCGCAACTTGATCAATGAGTCGGACAAGCTCGATGAACTTTTCCAGCCTCTCCAGTGGAGGCAGGAACACATGCACATAAGAGTCGCGAGCCTCCACCACGAGCGCGGTGCGCGCGGGCGCGGCATGCGGATCGACAACGACCGCATGTGGCTTCCCAACCGCCTCGCTGAGCGGCGGTCCCGCCTTGGTGTAGGACTCTTCGCCGACGTAGTCGGGATCTGTCCAGGACAGAGCGTCGAGAGGCAACCGTGAGCCGGCCGCCGTGTCACCGAGACGCAGCATCAGACGGCTACGGCGGGTCTTCCAGGCGGGGCTCGCCCAGCCATCGCCGAACCATGCTGGCAGCAGCGGCAGCACCCAAGCTGTCGGTTCGCTCTCAGACCCATCCAGTTCAGTGACCAGCTGAGCGTCCGGCTGCTCTGGATCGAGTGGCGGACGCGGCCCGGCCGGCTGGTTCACCTCTGTCGCCAGTCGCGCCAATGGATCCTCGAAGGCCGGCTGCAGCACCTCCTCAGGCAATCCGAAGTCCGCAGTGATCGCCCGGGCCAGCCGCTCGGCCGTTGCGGCCGCATCCTGATCCGACGTCGCGGCGCCGAAAGGATCCGCCAGCAGGGCCGGATCACTCCAGAGCTGTTCGCCATCGCTGCGCCAGATCAGACGGATCTGCCAGCGCGGTAGCCGCTCATCGGGGTACCACTTGCCCTCGCCGCGCTGCACCAGTCCGCCTTTGGCGAACCGGTCCCCCAGTGCTGCGGCAAGCCGGTTCGCGATCTGCTGCTTCTCCGGACCGTCCGCGGCCACCGTCCACTGGGCCGAGGTCATGTCGTCAACCGAGACGAATGTGGGTTCACCGCCCATGGTGAGCTCCAGGCCCGCGGCCTGCAGCCGCGCGTCGACGGCCTCTCCCAACTTTTGGATGTCCTCGGTCTGCGCCAGCGTGTACGGCAAAGTGGTTCGAGGGATCTCTTGAGCGCGCCGCACGGTGTTGGAGAACTCCATTGTCGTCACCGACGGCTCCGTCGCCCCGGTGATCGCCGCTGCCGATGCCGGATGAGGCGTCGCAGCCAGTGGAATGTGTCCCTCCCCGGCAAACAGCGCCGAGGTCGGATCGAGCCCAATCCAGCCGGCGCCGGGGATGTAAGCCTCGGCCCATGCGTGCAGGTCGGTCAGATCCTCCGCCGGGCTGCTCTGATCGTCCACATTCGGTTCGTCGGGTGCGAGCTGCACCAGATAGCCCGAGACGAATCGCGCGGCGAGACCGCACTGCCGCAATGCGTTGACCAGCAGCCAGGCTGAGTCACGGCAGGAACCTATCCGCCGCGTCAGCGTCTCGTCTGGGGAATGGACGCCGGGCTCCATGCGCTCCGAATACGCGACGTCGCTACAGACCGCGGCGTTCAACGCGCTGAGGAACTGAACCGTACGCTCCCCGTCGGCTGGCGGCGTGGCGTTCGCCGCGACCCACTCGTCAAAGAGCGGGCCGCGAGCGGAGTCGGGGACATCCAGGTAGGGCTTCAGATCAGCTGCCAGCTCGTCCGGGTAGCTGAAGGGATAGGTCGCGGCGTAGTTCTCGACAAAGAAGTCGAAGGGGTTGATCACGCCCATGTCGGCCACCAGACCGACCGTGATCTCCAGTTCGCTGGCCTTGCTCGGAAAGACGACCCGAGCCAGATAGTTGCCGAAAGGATCTTGCTGCCAGTTCAGGAAATGATCGGCGGGGGAAATCGTCAGCGAGTAGGCCTCGATGGGGGTCCGCGAGTGCGGCGCCGGACGCAGCCGGATGACGTGCGGACCGATCGCGATCGACCGGTCGAAGTGGAAGGTCGTACGGTGCTCGAGCGCGATCTTCATTGCCTGCTACCCGATCTGCTACTGCTTGCTAGTAGCGGTAGTGATCAGATTTGTACGGGCCGCCGACATCGACCCCCAAGTAGGCGGCCTGTTTGGGAGTCAGCTCGGTCAGCTGCACCCCGAGCGCATCCAGATGCAGTCGTGCGACCGCCTCGTCGAGGTGCTTGGGCAGCGTGTACACCCCGAGTGGGTAGGTCTCGGGGTGTGTGAAGAGTTCGATCTGGGCCAGTATCTGGTTGGTGAACGAGTTGCTCATCACGAAGCTGGGGTGTCCGGTGGCGTTGCCGAGATTCATCAGCCGGCCTTCGCTGAGCACGATGATGCTATGGGTCTCGGGCTCGGCTCCGCCGAGACCCGGTTCGGCGCCGTTGTCGGCGAACTCCCACTCGTCGACCTGAGGCTTGATGTTGATCTTGGTCGCGTTGGGCAGCGCAGCCAGCCCGGCCATGTCGATCTCGTTGTCGAAGTGCCCGATGTTGCACACGATCGCCTGGTGCTTCATCCGTCGCATCTGGTCGGCGGTGATCACATCGCGGCAGCCAGTCGCAGTGACGAAAATGTCGCCGCGGTCGAGCACCTGCTCCAGGGTGGCCACCTGGAAGCCGTCCATCGCTGCCTGCAGCGCGCAGATCGGGTCGATCTCGGTGATGATCACGCGCGCGCCCTGGCCGCGGAGGGACTCAGCGCAGCCCTTGCCGACGTCGCCGTAACCGCAGACGACTGCGACCTTGCCGCCGATCAAGACATCGGTAGCGCGGTTGAGCCCATCAATAAGCGAATGCCGAACGCCGTACTTGTTGTCGAACTTCGATTTGGTCACCGAGTCGTTGACATTGATGGCGGAAAACATCAAGGTGCCGGCGCGCATCATCTCGTACAGGCGGTGCACTCCGGTTGTGGTCTCCTCGGTGACCCCCTTGATGGCATTCGCGATCTCAACCCAGGACCACCCTTCGGCCAGCGTCCGGCGGATCAGCTCAAGGAACACCCGCCACTCGGCCGAGTCCTCCGCCGCAGATTCCGGTACCTCACCGGCTTTCTCCGCCTCAGCACCCTTGTGTACGAGCATCGTGGCGTCCCCGCCGTCGTCGAGGATCATGTTCGCCAGCTCGTCATCGGGCCAGCGGAGTATCTGGCTCGTACACCACCAGTACTCTTCGAGCGTTTCGCCCTTCCAAGCAAAGACCGGTGCGCCGCTGGGGTCGTCCGGCGTGCCGTCCGGCCCAACCACTACGGCGGCGGCGGCATGGTCCTGAGTCGAG
>Ga0081455_10009109_pt1 | contig 10242 bp, 11 predicted proteins | sample TabmetS3T2R1_FD_70207 | JGI IMG/M metagenome (GOLD analysis project Ga0081455, IMG submission 70207) | Tabebuia heterophylla rhizosphere microbial communities from the University of Puerto Rico - S3T2R1 | ecosystem: Host-associated > Plants > Roots > Rhizosphere ... | reverse complement strand
TCGTTGACCGCGTCGCGGCTGGTCAGCGTCTCCTCGAGGGTGAGCGAGCCGATGATGTTGCGCAGCGTCGTGACGGTGAGCTGCTCGATCGCCTGCAGCGGGTTGGCGACCTCGTAGGTGGCGGACTTCGGCTCCGTGATCGTGAAGTAGAGGACCGTGTCGATCTGGACCGAGACGTTGTCGGCGGTGATGACCGGCTGGGGCGGGAACGTGACGACCTGCTCGCGCAGGTCGAGCAGCGGCCGCACGCGGTCGATGAACGGCACGACGATCGTCATGCCGGGGGTCAGCGTGCGGCTGTAGCGCCCCAAGCGCTCGACGACGCCCGCACGCGCCTGCGGGATGATCCTGATCGTCTTGGCCGCCAAGAAGATGGCGAACAAGACCAGCACCACCGCGACGATCGCTCCAACCATCCCTGCCTCCTAGTCGCTGACGAGCGCCGTGGCGCCTTGGATCTCCAGGACGTGGACCCGCGTCCCCGGCTCGAGGACCTTGTCCTCGTCGTAGCTGCGCGCGCTCCAGACCTCCCCGTCGATGCGCACCTTGCCGAGCGCCTCGTCGTTGACGATCCGCTCGGTGACGATGGCCGTGCGGCCGATGAGCGCCGCGGTGCCGGTGCGCAGCTGCGGCGGCATCGAGATGTGCCGCCGCGCGATCGGCCGGACGACCGTGAAGCTCACGGCCGTCAGGACGACGAAGGTGATCCACTCGAACGCCGCGCCGCCTCCCGCGAGCCCGACGACCGCCGCCCCGGCCGCGCCGATCGCGAACGGGAACAGATAGAAGCTGAGGTTGACGGCCTCCGCCACCGCGAAGACCACCGCCACGATCAGCCAGATCACCCACGCATCCATGTCGTGAGTTGATGGTAGACCGGGCGGTGGTCGGCCGGGCGCGGCGCGCCCGCGACTGTCGCCTAGTTCACGGCGGCAGCGCGCAGGCGCTGCAGGGCGACCCGCGACTCGGCGCTCACGCGCAGCGCGAGGACGCTCAGCGCGACGACGCAGCCCTCGACGAACAGCGAGGCGAGCCCGAGCGGCTCGGTCCAGTTGCCGATGTCGTCGGTCGCGTTCGGCAGCCCGGTCGTGCGGCTGATCACGTACCCCGCGATCGCGCTCGTGGCGACCGCGGCGGCCGCGGACCAGACGATCCTGCGATGGCTGACGAGGACGGCGCCGGCGGTGACCACGCTGCCGATCATCAGCGCCACGTACATCCAGAAGAGGTAACGGGTCTCGTGGTACTTGCCGATCGAGTCGAGCAGGTGGATGAGTGCAATGCCGGCGAGGCCGACTGCAGCCGTCGCCCGCATCGCGAGCTCGCGCGCAAGGCTGCGCGCGGCCTGGTCATCGATGGTGATCCTGGTGAAGTCGGTCATTGCTGCACTGTTGCCCGGGGGGCTTCAGGACGCGCCCAACGCGACGCAAAGCTTTGGCAAAGCCTGCGCTTACGACGCGTCGTCGGCCAGCAGCGCGATCTCGAACCGCGCCGGCTTGGTGCTGGTCAGGCTCAGCGTGCCGCCGTCGCTTTCGACGAGCGCCCGGGCCACGGCGAGGCCGAGGCCGGTCCCGCCAGCAAGCGAGACATGGCGTTCGAAGATCTCCTCGCGAGCGTGCTCGGGCACGCCCTGGCCGTCGTCGGACACCGTGAGCACGACGGCGCCGTCGCGCCCCCGCGCCTCCAGCTGCGCGTGCCCGCCGCCGTGCTGGAGCGCGTTCTCCAGCAGCACGTCGACCGCCTGGCCGATCGCCCCGGGCGTCGCGCGCACACGCAACCCCGGGGTGACCGCGCATTCCAGATGGCTACCCGCGCGCGCGAAGACCGGCCTCCACGCGTCGGCGTGTTGCTTGGCAAGCGCGGCGGCATCGAGCAGACCGCGCGCCGCGCGCCGCTCGTCGCGCGCCATCGAGAGCAGCTCGGCGATCGTGCGCTCGAGGCGCTCCGCCTGGACCTGCGCGGCATCCGTCTCTGTACGCGCCGCCTCGAGGTCGCGTGCGTCGCGGATCTCGTTGAGCCGCAACTGCAGCGCCATGAGCGGCGTTCGCAGCTGGTGCGACACGTCCGCCGAGAACGCGCGCTCCTGGGCGATGAGCCGCGCGATGCGCTCCGCCGAGGCGTCCTGCGCCGCCGCCACGGCGTCGATCTCGGGCAGGCCGAAGCGCCCGGCACGGGCGGAGAAGTCGCCGGCGCCCAGCCGCCGCGAGGTCGCCGCCAGGCGTCGCAGCGGATCCATGACGCGACGGCTCTGGACGAGGGCCAGCGCCACGGCAACCGCGATGCCGAGGACGCCCAGGCCCACGATCAGCAGCCAGACCTCGCGCCGGCGGCGCTCGACGTCGCCGGCCGCGCTGACGACCGTCACCGAAGGGCCTGCCGACGCGCCCGAGCGAACTCGCAGGGCATGGCCCGAGACGGGTGGCCCGAGCGTGAAGCTGGGCCTGCCGGGAATGGCGACCTCGATGCGATCGCCCTCGTGCACCAGGGTCAGGAGGTCGTCGCGATCGAGCGATCGGTGCTGGGCGATGCGGCGTTGCACCACGGCCGCGACGGCGTCGGCCTCGCGCTCGAGGCGGGCAGTCGCGTCGGTGCGCACGAGCCGCGCGCCAACGATCCCGAGCGGAATCCCGAGGATCAACACGGCCGCGAGCGCGATCAGGGTCGTCGACGCGAGCAGCCGACGGCGCATCGATCACCCGCGTTCGAACCGGAACCCGACGCCCCGCACGGTGACGAGGCGGCGCGGCTGGGTCGCATCGTCGCCGAGCTTGCGCCGCAGCCACGAGACGTGCATGTCGAGTGTCTTCGTCGAGCCGTACCAGTTCTCGTCCCACACGGCCGACATGATGTGGTCGCGCGTGACGACGCGCCCCGCTTCGCCGACGAGCAGCGACAGGAGGTCGAACTCCTTGGGCGTGAGCTCCACCTCACCGTCGTCGACCCAGACGCGTCGCGAGCCGCGGTCCACGCGCACGCCGTTGACCTCCACGACATCGGCCGCCGGCGCGTCGGGGGCGCGGCGCAGGAGGGCGCGGACCCGCGCGAGGAGCTCTCCCACCCGCATCGGCTTGGAGACGTAGTCGTCGGCGCCCGCGTCCAGGCCGACGATCGTGTCGACCTCCTCGGCGCGCGCGGTGAGCATGAGCACCGGCACGCCCGGGCGCGCGGCGCGGATGCGCCGGCACACCTCGACGCCGTCGAGTCCCGGCAGCCCGAGGTCGAGCACGACGAGATCGTGCTCCCCCTCCACCCCGCGCTGCGCCGCCGTGATCCCGTCCTCGACGGCCTCGACCTCGTAGCCCTCGCGGCGCAGCGCCTGCGCGAGCGGCTCGGCGATCGCCGCGTCGTCCTCGACGAGCAGCAGCGACGGCACCGCCTCACTCCTCGCGCGCGATGAGCGCCCGAGCGAAGTCGTCGGCGTCGAACGGCCGGAGATCCTCGAGCGCTTCGCCGATCCCGATGAGCTTCACCGGGATCCCCAGTTCGCCCGCTATCGCGAGCGCGATGCCGCCCTTGGCGGTGCCGTCGAGCTTCGTGAGCACGATGCCGTCGACCGGGACAGCCTGCGAGAAGAGCTGCGCCTGACGCAGGCCGTTCTGGCCGGTGGTGGCGTCGACGGTGAGCAGCGTCTCGTGGGGCGCGCCTTCGAGCTGCTTGCCGATGACGCGACGGACCTTGGTCAGCTCGGCCATGAGGTGGTCCTGCGTGTGCAGGCGTCCGGCGGTGTCGACGATGACGACGTCGGCGCCGCGGTCACGGCCCTGCTTGACCGCCTCGAACGCAACCGACCCGGGATCGGAGTCCTCGGGGCCCGTCACGATCTCGCATCCGGCGCGCGCCGCCCATTCGGTGAGCTGCTCGACGGCGGCGGCGCGGTACGTGTCCGCGGCGCCGAGTACGACGGACTTGCCGAGCTCGCGCTGGAGGTGCCAGGCGAGCTTGCCGATGGTCGTCGTCTTGCCGGTGCCGTTCACGCCGGCGACCATGATCACGGTCGGCTCGTGGGTCAGGTCGATGCGGCCCTCGCCCGGGCGCGCGAGGTCGGCGAGCAGCTCCGTCAGGCGTGCGGCGAGCGCCTCGCCGCCCTCGAGTTCGCCGGCGTCCGCCTCCTGCTCGAGCTGGCCGACGACCTCGGCCGTCGTCCGCGCGCCGACATCGGCCATGATCAGCGCCTCCTCGAGGCGCTCCCAGGTCGCAGTATCGAGGTCACCCTCGAACAGGGTCGCCTGGATCTCGGCGCCGAGCGCCTGGCGCGTCTTGCTGAGGTTCTCGCGCAGGCGGCGGAAGAAGCCGCGCTTGCGCTCGGGTTCGTCGGCCGCCGGGGCCGCGACGGTGGCACCGTCGCCGGTGATGAACACGTCCGTCCAGTCGCGAGGCATGAGCGGTGCGCGACGATAGCGGCTTGCCACAGATCGACTTCCACGCCATGAACCCCGCCGAGCCGCCCGCCAGCGAGTTGCTGGCGGCGATGGTCGCCGAGATGGTGGACCTCTACGACGGCGTCGGGCCGCCGCCGGCCACCACGGCCGACATGACGGCCCCGCGCGGCACCTTCCTCGTTGGCTTCGAGGGCGACGAGCCGGTGTGCTCGGGCGCCCTGACGCTCCTGGGCAACGGGACGGCCGAGATCAAGCGCATGTACGTCGTGCCGGCCGCGCGCCGCCGCGGGATCGCCCGGCTGCTGCTGACGACGCTCGAGGACGTGGCCCGGGAGATGGGCTGCAACATCGCCCGTCTCGACACCGGCGCGCGCCAGCCGCACGCGCAGGCGCTCTACGAGGCGAGCGGCTACGTCGCGATCCCGGACTACAACGCCAATCCGAAGGCGGCGTTCTGGGGCGAGAAGCGCCTGTGATCGTGGCGTGTGTCACACACGCCCCTCCGGGCCCGGCGTAGCCTCGCGCGCCCTCGCCCGCCGCTCCGGGCGGGTTCCCCCGAAAGGAGTGTCTCCCCATGCCGAAGTTGCTTCGCCGTGCCCTCGTTCTGGGGGTGGTCCTCGCACTCGTGGCCGCGGTGGGTGTCGCGGCCGGAGCGATCCCCGACTCGAGCGGGACGATCAACGGGTGTTACACGAAGACCGGCGGGATCCTGCGCGTCGTCGACATCGACCGGAACCAGCACTGCATCTCGTCGGTGGAGAATCCGATCAGCTGGGCTCAGCGCGGGCCACAGGGCGACCCCGGGCCGCAGGGCGACACCGGACCGGCCGGCACCACCGGGCAGGACGCGAAGACCGTGCTCAGCAGCGACTGGATCGTGACCGGGCCCGCCGGCGACGACTCGACCATCCCGGGCCTTGGACAGACGGTCGACGTGCCGCCGGATTCGGTGGTGTACGTGAGCACCGACGGGGGTGTGACGACGGCGGCGGCCGGTCTTGCCTTCGTGGACATCAAACTTGCGATCGACGGCGCCGCCCCCGACCCCAGTAACGCGCGGCGACTCGTCGTGGACGCCCCGGCGGGCGTCGGTGCGATCGCGAACTGGAGCTTCGGGCGCGTGCTCTCGCTGCCGCCCGGGACGCACACGATCTCGGTGCAGGCACAGGTGCTCACCAGCACCTTCGCCCAGGGCCAGCTCAAGATCGCGAGCGACGACTCCAACTCCCCCACGTCGCGGGGCGCCCTGACCGTCCAGATCATCAAGCGCTGAGAGGGGGCCGGCTCATGCCGAGGCTACGACTGGCGCTCCTGTTGGGAGTGATGCTCGCGATCGCGGCCGGCGTCGGCGTCGCCGCCGGCGCGATCCCGAACACGGGCGCGACGATCAGCGCCTGTTACAAGAACGGCAAAGGGACGCTGCGGGTCATCGACGCCGGCAGGAAGCACTGCTCGTCCAGCGAGACCGCGATCGCGTGGAACCAGCGCGGGCCGCAGGGCGAAACCGGGGCGCAGGGCCAGACTGGGCCGCAGGGCGAGACCGGGCCGCAGGGCGAGACCGGGCCTGCCGGCACGGCCGGGCAGGACGCGCAGACCGCCTTCAGCACTGGCCCGGTCACGGACCCCGGTGGCGGCTTCACGCTGGTGCCGGGCATGAAGCTCACGGTCGACGTCCCCGCGAATGCGGTGCTGAACGTGAACACTGACGGCGGTGTCGCCCTGGTCTCGTTCTCCGACGGCTCTTACGCGATCGTCGACATCGCGCTCATGATCGACGGCGACCTCGCGCCCGGAGCCGCCATTCGCCGGCTCCCCGTGCAGCCGGTCGGGTCGCTCGCGTTCCAGAACTGGAGCCTGGGGCAGTCACTGACACTGCCGCCCGGGCCGCACACATTCGAAGTGCGGGCGCGCGTGCTCGACACGAACCTGCCGCCCTACGCGGTTGTCATCGGCGGCGGCGGCGCGCGCCGCGATGCCGCGACGATCGGAAGGCTGACCGTCGAGACCCTTAAGCGCTGACCAGCGCGTCGAGTGCCACGTCGGGGTCGCGCAGCCGCTCGGCCTCGACGGTGGCCTCGACGCCCACCAGCGCCTGGATGTGCTCGTTGACGTCCCACACGTTGACGTTCATGCCCGCGACGACCCGCCCGTCGCGCTGCCAGAACGCGATGAACTCGCCCGACTCGGGGTCCCCGCGGAAGACGACGTCGTCGTCGGGCCGCGACAGGCCCGCGTACTCCATGCCGACGTCGTACTGGTCGGAGAAGAAGTACGGCACCCGGTCGTAGGTGACATCCTGGCCGAGCATCGCCCGCGCCGCGGCGGGGCCCTGCTCGAGCGCGTTGGCCCAGTGCTCGACGCGCAGGCGCCCGAAGAGCGGGTGGTCCTGGTTGGCGACGTCACCCGCCGCGAACACGCCGTCGGCGCTGGTGCGCAGGCCGGCGTCGACCAGGATCCCGTTGTCGACGGCGAGCACGCCTTCGGCGAGCGCGGTGCGCGGCGCCACGCCGACCCCGATGACCACCGCATCGCAATCGACGGTGGCCCCGTCGTTTGTCCGCACGCGCTCGGCGCGGCCCGCGCCCTCGATGGCGGCGACGCTGTCGGCAAGGCGGAACTGGACGCCCTGGTCGACGTGCACGTCGCGGTAGAAGGCGCCGAGCTCGGGGCCGAGCACGCGCTCGAGCGGCAGCGAGAGCGGCTCGACGACCGTCACCTCGAGGCCGCGCTGGCGCGCTGACGCCGCGACCTCGCACCCGATCCAGCCGGCGCCGACCACGACCAGCCGGCCGCCGGCGTCGAGGACGGCACGCAGCGAGTCGGAGTCCTCGACCGTGCGCAGCAGGTGCACGCCGGGCAGGTCGGCGCCCGGTATCGGCAGACGCTTGGGCTCGGCGCCGGTGGCGAGCAGGAGCGCGTCGTAGTCGACGCGCTCGCCGCCGTCGAGCACGACCGCGCGACCGGCGACGTCGAGGGAGGCGACCCTTGTGGACGTGCGCAGCTCGACGTTGTGCTGCTCGTACCAGCCAGGGTCCTCCTGGAGCCAGACCGCGGAGCGGTCGGCCTCGCCGCGCAGGTAGTCCTTGCTCAGCGGCGGGCGCTCGTACGGGCGCTCCTGCTCGGCGCCGAGCAGGACGATGCGCCCGTCGAAGCCCTCCTCACGCAGCGTCTCCGCTGCCTTCCCGCCGGCCATGCCGGCGCCCACGATGACGAACGTGTTGGCCATGATCTCCTCTGCGTCCGCTGCCGGACGCTCCTTACCCTACGCCGTCGTGGTATCCGGGAGATGCCGGCCGACATGGCCGACGTACAGGCCGCGCGGGACGTCGCCCGAACCGTCCGCAACGTGGAGGTAGATGCGAGCGATGAAGCCCGCGCCGGAGCCCGAGCCGATCGCGACGTGCGGGCCGAGCTCGAGCCGCTCACCGTCGTAGGTGACGCTGTAGGCGTGCGGCCGGCGGCTGCGCGCGAGCTCGGAGACGTTCTGGCGCCACGTCAGCCCGAGCTCCTCGGCGGCCTGGCCGAGTGAGCGGCCGAAACCCTCGGGGTCGGCGTACAAGCCGGCGAGCTCGTCGAGGCGCTCCAGCGTCTCGAGGATCTCGGCGGGCCGGCGATAGGGGCTGTCGGCGGCGGTCTCGAACGCCGCCTCGGTGAAGACGAGGTACTGCGCCCGGTCCGCGGCGCGCTGCACGGCCTCGGCGACGGACGCCGGCGGCGGCTCGGGCTCGGCGACGGCGCCGTTGCCGTTGCCCTCGGGGCCGCCAGCGGCCTCGCCGAGCGTCGCGCTCAGCCGCGCGATGGCCTTCGCGTCGTGGGCCGCAGCCTCGCGCAGCTCCTCGACCTGGCGCAGCAGCTCCTCGCGGTGCGCGCGCACGGTGTCGAGCTCGACGAGCAGCGCCTCGTGGGCAGCGAGCCATTCGTCGGACGCCTCGCCGCGCGGGCCGACGGCCTGCTCGGCCTGCTGGCGGCGTTCGCCCAGGTGCTCCTCGGCCGTCGCGGCACGCGCCTCCGCGCGCTCGAGCTGGGCGGCGAGCCGTTCGGCGCGAGCACGCAGCTCGGCGCGCTCGGCGTCGGCGGCCTCGCGGCGGCGCTTGGCGGTGTCGACCTGGCGGCGCAGGTCGTCGGCGCGAGCGAGCTCGCGATCGGCCTGCTGCGCGCGCGCCGCTACCGAGCGGCGCTCGTCCTCGGCGTCGCGCAGGCGCGCCAGCAGCGGTGACGCGGGGATCTCGGCGTGCTGGAGGAACTTCTCCCACGAGCCGAAGACGTCGATGACGTAGTCGGGGTGCGGCCATTCCTCGCGGCGCAGCCAATCCTGCGCGCGCGGGACCTCGCCGGTCAGGATGATCCAGCGGTAGAGCGCGAAGAGGTAGTCGGCCTCCTCGACGAGCAGCGCGACCTCGCGCAGGCGCCCGTCAGGGCGCAGGCGCGACGGGGCCTCTTCGGCCGGCGCGTCCTCGCGCGGCTCGGCCCCCTCTTGCACGTCGTTCGGCTCGCCTCTGCGGCGGCTTCGCTTCCCCATTTAGAAGAGAGGCTAGCCGCCGCAGGGCGAGGTTAGGCCCGTACGGCGCCCCCCAGTGCCGCACGGGCCAAGTCGTGGCGTTCTCCTACGACACGATGAGCTTGCCCTTCATGCCGGCGGCCTCGTGGCCGTCGACCGGGCAGAAGAACGTGTAGGTCCCCTTCTTCAGCGTGACGGCGACGCGCGAGGTGCCGTTCTTGCCGACCGTCTTGCCGAGCTTTCGGACGCCGTGACCCTTGATCGCGATCGCGTGCTGCGTCGAGGACGGGTTGCCCATGAGCAGCGTGACCTTGCCGTGCGAGACACGGATGGTCGATGTCGAGAACTTCAGCTGTGTTCTGCTGGCGTTGACGCGCTTGGTGGTTGCGGCGGAGGCCAATGCGGCGACGCCAAGCGCGGCGGCGGCGACGAGCAAGGCGGCGATCAGGATTCTCGGTGCGAGCTTTGGCATGTGTGGGGGTGGCTCCTGTTGTGCGGGGCTCCTTCTCACGGCAGACGCCGCAAGCCAGGGATCCTTCCCCGCCCGTGTTCGAACGGCTACGCGGCGCTTGCGTGCGCCTCGGCCGGCGGGAGCCTACGCGAGACGACCTTCGAGACGCCGTCGTCACCCATCGACACGCCGTACAGCGTGTCCGCCGCCTCCATCGTGCGCTTCTGGTGGGTGACGACGATGAACTGCGCGCGATCGGCGTGGGTGCGGAGCAGGTGCAGGAAGCGGCCGATGTTGAAGTCGTCGAGGGCGGCCTCGACCTCGTCGAGGATGTAGAACGGGCATGGCCGGGCGAGGAACACGGCGAAGAGGAAGGCGATCGCGGTCATCGACTTCTCGCCGCCCGACAGCAGCGTCAGGCGCTTCATGGCCTTGCCGGCGGGCGTGATCTCGATCTCGACGCCGAGGTCGTCCTCGGGATCGAGGCCGTGCTCCTCGTCCTCCTCGGACGGCTCCTGCTCGCCCTCGGCCTCGGCGTCGGCCGGGGCCTCGCCCCCGCCGAGCACGGGCCGCGGGCCGCTGTCCTCGCGCACGAGCCGCAGGCGCCCGCGCCCGCCGGGGAACAGCTCGGCAGCCAACTCCTCGAAGTTCTTGGCCGCGGCGGTGAACGTCGCCTCGAACGTCTCCCGGATCTGGCGATCGGTGTCGCGGATGAGGCCCTTCAGCTCGCGCAGCGCGGTCTCGAGGTCCTCGCGCTGGCGCTCGAGCTCCTCGACGTGCGCGAGCGCCTCCTCGTACTCGGCCTTCGCGAGCGGGTTGACCGGGCCGAGCTGCTCGCGACGGCGCTGCAGGCGCTCGATGCGCGCGCGCAGGCCCTCGGCGGTCTCGGCGTCGAGCGGCTCCGTCGCGGGCTC
>Ga0081455_10009108_pt1 | contig 10242 bp, 12 predicted proteins | sample TabmetS3T2R1_FD_70207 | JGI IMG/M metagenome (GOLD analysis project Ga0081455, IMG submission 70207) | Tabebuia heterophylla rhizosphere microbial communities from the University of Puerto Rico - S3T2R1 | ecosystem: Host-associated > Plants > Roots > Rhizosphere ... | reverse complement strand
GTGGCGCTCGCCGTCGATGAGCATCACCGAGCTGGGGCCCATGACCGGCCCGAGCAGGGCGGCGCCGGTGGCGGCGAAGCTGGCCGGGTCGGCGGCGAATACGTCCTCGACGACCGCCGGGTCCGCGGTCACGACCTGCGGCCCGAACACCGTTGGTGCGGTGAACGGGTCGCCGTAGGTCGCGAGGCAGCGCAGCGACCAGCCGAACGGGTCGCGCGCGTAGCGCAGCCCGTGCAGCAGCGTGCTGCGTGGTCCGGGCGGCAAGAGCGGCAGAGCTGGCACGACGGCAGTTTCCCCGGATCCGATGCGTGCTGCCGCGGAATCGATGCAGCGGTCAGGCGGGCGCGGCGGCGCGCATCCGGCGATAGCGCGCCCGGGTGGCGGCGGAGGCGCCTGGGCCGGGCACGACCTCGAGGTCGCTGCCGCGGATCGGCGCGCCGGCCTCGTCGAGGATGCGCACCCGCGGCACCGGGCGGCCGGTGCGCCGGTCGAGGACGAGCACCGGCTCGTTGCCCTTGCCGAGCACCCACCGATCGCCCCACTGGCGCAGGGCGGTGACCATCGTGATCAGGTCCTTGCCCATCGGGGTGAGCTCGTACTCGTAGCGCGTGCCGTGCACGCCGGCGTCGACGCGCGCCGTGTAGGCGGCGCGGGCCGACTCGGTCGCGATGCTGAGCAGTGCCGCGAAGAGGATGCCGGCGACGACGCTCAGAACGAGCGTCCGCCGGCCGATCCCAGCGGCAGGGGTCACTGCTTTCATGACGTGAGTCCTTTCTCGTGTGCGTGGGGTCAAGGCCGTGCCTTCACGGCCACTGCTTCGGTGTAGGTCGCGGGGAGTGCGATCGCGTCGCCGCCGAGCCGGTCGAACCGGTTCGCGAGCTCGATCAGGTCCAGCTCGAGGGCGTCGCGCTTCGTGTCTTCGAGGGCCGCGAACGCCTTCAGGGTCGGCCCGTACCAGAGCCGGAAGAACGTCACGAACTCCTCTGCGGAGGTGAACCGGAACGTGAAGGTCCGCTCGGTGACCGCGAGCGACTCGACGGCGTCGCCGAAGAGCTCGCGGAGATGCGGCTCGGTGCTCCACAGCATCGGGGACTGGAGGCCGGCCGGCGGCGGCACGTGCTGGCTGACCGTGCGGAAGAGCTCGCCGATGAAGCCGTCGGGCGTCCAGCTGACGAGTGCGATCGTCCCGCCCGGCTTGCAGACGCGCAGCAGCTCGGCCGCGGCCTGCGGGTGGTTCGGGGCGAACATCGAGCCGAAGACCGAGGTCACGGCGTCGAACGACGAGTCCGGGAACGGAAGCGCCTCGGCGTCCCCTTCGACGAACTCGACCTCGAGGCCCTCGGCGTCGGCCCTCTTGCGGCCACGCTCGAGGAGCGCCGGGACGTAGTCGGCGCCGACTGCCTCGCAGCCGAGCCGTGCCGCCGCGATCGCGGCGTTGCCGCTGCCGGTGGCGACGTCGAGGACGCGCCAGCCTGCGTGCAGGTCCGCGGTGTCGACGAGGTGCTCGGCGGTCAGCGCGATCCGTGCCGCGACGACGTGGAAGTCGCCGCTGGCCCAGGTCTGCTGCTGCCGTTCCTTGATCGCCTCGAAGTCGGGGGTGGTCTCCATGGTTGTCACGTCGTGCTCCTTTCCGTCAGGGCTCGAGGGTGGCCGCGATCGTCGTGCTCTCGACGCCGTAGGTCTGGCAGGCGTCGCGCGCGCGGTCGCTGAGGAAGCGGTAGTCGTTGCGCCTCGTCGTCGAGATCGAGAAGCCGGAGGCGGCGAGGGCGTCGCGGTAGGCGGAGGTCGGGATCGCGCCCGCGATGCACGCGGCCCAGAGCTCCGTGTTGCGGCGCGTCGCCTCCTTGAGCGGACGCGCGCTGACGATGTCCGAGAGGGCGAGCCGGCCGCCGGGTCGCAGCACGCGCGCCGCCTCGGCGAACACGCGGTCCTTGACCGGCGAGAGGTTGATGACGCCGTTCGAGATCACGGCGTCGAAGCTGTCGTCGTCGAACGGGAGCTCGTCGATCGACGCCTCGATGAACTCGACGTTCGAGAAGTCGTGGCTCTCTGCGAGCTCGGTGCCGCGCGCGACCTGCGCGTCGGTGAAATCGACGCCGACCACGCGCCCCTGCTCGCCGACCATGACGGCGGCGCAGAACCCGTCGGTGCCGGAGCCCGACCCGAGGTCGAGCACCCGGTCGCCGGGCTCGAGCGCGGCGAGGTCGAGGTGGTAGCCGACACCGGCAAACGAGTCGAGCGCGGGGCCGGGCACGTGGTCGAGCAGCCACTCCGGATAGCCGAGCCGCTGCGCGAGGCCGCGACCGGTCTCGAAGTGCTGCGGCGCGCGCGGGTCACGCGCGACGCTGCGGTAGACGTCCTGCACCTTTCGTTCGAGCTCGCCGCGGTCGACGAGCGACGTGGCGTCCGCCTGGGGTAGCTCCGAGGCGGGAGTGGGCTTGCTGAGGATCACGGGCTCTCCTTGGGGTCGAAGGAAAATCGGGGAGAGCTCGAGGCTAGGACGGCGCCGCCGCCGCGTCATCGGGACGGCTACCCATCTTCCGAGGCGGCCCTACCTATCTGTGCCGGGTGGTTGCTACGGGGCGATCGCGTCGAGGTCGTCGTCGGTCAGCTCGAGGGCTGCGGCGCCGACGATCGGGTCGACCTGGTCGGGCCGGCGGAAGCCGACGATCGCCGCGTCGACCGCGGGATTGCGAAGCGTCCAGGCGACGGCGATCGCGCCGGGGGTCGCATCGTGGCGCTCGCCGACGGTTCGCAGCCGTTCGGCGAGGGCGAGGTTCTTCGAGAGCTCCGGCTCGCGGTACGGCGGTGCACGCTTTCGCCAGTCGTCCTCCGGCAGGCCCTCGATCCGCTCGCGGCTCATCGCTCCCGTGAGCAGGCCCGAGGCCATCGGCGAGTAGACGATCACGCCGATGTCCTCGCGCTCGGCGAAGGGCAGGATCCGCTCCTCGGCCTCGCGCGCGATCAGCGAATACGGAGGCTGGAGGGTCTCGACCGGCGCGATCTGCCGGGCGCGCCGCAGCTGCTCGACGGAGAAGTTGGAGACGCCGACGTGGCGGGCGAGGCCCTCGTCGCGAAGCTCGACGAGCGCAGCCCAGCCTTCCTCGATCTGCTCGTCGGGGATCGGCCAGTGGATCTGGTACAGGTCGACGGCGTCGACCCCGAGGCGCGAGAGGCTGCCCTCGAGCTCGCTCCGGAGCCCGTCGCGCGTCAGGTCGTGCAGCGTTGCACCGCCCGGCCCCTCGGGCTGTCCGCCCTTCGTGAAGATGAGCGGCCGCGCGTCGAGACCGGCGATCGCGCGGCCGACGACCTCCTCGGAGCGGCCGAAGCCGTACTGAGCCGCAGTGTCGATCCAGTTGACGCCCAGCTCGAGCGCGCGATGGATCGCTGCGATCGAATCCTCGTCCTCCTGGGCGCCCCAGCTCCACTCGAAGCCGCCGCCACCGATCGCCCAGGCTCCGAAGCCGACGCGCGTGATCTCCAGCTCCGTCGTTCCCAGCGCGCCGGTCGCGATCGACGTTTCCTTCATCCCAACCTCCGATGATTTCTGGGCCGGTCGGCAGTCTGATGGTTCGACAACCCCGAGGAGAGGGAGGTGCGACGGTGTCGCTCGAAAACCTTGGTGCGATCACCCTGTTCGTCGAAGACCTGGAGGCCTCGAAGTCCTTCTACAAGGACGCGTTCGGCCTGAGCGTGATGTTCGAGGACGACAATTCTGCGGCGTTCAACTTCGGAAACACGATCATCAACCTGCTCCGGGTGCCCGCAGCCGACGAGCTGATCGCTCCCGCGACGGTCGGTGGCGCCGACGCCGGCGCCCGCGCCCAGCTCACGATCTGGGTCGACGACGCCGACGCGACCTGCGCGGAGCTCGGCGACCGCGGCGTGCAGCTCCTGAACGGCCCGCTGGACCGCCCGTGGGGCCTGCGGACGGCCGCGTTCGCCGATCCGGCCGGGCACATCTGGGAGGTCGCGCAAGGCCTGCCGTCCGAGGACGGCGCGTAGTCGCGAAGGGCCCGCTCGCGCAGGCCCCCGCGTCTTGGATTTCTACGGCTGGTTGCCGATCCAGCTCACCGAGTACGAGCCGGTGCCGATGCAGTGGATGCGGTCGAACGAGATCGGTCGTGTGAGGGCGAGGACGATGCTCGCGTTGCCGGCCGCCGCCGGGCCGGGGAAGCGAGCCGTCGTGTTGAAGGCTCCGACCGTGTCGAAGGACACCTCGGCGACCGTGCTGTCCATGTGAATCGAGAGCGCGGTCGCGACCGCGGGCTGTCCGAGGGTGCTGTTGTCGGGGCAGCTCGTCGCATGCGAGTTGGCGCCGTCGGTGATCGGAGCAGGCTGCGCGACGCTGACGTTCGCCGTCCCCTGCTCGTGCACCATGACGTTGCCGTTCGCGTCGAGCGGGCCGACGATCGTTGCGCTGATGGCCTGCGCGGCGAGCGCCACGGGCTCTCGGAGCATCGTCGCGCCGAGCACGGTCCCGCCGACGACGAGCAGCGCGACGAAAGACCACTTCTTCATGGGATCCCCCTCCCAGTCGGGATGCGCGGAGGCCGGGCTCCCTCAGCCCGCAGTGCTGACGGCGGTGGCGGGCTCTCCGCCTCTTCGTTGCAGACGATACGATTGTCGCGGGAGGGGTGTCAACCGCCGGCGGCCGCGCCGGACTGCGAACGGAGCCGGGCGGCTCGCAGCGCGAGGTATTCGCGCTCGGCGAGGTTCGTCGTGCGCTCGGCTGCGGCCCGGTAGTGGGCGACTGCTCCGTCGACGTCGCCTGCCAGCTCGAGCAGGTGGGCGCGCACGGCGTCAAGCCGGTAGTGCCCTGCGAGCCGCTCGTCGACCGTCGCGAGGAGCGCGAGCCCGGCCTCCGGGCCCTCCGCCATCCCCGCGGCGACGGCCCGGTTGAGCGTGACGACCGGGTTCCCCGTCAGCTGCTCGAGCAGGCCGTAGAGCGCGAGGATCTGCGGCCAGTCGGTGTCGTCGGCGCTCACGGCCCGGTCGTGGACGGCGGCGATCGCCGCCTGGATCCGGTACTCGCCCGCGCCGCCACGGGCGATCGCGGCGTCGAGCAGAGCGAGCCCTTCGGCGATCTGCGTCCGGTCCCACAGCGTCCGGTCCTGCTCCGAGAGCGGGATCAGCTGGCCAGCGCCGCCGGTCCTCGAAGACCGCCTCCCGTCGATCAGGAGCATGAGCGCGAGCAGGCCCGCGACCTCGCCGTCGTCCGGGACCATTCGGTGCGCGAGCCTCGCGAGCCGGATCGCCTCGTCCGAGAGCTCGACCCGCTGGAGCTCATCGCCGGAGCTCTGCGCGTAGCCCTCGTTGAAGATCAGGTAGAGGACGCGCAGCACGGTCCTCACCCGCTCCGGCTGCTCGTCGGGAGTCGGCATCGCGAACGGCGCCCCGGAGGCCGCGATCCGCTGCTTCGCCCGGCTGATGCGCTGCGCCATCGTCGCCTCGCTCACCAGGAACGCGCTTGCGATCTCGGCCGTCTTCAGCCCGCCGACCGCGCGCAGCGTGAGCGGGATCGCCGAGGCCGGCGTCAACGCCGGATGGCTGCACATGAAGAGCAGGATCAGCGTGTCGTCCTGGTCGGAGACCTCGCCGGCAGGCGCCTCCCGTTGCTGCGCGAGTCGCTCGCGTTCTCTGCGGGCCTGCTCGCTCCGCCAGCGGTCGATCAGGCGGTTGGTTGCGGTCTGGAGCAGCCAGCCGCGCGGCTCGTCCGGAACCCCGTCGCGGGGCCAGCGCAGCGCCGCCGCGAGCAGCGCCTCCTGCACCGCGTCCTCGGCCGCGTCGAAGTCGCCGTACCGGCGCGTCAGCGCGCCGAGGACCTGCGGCGACAGCTCGCGCAGCAGGTCCTCGACGCGAGGCGGCACGCTCAGCGCGGGTCGCCCACGTTCTCGAGCCACGACTCCATCTCGGCGGCGTCCCGCGGCGACTTCTCCATCACCTGCCGCACCTGGATCGGCTGCTCGATCGGGATGCCGTCCGGCCCGGGCACGGCCGAGAGCCTGGCGGCGATCTCGAGCGCGCGCTCCTCCGACTCGACGTCGACGATCTTGTAGCCCGCGAGCCACTCCTTGAACTCCTGGAAGGGCCCGTCGATCACGACCGGCGTGTTGCCGTCCGAGGTCACGATCTTGGCCAGGTCCGGGCCGGCCAGGACCTCGGACGCGACCTGCTCGCCGCTCGCGACGAGCTCCGCGGTCAGGGCCGCGTAGTAGTTCAGGTGCGCCTCGATCTCCTCGGGCTTCCACTCCTCCATCGGCGTGTCGCTCACGCCGCCCTCGAAGTTGACCACCAGCAGATATCTCAGCATGTCGCTCCTCCGTTGTCTCGCGCCCACACGGCGCTCTCGTCATTAGAACGGAGTCGGGACGCCGTTCTCGACATCCACCTACGCGCGCAGGAACGCGAGCACGGCGAGCACCCGCCGGTGGTCCTCCGCGGCAGCCGGCAGGTCGAGCTTGCCGAAGATGCTCGTGACGTGCTTCTCGACGGCGCGCTCGGTGACGAAGAGCCGCTGCGCGATCGCCTGGTTCGAGCGCCCCTCGGCCATCAGCTCCAGCACCTCCCGCTCGCGCGGGGTGAGGCTCGAAACCGGATCGTCTCCCCGGCGGCGGCCGACGAGCTGGGTCACGATCGCCGGGTCGAGCGCCGATCCGCCGTCGGCCACGCGTCGGACCGCGCTCGCGAACTCGCCGACGTCGGACACCCGGTCCTTGAGCAGGTAGCCGACCCCCTCCGCGTCGTCCGCGAGCAGCTCGAGCGCGTAATCGGGCTCGACGTACTGCGAGAGCACGAGCACGCCCACCTTCTCGTGCTCGGCGCGGATCGTCTTCGCCGCGGTCAGTCCCTCGTCGGTGTGGCTGGGCGGCATCCGGATGTCGATGATCGCCACGTCCGGGGCGTAGCTCCGGACCTTGAGCAGGAGGTCGTCCGCGGTCGCCGACTGGCCGACGACCTCGAATCCGGCCTCCTCGAGGATCCGTGCGATCCCCTCGCGCAGGAGCACCGAGTCGTCGGCGATCACGACGCGCTTCGCGTCTTCGCTCATTCGCAGAGGCTAGTAATCCGCTCGGCGGAAAGCTCGTCCTTCGGGACGAAGCCGCGTGCGCCGCTCTGCTGGAGCTCGGGGCCGAAGTCCGATTCCTCGCGCGTCGAGGTGAGCACGACCGCCGGCCCGCCGCCGCCCGCGGTGAGTCGGGCAGCCAGCTCGATCCCGTCTCCGTCGGGAAGCTGGACGTCGAGCAGGACGACGTCCGGCTCGAGCTCGCTGGTGATCGCGAGCGCCTCGCGGCCGTCGGAGGCCTCGCCGATCACCTCCAGGCCCTCGGACTCGAGCAGCCGGCGCGCGATCCCGCGGAAGCGAGGGTCGTCGTCGACGATGACAAGCCTGGGCACTCCCTGATGGTCGCAGAGAGCCCACGCGCCCGCCGTACGGGTAACCGCACTCTTTGCAGACACGGAGAGAGGCGCCCGAAGGCGCCTCTCGTCCGCGGAGGGCGCCCTGCCTATTTCTTCCCCCTGCTCACCTGGAGCTTGATCTTGGCGCCCGGCGCGAGCTTCCTGCCCGCCTTCGGCTTCGGGGCGACGACGCGGCCCTTCCGCACGCGGGCAGAGAACACTCTCGTCACCCTGCCGACCGAGCAGTGCGCTCTCTTCAGAGCCTTCTTCGCGGCGCGGAGCTTCTTGCCCTTCAGCTTCGGCACGACGCATGGGGGGACCGCATCGAACGTCGCGGTGACCGAGCGAGCCCTGTCAACCGTCACGGTGCAGGTGCCCGTGCCGGAGCAGTCTCCCGACCAGCCGACGAAGGACGAGCCTGGTGCGGCGGTCGCGGTCAGTTGCACCGGAAGGGCGGCGAAGGGAGCGGAGCAGGTCTGGCCGCAGTCGATCCCACCTGCGTTCGAGGTCACCGTGCCGGAGCCGCTGCCGGCCTTGGTCACGGTCAGCGTGCCGCCGACGTAGCGAACGAGCGCGAACCGCGAAGTGATGCCGTCCCAAGTCGCGCCTGCCGCGACCAGCTTGCCGTCCGGCTGGAGGGCGACCGCGTAGGCCGCGTCATCCTTGCCGATCGCGGTGGTGATCTTCCCGCCGGAGCCGAAGCTCGTGTCGAGCGAGCCCTTCGTGTCGTAGCGGGCGAGCGCGATGACGTCCCCGGAGCCGATCCGGGCATAGCCTGCGACGACGAGCTTGCCGTCCGGCTGCAGAGCAACGTCCTCCGCGTTGTCAAGGGAGCCGATCGCCGTCGTGACCTTGCCGTTCGAGCCGAAGGCCGCGTCGAGCGAGCCGTTCGCGTTGTAACGCGCAAGCGCGAAGCCTCGCTGGGAGCCGGTGTCGCCAACGCCCGCGACGACCAGCTTGCCGTCGGGCTGCAGCGCGAGCGCGCCCGCGCTGGCGTTGCTCCCGATCACAGTGGCGATCTTGCCGCCCGCGCCGAAGCTCGCGTCGAGCGAGCCGTTGGGGTTGAATCGGGCAAGCGCCACGGCGGAGAACGCCTGAGGGCTTTGCTGGTTGTAGCCTCCCGCGACGATCTTCCCGTCCGGCTGCAGCGCGACCGCGTAGGCGACGTCGTCGCCCGAGCCGACGAAGGTCGTGACCTTGCCGCCCGAACCGAAGCTCGTGTCGAGCGAGCCGTTCGCGTTGTAGCGGGCAAGCGCGAAGTCGTCGTCGGAGCCGTTATCGGCTCGGCCGGCGGCGACGAGCTTGCCGTCGGGCTGCAGCGTGAGCGAATAGGCGAGGTCAGGGCCAGAGCTGATCGCGGTCGTGACCTTGCCACCCGAGCCGAAGCTCGTGTCGAGCGAGCCGTCCGCGCTGTAGCGGGCAAGCGCGAAGTCGTATCCGCTGGCGGCGCTGTAGCTGTAGCCGGCGGCGACGAGCTTCCCATCCGGCTGTCGCACGAGCGCGTTTGCACTGTTGGTGGTCGAGCCGACCGCAGTCAAGACCTTGCCGCCCGAGCCGAAGCTCGTGTCGAGCGAGCCGTCCGCGTTGTAGCGGGCGAGCGCGAAGTCGTCACTGGAGCCGCTGTCTCCGTAGCCGGCGGCGACCAGCTTCCCGTCCGGCTGAACCACGAGCGCGTAGGCCTCCGATTCGCCCGGCCCGATCAACGTCGTGACCTTGCCGGCCGTTCCGAAGCTCGGGTCGACCGTGCCCGGGGCCGCGCCGGCCGCGGGACTCAACAGGATGGCCGCGAGGCAGGCTGCGAGTAACAGCCGGCGGCCCGTTATCTGAGTGTAGGTCCGAAGCACGTTGCGTTTCTCCTTTCGCGTGAGTCGATGCAGTCAGGCTGACGGCGAGCGGGTCGCACTGGAATGCGGCCAGCCCGTGTCTCGAGGTGCGGTTGGCCGTACAGGACGAAGGGCCGCTCCGAAGGCGGCCCTTCGTAGGTATTACGAAGCGTCCAGCTGTCCGACCCTGATGGCCGAGAGCACCGTGCTCCGCGCCCACGTGGTGGAGCCGTTCCCGCGGCACCAGAGCGTCGCCGAGCCCGCGGCGGCCAAGTTCGCGCCGATGTTCAGGTTGAGCTCGCCGGTCTGGTTGCTCGTGGCGTGGAGGTCGATCGAGCTGTAGTCGTAGGCGCTGCCCGCGGTGAGGGTGCACTGCACGAGGACTGCGCCGTTGAAGGTCGTCGCCACGTCGGTCTTGGCGAAGACGAGGTACTTCCCCGGTGGCAGGTTCAGCGTCGCGACCGTCCCGCCGCCGTTGTCGATGTACGCCTGATCCTGCGACCAGGGGTGGACGTAGCCGTTGCTCGGGCCGGTCGCGCCGGTCTGGCCGGCGGGGCCGCGGTCGCCCTTCGGTCCCTGTGGGCCCTGAGGGCCTGCGGGCAGTTGTCCCGCCTTGAAGTCGGCGGCGTGGAGCGAGCCGTCCTTCACCTTGGCGCTCGTGACCGCGTTGCGCTTCAACTGCGCCGTGCCGACGGAGTTCTTCCCGAGGACGAGCCTCCCGGCCGCCTGGCTGATCGGGGTCGCGGCGAAGAGCGCGACGGCGAGCGCGGTCGCCGCGAGCGTGATCGAGATCTTCGAGTCCTTCATCGTGTGTCTCCTTCCGAGAGCTGCGTCATGCCAGGAAGCTCGCAGCGAGCCGCGCACGCGGGAATGCGGCCAGCCTGTCTCTGGTCCGGCGGTTTCCCGCCAACCGACGGCGCTACCGGAGCGGGATCTCGGCCCGGAGCGTCGTGCCGTCGGCCGAGCTCGCGACCTCCAGGCTGCCGTCGAGCGCCTCGACCCGGTCGGCGAGGCCGCG
>Ga0081455_10009107_pt1 | contig 10243 bp, 8 predicted proteins | sample TabmetS3T2R1_FD_70207 | JGI IMG/M metagenome (GOLD analysis project Ga0081455, IMG submission 70207) | Tabebuia heterophylla rhizosphere microbial communities from the University of Puerto Rico - S3T2R1 | ecosystem: Host-associated > Plants > Roots > Rhizosphere ... | reverse complement strand
TTCTCCATGTATTCGGACATGTCGAGACGGACCATCGCGGTCTCGTCGTTGAAGAGGTACTCCGCGAGCGCTTTGGTCAGTTCGGTCTTGCCGACGCCAGTAGGGCCCAGGAACATAAACGAGCCGGTCGGCCGGTGCGGATCCTGCAAGCCTGCACGCGAACGGCGCACAGCGGTCGCCACCGCGCGCACGGCCTCGGCCTGGCCGACGACGCGCTTCGACAGCGCCTCCTCCATCTTGAGGAGCTTGTCCTTTTCGCCTTCCAGCATCTTGTCGACGGGCACGCCGGTCCAGCGCGACACCACCTGCGCGATGTGGTTGGCGGTGACCGCCTCCTCCATCATCTCGCCGGCGCTCTCGTTTTCCTCGATCGCGGCAAGCTTCTTCTCCAGCTCCGGGATCTTGCCATAGGCAAGCTCGCCCGCGCGCTGGAATTCGCCGCGGCGCTGCGCGTTGGCGAGTTCAATGCGCAGGGCATCGAGCTCGCTCTTGATCTTCTGCGCGTCGGAGAGCTTGTTTTTCTCCGCGCTCCAGCGCGCCGTCAGAGCCGTCGATTTTTCCTCCAGATCCGCCAGTTCCTTTTCCAGCGACTGCAGGCGGCTCTTGGAGCCGATATCGGTTTCCTTCTTCAGCGCCTCCTGCTCGATCTTCAACCGGATGATTTCCCGGTCCATCAAATCGAGCTCTTCCGGCTTGGAATCGACCTGCATCTTCAGCCGCGCTGCCGCCTCGTCCATCAGGTCGATGGCCTTGTCGGGCAGGAAACGGTCGGTGATGTAACGGTTCGACAGCGTGGTGGCAGCAACCAGCGCGGAGTCCGTGATGCGGACGCCGTGGTGCTGTTCGTATTTGTCCTTCAGGCCGCGCAGGATCGAGATGGTATCCTCGACCGTCGGCTCGGAGACGAACACCGGCTGGAAACGCCGCGCCAGCGCCGCGTCCTTTTCGACATGCTTGCGGTATTCGTCGAGCGTGGTGGCGCCGATGCAGTGCAGCTCGCCGCGCGCCAGCGCAGGCTTCAAGAGGTTGGACGCGTCCATCGCGCCATCGGCCTTGCCGGCGCCGACCAGCGTGTGCATCTCGTCGATGAACAGGATGATCGAGCCTTCGGCCGCAGTCACTTCCTGCAGCACGGCCTTCAGCCGCTCCTCGAACTCGCCGCGGTACTTCGCGCCCGCAATCAGCGCGCCCATGTCGAGCGACAGCAGTTTCTTGTCCTGCAGGCTCTCGGGCACATCGCCGTTGAGGATACGCAACGCCAGGCCCTCGACGATCGCGGTCTTGCCGACGCCGGGCTCGCCGATCAGCACGGGGTTGTTCTTGGTGCGGCGGGACAGCACCTGGATGGTGCGGCGGATTTCCTCGTCGCGGCCAATCACCGGATCGAGCTTGCCATCGCGCGCGGCCTGCGTGAGGTCGCGGGCATATTTCTTCAGCGCGTCATAGGCGTTTTCCGCCGTCGCGCTATCCGCGCTGCGGCCCTTGCGCAGCGCTTCGATCGCCGCATTGAGGCTTTGCGGCGTGACGCCACCCTTGTTCAGGATGTTGCCGGCCTCGCTGTTCTTCTCGAGCGTCAAGCCCAGCAGCAACCGCTCGACGGTGACAAAGCTGTCGCCGGCCTTCTCGGCGGCCTTTTCCGCCGCATCGAAGGCGCGCGCCATGTCGGGGGCAAGGTAGATCTGTCCGGCGCCGCTGCCCGAAACCTTCGGCAGCTTCTTCAGCGCGTCCTCGGTCGCCTTGAGGATGGCGCGCGAATTGCCGCCGGCGCGGTCGATCAGACCTGCGGCCAGCCCCTCGCTATCATCAAGCAGGACTTTAAGGACGTGCAGCGACGAGAACTGCTGGTGCCCGTCGCGCATGGCGAGCGATTGCGCAGACTGGACAAAGCCGCGCGCCCGCTCGGTGTATTTTTCAATATTCATGGTTTTGATTCCCTCGGCCTACCGCCCTCACCCCTGAGGCATGATTGCGGCATCTTCATTGGGGTATCCGCGAACCGCGTTGACATTCCTCAACCGGCCGCGGGTCGTCGCCCTGTTTTCAGGCTTGATGCAAATGTGGGCATGGCGGTGAAAAACGGAAGAGCCACGGCCATAAATTCGGAGCTGTGGCGCGAGCCCGCGGAATCTCTTAATAAGCCGCATGGACGCGACCTCCCCTGCCCGGATCACCGGGATCTACCGTTACCCCGTCAAAGGCCTGACCCCGGAGCAGCTCGGCCGCGCCGAACTGAAACCCGGACAGACCCTCTTGGCCGATCGCCGCTACGCCATCGAGAACGGCCCGTCCGGGTTCGATCCGGCGGAACCGAAATGGCTGCCGAAGGCGCACTTCCTGATGCTGATGCGGGACGAATGGCTGGCCGGCCTGCAGACCCGTTTCGACGATCCGAGCCAGGTCCTCTCGATTCGCCAAAATGGCGAGATCGCAGCCCAGGGCAACCTGGCGACGGCCGAGGGCCGGCGGGCAATCGAGAATTTTTTCGCCACCGGCTTTGCCGACCAGATCAAGGGCCCACCGAAGGTGCTGGAGAGCCCCGGCCACAGCTTTTCGGACGTCGCCCGCAAGGTGGTTTCCATCATCAACCTCGCCAGCGTCCGCGCCATCGAGAATCTCGTCGGCGCACCGGTCCATCCGCTTCGCTTCCGCGGCAATCTCTATGTCGAGGGCTGGCCGGCCTGGCACGAATTCGACCTGCTCGACCGCACGCTTGCGATCGGCGACGTCAGGGTGAAGGTGGTGAAGCGCATCGTCCGCTGCGCCGCCATCAACGTCGATCCCGATACGGCCCAGCGCGACCTCGCCATCCCGCCGGCGCTGCAGCGTCGGCTCGGCCATGCCGATTGCGGGATCTACGCCGAGGTGATCACCGGTGGCACGATCAGTGCCGGCGACGCGATCGCAGCGGAGCAGGCGGAGTTGTTGTAGTTCTATTTGTAGGCCTATCCGCGTCATTGCGAGCGAAGCGAAGCAATCCATTGTCACCTCATACGCGGAAGGATGGATTGCTTCGCTTCGCTCGCAATGACGTTGAAATGCCGAAGCCCACAGCAACCGTCATCCCCCGCGAAGGCGGGGGATCCAGTACGCTGCGGCTTCTCGATTCCATCACTGCTGTCTCTGGGATACTGGATCACCCGCATTCGCGGGTGATGACGACTGAATATGGTTTCGCGATCTCGCGACGCGACCCGCGCCCGAGGTTTGCATCTGATGTCCTCTCCCTTCCCCGAAATGGAGGGTGCAGGGAATGCCGGGTGCTCGCCGCACCCGCGGTCTCGTGTGCAATGAGTGCAAAGGAATGCGCACACGAGCATACAGGTACAGCCGAAGCAGTCCGGCATTCCCTGCGCAATGGGTTGACGGCTTATGCCGTGGTCTCCCCGGAGCCGAATTCCTCTGGCCTCCGTCACTGCCGGATTAGCGGTTCATCGAAACCCGGTTGGGCTTCGCAAACCTCCGTCAGCTTGGCACCAGCCACGGGTGTCAGGACCACACGGTTTTGCCGTACGCAACGAGCGCCGTCATCTTGCGCGCCGCCGATCGCTCATGAGGTTCACCCACCCTGCGACGTCGTGCGCGCCGACGCCCTTGCGTCCACCGCATCTCATCCCGCGTTCGTGACGACCGCGATACGCCCCTCTTGCCGGGACGAGACGCGCGAAAACTGCCGCTGATTTGGGGTGAAAAGGAAGCAGTATATTTTTCGGCCGACGACTGGACGACCCAAATCAGTTTGAATCTGTTCGCGAAATTAGATTTTACGCGCAACGCTCGTGACAACCGCATCAACTGGAAATTCCAGCGCGGGCCGGCGCCAACGGCGGCCGCAAAAGCGCGCGAATGATGAGCGGCACCCCAACCGCCATGGGTATCAACCAGTACATGAAATGAGGCAGGTCCTTCCAGAGCGGCAGTTGCCTTCCATTGTCGACGTAAAAGGCGACCAGCATCAGAACATACGATAGGCCCATGCCCGCGATATGGAGCCTGACCCAGCCCCACCAACGCTGCCGGAGTGCTGTGCGCCCAATCCAGGCGCAAGCAAACGACATCACTCCGAGAATGAACAAGTGATAGTTCTCGTTCCAGCGCATCAGTGACAGCAACGTTGCAGACGCAGAGAGTGCCAGCAGACACCAGAAATAAATCGTTCCAAACTTCGAATGACGCCCGCGTCGCTTCTTACTCAACATCGCGATTGCGCCGATCGCAACGCACGCAAGTCCGAGGGGAATGTGCACTACGAGAACAACAGCCAGAAAGACCGGGTCGGTCGAAGGAATTTCGATACCCGCCACGATGGTGATTTCGTCGCCGGTCATGGCATTCGCTCACTGGTGCAATTGATCGCCGCCCGTGCTGAAGAATGCGGTCGCTTGACCGCGAAAGCCGCCGCGCCACACGCCATGCAAAGCACGCAGCAACCGATCAAGACGGCGAATTGCAACTACATTACTGGTTTTATAGTTCTATTGCTGCGGTACAGCGCAATGAGAGTTATTGCCCCGCGCGCCAGCCAGACTTGTTCGAAATTGACCTTCGCCTCTTCGCTGCTGCAGCAATCGGTTGCTTGGTCGGAGATGGCAGATGACGAATGGTTCCTCACGTTTCATGTCCGCCGGCATCGCCGCAACCTTCGATGGCACATCGCCTCCGGCACATCGTCAGACTTGAATTGGCCGCGATGCCGACCGCATTATCCGCGTCAGGGGTGCCGAGCCAGAGCGCCCTCACTTGGGAGGATTTGAGATGAAAGCATTCACATTGGGTGCGGCAATCGCACTTGCGTTTTCTACAGCCGCCCATGCGCAAGCACCGACCTGGACGGTGCCGACCGAAAGCCAACGCTGTCCGTCGAAATGGGGCGCGGCCGACGAGCGCGGTTCGGCCAATCACCAGAAGCCGGCGGCGGTGCTGAACGCCGCCAAGCTGATCAAATCAGGCGAAGTGATCGAGCTGGCGCATGTGCTTGGTCCCAACATGGCGTTCTTCGGAACGCGGCGCTTCGACGTGCATACCAAGCGCACCTTCATGAACCAGTTCTCCAACATGCGCGGCTCGAACGAGGAGATCGTCATCACCGAGCTCGGACAGGTCGGCACGCAGTTCGACGGTTTTGCGCACCAGACCCATCTCAACAGCTGGTACAATTGCCAGAAGGTCGACGAGAATACCGACCGCTCCGGTTTCAAGAAGTTCGGCATCCACAATGTCGGCGCGCTGTTCACGCGCGGCGTGCTGATCGACGTCGCCGCCTTCAAGGGCGTCGAGATGCTGGAGGACAATTACGAAATCACCGTCGAGGATCTCGAAGGCGCGCTGAAAAAACAGAACCTGACGCTGCAACCCGGCGACGCCGTGATCATCCACACCGGCTGGGGCAAGCTCTACGGCAAGGACAATCCGCGCTACGTCAAGTCCTGTCCTGGAATCGGCGTGCAGGCCGCGCTCTGGCTCGCCACCAAGGACCCGATGCTGCTCGGCGCCGACAACTGGCCGGTCGAGGTCGCGCCCAATCCGGACAAACAATTGTCGCTGCCCGTGCACCAGATCGCGCTTGTGGTGAACGGCATCCACCTTTTGGAGAATCTCAAGCTCGATGAGCTCGCGCAGAAGGGCGTCGGCGAATTCGCTTTCGTGATGCAGCCGCTGAAGATTCAGGGCGGCACGGGCTCCACGGTCTCGCCGATCGCGGTGAGGTAGCAAGAAGCCAGTAGCCCGCATGGGCGGAGCGATATGCGGGACGACCGGTCCCGCATATCGCTTTCGCTCATGCGGGCTACGCTCTGTCAACCAGATCGTGCAAATCGACACCAATGACGTCATCGTGCGTTAACGATGCGCGCAAGGGCCTCCTTAAGGTTGCGTCCGGATAATGCTGCCAACCATTGCCGCAAGAGTTTTGCATGGATCGCACGCGTCCCTCCATTATGACCGCAGTCTTCTGGGCTTACTGGGATTTGTGCCATGTGTTGCAAAAAGCCTGGCGCCTGGCCCTGTTCGCCTTTCTGATCCTGTCGATTGGGAGCTGTGCGGCGGCGGTTGCGCCGCGGCTGCTGACGTATGACCCATTAGGACAAGCGGTCATGCGGCTGGCCATCCTGATTGGGCTTTGTTTCCTGCTGACGCCGTATTTGCTCGCGGTCCACCGGCTGGTGCTGCTCGGCGAGGAGGCAACGCGATATGATTTCAAGCCGTCCGACCCGCGCTTTCAATTGTTCTTCGGCTGGCTCGCCGTGACTGTTGTGCTGATCAGCTTCCCGTCCACCCTGGGTACGCTCGCTGAGGCGAAGGGTCCTGTCTATTATTTCGGTCGACCTCCCCTCGATCTTGATTCCCCGATCGTAGCTGCTGCGCGCATTGTCGCGTTTCTCATGGTCCTGCAGCTTCTCGTGCTGTTTCCGGCGGTGGCTGTCGATGCACCCGGAGCCGGCTGGCAAAATGCGATCGGCGATACACGCAGTCACTTCTGGTTTGCCCTTGCGGTAACGATCCTGCCGTTCATTCCAATCGGATTGCTCGGCGTCGCGGTCGTATCCCTGCTCCGCTTCTCGCCGGGGAGCCTGAGCGGATTGGTCGCTGGCCTGCTGTGGCTCGGCACGATTCTGCTTATTGGATCGACACTCGCTGCCGTGATCGCGTCACGTCTCTATCAGGTCATCGGCAACAGGCTGAACACGCCGTTGCGATAAGGGGCACACGCCCACGCCTTCCCGCGTTCGCCCTAGCCGGAAGTAGGGTGGCCAATATCCCGACCCTTGCTACAGTTGCGGACAACCTGCCGCTCATCCTTGACGCGCGTTACAGCGGCGGGACGACTGCACACAAGGGAGAACGCAGATGGGCAGGCTTTCGAGCAAACTTTCCTGGTCCTGGTGGCCACGCGGCAAGAATAGATCCGCTGATGATGGGGTGCTTCCGTCAGAACGATTTGAAGGCGGCGATCGGCGCCAGGTGCTGCACGCAATCTCCGCCATCGTCGGCGGTGGCGCGCTGGCCGCGGTGTCGCACTCAGCCGAAGCGAAAGATGCGAGCGAGCTGCCGCCGCCCAAGCGCGCCCTGACCGGCCGCAACGAGGCCGGCAAGTCGGTGTTCAAGTCGTTCGACGTCACGAGCAAGGTGGTGGAGATCGATGCCAATCCGGGACTGACGTTCTACGAACTGTACAGGACGGAGGGCGTGCCCGCCCTCACCGGCGTGGAGCCGGACCCGATGCTGCCGGGGACGAAAGGCTTTCCCGGCCCGGGCGGCACAATTTTCCGGCTGATTTCATATCCGCCGAGGCGCCCCGAAGGCTACAAGCCGCCGCCGGGCGTCACCTTCGAGAGCGGCTTGAAAGAGTTGTCGGATAAACTCCCCGGCATGGGCGACCATTTCGATCGCAGCACGCCGGGCATGCACACCACCGACACCATCGATTATGGTGTCGTGGTTCGCGGCGAAATGACACTGGAGCTGGACGACGGCGAGAAGATCCATCTGCGCCAGGGCGACTGCATCGTGCAGAACGGCACGCGGCATCGCTGGCGAAATCCGTTGCCGGAGCCGTGCCTGATGGCCTTCATCTCAGTTGGCGGCAAGCGCGGCTGAGGCCGCATCCGACCAAAGCCTAATGGAACAAGACAGCCGGCGGTATCATCATGGGTTGCCGCCGCAAGGCCCTCGCCCAATGACGGGAAAAAGAAGGGATGATCGCATGACGCCAGATGGAGTCGCCTTAGCCGCCGTCGTCATCCTGCTTTTTCCGATGGGTTATTTCTTCCTGGCCTCGCCCGCCTTTCTGCTGGTGAAGCTCGACATTCCGCCGGTCACTCAGCTCCTGCGCGGCATGTTCAATGCGCATTTCCTGATGACGAGCATCGCCGGCGTGATCGGGACGCTGGTTTTTGCGGCAACCAGCCGACTGGGTTTCGCCGTCGGCGTCGGCTTGATCACGGCGTACGCGCTCTGGTCGCGACGCTGGTTTCTGCGGCAATGGGATGTCCAGCTCAACGCCAGGGACGCCGGCGATGCCGATGCGGTGCGCCGGCTGCGGCGCTTGCATTGGGGCGGCATGCTGTCCAATGCGGTGCAGCTCATAGCCGTCGTCGGCAGCATTCCCTATATCGCCGCGACGACCTAGCGCGACTGCCGTAACCGTAGCCCGCATGAGCGCAAGCGACATGCGGGAACGTCCATCCCGCGTATCGCTCTGCTCACGCGGGCTACAAGCGCTGCATATTCTCCAACGCGGAAAAAATCCGGTTGCATTCTGCGTTAACTCGCCTGCAAGTCATTGAAGCACACCGAAATTTTTGCCCGATGCGCCAAAGTGTCCCGGTCTCCGCGGATGGCAGTAACCGGGCGATGCGATACGCTCCCTGAAAAAACAGGGAGGAATCATGTCCGCGAAATTCAATCGCCGTCACTTCATCGCCGCCAGTACGGTGGCTGCCGCAATGCCGTTGCTCGCGCGCGGCGCATCGGCGCAAGGGACGTGGCCGTCGCGGAATATCCGCATGGTCGTCAGCTATCCGGCGGGCGGACAGACCGACCTGCTGGCGCGCGCCTTCGGCGATTTCATCTCCCGCCAGGTGGGAAAGACCGTCGTCATCGAGAACAAAGCCGGCGCCTCCGGCTCGATCGGTGCGCAGGAAGTCGCGCGCCAGGAGGGAGATGGCCACACCATCCTGTGCTCGATCTCGACCACCTACGTGATGAACCGGGTGATGATCAAAAACCCCGGCTACGACATGGACAAGGATTTGACGCTGCTCAGCATCATCCCGGGCGCCGGGCTATTGCTGGTCGCGAGCCTGGCCTCCGGCGTCAAGACGCTGGACGATTTCGTCGCGTTCGCGCGCAAGAAGGGCCAGGTGAATTTCGGCACCTACAGCGCCGGCTCGGCGCCGCACATGACGATCAACGAACTCAACAAGCAGTATGATCTCAAGATCGAGCCGATCCACTACCGCGGCGAAGCGCCGATGTGGACGGGCCTTTTGGACGGCACGCTCGATGTCGCGATGGGCAGCTACACGGCCGCGCAGTCCGTGCTGGCGGGCGACAAGGGCGTCGTGTTCGCGGTGCATTCGAAGAAGGTCGACGCGATCCCGAACGTCAAGACCTTGCCCGAACAGGGTGCGACATCAAAATTCTTTACCCTGAGCGGCTTCACCGGCTGGGCGGTGCCGAAGGCCACGCCGCAGCCGATCGTCGACCGGCTATCGGAACTCTTCGTGGCGGCCAATGCCGACCCGAAGGTGAAGGAGGTTCTCTCCACCTTCGCACTGGAGCCCACGCTCGGCTTCAAGGAAAGCAATGCGCTGTATCAACGCGAATTGCCGACCTGGATCGAGAGCGCCAAGGCGCTCGGCCTGGAGCCGGCGTAGGAGCCCTCGGCGTCTCACTTCGCGAACGGGTTGACCCAGCCTCTCTGCCCCGCCGGCGCGCGGGGCGGATAGGCGGCTTCGAGATAGCTCAGCACCTTGTCGCGATCCTTGTCGTCGAGCGGCGGCATGTTGTGGCGGCGGACCATCAGGTTGATGGAATCCTCCCACTGCGCGCGCGTCATGCCCTGCTGCGCCACCAGGCGAAAACCGTGGCAGGCGGTGCAGGCGTAGAAGGTCTCCTCGCGCCCTGCGCCGGCCGCAAACTCCTCCGGGCTTTCGTCGCGCGGCGTGAAAGTTGTTTGCGCCATGGCCGGCACGATCCAGAGCGCACCGGCCACGGCGAACCACATGAGGCGCTGCATCATCCGACCAGCACCGCGATGCGATGCATGGCGTTGCCGCCATAGCCCTGCGGATTCCAGAAGCCGGCCTGATGCGGCTGCATCGCGCCCTTGGAGTCGGTGGCGCGCGCCCAGATCTCGAAATAGCCGTCGGTCGGCAGCTTGAGCGTCGCGGTCCAGCGCTGCCAGTCGTACTTGTTCTTCGGCTTCTCCAGCGTGACGCGCTGCCAGCTCGCGCCGAAATCCAGCGAAACATCCACCTGCTTCACCGTGAGATCGCCGGCCCAGGAGGCGCCGCGCAGCTTCAGCTCCTTGGTGCCGGCGGCGAACTTCGCGCCGTTCGCGGGGTTGGTGATGATCGAGCGCACCGGCATCGATTCCAGGATCCGGAAGTTCGCCGGATCGGCCTTGCCGCCGGGCACCATCGGCTTGATCGCCGTGCGATAGGAAAACTCCGTCATGCCGGGGCCGTCATGCTCGCGGTCGCGGATGGTGATGCGCGTCAGCCATTTCTGCGAGGCCGAGCCC
>Ga0081455_10009106_pt1 | contig 10244 bp, 12 predicted proteins | sample TabmetS3T2R1_FD_70207 | JGI IMG/M metagenome (GOLD analysis project Ga0081455, IMG submission 70207) | Tabebuia heterophylla rhizosphere microbial communities from the University of Puerto Rico - S3T2R1 | ecosystem: Host-associated > Plants > Roots > Rhizosphere ... | reverse complement strand
GTGGCCGGGCCGTCGCACCCGGCGATCGAGTCGCGCGCGACCGCGCCCACGCCCAACGCCGTCGGAGGTGCCAGCGGTGAGTGGTGAGGCCAAGCCGGCCAGGTCGTCCGGGAACCAGATCGCCCACGGTCCGACTGCCGGCCGCAATGACGGCACCCAGCCGTTCAACCCGCGCCAGCTGGCTCGCATCGACGAGGCGCTCACCCTGTCCAGCCGCGAGTCCGGGCTGACGTTCTCGGTTTACGTCGGCGAGCTGGCCGAGCCGACCCGGGCCGCCGCCGAGGGGCTGTTCGAGAAGCTGGCGACCGAGGTCGACAACCCGGTGCTTCTCGCGGTATCGCCCGGCCAGCGTCGGCTGCACATCGTCACCGGCGAGACCACCGCGCCCCGGGTACCGAACCGGGCCTGCGCGCTGGCCGCGCTGGGTATGCGGGCGGCGTTCGCGAACGGCGACCTCACCGGCGGCATCGTGACCGGGCTGCGCATGCTGGCCGACTCGGCCGGCTAGCACCTGCCGCCGGCTCACCCCAACCCGTCGAGGATCGACGTCGCCGGAGGCTGCCCGTCAGTAGCCGGCGGACGGGACGGGCGCGGTGGGCCGATCCCGTTCTCGCAGAGCCGAACCCGGCGGGTCAGCCGGCCGCCTCGTCGACGGCCCGGGCCCGCAAGGCGCGGGCGACGTCGGCCCGGCCCTCGCTCACCAGTCGGCGCAGTGCGGCCGGCAACTCGGGCCGGGCCAGGAACTCGTCGGCTGCGTCGAGGGTGGCCGGCGTGATCGTCGAGATCCACGTCGGGAACAGCCCGATCGCCACGTTCTGGGCCAGCTCGCTGGTCCGGCGGCGCCACACCTGCGGAACCGTCTCGAAGTAGCGCGGCACGTACGGCTCCAGCAGCGGGCCCTGCGTCGGGTGCGCGAAGCCGGCGATCACCGCCTCCTGCATCGCGTTGGGCAGCGTGTCGTCCTCGGTGGCCAGCCGCCAGGCCTCGGCCTTGGCCTCGGCGGTCGGGCGGCGCGCCCGGGCCGTTGCGGCGTGCCGCTGCCCGGCGGCGGACGGGTCGCGGTCGACCTCGGCCTGGATCTCGTCGTCGCCGATCAGGCCGTGCGCGGACAGCGTCTGGACGACGGCCCAGCGCAGGTCCGCGTCCAGGGAGAGGCCCTCGACCGTGTGGCTGCCGTCGAGCAGCCCGCGGATCGCCTGCAGGTGCTCGTCGCTGCGGGCCGAGCCGAGCAGCGCGTGCGCCCAGGCCAGCTGGTGGTCCGAGCCCGGAGTGGTGGCGTGCAGCGCGTCGAACGCGTTGTCGGCCATCGCGCAGTAGCCGGTGGGTGCCCACGCCGGGTCGGCGTAGATCTCCAGCGCGCGCAAAGCCTGGCGGTTCAGCGACTGCAGCAGGCCGATGTTCTCCTCGGCCTCGGCGCCGGCCAGCACCAGGGCGACGTAGTCGCGGGTGGCCAGCTCGCCGTCGCGGGTCATGTCCCACGCGGCCGACCAGCACAGCGCGCGGGGGAGCGACTCGGGCAGCCGGGCCATGCCGCCGTCGCGCAGCGTCTGCAGGCTGTGCTCGTCCAGGCGCAGCTTGCAGTACGTCAGGTCGTCGTCGTTGGCCAGCAGCAGGGCCGGTGCCGTGACGCCGACCAGCTCCTTCACGGCCGTGCGCTCGCCGACCACGTCCAGCTCGACGCGGTCGGTGCGGACGAGCGGATCCCCGTTGTACAGCCCGATCGCGAGCCGGTGCGGGCGAAGCACGTTCGACGCGGCGACGTCGTCGGGCGCGGTCTGCACCAGGTCGAAGCGGGTGTAACGGCCGTCGGCGTCGACGTCGAAGTCGGGCCGGATCGTGTTGATGCCGGCCGTCTCCAGCCACAGCTTCGACCACGACCCGAGGTCGCGCCCGGACGAGCGCTCCAGCGCGGCCAGCAGGTCGCCGAGCGTGGTGTTGGCGTACGCGTGCTCGGTGAAGTACTCGCGCAGCCCGGCCAGGAACTGCTCGCGCCCGACGTACGCCGCCAGCTGCTTGAGCACGCTGGCGCCCTTGGCGTAGGTGATGCCGTCGAAGTTCACCTCGGCGGTCTGCACGTCGGGGGCGTCGGTGGCGATCGGGTGCGTGGTGGGCTGCTGGTCCTGGCGGTACCCCCACGCTTTCTCGACGGTGGCGAACGTCGTCCAGGTGTTGCTGAACCGGGTGGCCTCGGACTGGCACAGCGCCGCGGCGTACGTGGCGAACGACTCGTTCAGCCACAGGTCGTCCCACCAGCGCATCGTCACCAGATCGCCGAACCACATGTGGGCCATCTCGTGCAGGATCGTCTCGCCCCGCCGCTCGCGCCGGGCGTCGGTGACCTTGCTGCGGAACACGTAGTCCTCGCGGAACGTCACGCAGCCGGCGTTCTCCATCGCGCCGGCGTTGAACTCCGGGACCATCAACTGGTCGTACTTGTCGAGGAAGTACCGCACCCCGAAGTGGGCGTGGTACCAGTCGAAGCCCTGCTTGGTGATCTCGAAGATCTCGTCGGGGTCGAGGTACTCGGCCAGGCTCTTGCGGCAGTACAGCCCGAGGTCGATGCCGTCGTGGTGGTCCCGTACCACGTGGTACGGACCGGCGACGAGCGCGGTGATGTACGCGCTCAGTCGCGGCGTCGTGGCGAAGTGCACGGTCTTGCCGACCGGCAACTCCTCGACGTCGACGGGCTTGGTGTTGGACGACACCTCCCACCATTCCGGCACCGTGGCGTGGAAGGTGAACTCCGCCTTCAGGTCGGGCTGGTCGAAGCAGGCGTAGACGCGCTTGGCGTCGGCCGTCTCGAACTGGCTGTAGAGGTAGGTCTCGCCGTCGACCGGGTCGACGAAGCGGTGCATGCCCTCGCCGGTGTTGGTGTAGGCCATGTCGGCGTCGACCACGACCGTGTTGCGGGCGGCGAGCGGGCTCAGCACGATGCCGCGTTCGGGCTCGTAGTTGGACACGTCGACCGGCTGCCCGTTCAGGGTCGCCGAGTGGATCGCGTCGGCCACCAGGTCGAGGAATGTCGACGCCCCCTCGCGGGCGGCCGAGAACTCGATCGTCGTGGTCGAGCGGAACGTCCGCTCGGACGGCTTCCCCCCGCCGTCGGTGAAGTCGACGACAACGTCGTAGGAGTCGATGTGGAGGAGCTCGGCGCGGACACCGGCGTCCTCGCGGGTGAGGTTGGGTACGGACACGTGCGCGGCAACTCCCCGGTCGAGATGTGCAAGGTTCGTTTCAGGGATGGTACTGATCCTCGCGCCCTAGGGTGGAAGGCATGAAATCCGACGATGTCGTGCCCGACTTCGAATTGCCCGATCAGAACGGTACGCCGCGAAGCTTGACCAAGTTGCTGGCCGACGGGCCGGTCGTTCTCTTCTTCTATCCGGCGGCCATGACGACCGGATGCACCAAGGAGAGCTGCCACTTCCGGGACCTGGCCGGAGAGTTCGCCGCCGCGGGCGCCCAGCGGGTCGGCATCAGCACCGACGCGGTGGCCAAGCAGAAGGAGTTCTCCGACAAGCACGGGTTCGACTACCCGCTGCTGTCCGACGCCGACGGCGACGTCGCGCGGATCTTCGGCGTCAAGCGCCGGATCGGGCCGCTGCCGGTCAAGCGGACCACGTTCGTGATCGGCACCGACCGCCGGGTGCTCGGCGTGATCTCGAGCGAGCTGAACATGGACAAGCACGCCGACGAGGCGCTGGCCCTGCTGCGCGCTCGCCGGTCCGACGCCGAGTCGTAGGAATCACTGGTCGAGCGTTCAACTACAGCGCTACGCTCGATGCGTGAGCGATTCGCCGGTACCCGCTGCCCCTGACCGCACTGCCGTCGATTTCTGGTTCGACCCCGCCTGTCCCTACGCCTGGGTCACGTCGCGGTGGATCCTCGAGGTCGAACGGCACCGACCCATCGACCTGAGCTTCCACGTGATGTCGCTGTCCGTGCTGAACGACGGCCGGGACATGTCGGAGAAGTACCGCGACCTGATGGATCGGGCGTGGGGCCCGGTGCGGGTGGCGATCGCCGCCGAGCAGCAGGAGGGCAACGCCGTCCTGCGCGACCTCTACACCGCGCTGGGCACCCGGCGCCACGACCAGGGCCGCGAGCTCGACCGGGCAGCGATCGACGAGGCGCTGGCCGAGGTCGGCCTGCCCGCCTCGCTGGCCGACGCGGCCGAGTCCACCGACTTCGACGAGGCCCTGCGCAAGTCGCACCACCAGGGCATGGACCCGGTCGGCTACGAGGTCGGCACGCCGGTGATCCACGTCGACGGCACCGCGTTCTTCGGCCCGGTGATCACGCGCATCCCGCGCGGCGACGACGCGCTGCGGCTCTGGGACGGCGCCCGGCTGCTGGCCGGCTACCCGTACTTCTTCGAGATCAAGCGCACCCGCACCGAGCAGCCGCGTTTCGACTGACCTTCAGCCGCGCAGCTGCAATTCGCAGCGGGCGCGGGCGGTTGCCGCGAAGTCGTCGGGCAGGCCGACGCCGCGCCAGTCGCCGGTGCGCCCGGCCGCGGCGACGCGGGCCAGCAGGTCGCGCTGCTCGCGCACGAACGCCCAGTCGACCACCGCACCGTGGCCCGGCACGACCGGGCCGTCGGGGCCGGCCGCGATCAGAGTGTCGAGCGTGGTCGGCCAGTCGAGCGGAAAGGCGTCGCCGAACGACGGCGGTGCACCCTCCTCGACCAGATCGCCGGCGAACGTCACCCGGGCGTCGGCCACCGTGACCACGACGTCGTTGTCGGTGTGGCCGCGTCCGGGAAAGCTCAGCGTGGCTGTGCGTTCGCCGAGGTCGAGCGACGCCGTCGTGGTGAACGTGTGCGTCGGCTCGACGATCGGTGCTTCGTGCACGTCCTCCGGCCCGTCGGCCACCGCGTCGCGCTGCTCGGCGCCGTGGGCCGCGATGGCCTCGGCACAGCTCCGGGACGCCCAGATCGGGGCGCCCGGAAAGGCGGCGTTGCCCAGGTAGTGGTCGAAGTGCGAGTGCGTGTTCACCACCGTCCACGGCAGCGGCGTGACGCTGCGCACGGCCGCCGCGAGGTCGGTGCCCTCGCCGAGCGAGGCCCGGGTGTCGACCACCAGGCAGCGCTGCGTGCCGACGATCAACCCGACGTTGAGGTCGTAGGAGACGTGCCGGCGCACGAATACCCGCTCGCCGATCTCACGCCAGCTCGCCACCATGTCAGCGTGCCCCATCTGTTCCACATCGTGGCCGGCGCCACCTGGGCGGCGGCCGGTGACGCGTACCGGCCCGACACGTTCGCCGCCGAGGGATTCGTGCACTGCTCGTACGCGTCGCAGGTAGCCGGCACCGCGCAGCAGCACTACGGCGGCATCCGCGGGTTGAGCCTGCTGGAGATCGACCCGGACCGGCTCCCCGCGCCGGTGCGGGTCGAAGGTGGCTTTCCGCACGTGTACGGCGAGGTGCCGCGGGCCGCGGTGATCGCGGTGCACGACCTCGATCAATGGCTGCTGACCCGCGACCTGCGATGATGCGGGCATGCGCGTCTACCTCGGCAGCGACCACGCCGGCTTCGAACTGAAGGCGGCCCTGATCGAGCACCTGAGCAAGGCGGGCCACGAGCCGGTCGACTGCGGGGCGCTCACCTACAACCCCGGCGACGACTACCCACCGCCGTGCATCGCCGCGGCCCGCCGCACGGTGGCCGACCCGGGTAGCCTCGGCATCGTCATCGGCGGGTCCGGCAACGGCGAGCAGATCGCCGCCAACAAGGTCGCCGGCATCCGGGCCGCGCTGGCCTGGAGCGACGAAACCGCCCGGCTCGCTCGCCAGCACAACGACGCCAACGTGATCAGCATCGGCGCTCGCAACCATCCGGTCGAGGACGCGCAGCGCTTCGTCGACATCTTCCTCGAGACGCCGTTCTCGCAGGATCCCCGGCACGTCCGTCGCATCGGCCTGATCACCGAGTACGAGCAGAGCGGCCACATCTGATCAGGACTTGGGCGGCTTCCAGTGCCGCCGCACGAGCACGACGTTCTCCTCCGCGTCGGCCAGGTCCTCGTCGGTCGGACGGTTGAGGTCGCGCGCCCGCATGGCCTTCACCGGCCCGAGCTGCGACGGCCCGCTGCCCACCAGGTCGCGCAACCCGCGCTCGCTCGGATCGCCCCGACGGCGCCGCGCGGTCGGCCGGGGACTCGGCTGTGGCGCATCGGGCGCCGGCGCGGCATCCGGTTCCGCGTCGTCGAGCGGGTCGTCCGATGCGGCCAGGGTGTCGGCGGTGACCGCTTCCGGATCGTTGCCCTCAGGCGCGGTCTCGCGGCTGCGCGAGATACCCGTTCCGGCACGCCACACCGCGCGGCGCCGCCGGCGTCGCGGGGGGACTGCCTCGCCCGTCACGGCACACCATTCTGCCCCACGGCGCTGGACCCGGGTGCCGGATCCGGCCACGAATCCGGGTTGCGATCCGGCCGACGGCGCGAGACGGTGCCAGTGCCATGAGACGTGACTGGTTGCGCCGGCTGTCGCCCTCGCGGTTGACCCGCGCGGCGCGGTATCGCGTGCGCCGGATGAGCGACCCGACGCTGTTCCTGCTCGTGGCCGCCTTCACCGTCGGCGGCACGCTGTGGTCGTTTCTCGACTACAGCCACAACGTGCGGATCGCCGGCGTGGCCGTCATGGCCATGGTTTTCGGCTCGCTCGTACTGCGCACCGTCTACATGGTCGCGATCGTGGTCCTGCTGGCGGGCTGCGTGCTCGTCGTGGTGGTCCCGCACGAGCAGGTGACCAGCCAGCTCACCGCCAGCGGCGTGGTGTTGCTGACCTCGGTCGCCGCGGTGTCGATCGTGCAGACGAGCCGGCGTGACGCGCTGGGCCTGCGCCGGATGAGCGCCGAGTCGGTGCTGGAACGGGTGCGGCACCGGCTGCGCGTCCAGGGCAAGGTGCCCGCGCTGCCGCTCGGCTGGCATGTGGACGTCGCCCAGCAGGCGGCCAACCGGGCCGCGTTCGCCGGCGATTTCGTATCGGCGCGGCTGCACGACATCAACGGGTCGCCACACCTCGAACTGGCCCTGGTCGACGTGTCCGGCAGCGGTATCGAGGCCGGGTCCCGGGCGCTGCTGCTGTCCGGCGCGGTGGGCGGGCTGCTGGGCGCGGTCGGGCCGGACGAGTTCCTCGAGCAGGCCAACCGGTATCTGCGCCGGCAGGACTGGGGTGCCGAGTTCGCGTCGGCCAGCCACCTGCGCCTCAACCTCGTGACGTCGTCCTACGAGATCCGCAACGCCGGCCACCCGCCACCCCTGCGGTGGGCCGCGGCCGATCGGCTGGCCGTGCGCAGCGCCAGCACGGGCACCGTGCTCGGCGTCGTCGACGACCTGGGCCTGCAGGTCGACTTGGGCATCCTCGAACCGGGCGACGCGCTCGTGCTCTACACCGACGGCCTGATCGACGACCGGCCCACCGACCTGGACGCGAGCATCGGCCGGCTCGAGCACCGGGTCGGCGAGGCGCTGGCCGCCCACCCGGTGGGCAGCCTGGCCGAACGGCTCAGCCGCACCGAGCGGCCGGGCCCGCCGGAGGACCGCACGGTCGTCGTGGTCTGGAACGACGGCGCCCGCGGCCAGGGCGCGGCGGCGCATTCCGCGTCGGCCGAGGTGCTGGCCTGGCCGGCCCGGGTGCTGCGCCTGGGCCGACGCCGCGGGTCGCGCGCCACGCGGCAACCACATAGCTGATACCTCGATAGAGCTGCGTACCGTGATTCGAATGGAAGAGAACCGAGCCCGGCGAGTGGTCGATGCACTGCGCGAGCAGGGCATCAACGCGCGTACTGCCAAGGAAGGCGTCTACCAGTTCGGCGTGCGTATCGCCCTGCCCGACGGGCGCGAAGCGATCTGGGACAGCGACGGCAGCGCCGGGATCGAGGCCCAGGTCATGCGCGACGGCATGCTGGTGGGCTACGTGCCGTCGATCGACGGCCCCGAGGATTGGGACGAGCGGCAGATCATCGACCTGTCGCCCACACCGACTACGACCAGCCGGTGGCCGTGCGGCGGAGCAGCGCCGCTTCGACCCCGCCGGCCCGGCCGCTGCCCCGCGAGGGCGGCGTGTTCCGGCGCTTCCTCGACGGCTTCCGCTACAAGTAAGGGGTCCGCACTGGGTCAGCGCTCGGCTTCGGGTTGGTTGAGCGCGGCCTGCACGCCGGCCTGGAAGCGGGTGTGCGCGCCGAGCCGGGTCATCAGCGCGGCGATGTGCCGCTGCACGGTGCGGTAACCCAGAGCGAGCTGGCGGGCGATCGCCTCGTCGGTCAGGCCGGACAGCAGCAGGGTCACCAGGCGGTGCTCGTCGACACTCGCGCGCCGGCCGGGCTGGGCCGGGTCGGCCGGCAGCTGCATCGGCAGGGCGCGCTCCCACAGCCCCTCGAACAACGTCGACAGCGCCGCGAGCAGAGCGGGCGCGTGCACGACCACCGCCGACTCGACGCTGGCCGGTTCGCGCTGCAGCGGCAGCACGGCGTGCCGGCGATCGACGAGGTACAGCTTCATCGGGATGCGTGGCAGCACTCGGGCCTGCTGCCCGGCGGCCAGCAGCACCTCGACCTCGCGCAGCCCACCCGGATGCTCGACCGACGCGCGCTCGTAGATCGTCCGGCAGGGCACGCCCCGCTCGAGCAGCTCCACGTCGGTGGCGGCCGTGCCGGGGGCGTCGAGGTAGGGCGGCTTGTCCAGGCAGCAGATCTCGTCGCGGGCGCCGAACTGAAGCTGGGTGATGCGCTGCAGGACGGCCCGCTGGCCGGTGACGACCTCGACCAGGGTGGCCCGGTCGCCGTCCTGGGAGCGGGACCGGAACTGCTGGGCCAGCTCAGCGACGTGCTCGCGGGCCCGGCGCAGCTGCCCTTCGTAATCGGCCAGTGGCGTGTCCAGGGCGATGTCGGGATCGACCGCGGCGTAGCGCCGTTGCGGGCCGTCCTCCTGAATGACGAAGCCGCGCGCCTGCAGCTCGGCGACGATCGCCGCCACCGGCGCGGACCGGGTCCAGGCCTTGGCCAGCTCCGACATCGTGGACGACGGCCGGGTGATGATCAGCTCGTAGGCGGCGACCTGGTCGGCGTTCAGCCCGGCGGCGGCGAGCCCGGCCTCGTCGCTCACGAAGCGACCGTCCGGTCGCTGGCCAGCCAGCCGCGGCGGATCGCCTGGTAGCCGGCCTGGAAGCGGGTGACCGCGTCCAGGCGATGCATCATGTCCTTCAGGTACCGGCGGACGGTGCGCTCGTGGCAGCCGAGCTGGTTGGCGATCGCCTGGTCGGTGAAGCCGGCGGCCAGCAAGGGCAGCAGGTCGCAGTCAATGTCGGTCGGGGCGTCGTCCGGGTCGGGCAGCTGGGCCTGCCCGTTGCGCACCTGCAGCGGGATGGCCCGGTCCCAGTACATCTCGAACAGGGCCGAGAGGGCGTCGAGCAGCACCGAGTCGTGCACCACCAGCGACGTCTCGATCTCGGTCGGATCCTGCTGCAGCGGCAGCAGGGCCAGCGGGTAGTCGTTGAGCACGAGCTTGAGCGGAACGTCGGTGACCCGGGCCTCCTCGCCGTGCGTCAGCCCGGTCTCCAGGTCCTCGAGCCGGCCCGGTAGCTCCAGCCCGTGCCGGTCGTAGAGCACCCGGTAGCGGACGCCGCGGCGCAGCAGGTCGAGCTCGAGCGTGTTGACCTGCGGGGCGCGCGACACATACGGGGGAGCGTCGAAGCAGCGCACCTCGCGACGGGCCTCGCGCTGCATCCGGACGTAGCGCTCGCCGATCGCCGGCCGGCCGCGCACCACCTCGACCAGCTGCATCGGGTCCTCGCGCTGGGCGGCGTGCCGGTAGGCGGCGGACAGCTGCGAGCGGCGGTGCCGGGCGTGGGTCAGCGCCCGCTCACCGCCGAGGGCCAGGGCGTCGAAGGCGATGTCGGGAGCGACGGTCTGCCAGCTCGGCGGCACCCCGGGCAGGCGCACGACCAGCCCGAGTTCCTCGAGGCGGACGAGCAGGTCGGGCAGCTGCGCGGCCCAGCGCTGGCCGGCGACCAGGGCGTCCAGATCGGCGTTCGGGATCGGGGTTCGGCCGAGCAGCCACTCGTAGAGGTCCGCTTCGTCCGCAGTCAGCCCGAGCACCTCCAGCATGTCCGCAATCGTCGCGCAGCGGTTCGGCCCGGTCTAGCCGTTTCGCGGCGATGGCGTGAAACGGGCGTCACTCGATCTTCCTTACTTGTTTCCGAGCTGTCAGCGTCATTTTCCGTCCGCTTTACGCCAACCGCCG
>Ga0081455_10009105_pt1 | contig 10244 bp, 9 predicted proteins | sample TabmetS3T2R1_FD_70207 | JGI IMG/M metagenome (GOLD analysis project Ga0081455, IMG submission 70207) | Tabebuia heterophylla rhizosphere microbial communities from the University of Puerto Rico - S3T2R1 | ecosystem: Host-associated > Plants > Roots > Rhizosphere ... | reverse complement strand
CCGTCGGTCAATCGCAGCGCCTCTTCGAGCCGCTGAAGCCGTAAGACTTCAGCCGGTTTGAAGCGATTGTTCGGCGCGCCTATCAATTTCGACAAGCCTCTCGAGATAATCACGTCGGGGTCGGCGTCATGACCGACTACGGCCGTTTCGAATTCGACCCCGGCGTTCAAAAAAGCGGCGACCACTAAGCGCGAGTTAATACCGCCAGTCAGGTCGCAGACCGGGCGGCGGTAAGTCGCGGCGATCCGGTCGGCCGCGCAAATCAGCCGCTCGCCGAAGGCTTGCGCGGCGTCTTCGCCGTCAAACGCCTCGGGGTCGAGGTCGGACATCCGCCAGTAACGGATCGCGTCGGTCAGCGCGCCGTCGGCAAAACGGTAGATCGTGGCCGGCCCGAGTTTCTTCACCCCGCGGAAGAACGTGCGGTCCTCGTATATCGCCCCCGTGCGTAAAAATTCTTCGCAAGCCAGCGCGTCGGGCGTGGCGTCGCCCAAGGCCGCAAGCAGCAGCGACGAGGTGGACAGGGCCACGCAGTCGCCCGAGACGCGCATAAAGCAATGTTGGCCGCCCATCAGATCGGTGACGACGAAGACTTCACGCGACCGCGCGTCGCAAAAGACGATGACAAAAAAACCTTCCAGCCCCGAGGCCACGCCCGTAACGGTCTTCTCGACTACGCGCCGGAGCAGCCACTTCTCGTCCCCCGCCCCGTAACCGTTCGAGTGAAACCAAGACCCGGCGGCCATCAGCCAGCATCCGGTCGCGTCGTCGGTGACCACCTCGCCGCCCGACCCGTTCCGGCGCGCGAATGAAGCGGCGCGCGCGTAGGCGCCATAAATCGTATTTTTCGGCGCCTGCGATTTGATCCGCCTCGCGAGTTTCAACCCGGCTCTGAACAACTCCTCCGATTTCGACCGGGCGTTTTCGGGCGAAACAACGGCAAAAATGTTTCCCATCGCGGTTCCTCCGAGAATCAACCACGAACAGGCGAAGATCAAGTATCGGGGATCGAAGATCGCTATCTTCCTTTTGTCTGCCTACATTCAATCCTCGATCTTCGATCTTCGATCTTCGATCTTCGATCCTCGTCTCTTCGTGACTGTATTTATTTGTTTCAGGGAGTTGCGATTTCTGGCGCCAACCTCGTCGTGATGTTGTGGATGAGGGAAGTTCTTCGGAGAGAGTAAATCAATTCGCTAATACTCTACGCGCCTTTCGTCAGCTTTTGCAATCGGAATTTGCGCGCCTCTAATCTTCATTAACGCGCGCGGCGAAGAGAATCTTGCGCGGGCAGCGGCATCTTCCCCCTCAGAGCGCGTGAATTCTTTAGTTCCGGCCCATTCGGCGCATTCAGCCCATTCGGCGCATTCAGCCCATTCGGCGCATTCAGCCCATTCGGCGCATTCAGCCCATTCGGCGCATTCAGGATGATGCGGCGATTCTCAGAAGAAATGGACTGCGCAGAAAGCCAGTGGCGCTTCTAGCAAACAGTAATCGACTTGTTGTCTCTTCTGTACGATAGCCGTGTCTCCTTGCTATACAGCGCGCATCTGGCAATTCGTGTATGCGCTGACGCTTATTACTGACGCCAAGGGATTTCGTGGTTAGAGGGGTTCGGTCCCTTCGTTCAGGATGTCTAGATAGCGTTGGTAGGCGAAAACACGATTGCTCGGTCAAGTAAAGTTTAACGCCTTCCGACGCCTGAATAGTTGTGGCGTGTTTGAATTCTCTCTATCGGCTTACCGCGCCAGAAGATAGGCTTCATCTATAGTTTTATCGGATCGCACAACGAATGTCAGGCGCGATTTCGATCTCTTAGGCTTCGAAATCCCATCAAGCAAACTGGCGACGTCATCGCCGGTGATGCAATAGTCGGCGCAGAGCCTGCTTGCCGTGTCGAAGTTGCCATATTCGTCCATGAGCCGCTTCAACGCGCGGTGTGATGTGAAAATGGAGGTGATAACTCTGGCTGTTCTCATAAACAATCCTTCAGACAACTCAAGTCTGTACTTAATAGAATCGCTAGTTGTAATTACTAGCAATCAATGTGCCATAACGTACAAAAGCTCACTCTCCATCTAACTGCGCGCTTTCAAAGCAAGTATCGCTCGTGACGCGGACGACTCTTGTGTTATTTTCCTTTGACCGCTCGGGCATTCAATCTCCCCGGCCTGTTCTCGCGCATTCCGACCGCTTCGACCAGTTCGACCACTCTCTGAAGCAGTGTCTTCCAATCGTGCTCGGCTTCGACGAAATGGCGCGCCTGCGTTTCCAGGCTCTCACGCAAGCTCGCATCACGGATAACTTCGAGGGCCGCGTCGGCGAACTTGCGCGGCGAGTCGGCGATCATCAGGTGTTCGCCGTTAACGACGCGCAATCCTGCGACGGCGCCCGGAGAAGCGATTACGGCCTTGCCGGCGGCCATTACTTCGAGAACCCCGCGCCGCGCGCCGCGGGCGCGGCGCAGCGGGACGACACAGAGCGTGGCTTCACGCAGGTATGGTCGCATGTCACGCGCCTCCCCCGTGACGATGACGCCCGGATACCGCGCCAGCTTTTTCACTTCGTCGGTCGGGTTGGCTCCGATGATCGAGAATTTCGCCCGCGATTCGCGCGAACGGATGAGCGGGAAGACTTCCTCGGCGAAATAGCGCGCGCCTTCGACGTTGGCGAAATCGTCCATCGCTCCGGCGAAGACCAGCCGAGGTGAGATCGTGTCGGGGGATTGAGACGAAGGCCGAAAATGATCCAAATCCACGCCGTCGGCGATCGTCCGCAGACGAGCGCGGCGCGTAAATTCGTCGAGGCGGTCGAGCAAATCGGCCTCGCGCCTCGTAGTTACCACTGTGTTCGCAAAGCGCGCGACGACCTTGTATTCATATTCGCGCAATCTTCTCCATTCGAGCGAACAGATCCATGACCTCAACGGATTCGCCCAACTGGCGCGATCTCTCCACTTCTCGGAATCGACGTCCGCCATGTCCACCACGGCGCGCGAAGCCAACTCGCGTGGGACGTATTGCGCCATCGGGGACGAACAGACGAAAACCGCGTCGAAGTCATTATCGGAGACCGCGCGCTTGACCAGCCGCCGCATCTTTCGCGACGCGAAGTAGCCGCGCAAGAGAGGGCGCAGGAGGGGCAGACTGACGAGAGCGCGCGCGACGGCCCAGACGCGCCGCAGCGGAATGATCTCGACCGCCGCGCACATCCGCCCCAGGTCGACCCGATAGTTTAGATCGTTCAGATCATCGGCGAAGGCCAGCAGGTGGACTTCGTGGCCACGTTCGATGAAAGCTTGAAGCTCGTGAGACGAACGAACCCTGTCGCCTTTGTTCGGCGGATAAGGAATAAGCGGGGAGATGAAAAGCAACTTCATATGGCTCCGGTAGCGGTCATCAAGAGATGTGGACAAGCGGACTCATCCTTGAGGCCACCCGCCCTGATCGCCGCCCGAGCCGCCCGAACCGCCCGATGGCCCCGACGGCCCGGATGGTGGGGGATATTGCGGCGGATAATTGGGGGGATAATTCGGCGGATAATTGGGAGGATAGCCGGGCGGGTATTGCGGGGGAGGAGGTTGATCTCTACGCTTCTCGAACAAAGCGACGCCCAGCAGTCCGCCGAGCGTCGAAAAACCGATATAGATGACGCTTACTATAACCAAGACTATCAACGCTGAGACGAGCTTTTCCGCCTGAGGCTGATTTGCGCTCTCCTCGATCATCTTTCGTATCCTCTCCTGAAGGTTAGGATCGTTACTCATCTCCGCGAGTCGGATAAACAAATTCTCTTGAAAGCGCTGCCCGATGTTGAAAACAGCAAACGCAAGGCTGATAAGTGAATAGATGCCGGCGGCGATCAATCCGGCCAACGCTCCGACTTGCGCGCCCTCCCCGCTTCTTACGGGCCGCGGCGCCCGATTAATCAACATCTTCGCAGCGACGGCTCCTCCGACCAGCAGCCAGGCGCAGAAACAGCAGTTAGCCAAATTGACAAACGGGATCACTGAGAGCATCCCGGCCATTACCCCTCCAACAAGCGCTGGTTGTTTCCAATCCAGTTCATTCATTAGGTAGTCACCTCCGTGGTTTGTCCTTATTACATTGCCGGGGTCGGTTGGAGCATCGAGTTCAGAAGTTCACTTTAGGGTTCGTCATCCTGGCGCGCCAGTCGTTCAACGCCGAAACGAGGCCTGGCGTCACGTAATAAGCGGCGACCGCTCCGAATAATACCCCGGTCAGCGTCCGCGAAAGAAAGGTGTTCGCGAACAACCCTAAAACTCCGCCCGCGAAATCGATCACTGTCGGGACGGCGGCGCCGATCAATATCCATCGGGGCGGGAATCTGTCTTCTCGCAGATCGCGCAGGAAGGGGTAAAGCAGCAGGCCGATGATGAATCCCGCGTAAATGCTCGCGCAGCGCGAGCAGACGCCCATCGGGCGCCCGTGAAAGTAAAACGACCGCTCCGGCGCCTGATGGCATACGGCTGAAAATCCCTTATAGATAACCGCAGAAGCCAGGAAATGTCGCTCCGCCATCAACCACGGCGCGGCCAGGATCAGCGACGCCCACAAAATAGACAGCGCCATCAGAGCCGCGTAAACGATCATCGCGTTGCGCCTTCCCGTAGCATTCATCACATCCTATCAAATCTCACAAACGCGTCCGGCCCGCCTTCGACATGAACGGTGTCGACGAAACGCACGTGCATCGTTTCGGTCGTCATGACCAGCGACTGGGTCCTTTTGCCGGTTCCGAAAAACCTGACGCCGCGCAGGATTGTGCCGTCGGTCACGCCGCAGGCCGCGAAGATGATTTTGTCGCCGGGGGCCAGGTCGTTGGTGTGATAGACGCGCGTCGGATCGCTGATCCCCATCTCCCGCATCCTTTCGACCAGGCCGTCGGGAATCTTCGCGCGGTCTTCGGCCTGCTCCAATTGCTCTTTCAAGACGAAGCGGGACTGGATTTCGCCGTTCAGACACTTCATGGCGGCGGCGGTGATCACGCCTTCCGGGCCGCCGCCTATGCCCATCAGCGCATGGACGCCCGACCCGGCGACGGCAGCCGAGATTCCGGCCGACAGATCGCCGTCGGTGATCAGGCGTATGCGCGCGCCGGCGTCGCGAATGTCCTGAATGAGTTTACGATGGCGGGGGCGGTCCAGAACTATGATCGTTAAATCTTCGACTTTCCGTCGTAACCGGGCTGCGATGGCGTTGAGATTCTCCTTGACGGGGGCGTCAATGTCCACGGCGCCTCTGACCGAAGGGCCGACGACGATCTTGTCCATGTAAATATCGGGGGCATGGAGCAGCCCGCCGCGTTCGGCCGCGGCCAGCACGGCGATAGCGTTGGCCGCGCCAGTCGCGCACAAGTTAGTGCCCTCGAGCGGGTCGACGGCGATGTCGACTTCGGGGTAGTCGTTGGGGTTGCCGTTCTTCGCGCCTATCCCCACGCGCTCGCCGATGTAAAGCATCGGGGCTTCGTCGCGCTCGCCCTCGCCGATGACGATCGTGCCGTCCATCGGGATAGTATCCATGACCTCGCGCATCTTCTCGACCGCGACGTGATCGGAATATTTGCGGTCGCCCCTTCCCATCGTGCGCGCGGCCTCGACCGCCGCCGCCTCGACGACGCGCAAAAAATCTAAGAGCAGATCGTGTTCCATCGGACGTCCTGTGTTCATGGTTCAATCTCCTCAGGAAAACATCGGGAGTGGGGGGTGGGGAATGGGGAGTGGGGAGTTGAGTGAGTAACTTCCTTGGCTCTCATTTCCCACTCCCTACTCCCCATTCCCCACTCCCCACTCCCGATGAAAATTTTCAATCCCCGGCTTTCTCGGACAGATGCGGGTCGAAGCATCCCCGGCAGCGGGCTTCGTAAGACTCGGCGGCGCCGACAACCACGCGTTCGCGGCTCGCTATCAGTCGCTGCGTATAGGTCGCCGGGCTTCCGCAGCGGACGCAGATCGCCCGCGTCTTCGTGATGTCTTCCGCGACGGCCAACAGGAGCGGCATCGGCTCGAACGGGCGTCCTAGATAATCCATGTCCAGGCCGGCGACGATCACGCGCTTGCCCTGGTCGGCCAGAATGTTCGCGACCCTGACCAGGTCCTGGTCGAAGAACTGTCCTTCATCAATGCCAACCACATTGGTGTCAATCTCTACCGCCGCCAGAATCTCGTTGGCCGACTTGACCGATTGCGAGGCGATCCTCATTTCGGAATGCGAGATGATGTGTTGATCAGAATAACGCAGATCGATTGCGGGCTTGAATATCTGGACCTTCTGCCGCGCGATCTGCGCCCTGCGCAAACGGCGAATCAATTCCTCGCTCTTGCCGCTGAACATCGAGCCGGTGATGACTTCTAACCAGCCCGAGTCGCTAGATTGACGTTCCAATTCTTCAATTCCTTTCTGCATCGTTTCCCGCTACTGGCTTGCCGCCACCTTCTACACCAAAATGTATGAGCGCGCAAGAAAATGGTTTCTCCCTCGTTGGATTGACCAACACGGTCGGTTTCGTCTTACGCGAGGCGCCGGCGTAGTTGATCGAGCCCGGCGAGGCATGAAGGCGCCAACGTTGAACGGCATTGCATTTTTTTGTGTGAGGTTGAACAATCATTGCCGTGTCTGCCTCAATAATCAACATCGCCGACCACCGGCGTCCTGAAACGGTCGCCGAATTACTGCGTGACGCGCGGATCGCTCGCGCCTTCGATTTCATCGACTCGTCGCATGCGCGTTTCACCGCCGAGCTGATACGCATCTGCGAAATTCCGGCGCCGCCCTTCAAGGAGCGTGAGCGTGGGCATTACATCGCCGCGCGATTCGCCGAGTTGGGTCTGACCGACGCGCACACCGACAGCGCGGGCAACGTGATCGGTTTTTATCGCGGCGAGGGCGAGGAGCCTCTGCTGGCGCTGTCGGCGCACATGGACACGGTCTTTCCCGAAGGGACGGACGTCGAAGTGCGACGCGTGGGATCGCGGCTGTGCGCGCCCGGCATAGCCGATGACGCGGCGGGGCTGGCGGCGCTGATCGGGCTGATTCAGGCGCTCAACTCAGCCGAGATCAGGCTGCGCGGCTCGATAGCCTTCGTGGCCACCGTCGGTGAAGAGGGCGAAGGCGACCTGCGAGGGGCGCGACATCTGTTCAGCGAAGGGCGATTGGCGGGACGCGTCTCGGCTTTCGTTTCGTTCGACGGGACCACTGTCGAGTTCATAACTCATCAGGCCCTGGGGTCGCGCCGTTACCGCGTGACGTTCAAAGGGCCGGGCGGTCACAGTTGGGGCGATTTCGGCGTGGTTAACCCCGTCCACGCGCTGGGCCGCGTGGTCGCGCGGCTGGCCGATTATCGCGCGCCGCAAGATCCGCGCACGACTTACAACATCGGACGCGTTGAAGGCGGCGAGTCGGTCAACGTCATTCCGCGATCCGCTTCGATGGACGTCGACCTGCGCTCGGTGTCGGACCTCGAGTTGTCGCGGCTGGAAGAATTTCTGTTCGCCGCCGTCGACCGCGCGACGCGTGACGAGAACGCCGCGCGCGGGGCTTCCGGCAATAAACTTCAGGCTGAGTTGACGATGATCGGCAACCGGCCTTCGGGCGAGACGACGCGCGAGAGCCCTCTGGTCCGCATGGCGGTCGAAGCGTCGCGCGCAATGGGAGTCACGCCGGTCCTCAACCGGGCCTCGACCGATTCAAACATCCCGATCAGCCTGGGGACTCCGGCCATCACCATCGGCGCGGGCGGAGTCTCGGGCGATTCACACAGGTTGAGCGAATGGTACGACCCTGTCGGGCGGGAGGTCGGGTATAAGCGGGCGCTGTTGCTCGCGGTGGGTATGGTCGGGATCGTTTAAGGCAGAATTCCTCTATTCATTAATTCGTCGCGCAACTGCCGCGGCGAGCGAAAATGTATCGCGTCGAATCCGAGATCTCTCGCCGCGGTCGTGTTCGCCAGAGAATTTTTCAAGTAGTGTTTTGAGCGACGCGAATTCCGAACCGGGCGGAGTTCAATTTCAAGGAGAAGATTATGTCGGACGAGTATACCGATTACGAGCTGGATTTCTTTCAGGCGGTCGACCGAAACACGGTGGCAGAACAGGCGATCTTCGACGCGCTGATGTCCATTCGCGACGACCAGTATTACACGCTCTTCGAGATCGAGGCCGAACACACCTGTGGCTGGGCGCGCGTGCAGGTCTTCCCCGAACGCGCCGGCACGCTCTATCGCTGTATGAAGTGCGGGATGGCGGGAATTATCGGAGGGTAGGGATTGCGGATTGCGGATTTGAAAAGAGCCTTTCCGCTCAATCCGCAATCCGCAATCCGCAATCCGCAATCAGGAGGATTGGCTCAACTTCACTGCCTTATAGCCTCCCGCCGCTTTGTCCTTGAACCACCACAAGGCGTAAACGACGAATGGGGCGATCGCCAACATTGCGACATATTTGAACGAAGCCGCGTCGCCGACCTTGTCACGCACCTTGCCCATGTTGAAGATCACTATCCCCAGGGCGAATTGACCGGCGAATCCCATCAACCCCATGGTGAACGCGCCGCCTTGCGGGAACCGCTCCGAGGTAATGCCGAGCATCGTCGGCCACATGAAACAGACGCCGACATAAAAGACCGTCGCCGCCACATAAGCCATCGCCGGCGTCGTTGCGAGGGCCAGTAGAAACAGCCCCATGGCCGCCAGAGCCACCGACGCCCACATCATTCCGATGGGAGAAATTTTGTGCGCGATCGGCCCGGCGAAATATCGTAAGACGAACATCAACGCGCTGCCATAAACCAGGATCAAAATTCCGTCCATTCCGGCGGTCTTATCCAACACCGAACTCACCATCTGCCCGGGCGCCAACTCGATTGAGGCCGTGATCATCATGCATCCGATCAGGAGCAGGAACGCGGGGTTGAGCGCCGTTTTCATCATCTCGCCGGTCGATATGCCCGAAGCCTTTCGCTCGGTAAGCGGGAATTGCTGGCCGAAGATCATCACGCCGTAGACTAGGGTGGGAATCAGGATGACGCCCATCTGGACTTGCCAAGGTAAATTCGCCTGTTTCATGAGATATCCAAGCAACCCGCCGATGATCAGGCCGCCCGGCCACCATGAATGAAGCACATTGAGTTTGTGAGTCTTCTCTTCAGGATACATCGTGGCGATCAGCGGATTGATGACCGCTTCGACCAGCCCGTTACCGAAGCCGGCCAGCAGCATGGTCAGCGACATCACCGTGTAACTCGGCGCGACGATGAAACCGATAACGCCGACGATGTGTAGCGCGAAGGCCAGGTAGAGTAGATTGCGCATCCCCAGCGCGTCGATCATCGGCGATGTTACCAGGATTGAAGCGGCAAAGCCGAAGAAAGCCATGGTCGAGAGCCAGCCGTAGTCGGCCCTCAGGTCAGCGGGGTTGAAAAAGCCTTTGACGGCCGGGTCGGCGAGCACCAAGTCTTCGACGTTTCCGCGCAACGCAAAAATCATTGCGGTGACGACGAGGGATAGACAACTGGCGATGAAAAGCCTGCGTTTATTCATGGACTCTTTCCTTTTTACTTTTGGCGGCGACGCCGTTTCAAATTTTCAGTTAATGTCTGGCGGAGACCCCGCCCGATGTGGTGACCTTCAAGAGCGGCGTGATTATGGCGGCAAGAGGGCCAAAAGGCCAACAAAAATATAACAAAAATCGAATTTTCACGGCTATCGCGCCGACTTTGGCCCCACTCGATTTCTTCCCCGATCCGTGACAGAATTCGCCGGTAAGTTAATATTCCGACAAAAAAGACGCTAACATTATGGAACAATTTTATTAAGAAGGCGTGACATGGACGATCTTCCGCCCGAAGACCTTGGGTCGCCCCGCAATCTTGAGCGACTTGAATCAGGGAATTCACCTATGATGACACTGACTTTGAGCGCCGGTTTGCCGGAGCTAGTGCCAGAGATCGCGAAACCTGATGCGGATCCGGCGCCGTGCCGCACTTCAGAAAACCTAGCGGAAGACGGCCTCCCAACGCCGTCGGCGACTAGGTCGTCCATTTCGATCGAAAATATGGCGGTCGGAGACATGGATGACCACCAGTTGCTGGCCGCGACTCTTACAGGAGCCGAGGACGCTTTTTTGGAGATCACCCGCCGCTACCGCAATCAGATCACCAACTATGTTTACCGCATGCTTGATGATTATGATCGCGCGGTGGATTTGGCTCAGGAGACTTTCGTTCGGGTTT
>Ga0081455_10009104_pt1 | contig 10245 bp, 10 predicted proteins | sample TabmetS3T2R1_FD_70207 | JGI IMG/M metagenome (GOLD analysis project Ga0081455, IMG submission 70207) | Tabebuia heterophylla rhizosphere microbial communities from the University of Puerto Rico - S3T2R1 | ecosystem: Host-associated > Plants > Roots > Rhizosphere ... | reverse complement strand
GGGATACGAGGACGGCAACGACAGCGTCGTCGCCGGGCACATCGAGCGCGGCGAGCCGGCGCGTCAGGCCATGGTGCGCGAGGCGCGGGAAGAAACCAATAGAGACCTCGACATTGACGACCTCGAATTCGCCCACATGATGTACCGCCTGAGCGAGCATCTTCACCGAGAAGGACGCCACGACCCTTGACGAGGCCCTGCCGGGGTTCATCGAGCACGAGCCCGCACCGCGCCGCGTGTGACCGCCAGCGAGTCCGGCGCGGTGCCGGGGCCCAGGGCTCGTTCCGCATCGAGGCAACCGGAGCCGACGGCATGACCCACCTGATCGTCTGGGGCCACAACGCCGCCGAGCAGAGCGGCTGCTGGCTGCTCGTCACCCCCGATGACGACACGGCGCGCACGATCGTCGACACCTTCATCCTCGGAGATCGCCGATAGCGACGTCACCCGGCGGCGAGGCGCGCCATCACGCGAGACGCGCCATCGGGCGAGAAGCGCCATCAGCCGTGCCGCCGCCCGTGCTCGGCGCCATCGATGCGGCGCTCGATATCGTCCCCGGCATGGACGCCGAGCGCGCCCATGTCGCAAACCTCGCCGCGCGGTTTCGCTCAGGCGCGGGCGCGGCCGGGCTCGACACGGGCAACGCCACCACGCAGATCGTGCCGGTCATTCTCGGCACGCCTGAAGCAGCGCTTGCCATGAGCTTGCGGCTGCGAGAGGCCGGTTTCTGGGCCTCGTCGATCAGGCCGCCCACCGTGCCGCCCGGAACGGCGCGGCTCAGGCTCGCCTTCACCGCGGCGCATAAGGAAGCCGACGTCGATCGCTTGCTCGATGTCCTTGCGGCAGGGGACGCGCGCCCCCGGGCCGAGGCGGTGTGAAGCGCCAAGATGCATTTCGTCCTCGTTCATGGTTGGGGCTTCCATGCCGGACTATGGGCCGGCTTCGTCAAGCACCTCGACGGCGCTCGCGTCACGCTGGTCGATCTCGGCTTCGTGGCGGGCGGTCCCGAGGGCGAAAAGAGCTGGCCCAAGGACGCCATCGCCGTCGGTCATTCGCTCGGCCTGTTATGGCTGCTCGCGCGCGGAGGAGGGCAGTTCCGCGCTCTCGTCAGCGTGCAGGGTTTCGACTGCTTCTGCTGTCATGTCCCCTCGTCGCGCGTAGCGGCGATGAGGCGGGGGATCGAGCGCACGCCTTACGCCACGGTCGAGACCTTCTGGCGCTCGTCCGGTGCGCCGGACTTTGCCCCGCCGGAGGCGCTCGATATCCCGCGCCTGCATGAAGGCCTCGATTGGCTGATGCAATGGGACGTGCGAGAGGTTAAAGACGCGCTTCGATGCCCCATGCTTGCCCTTGCCGCCCGCGACGATGCCATCGTGCCTGCCGCCATGAGCGAGGCGATATGGCGAAAAACGGGGCTCGTCTGGTCGCCGGACGGCGGCCATGTCCTACCCTTGAGGCACCCGGAATGGTGCGCGCGTCATGTCCTTGAATTCGCCAATTCTCTCCCGGCGTAGCGCCGAGATCGCCGCGAGGTTCGGCGCGAGCGCCGAGCGTTATGAACGTCACGCCGGCCTCCAGCGCGCGATCGCCGGGAGACTGGCGCGGCTACTTCCCGAGCTTGAGGCTCCCCGCGTGCTCGAGCTCGGCTGCGGCACGGGTCTGTTCAGCCGCCACCTGCTCCAGCGCTATCCCGGCGGCCGCTTCGTTCTCACCGATGTCGCCCCCGCCATGATCGCGGCGTGCCGGCGGAACCTCGCGCCCTCGGGTCCGGCGAATATCAGCTACGAAGTGATGGATGCGGGCGAGGCGGGCGGCCATGCCGGCCTCGACCTGATCGTGTCCAGCATGACGCTTCACTGGCTCGCCGATCCCGTTGCAAGCCTCGAACGCTTGCGCAGCTTCCTCGCGCCGGGGGGCGTCCTGCTCTATGCCACGCTCGGGCCCGGCAGTTTCGCCGAATGGCGCGAAGCGCTCGCAAGCCAAGGATTGCCGAGCGGACTTGCGGAAATCCCGCAGCTTCCCGGCGTGGTCGAAGAAGAGCGGCTCGCCCCCGACACGGACGCGCTCTCGTTCTTGCGCCGCATGAAGGGCGTCGGCGGCCTCACCCCGCGCGAAGGCTATGTGCCGCTTTCGCCGGCTGCGCTGCGGAGCGCAATCCGCGCGACCGATGCGCGTTTCCGCGGCTGCATCACCTGGCACATCGTCTATGGCCGGATCGAAGCGTCCGAAGCGAGCGCATCGAGGCCTTCGACAATGCCGGCATAGGCGCGGCCAAGCTCGGCCTCGGCGATGCAATAAGGCGGCATGAGATAAACCGTCGAGCCGAGCGGCCTGATATTGAGGCCGTGCGCGAGATACCAGCCGGTGAGCTGCCGGCTGACCGCCGATTGATAGCCGCCCGCTTCTTTCACGTCGAAGGCGAGGATCGTGCCGATGAGGCGCGGCCGCGTCACATCGGAGCGCGCCGCAAGCTCGGCCATGAAAGCGCGGTGCGACCGGTTGATGCGCGCGATCCGTTGCAGGGTCTTTTCTTCCTCGAACAAGGCGAGCGAAGCGAGCGCCACGGCGCAGGCGAGCGGATTTGCCGTAAAGGAATGGCCGTGGGGCAGCGCGCGCTCGAAGCCTTCCCCGACGAAGGCCTCGAACAACGCTTCGCGCGCCACCGTCACCGCCATCGGCATGTAGCCGGCGGTGAGCCCTTTCGACAGGCAGACGAGATCGGGAACGACTTTGGCCTGCTCCATGGCGAACATCGAGCCGGTCCGCCCGAAGCCGGTCGCGACCTCATCGAAGATGACGAGAACGTCCGCCTCCCGCGCCGTCTTGACCAGGCGCTTTAGGAACTCCGGCCGGCAGACCCGCATGCCGCCGGCCCCCTGAAGCAGAGGCTCGACGATGAGCGCCGCGATCCCGGTCCTGCGGTCCGTCAGCGTCGCCTCTAAGGCCGACAGCGCGCCGGCCTCGCGCTCGCCTACGGCGTCGTCGCCCTCGAACGTCCCGGGATAGGGCAGCACGCTCACTTCGCACATCAGGTCGCGAAACGGCGTGAAGAATTTCGAGCCGCGGCCCAGCGACATGGCGCCGAGCGTGTCGCCGTGATAGCCGCCATCGAAGGCGATCAAGCCCCTCCGGCGCGGTTCGTCGCGATTGATCCAATATTGATAGGCGATCTTGAGCGCGACCTCGACCGAGGTCGAGCCGTCGTCGGAGAAGAAGACCTTGTTCAGATCGCCGGGGAGGATCTTCGCCAGCGACGCGGCGAGATCGGCTGCGGGCTCATGGGTGAAGCCCGCGAACATGACATGCTCGAAGCGGCTCGTTTGCGCGGCGAGCGCCGCGTTCAGCTTCGGATGCGAATGTCCGTGAGTGCAGGTCCACCATGACGAGATGAGGTCGAGGATTTCGCCGCCGCCGCTGTCGAACAGCGACGCCGCCTTCGCCCGCTCGATGACGATAGGGTCACCTTCGGTCCCATGCTGGGTATAGGGATGCCAGACATAGCGCTTGTCGCGCGCGATCACGTCCGCCGCTTGCCGCGCTTGCGGATCGTCGTTCATGCCGCTTCCCGGGCGAGCTTGGCGAGGTCGATCTCAGGCTCGATGGCGAGAAGCGATGAGGTCGCCAGCGGATCGAGCCGGGGGATCTCGGCGATGATCTGAACCCGCCCATAGCGCTCGATCGCCGCGCGATTGTGCGGCGTTTCGGGACCGTTGATCACCACGCCGGCAACAGGAAGTCCGCGCCGCCTGATCGCCTCGAGCGAGAGCAGCGTATGGTTGATCGTGCCGAGCGTCGAGCGCGCAACGAGCATGAGCGGCAGATCGAGGTCGCGCGCAAGGTCGATGACGTAGGATTGGTCGCCGAGCGGCACCATGAGACCCCCTGCGCCTTCGACCACGAGCGGCCGGTCGGATGCCGGCGGTACGAGCTTCGCCACGTCGATGGTGAGCCCCGCGCGGCGCGCGGCCTCGTGGGGCGCGAGCGCATCGGGCAGGACATAGGCCTCGGGCAGAATGCGGTCCGGAGCCACGCCGGCAAGCCGGCGCACCGTGTCCGAGTCGGTCTCGGGATCGGTTCCGGCCTGTACCGGCTTCCAATAACAAGCCCCGAGCCGCGCCACGAGCCAGGCCGCGACGACCGTCTTGCCGACATCGGTGTCGGTCCCGGTGACGAAGAAACCTTGCACGATCGTCTGAGCCGCGGGGCTCCTCCCAAGCGAAGGCGAGACAGTATAGGCCAATCCCCGTAAGGCAAAGGGGAGTGGACGGCGGCGCGTCTTTCGGGCGACATAGCCGGCCCATGCGCCGCTTGCTCGTCGTTCTCGCCTTTACCGTGTTCGCGGCTATTGCCCCCGAGGGGCTCGCGGCCAAGACGTTGCGCATGGCCTACGACTCCGATCCCACCTCGCTCGATCCGCACGAGCAGCTCTCGGGTGCGACGCTCCAGATGTCGCATCTCCTGTTTGATCCCCTGATCCGCTTCCGCCAGGACTTTTCTCTCGAGCCGCGGCTCGCCAAGAGCTTCGAGAAGATCGACGAGCGCACCACGCGCTTTCACTTGCGCGAAGGGGTGAAGTTCCAGTCCGGGCGCCCGCTCTCGGCAGAGGACGTGGTGTGGACCTTCAACCGGCTGAAGCAGAGCCCCGACTTCAAGGCGCTGTTCGAGCCGTTCACCGAAGCGCGCGCGATCGACGACCTCACCGTCGATCTCGTGACCGAAGGCCCGTACCCGCTCGTTCTCAATCTCGCGACTTACATCTTTCCCATGGACCGCGCGTTCTACGCCGGGACCGACGAGCGCGGGAAGGCGAAGGACGCGATCGTCAAGCACGGCGCCTCATTCGCTTCCACCCATGCGAGCGGCACCGGTCCTTTCATTGTCACCGAACGCGAGCAGGGGGTTCGCCTGAAGCTCAAGCGCTTCGCCGATTATTGGGACACGGACTCGCCCGGCAATGTCGATGAGATCGTCTTCACCCCGATCAAGGAGCCGGCGACGCGGGTCGCGGCGCTTCTCGCCGGCGACGTCGATTTCATCGGTCCGGTGCCGCCGACCGATCTTGAGCGGCTGAAAAAAGCGCCCTGCTGCACCCTCGTCACCATCCCGAGCGCGCGCGTGCTCACCTTCGAGCTCAATCAGAATCGTGTTCCCCCCTTCAAGGACAAGCGCGTTCGGCTCGCCATCGCCTATGCCGTCAACGGCCAAGGCATCGCCAGCAAGATCCTGCGCGGGCTCGCCACGGCGGCCGGCCAGTTGAGCCCGCCCGGCTACGCCGGCCACGATCCTGCGCTTGCGCCCCGTTACGACCTCGCCAAGGCGAAGGCTTTGATGCAGGAGGCCGGCTACGCCGACGGCTTCGCCGTGACGATGATGGCGCCCAACAATCGCTACATCGAGGACGCGCGAGTCGCCGAGGCCGTGGCCGCCATGCTCGCCAAGATCAATATCCGGGTCGATTTGCAGACCATGCCGAAAGCTCAATATTGGCAACGCTTCGACGAGCGCGCCGGCGATGTCATGATGATCGGCTGGCAATCCGACACGCAAGACTCGGCGAATTTCTACGAGTTCCTGCTGATGACCCCCGACAAGAACAAGGGCTACGGCCAATACAACGCAGGAGATTATTCAAATCCGGAGCTCGACAAGCTCACGCTCGCGACGCAGACGATGACGGACAGGGAAGCGCGCGCCGCGGCGCTGCGCAAGATCGAGCGCCTCATCTACGACGACGCGGCGCTCATCCCGCTGCACTGGCAGCATCTGTCCTGGGCCGCGCGCAAGAACGTGAAGATCGGGCCGGTCGTCAATGTCATTGACATGCCATATCTTGGTGATCTCGTTATCGAATAGCCGGAACAAGCGGCGTTTTCGCCGGAGGAACCCGAATGTTCAAGAAAATCCTGATCGGACTTGCAGCCCTCATCCTCATCTTCGTCGCGGTCGTGGCCATGCAGCCTGCGGATTTCCGCGTCGAGCGCACTGCGAAGATCGCAGCACCTCAGGCCGACGTATTTGCGCAGGTGAACGACTTCCACAAATGGGATGCCTGGTCGCCTTGGGCCAAGCTCGACCCCGCCGCCAAGATGACATTCGAAGGCCCCGATTCCGGGCAGGGCGCGGCGATGACCTGGTCCGGCAACAGCGAGGTCGGGGAAGGGAAGGTGACCATCGTCGAGAGCCGCCCGAGCGACCTCGTCAAGATCAGGGTCGATATGGTGAAGCCGCATGAGGGAACCGGCACGTCGCAGTTCGATTTCAAGCCCGAAGGCGACCAGACCGCCGTGACCTGGACCATGTCGGGCCACCACAATTTCGTCGAGAAGGCGTTCTGCTTGGTGATGAACGGCCGGAAGATGATGGGCGACGTTCTCGACAAGGGCCTTACCCAGTTGAAATCCGTGGCCGAAGGGGCCAAGAGCGCGAGCAATTAGCCAGCGCCGATGTAGCGGGATGACCGGCAGGCTGCTACCATAGGTGGACTTGTCCGCTCGCCTACGGGGGGCCGGGATGAGTACATTAACTGCCGGTGCTGCGAGCATTCCGAAGCCGCCCGCACGGTCTCGCGCCGTGGCGATCATGGCGTGCCTCGGGGTTTTGACCGGCCTGATCTCCAGCCTGCCGTCTCCGCTGCCGGACGTCCGCCTCGAAGATCCCGAGTTCCTCATCAACGCCAGAAGCGTTCCGCTCCACGCCGGCATCGCCTTTGGCGCGGGCCTTGCGGCCATGCTATGGCTGTGGGTCAGCCGGGATGTTGGCAAATGCCTGCTCGCGATCGCGTTCACGATCATCGCCTGGCTCGTCGCCGCCAACACGGCCAACGACGTATTTTCGGCGGTCGTGAGTTCGGAACTGTTCGGCACCGAAGCAGGCGCCAAGGCAAGCCGTGAGGTTGTTGGGTGGGTTCTGGCGGGTCTCGTTGCAGGCGGAATCGGAGCGGGCCTTATCGTCTTTGGCGTTGGCATCGCCGCGCAGTCGATCAGGCGAGCCGGAGCCTGGCTCCCGATCGTCGTAACCGGCGCTCTATTGGGGCTTCTCCTCTATCCGGCCGCGCGCTTCGACGCGATCGCGCTCCTGTTCGTGCCGTGGCAGGCCGTGATCGCCGCTTTGATCGGCCGTGCTCTGACCCGCCACGCGGTGTGACGTTCACCGAGGGATGATGTCGTTTTTTCAGGGGTCGAGCGGCCATCGCTTCGCTGCCGTTGAGCGCGCAGCGCCAGGCATTGAGCCGCTTTTGCCCGTTGCCATCTTCGTCGCCATGGTTGCGGCCGCGCGATGGTGGGGCATCTACCAATTGGATCCCGACGAGGGACTCAACCTCATGAAGGGGGCGTTGGTCGCAAATGGCTTTTCTTTGTATTCGGAAATCTGGAGCGATCAGCCTCCAGTCCTAACCTTCATCCTCGCAGCGGTTGGGCTTGCGAGGCTTGCGTGCTTGGTGATCGGCACCGCTTGCGTCTTTTTTGCGATCGCGGCCGCGGTCGGGGAGCCGCTCGTCGCGCAGTTGGTCGTACCGCACTATCGTGCGGCTGCCACGTCGGGCACGGGCGGGATCGCGTTCTTCTTCACGCTGCTGACCCACCAGGTTCCGGTCTTCGTGTTTTTTCTTTTTCTGCTGGGGCTCGCCGCACTTCCGCGTGGGTTCACGGCCGCCCGGCTTATTCCTGTCGTCTGGTTGGCATGCGCGGGTTCGGTCCTACTGCAGCATCGGCCTCTTTTCGGGCATCAACTCGCTCTCATCTATCCTCCTATCGCCTGGATCGCCGCACTCTCGCTTAATCTTGTGCCGGAGAGCATTGGCCGGCGTCTCGTTGCAACCGCCGGTGTTCTGATACTTGCCATGATGGGCGTTTGGACGGCGGATTCATGGGGTCAGAGATTTTTGGATCCTTTGGCCTCAAAATACGCATGGCGCTATCCTGTCCTTCTTGCCGACTCATCGCCGGACTCCTGGGTGGTCGCCGACAATCCAATTGACGCCTATCGGGCGGCCCGGCTTGTCCCGCCCGAGCTTGCGGTTTGGTCCGATAAGCGCCAAGACGCCGGCCTTCTCCCGGTGGAGGCGATTGTTTCCGCACTCGAGGCGCGCCGCCCCGAACGGTTGCTGCTGCGCCGCTTCAGCGTGCCGCGGATATTTCGCAATTATCTTGAGATCGCTTATTCTCGAATGCCTGTGGTTGAACCGGCGTCGAGCAGGCGACCGGTTCGCCTCTATGTGCGAGCCACTCCAAATCCGTCCGACGCGGCGCGTTCGCCCGCGGCGGAGGCGCTTCTGACGGCCACGGAGGCGCTCAGGTCTTTATCTCCCAACGGCGGCTTCGCGGGGCACTACGATCTTCAATCGGGAACGGCGTGGGGGAGGGCGGGGGAACCCATGATCCCCGGCACGGTTTTGATACGCCCGCCCGCCTCCACCCAAGAGGTCGGGTCCTGCTTCCTGAGGGCTCACCGCATCACGGGCACGCCCCTTTTCTGGGACGCTGCGAAGCAAGCCGGGAACGCCATCGCCTGTTCGCAAGGCCGGTACGGCGGTTGGGCGGCGGTCGCGCATCGGAACGAGACATGCGATCCGCACGGCGGCAGTCAAGACGATGCAATCGAAACGCTCGATGACGGGGCCTCACAATCGGCCGTCAAGTTTCTGATGGACCTAGCAGCGGCTCAGGCCACGAAGACAGACCGGCCGCCGTCCTGGTTGGCTGACGGCATGGGCCGGGGTCTCGATTTTTTCTTGATCGCCCACGACGAGAACGGGGGCTGGCCGCAACAATATCCGAAGTCCGATGAAGACGATTATTCGAACTACGCCACCTTGAATGACGGCGTGGTCACCGAGGTCATCTCGACGCTCCTGCACGCCTATCGGCAAACCGGCCGCAAGCGTTATCGCTCAGCGGCCAGGCGCGGCGGGGACTTTCTCCTCAAGGCGCAGGGGCCGCCATCGCAGCCCGCCTGGGCGCAACAATATGATGCCCAACTTCGCCCGGCGGCGGCGCGAGCGTTCGAGCCGGCCGCCTATGGCAGCGAGGAGACGGGATTTGCCATGAACGCGCTGCTCGACCTCTATGCCGTCACGGGCGATCGTCGCTTCCTAAAGGGCCTCGCTGCCGCGCGCGATTGGCTGGAGCGTTCGACCATTCGCCCCGGCACATGGGCCAGGCTTTACGAAATCGGCACCAACCGGCCGATCTACGGCGATCGCGACGGCAAGGTGCACTCTTCGCTCGCCGAGATCAGCGAAGAGCGCCACGCGGGTTACCGCTGGGAGGGCGCGTTTCCATCGGTGACGCGAGCGCTCGCCCGCTATCAGGCGTTGCTCGACGGCGGCCGCGACGACCTCGGTCAACCGCTCACTCTCGGCCGGGTCCATGCTGCCGAAGCCGATGAACACCGGAGCGGTCCCGGCCTGCAGGAAGTCGACCAGCTCGCCCGGGGGTTGCCATCCGGCCGGTCGGGCGGGCCACCAGTAACCGGTCACGCGCACCTCGGGCGGCCAGTCGGCCGGGCGCGGTAGCACCGCCGGGCTGAAGCCGTGACAGATCGGCCAGCCGTCCGGTGGGCTCGCCTCGTCCGTGCCCGCGGGCCGGCCGAGCCGGGCGCGCAGCCGCGGCAGGATCTCGGCGTACAGGTCAGCGGCACGGCCGAGCAGCTCCCGGCCCGCCGCGAGGTTGCCCACCGGCCCGAGATCGCCGGGTTCCGGCCAGCCGGGAAGCGGGAACTCCGCAGTGGGCACCGCCGGGATGAGGTAGGCCCCGACGCTGGGCACGCCGAATCCCTCGGCGACGACCCGGCTCAGCGGGGCCGGCCCGAACGCGGACAGCACCACGTCGGTGCCCGCGGCGACCGCCGCGATCAATCCCTCGCCCAGCTCTTCGAGAAAGGCGGCGAACACCGACCGCCCGGCCTCCGGCGACGGCGCGGCCATCCGCGCCCGTGCCAACTCGACCGGGTCGCCGGGCAGGAACCGGTACTCCAAGCCGCACTCGCGCACGAGCCCGGCGAACCGGCCGTGGGCGGCGATCGCCACCTGATGTCCGGCCTCCTGCAGCCCCTGACCCAGGCCGGTGAACGGCGCGACATCGCCGCGCGACCCGGCCGTCACGATGAGAACACGCATCAGGTCCCTTCGACGATGCACCTTTCTTCCAGACTTACCGGGTCGTGTCGACTGCCACCGAACGGCCGGTCGCCGGGGCGGACGGGTCAGGACCGCCCACTCCGTTGGACGACGGGGGCCGAGCCGCT
>Ga0081455_10009103_pt1 | contig 10246 bp, 6 predicted proteins | sample TabmetS3T2R1_FD_70207 | JGI IMG/M metagenome (GOLD analysis project Ga0081455, IMG submission 70207) | Tabebuia heterophylla rhizosphere microbial communities from the University of Puerto Rico - S3T2R1 | ecosystem: Host-associated > Plants > Roots > Rhizosphere ... | reverse complement strand
GATTGCTGATCCTGGGAATGACTTGAGCTTTACCCCGAGCCACACCTTCGACGAAAGGAATTGAAATGATTGCGCAATCAATTTTGTCGCCTTCGATGCGGGCGCGTTGGATCTCGGCAGTGTTCTGCGCCGCCATCGTTTCCGCCACGGTCGGTTCGTCGTTAGCCTTCCAGGATACGCGACCGGTCAACGTCGAAAACCCATCCACATTGGAGGATTACAAAGCCGCTGATGCAGACCGGGAGCCGTATCAGAATGCTACCGGCCTCGTCGCCGCTTTGAAGGTGTCGCGTGGAGATTGGGTGGCTGACGTCGGCGCGGGCGGCGGCTACTACTCCATGCGGCTTGCGGAGATTGTCGGTCCTGAAGGGAAGGTTTTTGCGGAGGACATCTCGGACTGGCGGATGGGACATCTGAACAATAGAGTAAAGGCGTTCAACCTCTCCAACGTCGAAATTGTCATGGGAACTCCTGATGATCCAAGACTTCCAGTGGACCGGCTCGATGCGGTCTTGGTCGTAGACTCATACCATCACTTTTCGAACCACGAAGGAATGCTGGATAAGATCCTTCATTCCTTGAAACCGGGTGGCCGCCTCGTCATCGCAGACTACAGTTTTGCAGAGCATCGCGCCCAACCTAGGGCAGACCAGCTCAAACTTCACGAAATCGCCCCTGATCTGACGCGCAAGGAAGTCGAAACTGCCGGTTTTCAAGTGGTGAAATGCGAGGATCCATTTGCAAAATGGAGATCTGGGCACCCCAGGGTAACCGTTGCAGACCTCTGGCTAATGACAGCCATTCGCCCGAAGTAATCATGTGTGAGCGCCGCAGCCATGACACGGTGTCGCGCGCCAGGCGCTCGAATTCGGATTACTCCTCCTCCCCCCAACTCGGCTTCGACCTGCGAGATCGCCCGCGCCAGCGGCATCTCCCTTGTCGCTCGCGCACTTCTCGAAGCCGAAATCATGTTTGACGTAGTAACTAAAGCTGATCCGCCAAATATGCCAATGATGTCATTGCCCGGAACATACCTTCGGCCGTAATAGGTGGGATGCCCGCTGGTAGCCCTGCAGGGCATGGGCGCCGGTAGGGCTGGACAGTTTCCGATGAACCGAATACAGTTTGGAATGGAAATCCACTGATGGCGAAACAACAAACTTCTAAATCGCAAATCAAGACGAAACCTCTGCGCGAAGAGCGTCGTGGCGCGAAGTCTCCTGCTCCGAGGTCACGCGGGGGAAAGACGTGGCTTTTGGTTCCCCTCCTCGCCATAGCAGGGTGGTGGGTGTTCTCACCGGGGGCGGATACGCTCCGCGGGCGGCATGCCGGCGTGATAAGCAAAGCCGAGGCTCTCCACCTTCCCGTCAGCACGAGTTCAGAGGAACTAGAGGCGCTGGAGCGCATGGGCCCGCTCCTGGATTCCGTTGGACACGAATTGGGCGGGATGGATGAACTGACGGGGAAGATCCAAATCATTCTGAGAGGGTTGGAGCTATTACACAATGATACGCTCCATTTGAAGCCGGGTCTGAAGGATTTCAGAGGCGCCTGGGACGCCATCACAACCACTTGGGGAGGGGCCGAGCGAGTGCTTCCAGCCGACGCCGCCGTGGCGCTGGCTGCGGTCGAAACCTCTTTCAGAACCGCCAACAGCACCCTGAGTTCGGCCAGTGGACTCTGGCAACTGGTCAATCCCAAACCTCCGGGCGGAGCCCAGGAACGCTTCGAAAAGCCGGCCAACTACTGGCAACAACAATACAACGATTGTTTCGATAAATTAGATGGCATAGAAAACCTGGAGTTGAGAAAGCACACCGCCGGGATGTTGGCTCACTGGCTCAATAACGCTCATTACGTTGATCGGGCGCCGGGCGCGAAAGAGTTACAGGACATCAAAGTTCCCCTCATCATCGCACAATATTTAAACGGCCCGTCCCTGCTTAACAGCAGTGCGGAGCGCTCCATCCGTATCGTCACCCAAGCCGGCGCAGTCGGCGAGAACCCGCCGCCGCGTATTTACGTGGCCCGATTCGCCGTGTACCTGGCGATCCTACGGGCCTACAATGAGCGCAAGCTGATGGAGGGGATGGGGCCCTTTGACTCAAATCCCCCGCTTGAAAAGCGGCCGGTCTTCCAGGAATCGGTGAGAAAGCACTTGTGGTGGGTCTTGACCACGCCCAATTTTGGAATCGAACTTCGCCCTCCTTCCGAGCCGACCATGTTTGAACGGGTAACAAAATACTTCACCGGATCCTAGAACGGTTTTCAATCGTGTATATGGGATCAGCAAGTGATGTTCGCAATAAAGAACGCGTCAATAGAACGCAGATGACACGGATAGAGCGGATTGACGCCGAACTTTTCTGGCTTTATCCGCGATGATCAGCCTCGTCTGCGTCAACAGCGTCCTATTAACCCTGCACCGATGTGAAAACTGCTCTAGATAGCGACACGCGCCACATTTTATTCCTCTGGCTTTCCCTCATCTCCCCCGAGCGGCGGCAGACCTGACTGCTTCCAACGATTGCGAAAAGTCTTGGGGTCCAAATCGGACGCTTTGGCGGCCGCCTTCAGGTTGTGTTTGTGGCGTTCGAGCATTTTGCGCAGATAGACGCGGTCGAACGCCTGATTGTACGACCTGGCCGCTTCACGATAAGCGGTCGTCAGCCAGTCGGCGGGCAAAGATCGCGACAGTTCGTACATCAGCTCTTCGATGTGATCCAGGTTCGGCGCTTCCGTCTCACTGTCGGATGTTGTGACGGGAGGGTCTCGCAGCAGGTCGTTCATAATCCGGATGGGCAGGCTCTGCGGCAGGATTATCTCGCCCACGCAGGCTCTGAGCGCCGACTTGACGATGTTTTCCAGCTCACGGACGTTGCCGGGGAAGGGGTAGCCACAAAGTATCTTGAGCGTTTCATCGGCGAAGGCCGCCTGTCGCTCGCCACTGTGTAGGCGCAGAAAATACCTGGCCAGTACTTCAATGTCTCCTTTTCTTTCCCGCAGCGGCGGCGCATGAATGGTCGCCTCGTTGATGCGCTGATACAGGTCGAGGCGAAATTTTTTATGTCTGACCTCTTCGGGCAGGTTGTGATGCGTGGCGCACACCAGCCTCGCCTTGAAGGGGAGTTCTTCGTTGCCGTTCAAACGCCGAAACTTCTTCTCCTGAATCACGCGCAGCAGCCTTATCTGCGCCGGGGCCGAAAGGTCACCTATCTCGTCGAGGAAGAGGGTTCCGTCTCCGGCCTGTTCGAAAAGGCCTGTGTGCTGTTTGTCGGCGCCTGTGAATGCGCCCTTTTCGTGGCCGAACATCTCGCTTTCGAACAGATGCTCGTGGATGGCAGAGACCTGCGCCGCCACAAAGGGCGCGTCGGGGCGCTCACCCAACTCGTGAATGGCCCGGGCGAACAATTCCTTGCCCGTCCCCGATTCTCCGAGCAGCAGGACATTCGAATCGGCGTGCGGGATAACTCTCGTCAATTGCCACAGCGCGGCCAGCAGGCTCGCCGATTCTCCATGAATCCTCTCGCGCAGTTTAACCATCATCGGCGAAGAGTGGTCCCGCGCCGGCGGCAATTCGCGTAAGCAGGCTTTGAGGTTCTTCGCCTCGACCGGTTTTTGCAAGACGCCCTTGGCGCCCAGTCCGAACGCCCGCGCCGCCAGAGGGTATGTAAACTCCTCGATCATCACGACCACCGGCGTCTCGGGCCAACGATGCCGCAGCAGCGCGAGCGTTTCGGCGAACGCCGGATCGGCGACGTCCCACAGCATGAAGACCGCCCCGAAGCCGTCGGCATGCCCATCGATGACCGGCCTGGCGACGGTTCCATCCCGGCAGACCATTACCTGCGCGCCCTCTTCCGCCAGCAGGCCGCGAAGCAATTCCGCGTCTTCCGCCGAACTGTCTATGACCAGAACTTTAAACATCCTGCGCCAGCGTTACTCGATAAGTGATCAAATTGCCGCCCTCCGTCGGCTCGACGATCAGACGCCCGCCGCCGCGTAATGCGACGTGCTGCGCGACCGAAAGTCCCCAGGCGCGCCATTGCCCGTCGCGCGGAGGGATGATCTCGCCTTTGGTGATTTGTTCCGCCTGGTCGGCGGGAATTGGGTTGAATCCGTCTCGGAAGGAAATCTCGGCCATGCCAACATTTTTTTCTATGTTGACTACGACCTCCGGCAAAGTCGAAGCATGGGCCTCCTTTGTTTCACTCAAGCCGCCCGTAAGAATTTCTCTGATGATCATCAATGAGTTGTTTCTGAAAGCGTCTTTGAAGGAGAGTATGCGCATGTCATAGTCAGCGGGGTCAGCAGGCGGTTCGAGTTTAATGGCGATACAGGGGCGCAATTCCTCCGCGAATCGTTTTATTTCTTCTTCTATGGCCAGGCCGTGCGGCATGTCGCCGGTAATCTGAAATGGCCCCTGAATCTCCCTCCATTCATCGCGCGCGCGCCGGATCAGGCTCTCTATAGTCGCCAGGCGCCGCGCGAGAGGCTCAGGCAATGTGTCTGTTTGGCGCTCGCCGAAACGCTCGATCATCTCGCCGCGCAACTCTTCCATTTCACGCTGCGCCGAATGAACGAACCGGGAGAAGCACGAACTGAGCCGATAGATGATACCTACATTGGCGTAAAGAGCCAGGTCTCTTTCACTGATTTTTCTTTGACGATGTTTTTCTCTGACGGCTTTCCATGCGCTGAGCGCTCGGGCTTGTAATTCCTCTTTGCCATAAGGCTTGCCGATGAAATCGGTGGCGGCGAGCAGCGCATATCGCTCCAGGTCCGTGAACACGGAGATGACGATGATTCCGCGCGCCGCCTCCTGATCTCTGGCTAGCTTCAAAAGTTCGATCCCCATCTCGGGTTTCTCATCTTCACCCGGATTTTCAGGCAGCCCGAGATCGAGCAGCAATAAATCATAGGCTGCGGCGTCGCGTCCGGCTCGGTCGAGCGCTTTGCGCGCGTCGGCGGCGTAATTAACCACGGTGATCTCGAAGCCGTCGATCCCGGCGTCCTTCATCTGCCTTTCGTCGGTAGCCTGAAGGATGTAACTGATCGCGTCGGCCTGATATTTATCATCCTCCACTATCAATGTGCGTAGCTTCATGTTGTTTTTTTGAAAAATCCCATGGGCGCCATGAATAAGACGTATAGGACGTATAGGACTTATGGGACTTATGGGATGTCCTGTAAGTCCTATTAGTCCTATCGGTCCTATACGTCTTATTCATGGCGAGCCCACAGGCAAAGTTATGATTACCGTGGTTCCTTTTCCCGGGGAGCTTTCGATATCGAGGTTACCGTTCTGCGCTCGCAGGAGCAGGAGCGAGACGAGCACGCCAAGCCCCGTGCCCCTCTGCGTGGTCACGAAGCCGGATTTGGCGGCCCGGATTTGCTCCGCGCTCATGCCGACGCCGGTGTCGGCGAAGGTTATCCGGGCTTCCCAGCCGTCGTCGCTCAGGGCGCCGCTGATGGTGAGCGCGCCGCCATCCGGCATGGCCTTCATCGCGTTGTGTATGATGTTGCGGAACGCCTCGAGGATCAGATCGCGGTCTACGAGCACTACTATGTCGTGAGGGATCGGCGCCTCGACGCGCGCCTTCGGCGAGAGGCTCCGAATGTCCGCCTCCGATCTGACCTCGTCGATGAGCGAATGCAGCTTGTGCGGCCTCGGGTTGATCTCCTTCATTTGTCGCGCGATCTCCATCGGGCGCTTGATGACGTCGGATGAGGAATCGATCAGTTTGAAAAGCTCTGACAGCCTCGTTTCTCGCTCCCCGTCCGAGCCGGCGCCCTCGATGTGGATGGACAGCGAGCGAATGCTTTGCGTCAGGTTCATCAGCCGGTGCGCGGTTTGGAAGACCATTGCGCCCATCGCCTGCATCGCCAGCCGTCCCTTTTCCGCCTGCTCTTCGGCCTCGGCCTTTTGCTCAAGCTCTTTTTGTCGTTGGTAAACCGAGCCTATTTCCTTGCCCCACTCTTCCAGTTTATCCGGGTCATGCGACGACGCCAGATGAGACTGTCTCCTTGCGGCGTCGAAATGCAGGTCCAAGACCCCGGCGAGGCGCCTTCCGTCGAGGAGCGGCAGCGCGACCCGCTCGATCAGACCTTCGGTCTTCGCCAACTCAGGCGCCTTCCATTCCTCTTCCGCCAGCTTCTCCTTTTTCTTCTCTTGAATCCTCTTCTGTTCAGCGGCAGAGACTACAATTTCGCATGGCTCGCACGGCGCCGGGGCCGCCCGCCCTTCGGCGGTCGCGGCGTCGGCCCAGGAGAGTCCTTTCCCCGCTTCGCGATCCGACGTCAGGTAGAGGATGGCATGCTCGGCGTTGAAAGATTTGACCATCTGGCGGCACAGCCGCTGCTCGATGCAAATATCGGGGTCGCCTTTTTCGATGGCCTCGCGCACGGCTTCGTATCGTTTCACCTCCTCCTCAGTCCAGATGGCGCCGAGGTTGGGGAGCAACGCGCTCAACATGCTCGAGATGGTGTCGGCGGCTTCCTGGAGGATGCGCGGATCGATCGTGGTGAAGCCGCTCCCCAGGCCGGGGCGATTCGGATCGATCCGGCGGTAGAGGGTCAACACGCCGATCGTCTGGTTTTTCTTCAGGCGCAAGGGAAGCCCTATCGCTTCGAATGTGAAATCCTCGGAGAGCGGTTTGCCGAAGGCGTAGGGCGCGTATTTTCTACTGTCCGATGTCAGGGCTTTTTCCTTCTTGTGAACAAAAAAATTGGGAACGTACTGCGGAGCCTCTTCAAAGGCAAGGCCGCCGGTCCACCGCTCGCCCTTCTTGTAGCGCGCGGCGTCAACCCACCTCGGGTCGGCCCACCCCTTTTGCGCGCGAAGGATGAACCTTTCGGCCTCTTTGTCCCAGATGAAGAGCGAGGCGATCTCGGCGTTGGCCGCCTTGCTGAGGCGCTTTACTGTTTCGTTCATTGTTTGCACAGGATTGGTGAAGTCCGCGTTGCGCACGAAATCCGAGTTGATGTCGAGCAGAAATTGCCGCTCTTTCAAGACCTTGAAATGTTCGATCAGATTGCTGACGCGATGGCTCAAGGCGTTCAATGCGCGCATTCGCGGCTCCGTGAAGTTCCACGGTTGATAAGAGATCAGGCCGATGGTTCCGATGGGATTGCCGTCGGCGTCCCTGATCGGCGAGTTGGCGAACGAGCGGATCTGTCGCATGACGGAGAGCGCGGAAGGGTTGTCATTGTAGGAATCGAGAACCGCCTTCTGCCATAGGGTCTTCGACGAGTCGTTTACCGCGACCGCGTCGTTTGTCTTGAACGCCCGCGCGGTGGGGGAGTCGCTCGAGATTCTGGTCTTCCGTCGAAGGTAGTTGAAAGCCTTATAGTAATCGCCCGCGCCGGCCACCATCTCCAACGCGCTCCCGTCTGAATTGAGCAGACGGACGTATCCGGCCTCGACCTCGAAGAGGGCGGTGGCGCGTTCCATATAGATCTTAAGCGCCTGGCCCAGATCGGCCGCGCGCAAGCTCTCTATCAGGATCACGTCCAGCTCGCGAGCCAGGCGCGCCTCTTCGCCGTTGAGGAATCGCAGTATCATGTCGCCGACGACCGCGCCCAGCGACGTCAGGATCCGCTCTTCCGCTTCGTAGAGGCGGCCTTTCCTGCGTCTCAAATCGCCCAGGTCGAACTGCAAGGTGGCGATCAAATCTCCCTGGCGGTTATAGAGAGGGAGGACGCATTGGCTGATTATCCCGGATTTTTTGATCGCTTCCTGGTCGCAGTATTCATTCTGACCCGAATCGTGGATGAAACTCAGCTCCCCGTCACGCGCGACGACGGCCAGGATGTCATTTTCTTTCAGCGGGCGTTTGGTCAACTCCACGATTTTCCTGAAGCGCGAGCCGATGGCGCCCAGGGCCACCAGCCATTTGTCGTCCTCGTTTTGCATGACCAGAGAAAGCATGGCGCCGGGGAAGCCGGTCTCGAAGACGACTCTTAAAGAGCCTTCGACCGCGTCGCGCAGATTGTGAAAGCCGGTCGGCGATCGCGCGGTTTCGGAAAAGGCCTTGAAGCCGGTGTAAGCGAGCGTGCGGTTGCGCATCTCGTCGCTGAAGCAGACCGTGGCGACGCCCCAGTCGCCGAAGAGAAAGCGCCCCGACTCATCGGCCCCGAACTCTCCGTCGAAGAAGCCGCCGAAGTAAATGTCTTTCCCGTCGACCGGCGGCCCCGCTTCCTTTCCGGTTATCAACTCTTCGGCGTCTTCGGCGATGGCCTTTAAGTCCAGCGCGGAGAGGCGGTGGGAGGAGGAGTGGATGGCCAGACAGCCGACGGGCTTTTCGAGCGTCCACCACTTCAGCGAACGTTCCAGCCCACTTTTGGCCTCGCTGCGGATGCGCGCGAAATCGCTCAGGTCCAGACTCCCGGACATCGACCCGTGGCTATGACTTAAGCTGAAGGGCGAGCCGGTGAAAACGCTGGCCACGACAATCCGGTCGCGGTAAACCTCCGCGCCGGCGAACTGGAAGCCCGGCCTTGAAGTGACCCCGCCCACGAGCTGGATGCGTATGCGCGACTTCTGCAGCAGCAGGCGGTGCAGTTCCGGCGTCAGATAAGAGGCTTTCTCGTCGCGGCGGCTGACGTTAGGCAGAAAACTCAAGAGCATGCGGACAGTCAAAGGTATGCGCGGGGGTCTGTGCGCTTCCAGAATGCTCAGCCCAAGTTCTCTGAGAAGGCCGTCCACGGCGGCTTCGTGATCGTTGTGAACGTCGGCGCTCGCGTGGGCCTCGGCCTCTACCAATCGCGAGGCGAGACAGACGAGCAGCGCGCCGCGTTCGTGAATCCGGCGGTCGAAAAATACCGCTTCGACCGAGCCGCCGATCAATGGAACTTCGGCGGATTGGGCTTCGACGTCGGCGCAGGCTCTGCTTATGTGGTCGGAGACCGCATGCCGAATGCCGGAGATCATTCGCTTTATTGAACCGGCGTCGTCGTATGCGGGCGAGGTCAGCAGTATCAGCAGGCGAGGCGGAAACTGCTCAGGGGCGCCGGTCTCTTCAAGACGCCGCAAACATTTCTCGGCCATCTCGGCGCCGTCGTCGCCCGCGTGTTGGCCCGGCGCGCCGACGCCGCCACAAACGAAGGCCAGATAATTGAACATTTGGGCGCCTCCTCTTCTTTACAATTGATTCGGACGGGTCAGCCGTCGAAGCTCTTCCTCGTCGTCGCGCGCGCGAGGCGTTGGCTCAGGCCGCCGATACCTAGTTGGCGCGGGGGTGGATATGTCGTCCTGCGCCGAGGGTACGGTAACACTTGGCAGGTGATTCCGAAACACAACCGCAATCGCAAATGTGATACACGCGACGACGATCGCTACGAGTAGAAGGTTGCGATAATAGAGCCTCCTTGCGGACGTGACCCCGGTAATGACTCCGGTGACTACTTCGGAGACCATTCCCGCAACCAATCTGGAAAGATCATTCGTCTGTTTCATGTTTCCTCCTTTCTCTTGTTCTTATTTACGCGCGCGTAAGCAAGCGGTTTTGCCCGAGCGGCGACCGCTTGCTTTACGCGGTCGCTGTACCAGTGTCCCAATGGTACGTGGTTCGAATTGGCTATAAAGCAGGCTGCGTGCCATTCATCAGAAGAAGCTGAAAGAGTTTGCCACAAGGGGGGCGACTCTACTTGCAGTTGACTGTAAGACAAAGGCTTTGCGCTCATTCGGTCTGTCAAGCGATGATGATCCGGCGACCAACAGGCGCCGAATTGAATCGCCGGTGAGGGGAATGAAATCCCCGAAGAGGGGAGAATCATGGCGTCTCGGCTGATTTGGCGAACGATAGTGGCAATGGCTCTGGGCGCGCGCAAAACTTTGACGCCATCCCCTGATTCCCGCAAGACTTGGCTGATTCCGCGCTTGATGATACCTTTGCCTGCCAACATCATAATTTTACACCGGAGAAATTATTTCGATATGACAATTGCCGACGCGCCTGTGATTGCGCCTTTGAATCCGCCTCACCGAATCCTGCTCGGCCCGGGGCCGAGTCCCGTTGACGACCGCGTTCTTCGTATGATGAGCGCGCCGCTGGTCGGCCACCTCGACCCGTTTTTCGTCCGCGCGATGGACGAGACGCAGGAGTTATTGCGCTACGTCTTCGAGACCAACAACCGTTTGACGATGCCGGTTTCGGGCACGGGCAGCGCAGGGATGGAGGCCGCCGTCGTGAACCTGATCGAGCCGGGCGAAGAGATAGTTATCTGCGTCAACGGTTATTTCGGC
>Ga0081455_10009102_pt1 | contig 10246 bp, 10 predicted proteins | sample TabmetS3T2R1_FD_70207 | JGI IMG/M metagenome (GOLD analysis project Ga0081455, IMG submission 70207) | Tabebuia heterophylla rhizosphere microbial communities from the University of Puerto Rico - S3T2R1 | ecosystem: Host-associated > Plants > Roots > Rhizosphere ... | reverse complement strand
CCTCCTTGCCGCGGACCACGCGGTGGGACAGCCGGTCGAGCTCTAGGTCGCCGACCTTGTAGACGGTCTCTTCCGCCGGCCCGCCATGGCGGCGCGACAGCACCTCCACCCGCGCCAGCAGCTCGGCGAAGGAATAGGGCTTTGGCAGATAGTCATCGCCGCCGGCGCGCAGGCCCTTGATGCGGTCATCGACCTGGCCGAGCGCGGAGAGGATCAGGGCCGGCGTGCGGTTGCCCTTCTCGCGCAGCGTGCCGATCAGCGACAACCCGTCGCGCTTGGGCAGCATGCGATCAACCACCAGCACGTCGTAATCGCCGCTGTCGGCGAGCGCGAGGCCCTCTTCGCCGTCGGTGGCGAGATCGGCGACATGACCGACCTCGCGGAACGCCTTGACGAGATAGTCGGCGGATTCGCGGTCGTCTTCGACAATCAGAAGGCGCATGCTGGCATTCGGACTGGGATTGGCGGCTGTTGTCACCGGATTGAGCTCTGTCACCATGGCGTGACTGACCCTCTCATGCAAGGCAGGGAAGCGCCCTCTCGACGATGTGAAAAAAGCGGGCGGCGAGGCTGGGGGACCTCACCGCCCTTAGGCCCTTCCGACGGAGGGGGGCGTATTCCACCGGAAGGTAGCCAAAGGGAGCGAGCTTTGGGCCCGCTCCCCGGAAAGCGCCGCGGCGGGGGCGACTAATGCCGGCGACACTCTCCATCTCGGGGACTCCTTACTTAACCCTTGGCCAGCGGCACTGCCACGAACCGCGACGAACCGCCGCTCTTCACGCGCATCAGCACGCTGTTCTTGTTGTCGGTACGCGCGGCCGTGATGGCATCGCGGACGTCGTCGGCGCTGGCAACGGTCTTGCCGCCGACTTCGAGGATCACGTCGCCTTCCTTGAAGCCGCGTTCGGCCGCGGCACTCTTGGGATCGACTTCGGTGACCACGACGCCTTCCTTGCCGGCGCCGGCGACACTGTTGGCGGGCGCCACCGTCATGCCGAGCTTCGGCACGTCGGTGCCGCGGCTGGGCTTGGCCTTGTCGTTGTCGACGTCGGCCTTGGCCTCAACTGTGTTCGGCAACTGGCCGAGCGTCAGGTTGATGACCTTGTCCTGGCCCTTGTGCAGCACGTTGAGCTTCACGGCATTGCCCGGCGCCAGCCCACCGATGGTGCGGGCGAGTTCCTTGGCATCCTTGACCGGCTCGCCGTTGACGGCGGTGATCACGTCGCCCGACTCGATGCCGGCCTTGGCCGCCGGGCCGTTGGCCTGCGGTTCCGCAACCAGCGCACCTTCCGCCTTCTTCATGCCAAGGCTGTCGGCGATGTCGGATGTGACCGGCTGGATCTGGACGCCGATCCAGCCGCGGCTGACGGAGCCCTTGTCCTTGAGCTGGGCGATCACGCTCTTCACCGTGGAGGCGGGAATCGAGAACGCGATGCCGACGCTGCCGCCGGAGGGCGAATAGATGGCGGTGTTGACGCCCATCACCTCACCCGACACGTCGAACGCCGGGCCACCGGAGTTGCCCTTGTTCACGGGCGCGTCGATCTGGATGAAGTCGTCATACGGGCCGTTGCCGATGTCGCGGCCGCTTGCCGAGACGATGCCGGCGGTCACGGTGCCGCCGAGGCCGAAGGGATTGCCGACCGCGAGCACCCAGTCGCCGATCCGCGGCTTGCTGTCGGAAAGCTTGGCGAACGGGAAATCGGTGCGGCCGGCGACCTTGATCAGCGCCAGATCGGTGCGCGGATCGGTGCCGATCACCTTGGCCGTGTAGGTCTTGCCGTCGTCGGTGGTGACCTCAACCTTGTCGGCGCCGTCGACCACGTGGTTGTTGGTCACGGCAAAGCCGTCAGGCGAGATGAAGAAGCCGGAGCCCTGGCCGGTCACGGGGCCGCGGCCGCCGCGCGGACCGCCGCGCAGGCCGGGAGGCAGACCATCGGGACCGCCGAAGCGGCGGAAGAAGCGCTCCATCGGGGAGCCCGGCTGGAACGGCGAATCGTCCTTGTCGGCGCTGTCGTCCTTCGAACCCTTGTCGCCGATTGCGACCTTCACGGAAATGACCGACGGCTTCACGCGCTCGACAATGTCGGCAAAGCCGGTGGGCTGTGCGACCTTGCGCACTTCATTGTTGACCTGCGCATAAGCGGTCGAACTGAACACGTTGATCGGGCCCTGCGAGGGCGCGAATCCATAGGCGGCGGCGCCGAGACCGGCGACGACGGAAGCCATCAGCGCAAACCTGCGCAGCGAAAATACCGGGCGCTTCGGCGCCTGGTAGGATGGAAGGGTGGAAAGATCGATGGGGCGTTCAGTCATCCTGGTATGTCTCCAACTGAAGAGAAATTCGACGGGTGAATTCGACGGTGCGGGGGCGAGCACCTGACACAGGGAACATGGGCATTTCCGCCTTACAGCGCGCTGGCGAGGGAGTTAAATTTTTGTAATGCAGCGGCCGCTTGGTGCGGCAAAATAGCACAGTTTTTTCAACAGTTTACGAAGCGCGCTTAAGGCCGCATCGCAGCCAGCAGGACTCGCGCGTTCCGGCAAATTCACCGCGACGCCGCGCCGGCGCCCTTCTCGAGGATGTCAGCCATCAGTTCGATCTGCTCGGTGTCGTCCCACTTTACCTGCGGGGCGAACACGAAGCGCGTCAGGAAGTAGCCGATGTGGAAGCAATGCACGGCGCGGGCGAGCACCTCGACGTTAACGTCCTTGCGGATGGCGCCCTCCTCCTTGAGCTCGTTGAGGCTCTCGAGCATCGGCTGCCAGATATACTGGCGCCAGACGCGCTCCATAACGTCGCGCAGCTCCTCGTTCTGCATGAGTTCGAGCAGCACGGTACGGGCGAGTTGCGGATTACGTGCGACAGTTTCGAGCCGGTCGGTCGCGAGCGCCACATACCAGCCGCGGAAGCCGGCGTCGCTTCCCTTCTCCCGCAACAGCGCCTTGAAGGATTCCCAGTTCCGCATCAGCCCGATCCTGAGCAACAGCGGAAAGAACACCCGCTTCACCAGATCCTTCTTGGTCGGGAAGTAGCGGAACAGCGTCTTCTCCGTAACGTTGGCGCGTTTTGCGATCTGCGCCGTGGTGGCGCCGTCGATGCCCTGCTTGCCGAACAACTCGACGGCGGCGTCGATGATCGCCTTCTCCTTCTCGGTTTTCGGCGCGGTGAATTTTTCGGCTTCCTGCTCGACGTCGCGCAGCGACGGACGCGTCTTCCTGGCCATGGCTTTGCTAATCCTCGCTTTTTCGTCCGAGTATAGTGCTCACTATCTTGTGTATAGTGATCACTTTACCAAACGAGTATAGTGCGTACTATACCTTTCACTGCCACCGCGCAAGGCTGGAGGCCGGCATGATCAACGATTTCAGGCATCTCGTTCTGCGTGCCAACGCGATCTTTCTGCTGCTAGCCTCCGCCGGCGGTTTCGCCAGCGACATCCGCGGCATCTTCTTCGGGCTCGGGCCGGTGGCCCGCCTGGTAGCCGAGGCACCCTATTCCGGCATCGGCTTTGTCGAGGCACACGGCCTCGCCTTCATCATCGGCATTCTGATGTGGCGGAGCCAATCCTCGCGCAGCTGGCATCTGGCCGCGGTCGCCATTCACGTCCTGCTCGGGACCGCCAACCTGGTGTTCTGGCAGCTCTTCGTGGTCTCGAACATGCTGACCGTCGGCTATGTCACCACCGCGCTGCATGTGGTCTTCGTCGGGCTACAATCGGTCGCGGCGGTTACCGAGACGTCACGCGCTAGCCTGATCGGATCAAGCCGCCAACCCTCACCGTACAGGAGCCCGCAATGAACCGCGAGCAAAAGACCGTAGCGATAGGCGCTGCGAGCGGCGTCGTGAGCATGATCGCCGCCGTTGCCGGCATTTCACTGATCTGGCCGGAAGCATCGGGCACGCACGATCTCGCGGGCCGCATCGCCTACGCGCTCAAATCGAACGCGTTCGCGGCATTGCCGCTCCTGGTCGGCGTCATCACGGTCGGCAACAACCGATTCCTCAGCGAGGCCATCGATCCAACGCTCCACAAGGAGGATGCCGCCACGCTGATCAACGGGCGCGTCGTCGACAATACGCTTCAGCAATATCTGCTGTTTCTGGTAGCTACCCTTGCGCTTGGTAGCAGCCTAGCGGCCGGTCAGATGAAGGTAATTGCCGCCGCGACCGTGGTGTTTATCGTCGCCCGCTTCGCATTCTGGATCGGCTATCGCATCCACCCGCTCTATCGCGCCTTCGGCATGGCCGCGACGATGTATCTGAATTTTGGATTGCTCGGCTGGGCGGCCTGGCTCGCGCTGCGCGGATAGGTCAGACGGGCTTGTCGTTGCGAGGTTCTGCGGGCAGCAGACGCTCGAGCCGCTCTTCCTCCTCGCGCGTCAATTTCATGAGCGATTCGCGGCCCAAATCCCCTTCCTGGCGCCGCCGGCTATAGGCCCATAGCGCGAGGCCTCCCCCCATCAGCGCCAGCGGAGGTAGCAGCCACAGCAGCGCCGTACGCGGGTTGAGGCCCGGCTTGAGCAGCACGAACTCGCCATAGCGCGCCACCAGGAAGTCGATGACCTGTGAATCGGTGTCGCCGGCAGAGATGCGCTCACGCACGAGGAGCCGCAGGTCGCGCGCCAGCGGCGCATCGGAATCGTCGATCGACTGGTTCTGACAGACCATGCAGCGCAGCTCGCGCGACAAATCGCGCGCGCGGGCTTCTTTCACCGGATCGTCCATGATCTCGTCGGGCTGCACGGCATGGGCGGGCGGGCCGATCATCACGGCCGCAGCAAACGCAAGGATGATGCCAGCGTGCTTCATTCGGCGGCCTGTAATTCGCGCACCGCGCGCGCGGGTTTCGGTGCGCCGACGCGCAAGCGGCGGTCCGACAGCGACAGCACGCCGCCAAGGGCCATCAGAACGGGTCCCCACCAGATCAGCAGCACCAGCGGCTTGTGGTAGATGCGAACGGCGATGCCACCATCGGCCGAGGCATCGCCGAGCGAGACGTAAAGCTGGCTGGCGCCGCGGGTCAGCAGGGCCGCTTCCGTGGTCGACATGCCGCGGGTGGTGAAGCTGCGTTTGGATGGCGTCATGACAGACAACGGCTGGCCGTCGAGGCTGACCGCAAACTGCGCCAGCGTCTCGCGATAGTTCGGGCCCTGGCGCTGCGTCAGGCCTTCGAGCTTCAATGCATAGCCGGCCACCCTGGCGAACTGATCGGGCTTCATGGTTGCGATGTATTCGCTGTTCCAGGTCGTCTCGCAGACGATGCCGATCAAGGCGACGCCGAGACCGGCATGGGCGAACGCCGTTCCCCAGGCCGAGCGCGGCAGGCCGCGGGCGCGCCGAAGCGACATGGCCAGTGGAATTCGAAATAATCCGGTGCGCTCGGCAATGTCGGTGAGTGCGCCTGCGACCACCCACACCGCAAGCCCGATCGCCAGCGGCGCCAGCACCGGGCCGCCGCGCATCCAGGCCCACAGCACGGCGATCGCGGCCAGCGCCACGATGCCCGCCGCCGTCAGCCGCTGCGCGGCTGCGAGCAGATCGCCGCGCTTCCACGGCAGCAGCGGGCCAAAGGGAACGGCAATCAACAGAGGCACGAACAGCGGTCCAAAGGTGAGATTGAAGAAAGGCGCGCCGACCGAGATTTTGTCGGCGGTCAAGACTTCCAGCGCCAGCGGATAGAGCGTGCCGACGAACACCGTGGCGCAGGCGGTGGTGAGGAAGAGATTATTGAGCACCAGCGCGCCCTCGCGCGAGATCGGCGCGAACAGCCCACCCTGCTTGAGCTGCGGCGCGCGCAGGGCGTAGAGCGACAGGCTGCCGCCGATGAAGACGCACAGGATCAACAGAATGAACACGCCGCGCGCGGGATCGGTGGCAAAGGCATGCACCGACGTCAGCACGCCCGAGCGCACCAGGAAGGTGCCAAGCAGTGACAGCGAGAAGGTCAGGATCGACAGCAGGATGGTCCAGACTTTCAGCGCGTTGCGTTTCTCCATCACGACAGCTGAATGCAACAGCGCGGTGCCGGCGATCCAGGGCATCAGCGAGGCGTTTTCGACCGGGTCCCAGAACCACCAGCCGCCCCAGCCAAGCTCGTAATAGGCCCAGTACGAGCCCATCGCGATGCCGAGCGTGAGAAAGATCCAGGCGAGCAGCGTCCACGGCCGCACCCAGCGCGCCCAGGCCGCATCGATCCGCCCCTCCAAGAGGGCCGCGACCGCGAACGAGAACGAGATCGAGAAGCCGACATAGCCGAGATAGAGCATCGGCGGATGCACGGCCAAGCCAATGTCCTGCAGGATCGGATTGAGGTCGCGCCCCTCGATCGGCGGCTGCGCAATGCGCGCAAACGGATTCGAGGTGAGCAGGATGAAGAGATAGAACGCGCCCGCCACCCAGGCCTGTACCGCGAGCACATGCGCCCGCAACGACAGCGGCAGATTATTGCCGAAGGCTGCGACCAACGCGCCGAACAGCGCCAGGATCGACACCCACAGCAGCATCGATCCTTCGTGGTTTCCCCAGACGCCGGTGATCTTGTAGATCAGCGGTTTTGCCGAATGCGAATTCTCGAACACGTTGACGACGGAGAAATCGGAGGTGACGTGCAGCGCAGTGAGCAGCGCAAAGGACGCCCCGACGAACAGGAGCTGCGCCAGCGCGGTCGAGCGCGCCATCTCCATCAGCGCGACGTCACCGCGGCGCGCGCCGACAACAGGCACGACCGACTGGATCAGCGCCAGACCGAGCGCAAGCACCAGGGCGTAATGTCCGGCTTCGGCGATCACTTCGAGGCCCCCTGCCCAGGCTTGGCGCCGTAATCGTCCTTCCAGTGCCCCTGCTTCTTCAGGGCGTCCGCAACTTCCTTCGGCATATAGGTCTCATCGTGCTTGGCCAGCACGGTGTCGGCGCGGAAGGTGCCGGAAGCATCCAGCGCACCTTCGGCGACCACGCCCTGCCCTTCGCGGAACAGGTCGGGCAGGATGCCCTTGTAGGCGACGGGCAGACTGGAATTGCCGTCGGCGACGCTGAAATTGACCGCGAGATTGTCGCCGCGCACCAGAGAGCCCGGCTGCACCAGTCCGCCGAGCCGGAAACGCTTGCCGGCCGGAATCTGCTTCTCCGCCGCCATCGACGGCGTCGAGAAGAACACGATGGAATCGCGCATCGCATTTAGCACCAGCGCTGCCGCGACCGCCAGCACGGCAAGCGAGCCGCCGATCATCGTCAATCGTCGCTGCTTGCGTGTCATGCCGGGCCCGCATTTCCTGAAGTGATCATCCATCCAAACCGAGATTCTTGAGGCCTTCGTTGAGCTGACGCAAGCGCTCGGCGTCGTTGCCGACCGCCTGCCGCGCATCGGCGCGCGCACTCGTCGCCTTCTCCCGCTCGCCCATCACCAGATAGGCGCGCACCAGCCGCAGCCAACCGTCGACGTCATCGCCGTTTTGCTTGAGCCGCGCCGCCAGCCGATCGACCATGCCGCGGATCATGGCGCTCTGATCGGCCTCCTTCATACCCTTTGCGGCGGCCATGGTATCATCAGACAGCGCAGGTGCCGCCGCGCCGTCGACCCGCGACAGCGCGGCCTGCACCAGCGGGCGCCACGGCGCATCCGACGGCGCCTTGGCCAGTATCGCCTTCCAGATCGAGGCGGCCTCGGCCGTGCGGCCGTCCTGCTCGGCGGCGAGCCCAAGGAAATAGCTGGCCTTGGCTTCATCGGCATTGATGGCGAGCGCGCGCTCGAACTCAGCCTTTGCCTCGCCGGTGACCACGCCGCCGGCGGCCGCCATCAGCGCCTCGCCGAGATCGGCGCGGCGGTCCGAACCGTCGCCGGCATAGGTGATGGCGTTGCGCCAGGCGCGAACCGCATCGTCATAACGGCCAAGCCGCGCCAGCACCGGCGCAAGCACGGTCCAGCCGCGGCCGTCGCTCGGATTCTTCTCCAGATGTGCTTCCACCTGCGCCACGAGATTTTCCAGCGGCTGCTTGGCGTCGGGCGCCTGCGAGCGCGCCGCGAGCGGAAAATCGCCGAGTTGCGGTGAGCCCAGCGGCAGATAGAGCGCCAGTGCCGCAAGCGGAAGCCCGACCAGCGCGGCGATGGCGACCGCGCGCCGCAACGAACCGTCCGGCTGCGCAAGGGACGGCGGCGGCGTGCTCGCCGCAAGCAGGCGCCGGCTGATTTCAACACGCGCGGCATCCGCCTCGGCTGCGCCGATCAGCCCGCCGGCCAGGTCGCGATCGATTTCGGCGAGCTGGTCGCGGTAGACCAATGCCTCCGTGCCGCCTGCCGGCGACTGGTAACGCCGGCCGAGCGGCCACAGCACGGCAAACACCGCCGCGACCGTCATCAGCGCGAACACGAACCATAGGCTCATAAAGCGGGTTCCGGTGAAACGACGCCTTTCGCAAGAGCGCCGATGCGCCGCTTTATACTACCGGCGGCAGGCCGGGCAATTGACTTTTCGCATGCTTTTCCCCGGGGAAAGTCCGGAAAAATCGCGCAAAATTCGCCCCGTCAGGCGATGCAGAACGCCACGCTTTGCGCGATATGTGCCCCGTGGCCGTTCAATGCGCGAAGGAAGTAAGTCCCCGGCTTGAAGGGGGCCGGTAGCCTGATCCGAATCGAGCCGTTGGGGGCCGGCGAAGCGATCCTGACGAAAGGTTCGGGCAACTCGTGTCCGCTTTCCTTGTCGACCAGCAGCACCTTGGCGCCGATCATCAGATTTCGGTATGTCGCCAAAACAACCTGATTTTCCAATTCTACGAAATTAATGACGGAATGCATGCGGCATTGGTATGTGGCACATTCGCAGTCGTCAACTAAAAATTGTATTGTTAATAGATTGTCACTTTTGACCTGCCTTGGCCGGCTTGCGGTCGCCGACCACGGCATTCTCCGCTGCTCTGCTCATCAGCGATGCATAGTCGCTGCCGAACAGCACCTCGCAGAAGCGGACCGCCGCCTTCGCCTGCTGTTGCCGGTAGGAGCGGCCCTTCTCGTTGCGCAGCGACTGCACCAGCGCCTCGGTGGACTGCTCGACATAGTGCTGCAGGTCGGAATAGGTGCGCAGCGTCACCTCGTTGATGGCAAGCTCGCTGGCATAGGTGCGGCACACCGCGACGAAGTCGATCAGGCCGGCAGTCTCCTCCACCTCCGACATGTCGACCTTGGCGCCGGGTAGAATATCCTTGTCGGCGCGCTGGCGCAGGGTGCGGCGGACGCGGCCCGGCACGCTCTCGATCTCCGACTGCAGCGAGTTGGAGATGTCCGCCCGGATCGAGGCGAGCTGCCTGCCCCATGCGGAGTCGTTGCGCAGGTCGAGCTCGGTGCGCAGGCCGCGCACGCCGTCATGCAGCGTCTTCAGCTGTTCGGCGATCTCTGCGAAATGGCCCCGCCTGATGTCGGTGCGCAGGCATGCCGCGACGAAATAGAGATCGTGCAGCGCGATGGTGACGGCGACGCCGTAGGGCGTGGCGGCGACGCGAATCTCGTCGTCGGATGCCGCCATCTTCACCGCGAGGCGGATGATCTGCCACGGCGCGGTCAGCCGCTGCATGATGAGCGAAAGGGCAAACGGCAGGACTTGCGGGGTCTGCAGCGAAGGCACGTTGAGGGAAACGATGGTCTGGTTGATCTGCGACTCGCCGAACACGCGCATGTAGCCCGGCAGCTTGCCGATCAAGGTCTCGAGCGCTTCCCGCGCCTGCAGCACCGATCCGATCGCGAGCAGATCCTCGACAACGCTGGGTGCACCAATGCGGGCCAGCGCGCGGTGCCTGTCGTCGCCAGGCGCAGGCGTTGCAATCGTGACGATTGCCTGCGCGGCGGCCAGCTGCAACTTGCGCAAAGCCTGCTCGATGCTGGCTCCGGTCTCACGCGCTTTGCCAAGCGTTGCCTCGAACTCGCGTACGGCCTCCGCGGCACCATCGCGCCCGAGCCACTGCCACACCGGCGCCAGCGAGGCGCGGCGGATCTGGCCCGGCCGGATCGGAAAATTGCCGTCGACCAGGAAAGGCTCGAGGGGACGGAACAGCATCCGCGCCGGATCGTCGGTGCGCGGCCGCTCGTATTCGTCCTCTTCGGCGCCGCGCACGACCTTGCGCAGCTGCTCGAGCACGAAGGTGGCGACGATGGTGTCCTCGCCCCGCTCCAGCGCGCGCTCGAACTCCCGCATCAGCAGCGCCTGCGATTGCGGCGGCAGCTGTGCGAGGTATTCCCTCAGACGCTCGGTCGATGTC
>Ga0081455_10009101_pt1 | contig 10246 bp, 7 predicted proteins | sample TabmetS3T2R1_FD_70207 | JGI IMG/M metagenome (GOLD analysis project Ga0081455, IMG submission 70207) | Tabebuia heterophylla rhizosphere microbial communities from the University of Puerto Rico - S3T2R1 | ecosystem: Host-associated > Plants > Roots > Rhizosphere ... | reverse complement strand
TGACGACCGCCTGGAACGCGTCACCTTCCGAGCCGGTCCAGTTGCTGACGACGCGCAGGCTGCCGGAGACCTCGGCGCGGCTCGAGTTGCGGTCCACGCCCGCGGTGGCGACCGCGGCGAAGAGGAGGAGCGCGAGTCCGGCGGCTCCGAGCAGGAGACGCTTGGGGTGGCTGCTCATTGATCCCTCCCGGCCGGGCCTCTCGGAACCTGCGTCCGGCCTTTTGCTATTGATGAGTGTCAAATACTCTCAGCCGTAATTCGGGCTGTCAAGCACGCGACGAGAGGGCCGCGGACCGCGCACCGTCTCGCGGCACGACGGGAAGCCCGGTGATCGCCGCGATCAGCTCGGCGGCCCGCGAGGCGGCGACAGCGGGGCTGAGGCGGTTCGTGAGGACCGCCTCGAGCATGGCCTGCAGCTGGGCGGAGACGTGCGCGTACGCCGGGATCGCGGGGCGCACGACCGCCCGGTCGAGCATCGCGGCGCTCGCCGAGAGAAGCTCGGATTCGCCTGCGATCAGCTCGACCGCGGGCCTGCTCGACGGGATCTGCGCCGTCTCGCGGGACATCTGGGCGAGCGACGCGGGCGCAACCAGCCGCTTCAGCAACCGCATCGCGAGCTCCGGCTGGGCGGCCTGGCGGAAGACCGCATAGACCATCCCTCCCGCGAGGGTCGCTGCGTGGCCGTTCCGTCCGCCGGGCATCGGCGCGAACCCGAACGTCTGCCAGAGCTCCTCGAGCGGGACGCCTGCGGCGTCGGCGAGCAGCCGCGCCTCGACGAGCTGGCGTTCGTAGTCGCAGCTGACGAGCACGCGGACGTCGTCGAGGTCGTCCAGCGCGCCCGCGCCGCCGGCCGGCGCCACCAGCACGTACGGATCGGTCATGAGCTCGCGCAGCTCGAAGGGCCCAGCGTCCTTGACCGGCAGCACGGTGAAGCACATGTCCAGGTCGCCGGCCTCGACCGCGCGGTGCAGCGGACCGAGACCTACACCGGCATCGACGGCATCAACCAGCAGGACCGCGCCCTGCAGGAAAGCATGGGCCGCATCGTCGATCGCAGCCGCGAGCATCTCGGCCCGGCCGACAAGGCGATCATCCAGGCGCGCAAGCTGCTGCGCGAGGCGGTGAAGGCCGTCGAAGCCGGCGGGCAACCGGCCGGCACCGGCGCCAGCTATTACACGGTCAAGGCCGGCGAAAACGTCTTCGCGCGCGACGCCGACTGGCACAAGGCGCTGGCGCCCGATATCACCAGGGACAAGATCCTGCAGACGGTGTAGGGCATTTGTCGTCATTCCCGGGCTTGTCCGCTTGCCCTGGGAAGTCGCCACAGCAGGCCTTGAGACGTGTCGTTGAGAGGGTAGTCGGCAATGGCGAGCGCCTCCTGGGCGTTCGCTTCAGTGCTTCAGTTGGCTGCGATGCAGTATGACATTGCGCCTTTCCGCAACGCGCCTCCACAAAGATGGGTTTGCTCACCGGCGTTTAAACCCGCCAAAGACTCGTTGTTCCACGTTGAGCGTGAGATGTTCTTCCGACAGACGCTGTCAAATGTATGCCGCTTGTCTCTCGCGGTCATCTCCGAAGATCTTGAAGAAGTGCGTTGGGTCCCCGTCAGGAGCCCATTCGTCGGGAATCCTTTCGACAGCATGAATGACCGTATGCGTGTGCGGACGTCGGGATTTTTGGAGGTCCGGGACCAATACGCGTCGGTTTTCTTCTTGATTGTAGTAGGTCCGGTTCATCAGCCATAGCAGATCGGACGCCGTCGGGAGGCCAGCAGAATGGGATGCTCCGGCACCAAGAAGCCAAGCGAAGTTCTGAGGTCTCGCGCCGACAAGCCCAACGAGTTGGCTCTGGTCCATTTTTATTCGGGCAAATTCTCACCAAACATAACACCGGATCCACATGTGTTAGCGTCAGCCTGAGCAAACTTGGTGCACAGATGTTCATTGGGACAGGAGGACCCGCAGAGACGCCTCTTGGTTCCGACGCTCCTTGCCACTACCGGTCGCAGCGGCATTGAGTGCGAACGTTACTTCTACCCGATAGACTCCTGGACCGTACGTCCCAAGCGTGGCGCTGCCGGTTCCACTTACATTTGGGCCAAAATCCTCATACTTCGTAGCGGTATCGCCCTTGATGGTTTCCTTCTTAGCCGTTTGAAGGCGCTTGCTACGCCAATCAAAGACCTCGAGCCGCGAATCCGGTGGGAAGTTCGAATACGAGACGCGCATGGAGGGTACACTTGAATCACGAAGGATCACGGGAATTGTAGCCCGAAGTTCCATGGAAGCGGACGTTGTCGTATCGTGACCGGTTATTCCAATGGGATTTCCTGCGAAGCATCCCGCTGCGGTCGCATAGTGACCGCCCCCAGTGACTAGTTGGTAGGCAAGACGAACGGCACCCGGACCATCGTCTCTCACTTCAGCCGCAGCGGACGCTTGCGATTGCACACGCTCAAAGTCCGCACGACATTCGCTCGCTTCCGAACCGACCGCAGAGACGGACGCCTTTTGTCCCAACGGTTTGTCGTCGGTCCTCTGGCCGCCGATGTTGCCTCTGCCACCACCACCCGAAACCGTGACGCGAGCGGACCCTGTGGGAGGAGAGAACACCGCGTTCTGGCTGCAGCTTTGCTCGCCGTCGAATACCTTTGTAGGCATAAGGCGCACTCCTATGACACGTGCGCCGGTTGACTTAATCGTTGTGTCAGCGGTCGAACCGAGATCAGTATTCCCGCCAACACTTGCCGTGAATTGTTGTGACTTAGCAGCAGCTTCGAGCGAGATGAGATTACCCTTCTTGTTGTATGCCTTGTAGCTGAGGCCCTTTGCGACGATCGTCGTGCCTACGACGCGGTAGTGAGACGAATTTACATGGTCGGTACAGGACTTCAGAATCTGGCAGCTTTTGTAGGCCGAAACCGCAGAGAGTTCGTCCAGTGAGGTAGCCCAAGCGTCGTCATTGATAAGCTCGACCTTCAATACGTCGCTCCAATTCGGTCCCGCCTTTAGGGAGAGCCCATTGAACTTGGGTACTTCGACGTCGGCACCAATTTGGAGTGCCCGATTCGTCTGGAAGGTAAGCTGTGGCATCGATATGGGTTGCGGTGCAGACAAATCGCGCTTCAACGATTCAAGGGAAGCACCAGGTACTTGGCATCTTTCGCCAAAAAGATCGGCAACTGGTAGCGGCACCCGGTTCGGCGTGCCGTCCGTGCTTGCCTGATAGTCAACGATCGCGCCCGGTTTCATGAAGGAGTCGCTTGCGAGAACGGTCACGCAATCCATGCGTTGGTCTTTCACCACGAACTCACATAGCCTATCTACGACGACGACTGGCTTGGGCGGAAAAACGATATCCCACAAGTAATAGCCGCCTGACACCAGAGCAACGACGACTGCAAGCCCCCCGAGAACTTTCCAGAAGTTGTCCATACTCGCCCCCTCCGGCGAGGGTATTGAGGCTTGTAAATCATTGCAAGGACTAAAGTATCCGTTGTAGGCGCTCCGTCGGTATGCCTCGACCTCCCGAGAGTAGGCGCGAACTCGATAGTGACGTGTGCAACGTCAATACATCGCCTCCTTCTCCAGCTGCCCCAGCGACGGCCACACCCGTCTGTAGAGAAAACAGCAACGCCTCGTCCGACAGCATCTGATCGAACGTCGGCGGATGCTCGGCATCGACGCAGGTCGGCATCGGCCGAACCTCATGAGATGAAGACCTTCCAACCCTGTCGAGCGAATTCCGTACCAGGCGCATCACTTGCATTCGGTGCACCTGACCCTGACCATGCGAATACGCGAGGCACGACGGTGCGCTCACTAGGAAAGGCTCGAAACTACGGCTTTGGTGACTCTTTGAGCGCAAAGGACATTTGACACGGATCGATCATCGCACAAACGAATCGCGTCTTTTACACGGTCAAGATCCAAGCCGACGTCACCAACGCCGCGCTTGTCCGCTGTGCTCCGCATAACTCAAAACCGCCAAATCGAATCAGAAGCAGCATCGCGCGCAATGCGGATGAAGGCTCGACAATATCGGTCGGCTTCGGCCTCCTGCTCCAGCTGCAGGATACGCGCGCGCAGCGCGTCGAACGTCTGCTCGGCCGCGTCGCTGAACAGCGGATCCTCGTGGCTGGTCACCGCCGAAGCGATCTCCGTCCAATCCTGGGGCTCCAGAGCCTTGAGGGCGGCCGGATAGAAATCACGCTCTTCCATCGCGATGTGACGCCGCTCGTGCTCGATGAAATCGCGGACGATCTTGTCCACGTTCTCCCGCAGCATCTCGCAATCCGCGAGGATGTGGTCGACTGCCTTGGCGACGCAGCGCAAACGCTCAGCCCCTTGTTGATGCTCGAGGGCGAGGTTGCCGATCCTTGCCGCCGCAGCGGGATCGCGCATTTTCAGCTTCGCGAAGACCAGGTCTTCCTGGGGATGATGGTACGCCTCGGGATAAAGCTCGAAATAGCTGATGATCGCCCGAACAGCCTCGTAGTCGGCGCAGCCCCCGCGATCGAAAACCTCCAGCTCGTGCTCAAGAACGGCGAGCAACCGCTCGCTAGTGCGATGCTCCCGGCGCAGACGCTCGATGATCATTGCAGCCTCCAATGACCCATTGCGACGCCTGAGAATCGACCAGGAACGATCCCGACTCCTTGCGCTGGATCAAGCCGCTTGAAGACATCGGCGCGCGCCTGGAGTAGGCTGGCGGCGAGGCTCCCCGCAGAGGGGGCCCAGGAGCAGGGATATGGTTCAACGGCTGGGACGCGCCGGGACGATATCGACCGGCCGCTGCGAAGCACTTCCGATAACCCGTCGCAATGCCTTGGCGCTTGCCGCCGGGGCCACCGGGGCGATCGTCGCCGGCTCCGCCAATTTGGCACGCGCCGCCCCGCAGGGGCAGCTCACCTGGGGCATCCATGTGTCGCTCGCGCCGGCCTGGTTCGATCCGGCCGAGACGTCGGGCCTGATCACGCCGTTCATGATCCTCTATGCGCTGCACGACGCGATGCTGAAGCCGATGCCGGGCCAGCCGTTCGCGCCCTCGCTGGCCGAGTCGTGGACCGCCTCCGAGGATCTGACCAGCTACGAGTTCGTGCTCCGCCAGGGGCCCACCTTCCACAACGGCGATCCGGTGACGGCCGAGGATGTGAAGTTCTCGTTCATGCGCTACCGCGGCGCGTCGCGCGATGTGATGGCCAGCCGCGTGGCCTCGATCGAAACCCCGGACCCCCGCCGCGTGCGCTTCCGTCTCAAGGAGCCCTGGCCGGATTTCCTGACCTTCTACGGTCAGGCGACCGGCGCCGGATGGATCGTCCCGAAAAAGTACGTCGAGAAGGTTGGCGACGACGGCTATCTCAAGGCGCCGATCGGCGCCGGGCCCTACAAGTTCGTCTCGTTCAATCCCGGCGTCGAGCTGGTGCTGGAAGCCTTCGAGCCCTACTGGCGCAAGGCGCCCAGCGTCAAGCGCCTGGTCTTCCGGGTCATTCCCGAGGAGGCGACGCGCCTGGCGGCGCTCAGCCGCGGCGAGGTCGACATCGTCTATTCGATCCGTGGCGAGCTGGCGGAAGAGCTGCGGCGGACGCCGGGGCTCACGCTGAAGCCGGTCAGCACGCCCGCTCCGTTCTGGCTGTCCTTCGTCGACCAGTGGGACGAGAAGTCACCGTGGCACGACGCGCGGGTGCGCGAGGCCGCCAGCCTGGCGATCGACCGCGACGGCATCAACCAGGCGCTGACGCTCGGCTTCTCCAAGATCACCGGCAGCATCATTCCGCTGAGCTTCGACATGTACTGGCAGCCGCCCGCGCCGGTCTACGATCCCGGCAAGGCCAAACGCTTGCTGGCCGAGGCGGGCCATCCGCGTGGCTTCGATGCCGGCGAGCTGTTCTGCGATGGCTCCTACGCCAACCTCGGCGAGGCTGTGCTCAACAACCTTGCCGAGGTCGGCATCCGCATCAAGCTGCGGCCGCTCGAGCGGGCCGCGTTCCTGAAGTCGTGGGCCGACAAGAAGCTCAAGAACGTCGTGCAGGGCGGCAGCGGCGCCTTCGGCAACGCCGCCACGAGGTTGGCGGCGTTCGTCGTCGGCGGTGGCACCTATGCCTATGGCAGCTACCCCGACATCGATGAGCTGTTCAAGCGGCAGGCCATCGAGCTCGACCAGAAGCAGCGCCGCGAGACGCTCGCCAAGATCCAGCAGATCGTCCAGGAGCGGACGGTCGTCGCGCCGATCTGGCAGCTTGCGTTCCTCAACGGTGTCGGGCCTCGCGTCGGCGAGTCCGGCTTCGGCCTGATCACCGACTTCGCCTATACCGCGCCCTACGAGGACATCACGCTGAAGACGCAGTGAGGCCGACCGGCTCGGCCGTCTCCGGCGGCAGGGTGAACTGGAACACGGCGCCCCTCGGTTCGTTCGCGGACGCCCACAATCGTCCGCCATGCGCCTCGATGATCGAGCGGCAGATCGCCAGGCCCATGCCCATGCCGTCAGGCTTGGTCGTGTAGAAGGCCTCGGTCACGCGGTCCACGCTCGTCGGGTCCAGACCCGGACCGGTATCCCGCACGGCGACGAGCAGGCCAACCGCGCCCTCCCTCTCGGTGCTGATCCGCAGCTCCCGCGCGCCCTCGTCGAGGCCGCTCATGGCTTCGACCGCATTGAGAATCAGGTTGAGGATCACTTGCTGCAGCTGGATGCGATCGCCCTCCACGGCCGGCAAGTCCTTGGCGAGCTCGGTCTGCAGCGCGACGCCTTGCTTCAACACCTCGCTGCGGCTGAGCGCGACGACGTCGAGAATGGCGTCGTTGAGGTCGAACCGGTCCTTGCGGGAGGGCGCCTTCTTGATCAGGGCGCGGATGCGGCCGACCACGTCGCCGGCCCGCCTTCCATTCTTGACGATGCGGTCGAGGGCCTGCCGGACCTCCTCCAGATCGGGCGTCGGCGCATCCAGCCAGCGCAAGGCGGCCTCGGCGTTGGTGACCGACGCGGCGATCGGCTGGTTGACCTCATGGGCGATCGAAGCCGTCAGCTGCCCCATGGCCGTGACGCGGTTCGCGTGCGCCAGCTCCGCCTGCACCTCGCGCAAGGCCTCCTCGGCCTGCTTGCGCTCGGTGATGTCCTGGACCGTGCCAAACAAGCTGCGGGGCCGGCCCGATGGATCTCTTGTCAGGTCGCCGTGGCTGTAGACGACACGGAGCTCGCCGTCGGGCCGGACCACGCGATACTCCAACGCGTAGCGCGCGTGGCCACGCACTGCCTCCGCCGTGGCCTGGCTCCACATCGTTCGATCCTCGGGATGTATCCGCTGCAGCAGGCCGGCAACGGTGACCGGGCCTCCCGCCGCCAATCCAAAGATGCGGTAGGTTTCGTCCGACCAGGTGATGAGATCCTTGTCGAGGTCGCGTTCCCAGTAGCCGACATGGGCGACGCGTTGGGCTTCTTCGAGCCTGGCTTCGCTGCGACGCAGATCCTGCAACGTCTCGCTGAGCCGTGCCGTCATGACGGCGAACGCCTTCGAGAGCAGGCCGACCTCATCGTCTCGCCGAACCTCGGGCACCTCTCGCCATTCCCCCTTGGCGATCGCTTGCGCCGCCTGCGTCAGAGCCGTCAGCGGCCGCAACATATGTTCGACCACCCACAGCTCGAAGGCGACGAAAGCGGCGACGATGACGATGCCGACGACGATCGAAAGAAACGCCGCACGATGCACGGGCACCAGGAAATCCGATGCCGGCACCGCCGAGACGATGGTCCACTTGAGTCCGCTTCGTTCCTCGAAGCGATCGACAGCCGCATGGATCCGGCCGCGCTCCGGGTCGTCGAAGGAAAATACCCGCAGCCCGGTCGACGATGGCCGGCCGATTTCAGGATGGCGGGCGGTTTCCCGAATGATGGGATCGGCGGCCTGCGATGCGCGCAGGCGCTGCTCCTTGCCATCCGGTCCGACCGTGACGGGCGAGATGCCTCCCGACGCGGCGATCAGGTCTCCGGAGGCATCGATGATGAAGGCCCGCCCGTTGTTGCCCAGGTGCAGGGAGCTCATCCAGTCGGACAGCGCCGTGAAGATCAGCTTCACATTGCATACCCCGGCGAAGCTGCCGTCCTTGTTGAAGACGGGCGCCGACAACCCCACGCCGAGGAGACGCTCGACCGACCCGAGATACGGCTCGGTCCAGGTGCTCGCGCGAGTCTCCCTTACCGTCTTGTACCAAGGCTGCTCACGGGTATCGAAGTAGCCACCCGACTTGCGCAACTTCCCGATCCGGCCATCGGGGGAGGCATCGTATTCACGGTACACGCCGGCGCGAAAGTCATCCGTCATCAGGAAGACGATCGTCCCGTCCGCCAGCCGGCCGGCGTCGGTCATGCCGCCCGCCTCGTTGCCGCAAGCCAGCCATCGAACGTCGGGCTCGTCGCTCACCAGGCCATAGAGCTCGCGCCGGAGCGCAACCGGATCGTCGATCGCAATATCATGCCGAGCGAGGTCATTGACCGTCCGGATGGACATCCTGTCGCCGAATGTAACCATGTCGTCGACCTCGCGATGAACCGCTTCGGTCATCTGCTCGATCAATTGATTGGCCATGCTCGATACGATGGCGTTGCCCGCCCAGATGCCGAGGGCGGTCAGAACAAAACTCAGAACGAGCGCGATCGCAGCGGCGGGGAAGGTCAGGCGACGCCGCAACATGATCGCCAACCCAAGAGGCCATCATGGACCACGAAGCGGATTTCGCATGCTTCACTGATCATACGTCCTCCGACAGCACTACCGTTCGACCTCGACAATAGTCCGCCCAGACGAGGCAGACCAAGCTTCAATGCACGACGGCGTTGCAGGGCCCGACGCTCAAGCCGGCGTCCAGCCTTTGGTGCCCAGCAGGAGGCCGTGATTGCGACCTGCCCTGTTGAATCCGTAGACGTTCAGCCGCGACCAATCGAGGATGCCTTCGAGCTCGGCAAGCGAGCGCGGTTCGATCTTCTCATAGACCTGCGTGGCGAACAGCAGCGGGCGGTCGGGGTAGCGCCGGACGATGCGCTCGATGATGCTGGTGATCGGCGGCTCGGTGCGCCGCAAGTCGAGGCCCTTGGCTTCGTCGAGCGCCATGCCCCAGGGCGGCGCCACGAACACAGCCAGCGCATGGTCCGTTGGCAGGTCGAGGCTCGCGAGGCTCGCCAGAAAATCGCGACGACGCAGCGCAATGCGGCGGTCCAGGCCCGATACATTCCGGTTGGTGAGCTCGAACACCTGCGGGTCGAGCTCGAACGCCAACCCTTCCGAGGAGAGCCCTTCGGAGGAGGTTACGTGGCGCAGGATCCAGTAGAGCGTATTGCACGATCCCGCGAAAGGATCGACCACGGTGACCGACGTGCGTTTCGGCAAAGAGGCCGTGAGGGCGGCAATGTCTCGACCGATACGGTCGGCGAGCACGTCGCGCGTACACTCCACGGCCGTGCGCCCCAGCAGCCGGATGCCGCGGCCATACCATTCGGCGGGCTTCAGGCCGTAGAGGCTGAGGTAGTCCGCATCCGAGAAACTGTCGGTGCCGTAGTGCCTGACCTCGTCCAAGGTCAGGATCTCGTTGCGCTTCGGCCCGTGCAGCAGAAAGGCGCGATCGTGCAACGGGCGGCTGGCGGACTTTCTGTCGTTCATGAATGTCTCTTCCCCTGTAGCGGTTGCGTCCGCTTTTCGGATCCGACCAAACAACAAAATGGCCGACTCGGGAAGCGATACCCGCTTTTGGCTGAACCGAAGTCTGCGAAGGTCCGCTCTTACGTCCGTTAATGGGGTGTAGAGCGGACCTCGTTCCGACGGGCTGAAATCGGCGGGGGGGAACCCCTTGCCCGCTAGGCGATAGCCTTGGATCATGCCCCCCGACCGTCGGCGGGTCGGGTTCTTTCGGGGGCTGCACAAATGTCAGAGCGTGAAGGACGCAAGTTCTTTTTTTTGCTTCAGGCGTTCCTAGCGGCGTTGTTCCTCATCGTTGGCGTCGCCCTTGCCATCGAAGCTGCGTCCGGTGGGTACGGCATAGGGCTCGTCATTGTTACGGTGATGGCCAATGGGCCCGGCTCAGTGTTCTTTATTTTGGCGGCGCTGTCCGCAGCGACAGCGATGCATTTGCGGCCGTGAACCTCGTGACCCGGGACACGGCATGATGTCTCCAATTGGCACTGAGCGTCATTTCGCTGCTGCGCAGCGATTCGGTCGCTTTCGGATGCGAAGCGTACATGCGGACGGTTGACCGAAGCA
>Ga0081455_10009100_pt1 | contig 10247 bp, 9 predicted proteins | sample TabmetS3T2R1_FD_70207 | JGI IMG/M metagenome (GOLD analysis project Ga0081455, IMG submission 70207) | Tabebuia heterophylla rhizosphere microbial communities from the University of Puerto Rico - S3T2R1 | ecosystem: Host-associated > Plants > Roots > Rhizosphere ... | reverse complement strand
TACGACGCGGGTCCCTACCTGCACGCGGCTGTAGAGATCTTCGATATCCTCGTTGAGCAATCGGATGCACCCGGACGACACGAACGTGCCGATGGTCGAAGGTTGGTTCGTGCCATGAATGCGATATAGCGTCTTGCCGAGATAGAGCGCCCGAGCCCCGAGCGGATTGCCCGGCCCGCCTGCCATGAAGCGCGGCAAATAAGGTTGACGATCGATCATCTCAGATGGCGGATGCCAGTCCGGCCATTCCGACATCTTGCTGACGCGCTCGCTGCCCGCCCAGGTGAATCCTTCGCGGCCTACACCGATGCCGTAGCGCAATGCCTTCCCACCACCAAGCGACAGATAGAGATAGGTGTTCGCGGTATCGATGATGATCGTGCCCGCCGGTTCCTTGGTGGAAAAATCGACCAATTGTTTTTTGAGATTCGCAGGCAGCTCTTTCGGTTTGCCTGTCTCCGGCTGATAGTCGGGGGGAAGAGCCGCGGTGACTGAAGGCGGCGTTCCCTGCGGCGCCGCGCCGATGGCACCCGGCGGTCGCAATGGGTCGGGTTCGTTGGTTGCCCTGCCTGGCACACCCTGCGGCGCCTGCTGCAGCTGCTGCGGATTTACCTGGCGATAGGCGCCGGGCCTCTGATCGGGCGCGCCGAAGAGACCTGTTGGCGGAGGCAACTCCGGCTCGTCGTCCGGATAGGGAAGCACACGGCTGCGCTGGCCTGGACGCACGCCGCGCCGCGCCGGGGGGAGCACATCTTCATCGTCGTAGCCGCCAACCACCGGCGGCAGACGCTCTTCGTAATAGATGCTTGGAGGCGGCCGGGTGTACTGCGCCATCGCTGGCCCAGCGACAAAGCCCGCGGCAGCCGGCAAGGCCAGCAGTAAAGCACCGGAAAATCGGATCATCGTCCACCCTCGGCAGCGAAGCAGCCGCCAAACCGGGCCCCTGATTGCCCCGGGATGAAGGCACATTCAAGACCAGATTAGGGCTATCTCGTTAACGACGCTTTGCTTTGCGCCGTCAGGATTTCTTGGCTTCGGCCGCCAAAACCTGCTTTGCGACGCGGTGACAGTCCACCGCGGCCGGGAACCCGCAATAAACGGCTACCTGCCGCAAGATCGCGGATAGCTCGTTCGGTGTCAGTCCGTTCCGCAGCGCGCCCCGAAAATGCGCCTCGAACTCGTGCATCCGGCCGAGGCAGGCGATCATGCCGAGGTTCAGGATGCTGCGCTCGCGCGGCTTCAGGGCATCATCACCCCATACCGCGCCCCAGCAATATGTCGTCAGCAATTCCTGAAACTGGCGATTGAAGTCATCGGTATTGGCCACAGCGCGGTCCACATACTCGTCGCCCAGCACCTTGCGGCGCATGGTCATTCCACGGTCGTACAGTGCCTTGTCCATGATCGAACCTCCCCAAAAAATGGCGTCAGCTGTTTCGCGATCGAGCTATGTTGACAGAGCTCGAGCGATCTCGTCCATTCTTGCGGCGAATTAAACGACAATTCAAAACCATCGGGAGGAAGTACATGGCGAGGACATGGAGGCACACGACCCAGCTTGCAATCTCGCTCAGCATTCTGGGCCTGGTCGCAAACTACGCGGCAACAAAAGCTGCCGGCCAGGAGGCGGGCTGGATTACGCTGTTTGACGGCAAAAGCCTTGACGGGTGGGATCAGGTCGGCGAATCCAACTGGCGGGTCGAGGACGGCGCCATCGTCGCCGACAAGATGGCCGGCAAAGAGGCCGGTTACCTGGTCAGCAAGAATTCCTACAAGAACTTCATCGTACGCGTCGAGTTTTTCCCCAGTGACAATGCCAATAGCGGCATTTATTTCCGCTGCCTTGACCCGAAAAAGATCACTGACCGGACCTGTTACGAGGCAAATATTTTCGATCAGCGTCCCGATCCAAGCTATGGCACCGGGGCGATCACCCGTTACGTCGAGGTCAATCCAATGCCGAAGGCCGGCGGTAAGTGGAATACCTATGAGGTCACCGCCAATGGCCGCGACGTTACGGTCGTGCTCAATGGCGAAACGACGGCAAAGCTGCGCAACGGCATGTTCGACGAGGGACCGATTGTGCTGCAGCACGGCGCCGGTTCGATCAAGTTCCGTAAGGTGCAAGTCAAACCGCTGTAAAGCGGGGAGCAGCGGATTGGCGTGACGGAATGGACGTAGCGATCGTCGGCGGCGGCATCTGCGGGCTATCGCTCGCCCTCAATCTGAAAGAACGCGGGATTGCCTGCCGCGTGTACGAACGCGCCCCCGAGATCAAAGAGCTCGGGGTCGGCATCACGTTGCTTCCGCATGCCATGCGCGAGTTCAACGCGCTCGGCCTGGGCGAGACATTGCTCAAGACGGGAATCGAAAACCGCGATTGCGCGTTCTTCAATCGTTTCGGGCAGCTGATCTATCGCGAAGATCGCGGAAAGTTCGGCGGATATCCCTTTCCGGAAGTCGGAATCCATCGCGGCCGGCTGCACGTGGTCCTGTACGAGGCGGTGCAAGAACGACTTGGCCGTGATGTCGTGATCACCGACTGTGAATGCGCGAGCGTCGAGCAGGATGAGACCGGCGCGACCATCCACTTCAGGCAAACGAGCACCGGACGCGCGCGTCCCAGCGTGCGCGCTGACGTTGTTATTGCCTGTGATGGCATCAATTCGGCCGTGCGCAAGCAGTTCTACCCGGACGACAAGATTGCGTTTTCCGGCATCAACACGTGGCGCGGCGTGACTCGGCGCAAGCCAATTCTCGGCGGCCGTACATATATGCGGGTCGGCTCGATTCTGACCGGAAAGATGGTGATCTATCCGATCATCGATAACGTGGACGATGACGGCAACCAGCTGATCAACTGGATGGCCGAAATCAAGCGCGACACCACCGAGCAGAATGACTGGAACAAGCCTGGAAATCTCGCCGATTTCTTTCCGCTCTATGAAACCTGGCACTTCGATTGGCTCGATGTGACCAAACTGATCCGCGACGCCGAGCAGATTCTCGAATATCCGATGGTGGACAAGGATCCGATCGACCGCTGGACTTTTGGCTGCGTCACGCTGGCCGGCGACGCCGCGTACCCGATGCATCCGCGGGGTTCGAACGGTGCCGCGCAGGCAGCAATCGATGCCCGAACGATGGCCGATCTGCTGAAGACCGGCTCGGAGCCTCGCGCAGCCCTGAAAGCTTATGAAGCAGCACGTGTTGCGTCGGCCGCCAAAGTGGTGCGCACCAATCGCGAGCAGCCTCCGGACTTCATCAACATCAAGGTCGAGGAGCTGGTCGGTGACAGGCCTTTCGACAATCTCGACAAATACATCACGCAGGATGAGTTGCGCGCGCTTTCGGAGAGTTACAAGCGGGTCGCCGGCTTCGCGCTGGCTGATGTGACGGGATGAAGCTCGACAGTGCTCATGTTCTCATCGTTGGCTGCGGCGCAATCGGCGGGCTTTTTGCCGCCGCGTTGTCATCCGTTGCCAAGGTCACGGCGTTCGATATCAATGGCGAACACGTAAAGGCCATCAACACGCAAGGGCTTCGCATCGCCGGAAAAAATCCGCGAATAGTGCGCATCGCTGCGACAAGTGATCCGGTCTCACTGAAAAACACAGCTTTCGCTGCGGTCATATTTCTCACCAAGTCAAAAGCCACTGCCGCGGCCTTGCAGCAACTGCGTACAGCGTTCGTTGGCGATCCCGTGCTTGTCACGTTGCAGAATGGCATGGGCAACGCGGAAGCGCTGTTGGCCGTGCCCGACGCAACCGTCCTGCGCGGCGTCACCATGAATGCCGGCCGCTATGTCGAAGCGGGATGCGTCGAAAGCCTCATCGAAGGCAAGACCTGGCTCGGGCCGGCCAGAGGCAGCATCGATAACGCGAAGCCGCTTGCGGATTTGCTCAACAAAGGCGGCATGGAAACCGAAATCGTGGCCGATCCGATGGGCGCGGTGTGGTCCAAGTTCGTCTTCAATTGTGTGATGAACCCGCTGGGCGCGCTCATGATGGGAGACAATGCCGCCCGCTACAATTCCCCTGCCATGCGCGCACTGATCGACGACATGGCTGCCGAATGCATGGCCGTCGTCCAGGCGCTGGGTGGCACCTTCGCGCTTCCGCCTATGGAGTATGCGGACAAAGTCCGCGCCGGCCAGATTCAGTTGTCGACGCATGCCGGTTCGATGGCGCTCGACCTAGCGCGCGGGGGCCCGACCGAAATCGATGAACTGACCGGCTTTATTGTGCGCGAGGCTGACCGGCTGAATATCCCGGTGCCGACCTGCAAAACGGTATATCGCCTGACAAAAGGGTTGGAACTCGCCGCCAAGACCCGCGTCGCGAAAGCCAGATAATTCAATAAGTTAGGCGCTTACTACACTGGTTTGTCCCCGGATTTCCCGCTATACCGCGGGCACAGGATTCGGACTGTTCGCCCGTTAATTGCAAAGGCCGAGGACTAGAATGAACGGGCGTTCCCAATGGCAGCCATCTCATTGCAATGGATGACAGCGACGAGGCGCTCATGGCCCGGGTCGCGGGTGGCGACGAGCGGGCTTTCCAGCTGCTTTCGCGCCGCCATTTGCCGGCCATGCTCGGACTTGCCCGCCGCATCCTCGGCAATGCGGCCGAGGCAGAGGATGTGGCGCAAGAGGCGTTCATGCGCGTCTGGACCCACGCTCCACGATGGCAGCCCTTGGCGCAATTCCGGACCTGGCTCACGCGCGTCGTCATTAATTTATGCCTCGACCGCAAACGGCGCGCTCCGTGGGTCGAACTCGAGACAGCGGGCGACATCGTCGACCCGGCGCCCGGCGCCGGCGAGAAAGCGGAGGATGACGAACGCGAACGCATGCTTGCCGCCGCGATTGAAAAACTGCCCGTACGTCAGCGGAGCGCGATCGTGCTGACGTACGGGGACGGCATGAGCAATGCCCAGGTGGCACAAATCCTCGATACGTCGGTTTCGGCAGTCGAGACCTTGCTGGTGCGGGCGAAGCAGAATTTGCGACGCGCGCTTGAAAACGTGATCAATAAGGAAGGCTGAAATGAGGAACGATCAGCTCGACAATTTTCTCGAAAGCGCGCTGAAGCGTCGCTTGCAACCGCCGCCGTCTGACGACGCTGCCGTAGACCGTGTGCTCAAGCGGCTGGCGGGACCGCTCCCGCGGCAGAAACGCTCGTTGTGGCAGTTGCCCTCGGTCCTGCTCAACTGGGATTTTGCACCGGCGTGGCCGCGCGTGGCCGCACTCGCCTGCTGTGCCGCGCTCGGTTTCGTTGTCGGCATCGCCGGACTCGATCGTCCATTCGATCAGCTCGATTCGCCGTTCACGGTCGGCACGCGCGACATAGGCTCGCTCGTGTCCGAGCCCGACATGCTGACGGGAGAACAGCCATGAGCATTGCCCACGCATTTCCCGCGATCGAACGCGGCGCATCACGCTGGCTGTTGCTGGGTTCTCTCGCGCTCAACCTGTTCTTCGTCGGCATCGCCATTGCGATGGCGGTGAGAGCGCCAGCGCCGTCGTATTGGGACCGCAACGTATTCGTTCGCATCGAGCGGCTTGCCGCCACGCTGCCTCCGGCCGATGCCGACACTCTGCGCGGCGAGGTCAACGCGAATCACGCGCCGATCGAGAGAGCGCAGACCGCTTATCACACGGCGCAAGATCATATTCGCGAGGTGTTGCGACAGGAGCCGTTCGACGTTGAAGCGTTACGCGCGGCAATGGCAAAGACTCGCACGGCCCGTCTGACATCCGATCAGACCGTACAGGACGTATTTGCCGTCATCGCGGCGAAGATTTCGCCCGCCGGCCGGCAGGCTATGGCCAATTGGCCGCCGGGCCGCAAGCCTGCAGGCGAGAAACGGTAGTATCATCGCGCGAGCGAGTCGCTACGGCCGGATTTCTGAAAGTCTTTGGAATGCTAGGGGCGGAGAAGGAAAAGGAGGCGGGAACGAAAGCGTGGGGGCGCCCGTTTCGGACCATGCTCCAGGGTTTATGCCTGACACTGCCGCTGGGCGGCTGCCTGTTGACGGGCGACAAGCCTGAACCGGCACTGGACATCCCAGCCGTCTATAAGTTCGGGCCGCGTAAGGCTGCGGCGGCCGAAGCCGCGGTGCCGCCGCTCGATTGGTGGCGCGCCTTTCGCTCGCGAGAACTGACTGAAATCATCGAAGCAGCCTGCGAGGGCAATCTCGACATCGCAGCCGCGGTCGCTCGCATCGTGCAGGCCGACGCCACAGCGCGCATCACGGGGGCGGCGCTGCTGCCCACGGTCGATTTGAACGGCAGCGCCCGTCGCATACGAACCTCGCAAACGACAGTGGCGGGTGAGACCCCCGGTTCACTTGGCGGGTCGGAGCGCAACCTGTTTTCGACCTCGCTGACGGCCAGCTACGAAATTGATTTCTGGGGAAAGAACCGTTCCGCGCTCCGTCGCGACGAGGAATTGGCAGTCGCCAGCCGCTACGCGCGTGAGGTCGTCGCCCTGACGACGGTGGTCACCGCGGCCAATGCCTATTTCCAGGTGCTTGCCGCGCAGGACCGATTGCGCGTCGCGCGCGACAACCTCGCCAGCGCAACGCGCGTGCTCAACTTGATACAACAACGGCTGCAGGCCGGCACCGCTTCCGCACTCGATACGGCACAGCAGGAAAGTCTCGTCAACACGCAACGCGCTACGATTCCGCCGCTCGAGCAAACGGTGCGACTGAACAAGCTCACTCTCGCGGTGCTTATGGGACGTTCTCCCGAAAGCGTGATCATCCGCGGCGGAAGCCTGCGCAGCATCGCCTATCCGCGTGTGACTCCCGGCTTGCCGTCGGAACTTCTGGCGCAACGTCCCGACATTCGACAGGCAGAAGCGAACCTGGCGGCCGCCAACGCCAGTGTCGAGAACGCCCGCGCGCAATTCCTTCCCAGCATCCAGCTTACCGCCGAGGGCGGCTATCAAAGCGCGATTCTCAAAACGCTCCTCAGGCCCGAATCGGCTTTCTACACTGCCGTTGCCAGCCTGACCCAGCCGATTTTTCACGGCGGCCAGCTGCTCGGCAATCTCGATCTAACAAAAGGCCAACAGGACGAGCTGCTTCAGAACTACCGCAAAGCGGTGATTTCTGCGTTCTCGGACGTGGAGAATGCGCTGGACGACATTCGCAAGACTGCGGAGCGGGAAAGGCTACAGCGCGAGGTGGTGACGACCTCGCGGCGCGCATTCGATATCTCGGAACAGCGGCTGCGCGAAGGCACGGTTGACCTCGTCACCGTGCTGCAAACGCAACAGACGCTCTATCAAGCCGAGGATGCGCTTGTGCAGGCGCGCCTTGCGCACGTGCTCGCTATCGTAAGCCTCTATCAGGCGCTCGGCGGGGGTTGGCTGCCGAAACCCATGGTGTCCGCCGATGCACGGTGAATTTCCCAAACAATTGTTGGCTAAGGCGCGGGGAAGCACACGTCGCACGCTTTCGATTGCCCTCATTTTGATCGTGATCCTTGCCGCTCTTTATTATGTATTTGGCGGGCCGGCGGCGCAGCAGCGGCGCGGGGGGCGTTTCGCGGCCGAGGGACCGCTGCCGGTTCTGGTCGCCTCTGTGACGCGCGCCGATGTGCCCGTGCATCTGGATGCCGTCGGCACGATAAGAGCGCTCAATACGGTCACCGTGCGTCCTCAGGTCGACGGCAAGTTGCTCAGTGTCAATTTCAAGGAAGGCGATGACGTCAAAAAGGGCGATGTGCTGGCAAAGATCGACCCCGTCATTTATCAGGCACAGCTTGATCAGGCCATCGCAAAGAAGGCGCAGGACGAAGCGCAGCTGGCGAATTCAAAAATCGATCTCGAGCGTTACCAAAAACTTGCTGCGACGGCAGCAATCAACAAGCAACAGGCCGATACTCAACGGGCGCTAGTGGCGCAAAATACTGCCTTGGTGCAGGCAGACCAGGCTGCAATCGACAATGCGCGGGCGATGCTTGGTTATACGACCATTACCGCGCCGCTCGACGGCCGGACCGGTATCCGCATGGTGGATGAAGGAAATTTTGTTCGCGCTGCCGACGTAAACTCTGCGATCGTTGTGCTCACTCAACTGCGCCCGATTTCGGTGCTGTTCAATCTTCCGCAGCAAGAACTGCCGCAACTAAACGCGGCCGCGGCCAAGGGACCGCTCAACGTCGAGGCGCAGCGCTCCGATACCGACGCGGTGATCGACCGCGGTCTGCTCAGAGTTGTCGACAACCAGGTCGATCAAACCACCGGCACCGTAAAACTCAAAGCCGAGTTCCCCAATGCCGATCTGCAGCTCTGGCCAGGTCAGTTCGTCAATATTCGCCTGCTCATTGACACGCTCAAGCAGGTGGTCGTGATCCCGACCGGTGCTGTTCAACGTGGGCCGAACGGCACCTATGTCTACGTTGTCAAGGACGACAACACGGTGACAGTCCGTCCGATCGCGGTGCAAAAACAGGATGAAACGCAGACCGTTGTGAGAAGCGGGCTTGAGGCAAACGAGCGCGTCGTAACCACCGGTTTCGTCCGCCTCACGGATGGCAGCAAGGTTTCGGTCGGAACCGGCGATGCGCTCCCGGCGCAACCGGAGCGCGGCCAAACGCGCGGCGGGCAAAAGCGAGCACGAGGCAGCAACGCGCCACCGCCCAGCGCACCGCAATGAGCGTATCGACACCATTTATTCACCGCCCCATCGCTACGTCCTTGCTTGGCGTTGCGGTGATGCTCGGGGGAGTCCTCGGTTACTGGTGGCTGCCGGTCTCCGCGCTGCCACAGGTCGATTTTCCGACCATCCAGGTCACTACGCAGCTGCCGGGCGCCAATCCAGATACGATTGCAGCGCTGGTGACCGGGCCGCTGGAGCGGCAGTTCGGCCAGATTCCGGCGCTGCAGACCATGACGTCATCGAGTTCTTTCGGCGTCAGCCAGGTCACGCTGCAGTTCGATCTCAATCGCGATATCGACGCCGCTGCTCAGGACGTGCAGTCCGCGATCAACGCCGCGGCCTCGACCCTGCCGCGCAACCTGCCCTACCCGCCGCTATATTCGAAGGTCAATCCGGCGGACGCTCCGATCATCACGCTGGCGCTGACCTCGCAGACCATCGATCTGCGTACCCTGAGCGATATGGCCGACACCATCATGGCGCCACGCCTTTCCGAGGTGACGGGCGTGGGACGGGTTTCGATCCAGGGCGGGATCCGGCCCGCAATTCGCATCCAGGCCGACCTTTCGCGGCTAGCAGCCTACGGAATTGCACTGGAAGATCTGCGTACGGCGATCGTTGGGGCCAATGTCGCCGGACCCAAAGGGGCGCTCGACGGCGCACACCAGTCCTACACCATTGCGGCCAACGATCAGATTACAGCCGCGAAGACGTACAGGGACATCGTGGTCGCCTTCCGCAACGGCGCGCCGGTCAAGATCAGCAATGTCGCCGATGTGGTCGATGGGCTGGAGAATACCAAGGTGGGCGCCTGGTATCGTGGGCAGCCGTCGATCGTAGTCGATGTGCAACGTCAGCCCGGCGCTAACGTGATCGAAACCGTGCAACGCGTGCGCGCCGAGCTGCCGCGCCTGCGGCGCGCAATGCCGGCCGGGGCTGAGCTGACCATCGTCAATGACCGGACCAACACGATCCGCGCCTCGATTCACGACGTGCAATTCACGCTGGTACTCAGCGTCGCGCTGGTCGTTCTGGTCGTCCTGATCTTTCTTCGTACCATTCGTGCCACCATTATTGCCGGCGTGGCATTGCCGCTGTCGCTGATCGCAACGTTCGGAGTAATGTGGTTTTGCGGCTTCTCACTCGACAATCTGTCGCTGATGGCATTGACGATCGGCACGGGCTTCGTGGTCGACGATGCCATCGTCATGATCGAAAACATTGTGCGACATATGGAGAATGGAGAAGGTCCGCTGCAAGCGGCGCTCCGGGGCGCGCGGGAAATCGGCTTCACGGTTATTTCGTTGACATTGTCGCTCGTAGCCGTGTTCATCCCGTTGCTTTTCATGACGGGGCTGGTCGGGCGCATGTTCCGCGAATTTGCGCTCACTCTGACGATCGCGGTGGTTGCTTCGGCGGTCGTCTCGCTGACGCTTACGCCCATGATGTGCGCGCGACTGTTGCGCCATGTCGAAAACCCGGGGCGCCGCCCGTCCAACGCGCTCGCTGTCCGCTTCCACCAACTGATCGACCGGACTGTCGAGGCGTACCGGCGAAGTCTCGAATGGGTGCTG
>Ga0081455_10009098_pt1 | contig 10247 bp, 9 predicted proteins | sample TabmetS3T2R1_FD_70207 | JGI IMG/M metagenome (GOLD analysis project Ga0081455, IMG submission 70207) | Tabebuia heterophylla rhizosphere microbial communities from the University of Puerto Rico - S3T2R1 | ecosystem: Host-associated > Plants > Roots > Rhizosphere ... | reverse complement strand
CACCATCACCAGCAGCACGAAGGCCGCCGCGTAGGCTTTCTGGGGCTGGTTGAGGTTGCCGGTCGGCGAGGCCTCGTAGACGAAGTTGGTCAGCGTCGTGCCGACCCCGCGCAGGTAGTTGAGCGGGAACGGCGCGCCTTCGACCGGGCCGAAGTTCTGGGTCGCCCCGAGCAGGACGACGATGATCGCGGTGTCGCCGATGATCCGGCCGAGCCCGAGCACCGCTCCGGTCGCGACCTGCGGTCGGCAGGTCGGCAGCAGGATCCGGCGCGTCGTCGCCGCCTTCGTCTTGCCGACCGCGTAGGAGGCCTCGCGGACATGGCGGGGGATCGAGCCCAGCCCCTCGCGGACGCTGGCGACGATCAGCGGCAGAGCGACCAGCGAGAGCATCGCCCCGGCAGCGAAGAACGAGCGGCCGAAGACGACCCCTTCGGTCGAGCGGCTGAGGAAGGCGAGGGCGGTGGAGGAGAAGATCACCGTGCCGAACAGGGCGAGGACGATCGAGGGGATGCCGGCGATCGCCTCGATCGTCGACTCGGTGATCCGCGCCAGCGCCGCGGGGCGCCCGTACTCGACCAGCCAGACGGCGATCGCGATGCCCGCCGGCAGGGCGATGAGGATGCCGAGAAAAGCGACCATCAGGGTGCCGATCAGGGCGTCGGAGAAGCCACCGGTTTCGCTCTGCTCGAAGCCGGCGGAGGCCGGCGTCGTCAGCATCGAGACCTTCAGGTAGGTGATGCCCTGGATGAACAAGTAGACGATCACGGCGACGGCGATCGCGCAGAAGAGCAGCCCCAGCCCCCAGCAGATCGCCAGCCCGATTCGGTCGCTGAGGCGCCAGGTGGCGCTGCCCTCGACCGCCCCGGTCGGCTGCTTGCCGGGCCTTGGAGGCGGCGGCGGTGCTTTGAAGGTGGCCGCCTCCATCACGGCATCCCGTATTTGCGCATCGACCGGCGGGCGACGTAACCGGCCAGCGAGAACATCGCCGCCGAGAAGAGGAGGACGGCGGCGATCGAGAAGAGGGTCGCGTTGAACGGCGGCGAGCTCAGCTGGTCGATGTTCTTGACGATCGTCGGCGCCAGCGGGCGCGAGGGCTCATAGATGAAGATCAACCCGTCGGCGGGGTTCGGCGCGAAGGCGACCGAGCCGGAGATCATCGCCAGCATCACCGCCTCGCCGATCGCCCGCGCGGTCGCCAACACGGTGCCGGCGACGATCGCCGGCCGGGCGCTGCGGACGCCGATCTTCCAGACCGTGCGCCAACGGTTGACGCCGAGCGCCAGCGAGCCTTCGAGCCAGCCCGGTTTGACCGAGCGCAGGCCGTCGCTGAAGATCGAGACCATCAGCGGCGCGATCATCACGGTCAGCACCGTGACCGCGGCGAGCAGGCTGTAGCCGGTCAGTGAGATGACGCCGGCGACCGAGGCCTTCTGGTCCTCGGTGACGAGGTGGTTGCCGATGAAGGGGACGAGGACGACGACGCCGATCAGGCCGTAGATCACCGAGGGAACGCTGGCCAGGAAGCGGACGACCGGCTGCAGCACGTTGGCCATCCATTCCGGCGCGAACTCGACGATGAAGACGGCGACGAAGAGGGCGGAGAAGAGGGCGATGAGGACGGAGCCGCCGGTGATCAGGATCGTCGACCAGATCATCGGCCGGGCGTGGAAGGTGTAGACGTAGTTGGCGCCGGTCTCGGTCGAGAGGGCGATCGCGTTGAGCTGGTCTTCGACCGAGCCACCGCCGGTGAACCAGGCGAGGCCGTTATGGGAGAAGGAAGGCCAGGCGCGGACGAAGACGACGACGATCAGGGCGAGCAGCAGCCCGACCACGAAGATGACCAGCGCGCCGAGCATCCGCTCGACGCGCTGGTCCGACCACTTTGGTCCGTACTCCTCGGTGTACTCCTCTTCCAACGGTCCCGCTATTTCTTCTTGTTGAAGGCGGGGACACCGCCGGCGCTGGTGATCACCGGTCCGGCCAGAGCGCTGCTCCGCGCCCAGTCAACGAACTTCTGCACCGCGGGCGACGGGTTGGCCGTCGGCAGGACGATGAAGATGTACCGCGACAGCGGGTATTTCAGCGGCTCGACGCTGATCTTGCTGGCTTCGCAGGGGATGCCGTTGACCTTCAGCGGCTTCAGCTTTTTGTTGCTCTGCCAGGCGAGGCCGGCGTAGCCGATCGCGTTCGGGTCCTGGGCCACCGCGTTGACGACGAGGCCGTCGGCGGTCAGGGCGTTGACGTTCGAAGCCGGGGCTTCGTTGTTGAGGACGGCCTGGAGGAAGAAGTTGTAGGTCCCTCCGTTGGTGTCACGGCCGACCGGGTCGATCGTGGTGGTCAGGTTGCCGCCCACCTGCGACCAGTTGGTAAGCAGCCCCCGGTAGATGTCGTGGGCCTGCTGAATCGAGATGTTGCTGAGCGAGTTCGCTCGGTTGACGTCGAGGCAGAGACCGTCCAGGTAGAGCTTGATGTAGGTCGTCCCGGCGTCGCTCGGGAGCGGCGTGCGGGCCTGGCCGGCAAACTGGCTGGTCCCGTTCTGGACGTCTTTGACGCCGGCGTTGCCGCCGTTCGCCGTGTAGACGAAGTGGATTTTTTTGTTGACCTGCTGTTCGTAGGTCTTGAAAAGCGCCTGCAGCACAGGCTGCGCGGCAACGGAGCCGGACCCGATCAGGGTCTGGGCGCCGGCCGACGCCGGCACGGCGAGACCCAGCAGGGCCAACGCCGTAAAGGCGAGGGTCTTGATTCTCATGCGTGGGTGATTCCTTTCCTGCCGGGTGGGAGTCGTGGATTGCGAGTTGAATCGAGTTTGTTGACCAACAAGCTCGTCTTACGCTATCACTTTATGTAGTTTATTGACCTAATTCGTCAAGAAAGGCTCTCCCGGCGGGCCGCACGACATGGAGGACCCATTGCTGAAGAAGAGAATCTCGACCCCCCGAGCGGCGAGCGTCATCGTCCTGGCGGCCGTTGTCGCTGCGTCGGTGGCGGTCGTCCCGTCGGTGGCGCAGTCGTTCCTGACCAACCAGAAGGCGGCGCATCTGTACCTCTCGAACCAAAAAGCCGCCAAGACCTATCTGAGCAACCAGAAGGCCTCGGCGCTCTACCTGAAGAAAATGGCGGCGTCGAACCTCTACGTCACGAAGGCGACGGCCTCGCTGCCGCCGGTCGGGGCGATCGCCGCCGGCACCGCCCAGTTCGGGCCGGTCAACGCGACGACGGCGGGCTACATCCCGACCGCCTTCACCTCGTTCGCGACGAAGGGCAACGTCAGCAATGCGGTGATCACGTTCTCCGGGACGGCTACCTGCACCTCGGAAAAAACGGCGACTTCGGATCTGGCCTGCCCGGTGCAGATCCTCGTTGACGGTCAGTCGACCGGCAAAGTCAACTTCGCCCCGGCGACCACGCCGAGCGCGAAAGCGCCGGCGGCCCTCGTCCACACGATCGCCCAGACGACCGTGCTTGGCAAGGGCGGCCACACCGTGGCGGTCCAGTACGCGGGCGCCTCGGGCGTGGTGTTCACGCTGAAAAGCTGGAACCTCGCCGTCCAGGCCTACCCGCAGCCTGAAGAAGCGCCGGTGACCCCACCGACCGAAACGACCCCGACGAAATAGGGGTTCGGTGGCCCGGCCGCGGGTGAGGTTTCGCTCGCGGCCGGGTAGCGGTTCGGCGTGCCCGACCTCGTCCTCGGACCGCTGCTCCGCTACGTCTCCGCGACCGAGGCGACGGTCTGGGTCGAGACCGATTCAGCCTGCGAGGTGCGCGTGCTCGGGGCTAGCGAGCCGAGCTTCGAAGTCGACGGCCACCACTACGCGCTGGTCCGGCTCGAGGGCCTGGAGCCGGGCTCGACCAACCCTTACACGGTCGAGCTCGACGGCGAGGAGCGCTGGCCGCAGCCGGGCTCGGAGTTTCCGGCGAGCGTGATCCGCACCCTCGGCGACGGCCCCCTCGACGTGCGCTTCGGCTCCTGCCGGGTGGCGCTGCCGAACGAGGAGCCCTACACCCACACCAAGGACCGCCACGAGGACGGTCGCGAGATCGATGCCCTGCACGTGCTCGCGAAGGAAATGTGCCGCCGGCCGACGTCGGAGTGGCCGCAGGTGTTGCTGCTGCTCGGCGACCAGGTCTACGTCGACGAGGGCGCCCCACGGACGCGCGAACGGATCCGCCAACACCGCGGGGTCGGCACCGAGCCCGGCGAAGAGGTGAGCGACTTCGAGGAGTACACCTGGCTCTACCAGGAGAGCTGGTCAGAGCCGCTGGTCCGCTGGCTGTTCTCCACCGTCTCGGTCTCGATGCTCTGGGACGACCACGACATGAGCGACGACTGGAACATCTCCCACTCGTGGGTCGAGGAGATGCGCGAACGCGCCTGGTGGCAGCGGCGGATGACTGGCTGCGTGATGAGCTACTGGCTCTACCAGCACATGGGCAATCTCTCGCCGCGAGCACTCGACGAAGACGGGGTCTACCGTGAGGTGCGCGGCGCTGGCGAGCGCGACGCCGAGCTGGTCCTGCGCGAGTGGGCCGAAGGCGTCTCGAAGACCGGCGCCGGCAGCCGCTGGAGCTTCTGCCGCGACTTCGGCCGCACCCGGGCGATCTTCGTCGACTCGCGGGCCGGCCGGGTGCTGGAAGAGGACCGGCGGGCGATGGTCGACGACGAGGAGTGGCAGTGGATCCTCGACCAGGCGGAGGGCGACTTCGACCACCTGCTGATCGCGACCACGGTGCCGTGGCTCCTCTCACCCGGCTTCCAGGCGCTCGAGGCCTGGAACGAGGCGGTCTGCGACGGCGCCTGGGGCCCGCTCGCGGCGCGGCTCGGCGAGAAGGTCCGGCGCGAAGTCGACTTCGACCACTGGGGTTCGTTCGGCGAGTCGTTCGCGAAGCTGCGCGACCTGCTCGGCGCGGTGGCGCGCGGCGAGCGCGGCGCGGCGCCGGCCTCGGTCGTCGTCCTCTCCGGCGACGTCCACCACGCCTACCTGGCCGAGGTCGCCTACCCGGGCGACGGCGACCGGGCGCCGATCTACCAGGCGGTCTGCTCCCCCTACCGCAACCCGCTGGACGAGAAAGAGCGGCGGACGATCCGCGCCGGCTTCAAGCGCCCCTTCACCGTTTTGGCCCGCGCCCTCGCCTCCGCCGCCGGCGCTCCCGACTCGGGGATCCGCTGGCGGCTGCGCGACGGCCCCTGCTTCGACAACCAGGTCGCGATGCTGCGGATCGACGGCCGCCGGCTCGAAATACGCCTCGACAAGACGATGCCCGGCGAGGAGCACGAGCACTCGCTCGAGTCCAGCTTCTCCCGCCGCCTCGCGTGACGCCCAGATCACCCCCGTTCGCCCGTTGTTGTCGTATGGACAACAACGGGCGAACGGGGGAGGGCACTCAGCGCTCGGGGCGGGGGAGGGAGTCCCCGAGCACCAGGCGGGCGCGGTAGAAGATCGCCTCGTCGGCCGCGCCCTGGCCGTTGTCGCGGTTGGCCTTGCGCGTCGTTCGGTTCTGGCCGACGCCGGCCGGAGCTTCGTCGCGAACCAGCCCCGCCAGTCGGCCGCGCGAGACGAAGGTGGTGGTCTGTACCCGCTTCGTCATCTTCCTGCTCCTTCCTAAGTTTGTTAACTAATTAAGTCAACAATAGCAGAGGACCGTAGCGGCCCGAGCGCTTTACCCGTCCGCTGAACCTTCGGCCGAGCACGGCGTGACAATGGGGTGGCGAGATGGGGCGGGGCGCCACCCGGCAAAAGCGCGCCCCGCCCCGTCGCCCCTTCAGACGGCTGCGGAGACCTCCGCGTCGCCGCCGTCGGTCGGCCGTTGGGGAGTCGAGGCCCCGTCGGCACCGGACGCCGGCGCACCGTTGAAGCTCTTTGCCTGAACCGGGCGCAGGTAGGCGATCTGGCCCTCGCGCAGCTCCAGCCGCTGCATCTCGGCGCGGGTCAGCTGCGCCCAGACCTCGGTGCCGTCGCCGAGCACGAACTCGACCCGGATCTCGAAGCCGAGGGCGACGATCCGCTGGACCAGGCCCTCCTGCGTCTTGTCGTCGGGGTCGAGCACGACCTCCATGTCGTGCGGCCGCACCAGCTCGTCGCCGAGCTGGTTGACCTCGCCGACGAAGCTCATCACGAATTCGTTGGCCGGGTTCTCGTAGAGCTCGTCGGCGCTGCCGGACTGCTCGACCCGTCCCTCGTTCATCACAACCAGCTGGCCGGCGACGTCCATCGCCTCCTCCTGGTCGTGAGTGACGAAGATCGTCGTCACGTGCATCTCGTCGTGGAGCCGGCGCAGCCAGGTGCGGAGGTCTTTGCGGACCTTGGCATCGAGGGCGCCGAACGGCTCGTCGAGCAGCAGCACCTGCGGCTCGACCGCCAGCGCCCGCGCCAGCGCCATCCGCTGCCGCTGGCCGCCCGAGAGCTGCGACGGGTAGCGGTCGGCGAGCCCGTGCAGCTGCACCAACTCGAGCAGCTCGTGGACCCGCGCCTGGGTCTTGTCCTTCTTCCACTTGCGGATCTTGAGGCCGAAGGCGACGTTCTCGTAGACCGTCATGTGCTTGAAGGCGGCGTAGTGCTGGAAGACGAACCCGACTTCGCGCTTCTGGGTCGGCTTCTTCGAGACGTCTTCGCCGTCGATCAGGACGCGACCGCCGTCGAGCGTCTCGAGCCCGGCGATCGCTCGTAGCAGCGTCGACTTGCCCGAGCCGCTGGGCCCGAGCAGGGCGGTGAGGGACCCGTCGGGCACCTCGATCGAGACGTCGTTCAGCGCCTGAAAGTCACCGAAGCTCTTGTCGGCTCCCTCGACTGAGATTCCCATCAGGCGTCCTCCTTTCGTTTCAACAGATTCATTGCGAGTAGGACCACCAGGGCCAGCAGTGCCAGCAGGACAGAGGCGCCGAAGGCGCCGGGGAGGTTGAAGTTCTCGTAGTTCTTCTCGACAAAAAGCGGCAGCGTCTGGGTCTCGCCGGAGATATTTCCGGAGACGACCGAGACGGCCCCGAACTCGCCGAGAACGCGGGCGGTGGTGAGGACGACGCCGTAGGCGACGCCCCAGCGAATCGCCGGCAGGGTGATCCGCCAGAAGGTCTGCCAGGCGTTCGCCCCGAGCGTGGTGGCTGCCTGCTCCTGCTCGGTGCCGATCTCCTGCAGCACCGGCACCGTCTCGCGGACGACGAACGGCAGCGAGACGAAGATGCAGGCCAGCACCATTCCCGGAACTGAGAAGAGGACCTTGATCCCAGCTTCGGCCAGGCCAGGTTCGAGCCACCCGTCTTTCCCGTAAAGGAGGAAAAGCGAAAGGCCGATGACGATCGGCGAGATCGCGAACGGCAGATTGATCACCGCATCGATCAGGAAGTTGCCGCGCCACTTGTGGCGGACGAGGAGGAGCGAACAGAGGACGCCGAAGATCGTGTTCAGCGGCACCGCGATCGCGACCGTGATCAGGGTCAGCTTCAACGCGTGCATCCCGTCGGGGGAGGTGACCGCTTCCCATGGCGGCGCCAAGCCGTCTTCAAAGGTCTTGAAGAAGATCAGGACCAACGGTGCGATCAGCAGGACCGCGAGGTAGCCGATCCCGAGGAAGCGCAGGCCCCAGCGGCTGCCGACGGCGCTAGTCACGCTGATCGCCACCATCCGGCGCCCGGTCGGGGTCGTCGGGGTCGTCGGCGGGGCCGAGGCCGCTCATCGGCATCGTCGTGAAGCCGCCGGCACCGGCTCCCTGGGAGCGCTCGTGGCGACTGCCCCAGCGTTGGATCAGGCCGACGACGAATACGCAGACCAGTGCCATCAAGAGCAGCACGATCGAGAGGGCGGCGGCGCCGGTCTCGTTGCCTGATTCGATCTGCTGGCCGATGAAGATCGAGGTGACCTGGGTGTCGGGATTGCCGCCGGCGAAGATCAGCACCGAGCCGTACTCGCCGAGCGCGCGGGCGAAGGCGAGGGCGACCCCGGCGGCGAGGCCGGGCAGCAGATTGGGGAAGATGATGCGGCGGAAGATCGTCGGGCCGCCGGCGCCGAGCGAGGCGGCCGCCTCCTCCATCTCGCGGTCTATCTCGATCAGCAGCGGTTGCACCGCGCGGACGACGAACGGGAGAGTGACGAAGAGGAGGGCGACGACGATCGCGACCCGGGTAAGGGCGAAGTCGATCCCGACCGGGCTGTTGTTGCCCCAGAGCTGGATCAGGATCAGGCTGGCGACGATCGTCGGCAGCGCGAACGGCAGGTCGATGATCGCGTTCAGGATCGACTTGCCGGGGAAGCGGTCGCGGACCAGGAGCCAGGCGATGATCGTGCCGAAGACGGCGTTGATCGCGACCACGATCAGCGAGCTGATCAGGATCAGCTTCAGCGACTCAAGAGCCTGGCCCCTGCTGACCGAGGTCCAGAAGTGGCCGACGCCGTCGGCCAGCGATTTGTCGGTCAGTGCCGCCAGCGGCAGCAGCACGAAGATGCTCAGGTAGAGCACCACCACGCCGCGGCCGAGCCCAGCGCCCACCCCGGGCAGGCGCATGCCTACCCGGGGGGCGCGGGGCGCGGACGGCGCTTGTGCGGTCGAGGCCTCCATCAATCAGCCGGAGGTCGAGACCCCGAGTTCTTCCTCGATCTTTGCGACCGAGCCGGTTTCGTCATCGAAGAATTCTTCGTTGACTTTGCTCCAGCCGCCGAAGTCGGCGATCGTGAAGAGGTCAGCGGGAGTCGGGAACTGTTTCTCGTCGACCAGTTTGGGGTTGACCGGTCGGTAGCCGTTTTCAGCCCAGATTTCCTGGCCTTCGTCTGACCAGATGAATTTGAGGAAGTCTTCGGCCGCCGGCTCCGGCGCTTCCTCGGTGACGGCGATCGGCGTTTCGATCTGAATCGTCGAGGGCGGGACGATGTATTCGACGTCTTCGCCTTCGTTGATCATTTTGATCGCTTCGTTCTCGTAGCCGAGCAGGACGTCACCCTCGCCCTGGCTGAAGGCCGCGGACGCGTCACGGGCGCTGCCCGGCTGGGCGACGGTCTTTTCGAGCACCGTCTTGACCGCTTCCAGTGCTTCTTCGGGCGATTTGCCTTCGTTCAGGACGGTCCCGTAGATCGCCATGATGTTCCAGCGCGCCGCGCCCGAGCTGAACGGGTTCGGGGTGATGACGTCGACGTCTTTGGTCAGCAGGTCGTTGAGGGTTTTGATCCCCTCCGGGTTGCCTTTGCGGACCGTGATCACGACGACCGAGTTCTCGGCGATGCCGCCGTAGGGCTGTTTGTCCCAGTCTTTGGCGACGAGTTCGCCTTCTTCGACCAGCCGTTCCATGTCGCCGGCCTGGGCGAAGTGGACGACCGAGGCGGGCTGGCCGGCAACCACGGCGCGGCTCTGGTCACCGGAGGCGCCGAACGAGTTGCTGAAGCTGACGCCCGCTCCCTCCGGGGTTTCTTCGAAGGCCGGCTCGAGGGATTCGGTGTAGACGGATTCGGGCGTCGAGTAGCCGACCACCGCGAGCTCACCGCCGCCGCTGCCTCCGTCGGACGCGTTCTCCGAGGTCCCTGAATCGCCGGAGCTGGTTGAACCGCCTGAGCTGGTGCTGTCGCCTCCACCGCAACCGGCAATCGCGAGCGCGACAAGCAACATGAGGAGACCGGCTCCGAAGCCGATCCTCACGCCGCGCCGCCGGGTCTTGCGAGCGTTCCGCATCGTTGTCCTTCCTATGTTTGTCGACTAACTAACTCTTGATTGCCGGGTGAAGCGGGCACCGTAGCACAAAGTCGATCAGGAAAATCGGGAAAGGCGATATGGCGATAGGAGTTCCCTTTCGCATGCGGATTTCCGCCTGGCAAGGAGGGGCCGCGGACGGTACTCAGCTCACCCGTTCGCACCATCCGCGTCCCCTCCCAACCAGCCGCCGGTAAGCTTCGGCTCCATGGGAGGTGGGGCGCGGGATGGAGTGTTTCGCACGCCGGAGGAGCGGCTGCAAGGGCTGCCCGAGTTCCCCTTCCAGTCGCGCTATGAGGAGGTCGACGGGCTGCGGCTCGCCTACCTCGACGAGGGCCAGGGGCCGCCGGTCGTCTTCTTCCACGGCGAGCCGACCTGGTCGTTCCTCTGGCGCAAGGTGATCCCGCCGGTGCGCGATGCCGGCTTCCGCTGCATCGCTCCCGACTACGCCGGCTTCGGCCGCTCCGACAAGCCCACCGACCTCGGCTTCTACACCTACGACCGCCACGTCGAGTTGATGGCGGCGCTGCTCGAGCGGCTCGAGCTGCGCGAGGCGACCGCGGTCGTCCACGACTGGGGCG
>Ga0081455_10009097_pt1 | contig 10248 bp, 9 predicted proteins | sample TabmetS3T2R1_FD_70207 | JGI IMG/M metagenome (GOLD analysis project Ga0081455, IMG submission 70207) | Tabebuia heterophylla rhizosphere microbial communities from the University of Puerto Rico - S3T2R1 | ecosystem: Host-associated > Plants > Roots > Rhizosphere ... | reverse complement strand
AACTCACCGAGCGGAAGCCGTGAAAAAAATTATGGTGCTCAGCAAACTGCCCGAGCGGCAAATGGCCGTCGTGTGTATGAGGCTCGTTGCGCGCCACACCGGACGACACTAGACCAACTTTGAGGGGCATGGAAGTCGTGCTCGATGCGGCAGCGACAGAAAATCCCAAAGCGAAAGGCATGACCGTTCAACAGTTACTGGATTTGCGGTTCATTCCATGAGACCCGTTAGGGTCGAATGGTAGCGAGAAACGATGCAAGCAAGGAGATTGGTCAATGTTTGGGTTTTGGCAGTTTTTGTTCTCCCTAATCTTTGGACCGTTGCCTCTGCCCAGCCAGAACCCATCGAAGTTATCGAAGACAACAGTTTTTTCATTGAAGAAGCCTACAATCAGGAACCGGGTGTAGTGCAGAATATTTTTCAGGCACTCTATAGCAGTGGCCCACGGCAACGTGGCTGGGTCTTCACGTTCACTCAAGAATGGCCAATCTACGGGCAGGATCACCAATTTTCTTACACAGTGCCATCCTTTCACCTGATCAATGAAGGACAACAACAACACGGTGTTGGTGATATCTTGCTGAACTACCGCTATCAAGCGCTCGAAGAAGGGCCCGGAACGCCTGCCTTCGCGCCGAGATTTAGCTTGATCGTGCCGACCGGCAACCGCGACAAAGGCACCGGCAACGGGGTCGTCGGCTACCAGTGGAGTCTGCCTTTTAGCAAGAGAGTTACATCCCGGGTCGCTTTGCACGCTAACTTAGGTGTCACCTATCTACCCCACGTCCGGTCTCCAATGAACAACGGGCAACTCTCACCGAAGCACTCGCTGGTTTCGCCCTGGGTCGGAGGGAGCGCAATCTATGCGCTCTTACCGCGGCTCCATTTGATGTTAGAGTGGCTTGGTATCATCCAAGATAACATCAACGGCTCTGGCCGGGCGGTGCGTACTTTCAATCCGCTCATCTCGCCCGGGTTCCGCACGGCGGTTCTCAATGAAGAAGACCTGCAAATCGTGATGGGAGCGGCGGCGCCCATCGGTCTTAACCGGCAGGCTAACAATTATGGAGCGTTTCTCTACTTGTCCATCGAACATCACTTGTTTTGAAGGATCTATTCGATAGGTGCATATTGAACTAGCAGCAGAAACATCAGGAGGTAAATGATGAACGGTATTATCGATGCAGATACCCATATTTCCGAAGGCGAGGCGATGTGGAAAACGTTGGAGCCGGAGTTTTTGCCGCGCCGTCCAATCATGCTCAAGGTGCCCAGCGATACCTGGTATGGCAACCGCGACGCTTTCTGGCTGATCGATGGTGAAATCTATCCAAAGCCCGCCGGCAAAGGGAGTTTCGCCCTGGTCACGCCGTCGGCTCAAAGCGTCCAGGCCGGCCGCCAAGATTCCACGGTCGGCACGCGAGAGATGACGGACATCAAGAACCGCCTCGTGGACATGGGCAAGCTAAACACCGCGGTGCAAATCGTCTACCCGACCTTGTTCCTGGTCTACAACACCAAGGATGTCGGCTTGGAGCGTGCCCTCTGCCGCGCCTATAATCGCTTTCTCGCCGCGGCATGGGCGGCTGCGCCGAACCAGATCAAGTGGGTGGTCGTATTGCCCCTGCATTCGATCAAAGAATCCCTCGACGAGATTCGCTTCGCTAAACAGAATGGCGCTGTCGGAGTTTTCTTTCGCGGCATCGAGGATGAGCACACCCTGGATCATCCCCATCTCTTCCCGGTCTACGAAGAGGCGCAAAAACAGAATTTATCCATTTGCGTTCACACCGGCTGTGGCGTAAAGGCGATCCTTGAAATGTTCGATCTCGCACGCAATCACACTTTTGGGCATACGCGAGTTATGCCGCTGCTGGCTTTTCGCGACATCGTGGCGAACAAAATACCTGAAAAGTTCCCTGAACTTCGCTTCGGTTTTATCGAAGCCGCGGCCGGCTGGGCACCGTTCCTCATTCATATTTTAAGACGCTTGTTCCGAGACAAGTGGAAGCATGGTTCAAGCGCCGATCTGTTCCGCGAGTACCGGCTCTACATCGCTTGCGAAGCGGACGAGGATATCCCTTACATCGCCAAGTACACCGGCGAGGATCATTTGCTCATCGGCTCGGACTATCCGCACAGCGATCCATCCCGAGAAGACCAGTTCGTCAACGCGATCAACGTAAGGGAGGATATTTCGCCGCAGCTGCGACAGAAACTTCTGTACGATAATCCGCGGGCATTTTACGCTATCTGAGGCCGCCTAATTGGAACAGGTTTCAATAAAGAGGCGGCGGGACAATGAATACAGCCAGACGAGTGCTTTATTTTCTCGGCTTATTGTTTTGTGCCGGGCCTTTGCCCGGAGCAGGCAATGAAGGATGGAGCGCGGAGGCGCCACAGCGAGTACGCATCGCTTATGCGAGCCGCAGCAGCTCGGCAATGCCGCTCTACATGGCGCTGCAAAAAGGTTACTTCAAAGTGGAGGGTTTGGAGGTCGAGATTATTCAGATGAACCCGCGCCTTGGCGCCACGGCGGTGGTCAACGGCGACGTTTCCTTCGCCACACCCTTTACCAGCACGTTTCGCGGCATCCTCCAGGGTTTTCCGATGAAGCTTGTGTTTATCCATCTCAAAAAGGGACCGTACTATGTGATGGTGCGGCCCGAGATCAAAGATGTTCAACAACTGAAAGGCAAGAAGCTAGGCGTGGCGACGATCAAAGGCACGGACCAGCTAGTTGCCGAGGAGATGTTGCAGGCCAAAGGTTTCAATCCAAACCAGCTTCAAGCGGTCGCCATCGGCGACGGGCCAGTCAGGATGCAGGCTTTGGTGAGCGGCGCAGTAGATGCGATCTCGGTGGCGCCACCGCACGATCTGATGCTACTCAAAATGGGCTATCCAGCATTGGCTGGACCGCCGGAAGTTGGTCTTCCGTCGGCCGGCATACTGACCTCCGACCGTTTGATTAAAGAAAATCCTTTGCTGGTCAAACGAACACTCAAGGCTTTACTGCGCTCGCATCACTATATCTTGGAGAATCGACAAGAGACGATCCAAACCTTGATCAAATGGCTGCCCCAGCCGATCGATATCGCCGAGCACTCCTACGATGGCGAGCTCAAAACCTTGAGCCGGGACGGCATCATGACCGACCCTGAAATCGAAGCGATTATCGCGAGGGTGGGGGAGAAAAAACGCCCCCTCGATGAAGTGCGAGACTTTTCGTTCGCCCGGCAAGCCATGAAAGAACTGCAGTAGGATTCACGTCCCTGAGACGTTCAAGCCGAGACTGAGCTAATGATTCCGGTTTAGGTCGACGGGCTCGGTCCAGGTCGGACGCTCCGACGATCTGCGCAGCGACGCCTCCCGCAGAGCGAAACTACTAGCTACAAAGACAGAGTTAAGGTCGTCGCTGATTTGCGAGCAGACATCCCCATCCCTGGACCGGCGGAATAATTCCGGGGCGCACCAAGTCGTTCCAAACCTCCACGCTCATATTGGTGAAAGCAGGTTTGCCAAATTCCTCCTCCAGAGCCGGGATGACGTGTAGAGCCATGGCCGCTCCCCCGGGCACAGCGATGGCATCCGCTTCAGGTGCCAGCTTTGCCGCCTCACGCCCAACTTCGAGCGCAATTCTTAATCCCTCCTCCAGAGACATGGCAAACGCATCGGCGGCCCATTGGTTTCTCTTTGTGATGCCAATGACTTTGATTCCGCCCGCTTCCAGGTAGCGAATCATCGCTTGGTTGACGGCGTCGGCCCATCGGCTGCCAATCGTCAGGGTCTTGAGTCCAAGATGATTCATCGCCGCAATGAGGGCTTCCAGTGGAGCATCCGCCGGGATTCCGGTTTTCTCTTTGGTCTGGCGCAGCAACTCAACAACCCGCGGCCGGCCCAACACTCCCGAAATCGGCGCGCCACTAAAAATAATGAGGTCCGCTTTCTCTTTTGCCAAGATCTCAACGCATTTCCAATAGTTGCCAACGGCCTTCTCGACTCCATCGGGAGTATAGTTCTCCAGACCTAGCCCGGTGGATATTTCCATCACATCCAGCGGCACGAGACGGTAGAGTTGGTAAGCCGGCCCGCGCTGGAATTCTTCGTTTGCCCGGGGATGAATCACGCCGTAACGAAATCTGGGCAGGAGCTTCTCTAAAGGATCAGCCATGACACCCTCCAATCTGTTGCTTTGAATCAGCGAGCCGCTGCAGTATCTCAGACGTTGCACGAAACCGCCGGCTCATTTGTGCGTGTCCATATCGGAAGCGAGCAAGTTTTGTCAAGGTAAAGAGAATGAAAAGTCAAAACCAAAGCACACTACAGCGCCGCAGCGCGAGGAATTTGCATAACTTTCCTCAGCCACTAGTAAACCTATCGGGTGAGAAGGAATCAGATTTCTTGTCGGGTCCACCGACGATCAGCTCGGCAGCCAACGCGCCAACAGCCGAACTTGTAGTGACCCCGTGACCTCCCAGACCAGCCACCCAAAAGAGACCTCTGACCCTCGTATCCCAACCGATGGCGAAACGACCATCGGCAGACAAAGTCCTGAATCCCGCCCACCCCTTGCTTATGCTCACACGTGAGAGCGTGGGGATATAGTTCTGGATTTTTTCCGCCAGAAGCTCCTGCACCGTTTCGTCCACGGGCGGATCGCCTGGCGGCAACTCTTGTTGATCGCAGGCACAAAGGAGTAGTCCCTCGCCTTCGGGACGGAAATAGATATCGTGGCTTACATCCCAGACAAACGGCCAGCTCGGATCAACCCAATCAAGCGGCGGCGAAACAAACAGATGACGCCGGCAGGGGTGAAGCGGTAGTTCGGTTGCTCCGGCCATCTTGGCTATCGCATTCGCCCAGGCACCGCTCGAGTTAACTAGTACTTTTGTCTTGATGATCTCGCCATTGCTTACAACTTCGAGCTGGTCAATACCCACTGGGCGAATAGCCTCAACCGCGCTGCCATAGCGAATGCGCATGCCCTTGGCTACCGCAGCTTTCAAGTAGCCGGACAAGAGGGCGTGGATATCGATAATCCCATCGGTCGCGCACCAAACCGCGCCGTCAAATTCCGCCTCTTTGAGGACTGGAATATGCTTCTTTGCCTGTTCCGGAGTCCACAAGCTCACTTCAACATCCAAGCTAAGACCGATCTCGGTATCGTGCCTGAGCTTCTCCCAACCTTTGCCGCTTCCTAGGAGCAGTGAGCCGTTCTGCTTGAACTGAACCGGTACCGGCCAGTCCAAAGGCAGATTCCGCAAGAACGCTGCGCCATCCCGCGTGAGTTGGGCTAGCGCCGAGTCCGGAACACATTGGCGAATCATCGCCGCATTGCGCCCGGATGAATGAAACCCCGGGATTGCCTCCCGCTCCAACAGCAAGATGTCCGTTACTCCCAGTCGGGTCAAATGATAGGCCGTCGCCGCGCCCGCGAATCCCGCGCCGATGACAATACAGTCCGTCGAAATCATAGACGATCTCTTATCTACACATAGCTCATTCGAGGTGTCTGGGCCATACCTGGAGCCCATCGCACGGGTGGGTGCGGTTCGGGCAAATTTCATCCGCTATTGGCTCCCTTCAGGGTTTTAATCCCAAATAAACTGCGCTATAGTCCGAACGTAATGAGAATTCATCGCTATACCCAATGGGACGGCACGCAGGAAGTGCTCTTTCCCACCACGGACGATCTCCTCAAGCATCTTTCCGACAATCTCTTGGAAGAAGAAGGGGTGCGGCGTGCTCTCCGCGATCTCATGCGCCGCGGCTTGACGTCGGAAGACGGGCTCCGCTCAGTCAAAGGCATGCGGGATTTTCTACGCGAGGCGGAGGAGAAACGCCGCGAGATGCTCAAAAAATATTCTCCCGATTCTTTCAAGCTGACTCCCGAAGAAGAAAAAGCCCTCAGCGATAAACTCAGCAGCTTGGCGGAAAAACTCGAGGCCTATCATGAACAAATGCGGAATTTTATGGAGCGGCTCTCGGGCAAGTACGCTGGGAACATGGACGAAATGCAGCGCCGGATGCAGGAGGCTTATCAGCGCTATCAGGAACTGAGAAACCGGCTGCAGAAACAGATCTCCGATCGCAGCATGCAGCAGCAGCGCCAGAACCTGACGGGACAGAACTATCAGAGCTTGATGGACATGCTCGATAGAATGAATCAACTGCTGCAAGACGAGAATTTTCTCAAGAACCTACCCAACATGTTGGATGCGGCCGTCGACGATCTAGACAGCATGCTGGAAAATCTCGATTCCATGACCCAAGAACAGCTGCAACAATTGAGCGACATGATGAGCCAGATGCAGCAGCTGGAACAGCTCCTCAATCAGTACCCGTTTCAGGGCTCGCAACGGATGGGCATGGGTGAGGCGGGTCAGGTCCTTGGACAACTGCGCGGCCTGGAGCGTTTTCTCCGTTGGGGACAGCGGGGCATGGGCGATCCGTCCGAGCTTGACCTCGAAGAAATTCGCCAGCTCCTGGGCGAAGAAGCCTACGAGCACTTGAAATATCTCAAAGGCGTCGAGCAGATGCTTGAAGAAGAGGGATATATCGTCCGGACCAACCATGGCCTCAAATTGACGCCGAAAGGCATCAGGAAGATTGGCGACAAGGCGCTCCGCGAGATCTTTCAGATGTTGAACAAAAGCCGCTGGGGCAACCACAACACCGCCGTGCGCGGATCGCAAGGCGATCGGCTGGAAGAAACCAAAAAATACGAGTACGGCGATCCGATGAATGTCAATATCAGCGAAACCTTGCTGAACGCCCTCGAAAAGCGCAAGAAAGGCGGTCCGCTCAAAATTGCTCCGGAGGACTTCTCCGTTCACCGTGTGGAGTTTTCCACGGCCAGCGAAACCGCTCTATTGATTGACGTGAGTTACTCGATGTTAATGAACGACGCGCTCCACGCCGGCAAAAAGGTGGCGCTGGCTTTGCACCGGCTCATTGAGACCAAATACCCGCAGGACACTCTGCATCTGGTCGCCTTTCGATCCAACGCCAAGCTGATCAAGGCAGAAGACCTTCCATCGATCGTCTCTCTTACCTACTTCATGGAACACGGCACAGACATCAAAGAAGCCCTGCGTTTTGCGCGCCAGCTCCTGGGCTCGCACAAAACCACGAACCGGCAGATCATCCTGATCACCGACGGTGAGCCCACGGCGGCAACCTTAGACCGCGGCGGCCGACTCCACAGCGGCTGGGGCTCTGCGTTACTCCACAGCCGGATCGTCCACGAGACCCTCAAGGAAGTGAAGCGCTGCACCCAGAGCGGGATCAAGATCAATACTTTTATGCTGGGCGCCGACTTTTACCGGCAGGGATTTATTGATCAGCTTTCCCGTCTCAACACGGGCCGCGTCTTCTACACCTCGCCGGATCAGATGGGTAACTACATCATGGTGGACTATATCGCCAACAAGCGCAAACGAATCGGCCGCGCCTGACCACTCCCTCTCATTGCAGTCATATTTCAACTCTTCTCGGTAATTAATGCCAAGACGCCGGTGTAAGCGAAGAGATGATTCTTTGTTCCCAGCGGCGCGAGCTCATAACCACCGAACGTGCCGACCAACGGAAAGTCGCCCAGTGCCTGCCGAATGTAGGCCGTGTCGATCCCGGGCATTCCATAGAGCGAGTTGCCCCGCGCACAGCAGTTAAAATAAAGACCGAAAGCTGGTTTTTTCCCTTCCATCTTCCGAGCCTGCCGTTCAAGCATTTGATTCAGATCGTCACGCGCTCGTTGACCATCGCGCAAGGTAAAGATCATCGATTGCCCTTCTCTCACTTGGTCAGCAACGCCCACAATTCCCTTCTTGGGATCCAGTCCGATAATGTTACGCACGAGATATTGCCCGGGGGCGATCGTGCCTTGCGCTGGATCGGCCGGCAGTCCGACAAAAATGAACATCAATGCCCGCCTTAGATCTTCTGCGATCGGCCCTTTAAGGAGTTTTGCAAAAACTTCCAAAGCCGGGCTATTATCGATTTCAAAAATCAGATTTCCTTCGGCCTTCGTAATCACCATCGGTTCCGTGATCGGCTGGCAACCTTGGGTAATATCGATGACTGCTTCGAAGGAACCTGAAAATTGTAAGCCGGCGACAGAATTCGATTGGCATTGTTCACCACAAACTTGATAAGTCGCTTGCGCCATCCCGCTCTCGGAGGAGCCGGCGCCGACCACAGGAACAAAGCCGATCTTTCGCTCGATGCTGCGGAGCAACTGGTTTGGCTGGCCATTGTAGGTGTCAGGGAACAAAGCTAGTAAGGAGCTTTGATCGGTGCCGACCATCTGTCCGATTTTGGTCCCGACTTCCTCGTCATGCTCGCGCAACGGTTCAAAGAGAAAAGGGCGACTCTGCATTTGGTCCGATACCAACACAAGCACCGCCACGCCGTGCTGGCCCTCGATTTCACCAGCGCCCGTGAGGATCCCAGCTCCGCTGGAACCCACGATGCGGTCGCTATGAGTAACGCGGGTCAGTGTCGACAGAAGGCTTTGGCTGTGTGGAGCATGTTCAGCGGTAAAAAACACCACCACAGCATCAGCCTGCGAGATTCCCGCCTGGGCCATCGCTTCGAGAGCGGCTTGCTCAGCCGCCCGCTCGGTTGATGGGTTGGAGGATTGCCCGACTCCGGCATGAATCATGATGCTCGAACTATAGGAGACTTACCGAGGTCGGGTCAAGCGAAACCAGTCACCCCTTATTTTTTGATTGAACAGTCAGGCGAAATCCGATATTTCTAAGGTATTAGCCCTCCGCACAATCAGGAGCAAAGAAAAATCGATCATGAAAATCGTTCAGATTCCCCTGCTGCGGGACAATTACGGCTATCTTACCATCTGCCAAAAGACCAACACCGCGGGTATCGTCGATCCCTCCGAGGCCGAACCGGTTTTGCGGCGGATCGAACTCGAGAAAGTCAAACTCACAGCCATTCTCAACACCCACCATCATCGTGACCATACCGGCGGCAACGAAGGGTTGCTGGCGAAACAGAGTCTTGAGGTCTACGGCCACAAGAGTGATCAGGGCAGAATTCCGGGACTCACGCGTGGCGTTGATGAGGGAGATGAGGTGGTTATCGGAGAAGTGCGCGGCAGTGTCTTTTTCATTCCGGGCCACACCACGGGACATGTCGCTTATCTGTTCGGTAATAGTCTCTTTTGTGGCGACACGCTGTTCACTGCCGGCTGCGGTCGTCTCTTCGAGGGAACTCCGGAACAGATGCACGGGTCTCTCAAGAAGCTCATGGGGCTTCCCGACGATACAAAAGTCTACTGCGGCCACGAATACACGGAAAGCAATCTTCGTTTCGCGATGACCCTGGAACCCAAAAATCATAAACTTGTTTCCCGGTTCGAAAGAGTACAGGGGTTAAGAGCTCGCGGTGCCTCCACGGTGCCTTCGACGATGGAAGAGGAAAAGCAAACGAATCCGTTCCTGCGCTGGGATAGCAAGGAAATCCAGGCGAGATTGAAAGCCGGTTCGTCCGGTCTCCGCCTTGATCCGGTCTCGGTATTTGCAACTGTGCGGAAGCTTAAAGACGCGTTCTAGTGGGTGGCTGAGTCCGGTTGGCCGCCTTATACCTGAGTCCGTTCACACTTCCTTCACTCCCAGGTCCTTTTCGAGATTGGTCAAGAATCCGGTGGCGTCCTCAGACAGTCTCCGAGGGAAACGAAATGAACCTTAAGGAAAGGACCTATCTCTGGTACATCGCCCTCCTGCGCATTTACGTCGGCTACTATATGCTGCAGCAGGGAATCAGAAAGTTTCAGCGGGATTTTCCGCGTGGCGACTGGGTCGGTCGGCAAATCGGCGACCTCGCTACCATCGACCTGTACCCATGGTATAAGAAGTTTCTTGTTGATTACGTGGTGCCGCATCAAGAGCTGTTCGGTTATCTTGTCATGCTTGGCGAAATCCTTGTAGGTGGGTGTCTACTCCTCGGCTTGCTGACGCGCTTGAACGCTTTCGTCGCTCTGTTCATGCTGATCAACTACTATCTCGGGCCGGGGATGGCCCGGGGCGGCGCGACCATGGCCCAGCAACAAACGTTCATCGTCTCATTGATCATTTTCTTGCTCTCCAACCCCGGCCGCGCGCTGGGATTGGATGGTCTTATTTTTCGCGGCGGGAAAGGTGCAAGATGAAGCTTCAAGGATCAGCTACGGCTGAAGGCACGGAGCGTTATCGCAACCGTTTCGAAGGCAAAATTCCGTCCGGGCATTTT
>Ga0081455_10009096_pt1 | contig 10248 bp, 10 predicted proteins | sample TabmetS3T2R1_FD_70207 | JGI IMG/M metagenome (GOLD analysis project Ga0081455, IMG submission 70207) | Tabebuia heterophylla rhizosphere microbial communities from the University of Puerto Rico - S3T2R1 | ecosystem: Host-associated > Plants > Roots > Rhizosphere ... | reverse complement strand
TCTATAAGGACATCAGGCTGGACCTCAGCGCGGCCAACCTCATGGAGACCAACCTCGCCTCAGTCAACCTGGCCGCGACCAATCTTAATGGAGCCAAACTTTCCGCAGCCCGTTTGGTCAAAAAATTCAAACACACTATTTTCACAGAGCTTACGGTCTCACCATCGCTTGCTCCACATCTTGCATCCTACTTACTTATATCTCATACTCACTCCTAATAAGGGGCACCGACTTTGATGGAATGACTCATGGACTGGAAGCAATTGTTGGCCTCTACCACACGCTCGGTGGATGAGGAACTCCGCCTGCGCAATGCGTATCTGGCGATGGAAAATCGCATCTTGCGTCACCAAATTACCGGACGGGTGCAACTCACAGACACAGAGCGCAAGACCCTCGCCGAGATGGCGCAGAAGCTTGGCAAGAAGGCTCTGGCAGAGATCGCCACGATTGCGCAGCCTGAGACCATCCTTGCCTGGCAGCGCACACGCCTTCCCCCGACAAGTGCTAGCGCTCCGCCGCGTAAATCTGTTGGACGTCCTCGTATTGCCCCGGTAGTGGAAGCGTTGGTGGTACGCATGGCGCGAGAGAATCGTTCATGGGGTTACGATCGTATAGCGGGGGCACTGCACAATCTTGGCTATACGGTGAGCGATCAAACCGTGGGCAACATCCTCAAGCGTCACGGTATCCCACCGGCTCCTGAGCGGAAGACGACGACGACCTGGAGTGAGTTCATCCGTATGCATATGGCCGTGCTGGGGGCGACCGCATTCTTCTCCAGCGCCGTATGGTCGTGGTTGAGGCTGCTGGTGGCTTCCGTCTTGTCTTTCCTCCATGGTGGTCTGCGCAAGGGCTCTGTGGCGGGCATGACGTTCCTGTGCCATGGAGGGTGGCTACGGCTGCCCTCCCTGCGGCCCCTTGAGGGGCAGAGAGACGCGGAGAGAGGGGCATGGCTCAGCAGGGCGGCAGCACCAGCACGGCGGCGCCGATTGGGCGCACGGGTCTTACACCCTCTCTTCGGCGCATTGAAAATCCCTGACGGCCGCACCTACCTTCCGCACGGCCGGGAAAGGGTGGTGCTCATGCCTACGGCCAATCGCCATCGGAGACGGGATGGTCCCTTGCGATGGCAACAGCGGCGCAGTGCGCTGTTGAGCGATGACAACCGAGCGGCTGCCTGACCCTTGGTCATACTCGGCACGCGAGAGCAACACCACGAACTTTCCCCATAAGCAACGGAAGGAACGGAGGGCAGGAGATATCATGGGAGCGCAAAAATATGTGGAGCACCGCGAAGGCGGCTATTGGGTGACAGGCACTCGTGTGTCGCTTGACTCCCTCGTCTATGCCTTTCGGGAGGGACAGACGGCCGAAAGCCTCGCGCAGTCCTTTCCTGTGCTCACCTTAGAGCAAGTCTACGGTGCTATTGCCTACTATCTGGCCAATCGCGACATGATCGATGCCTATCTGAGGGAGCAAGAGGCGGCGTTTACGAAGCTCCAGCAGGAGCTTCGCCAGCGGGATCCCATGTTCTATCAGAAGCTCGCAGATGCCAGACGACAACGTCAGACAACCCAAGCATGATCCTCCGCTTTCAGGCTGACGCGGATCTGAACCAGCTCATTCTGCATGCGGTCGTCCGCCGTGAGCCCGCCCTGGATTTCCAAACCGCCGCGGCTGCTGGCCTTGCGGGTTTGCGTGATCCTGTGGTGCTGGCCCGGGCAGCAGGCGACGGGCGAGTGCTGGTCACGCACGATCAGAAAACGATGCCAAGCCATTTTGCCGCGTTCATCTCCACGGCACCAAGTCCAGGCGTGCTGATTATCCCGCAACGGCTACCTATTGCGACGGCTGTGGAAGATTTACTGCTCATCTGGTCCACCATGGACGCAGAGGAGTGGAGAAATACCATCAGGTTTCTGCCCCTCTGAGTTGGGTGTGCTCATCACCACATGCAGTCGCAGCAGGGTATTGCAATTTTTTGACCACACGACCTGTATATCCGATGGTGTTTTCCACATTCTTATACCGTGCTTTCACGGCGCACCTTGACCTTAATGTACGTCTCATCCATCCGCCAGCTGACCCACACTGGAAGCTTGCGCCGATGAAACGCCTCTTCGAGCTGTGGACTATATTTGATGACCCACCGATTAATGGTGGAGTGATCCACCTTCACTCCCCGTTCCTCCATGATTTCTTCGACATGGCGCGTGCTCAGCGGGTACGCCACATACCAGCGGATGCCCATGAGAATGATGTCTGGTGGGAAATGAGCCCCTTTGAAGCTTACGGCCATCGTCGCTCTCCCTCTCGGTGTACACTGCGTCACAGCAGGAGAGCATACCTCAAATCACCCCCAGGGAAAACTTGCGACAGAACCACTTTGCCTGATTAGAAGCGTCGCTCAATTTAGCACACTTTGTAGCGCGTAAAATCTGGCTGAGGTGTGGCGTCTCTCCAGTCCGTTTGAGATCTGATCGCCTGCAAAGACGCGCGCCTCAGCCATGCCTTCTCGTGTACATATAGACCAACTTCGACCTTCTACAAACTCCGAGAAATCGAGCGACAACTTTATACTAGTATATGTATATATAATAAACTTGAAAATAACCTATATTTATCTATAATACGGACCATCTCTTAAACATTTGGGACAAGGCGAGGCACCCCATGACCAGCCGCGTGGCTTCTGATTGTACCCCCCGTCCATCGGCGTTACCGCGACTCGGAACCTGCTCTGCGCCGAACCTGCTGAAGCGGTTCTTCCTGCTGTGCTCCGGCGCCACGCGCGAGATCCTTTATGCCCCGAGTTGCCTGACGGAGTTGAACACGTATGCGATGGTGGGGGCCATCCTCTGTTTTACGGCTGTCTTTGCGGCGCTCTCTGGGGGGTATGCCGCGTATACGGCCTTCCGCGATCCCGCCGTCGCCACAGCCCTCGGCGTGCTGTGGGGGCTGTTTATTTTTACGCTTGACCGACTGATTGTATCAGGGATCCGCAAACAGCACCATGAGCCCAGTGATCCCTGGGCTGTGTGGTTGGGCAAGTCTCTCCGAGACCTCCTCCAGGCTTTCCCCAGAATGGCGCTGGCAGTGTTGCTCTCACTCGTCATTGCCACCCCTTTAGAGCTCAAGCTCTTTGAAAGAGAAATTCAGTGGTCTATGGCCCAAGACCTCCAGGCTCGCGCCATCGAAGCCGAGCAATTGGCCACGGAAGAGTTTCCGGAAATAGCGGACCTTCGCACGCGTAACCAGGAGCTCCTTCAGGCGTTGCAGGCGAAGGAAAAACGTCGAGATACCTTACGTGACCAGGCCTTTGCTGAGGCAGAAGGCCTGGGTGGAACACGGCTGCGAGGGAAAGGGCCAGTCTATGCTGAACGTCGAGCGGAGTTCGAGAGTTATCAGCAAGAACTTGGGGCATTCCGCCGGCAGGTCAACACCGAGATTGCGGCGAATACGGCGCAGATTGCGAGCTTGGAAGCGCAGAAGCAGCAACGGCTGGCCGTCGTCAAAACGGTTGCGGAGCATGCGCATGGCCTGCTGGCGCGTCTGCACGCCTTGCACCACCTGGCGCGCGACCGGGAAAACCCTGCGCTGGGTTGGGCGATTCTCTTGATATTTTTCATCTTCCTCGCTGTGGAGACGGCCCCGGTCCTCACGAAGGTCCTCTCCAGATACGGCCCGTACGATAAGGTGCTGGAACGGATCGAAACGGAAGTGTTGCTCCAGGAGGGCCAGCAGCTCCGCAGTGCGCAGGAGAGAATTACAGCCGCAGCCCAATCCTGGAGGACTCTAGAGAGTGTGATGCGCCGTGTCGAGCTGCAGCAGTTGCAGGCCGTGCTGCAGAACATGACGCATGATCCACAGCTGAGACAAGCGCAAGCGGCCTTGACGGCGCAGATAACCGCGCAGTTCCTGGAGAAGCTCAGCCAGGACCTGGCTACTCTAGGTGGTCTTGCTCCGCATGCGCCTGATCCCGCTGGGGTGCGTGCGTCTCAGTCGATTAAGGCTGCTGTTGAGAGGCATGTGGCGCAGGTGCTTGCGCATGCGCGCCACGTCAAGCGGCGTACGGAGGCTTGAAGGGAAGGCGCCTGGGCGACACTTCGGCCGATGAGGGGGTGATGACAGGTTGGCTCAACCCGGAGCCGTGCTTTCCCTGACGCAATGCGCGGTCAGTACGCCAACACCCGCACTGACGTCCGAACGTAGTGGCTTGTCAGCAAAGGGCGCGGTCGCGCAATAGGATAATTGTTAGAGACAATGTCCCGCCTATTGTGGCTGCAAAGTTCTCCCATCCGCGTATGATCCAGAACCTTCCTACCCGAACCCCGGCCTCGCAGCGCTGCCGCAGCCACCACGCCGGCGGCACCACAACGTTAGGATGACGCGGGGCATCGCGTCTAGAACCATCTTCACCCCCAGCCCGCACGTGGGCTGTCGTGCTATGGGCCTCACTTCAGGCCCTGCGAGAACGCTAGCGACAGGACGCAGCGTTAGCGCTACGGCACACGTGTCCGTGCAACAGCCGCAAGCGGTAATGGCGTCACAGCCCCTCACAGCCCCGCCTGCTGCACATGCGCGCCTTGCTGCCGGCGTAGCCCTTGCGGCCTAGCACACGGCACGCTTTGCGCGGCCAACGTATCCCTCAGGTTCCATACATCAGCCCGCACACCGCACCACGACCAACTCTTCCCATCGCGTGGTATACCGGGGTGAGCGGCGTCCACACCGCATCCGCCAGCGTGGCTGCAATCCCATCGCCCCATAGCGTACTGTCCCAGCTCCCCACTGCGTATTGAGCGCATCAAGCGCCGCCATCAACCGCTGCGAGCGCTCCCGATTGTGCTGGTCAAAGAGATGGGTCTGCACCTGCCGCGCTGGCACCAGTTCGGTCAGGATGCCCCCAGCTTTTTTATAGCGATAGCTCTCGCGGAAGATCTGCTCGATGCCTCGAAGAGCATACCGGATCAGCTCAGCGATGTCCTGGGTAGCGACGGGGAGTGGGATGGTCACACTGTTGGCATAGTGCGGCTCATCGGTAAAACGATTCGTCGTGACAAAGACCGTGAGCACGCCAGCAGCGCGCTGTGCCCGGCGCAGCTTCTCAGCCGCACGCGTCGTATAGGTCGCCACCGCCTCACGCATCTCGGTCAGGGTGGTGATGGGACGGCCAAAGGAGCGTGAGACCATCAGACTTTGCTTTGGTGGTGGGCAGTGCTCCAAGGGCAAACAGGAGATGCCGCGTAATTCCCAGACAATGCGCAGCCCGACGACCCCCAACTGCTGACGGACCCAGCGGTCCTGGACGTTCCGCAGCTGTAAAGCAGTCCTGATATCCTGGGCCTTGAGGCGCCTCGTATAACCTGGGCCGATACCCCAGATATCTTCAACAGGCGTCTGTGCCAGTGTGGTTTCTACCTCCACGGGTGTCGTGAGGGTGACCACGCCCCGTGCTGCGGGAGAGCGTTTGGCAAGCCGATTGGCGAGTTTGGCGAGGGTCTTCGTGGGACCAATACCGATCGATACTGGAATGCCCGTCCATTGCTGGATGGTGGTGCGCATGGTCTGGCCATACGTCGTCAGTGCTTCAGACGGCAATGCCGCAAGGTGCAGGAAGGCTTCGTCAATCGAATACACTTCCACGTCGGGTGTCCACTGGGCCAGCGTCGTCATGACCCGTGCCGACATATCACCATAAAGGACGTAGTTTGAGGAAAAGACCGCGTATCGCCTGGCAGCTGTGTGCACGCCAGCGTTGCCCTCGCCAGAGGCGTGTCGCGTGAGGCACGACACCCTGTGAGAGACGTCACAGGAAACATGGAAGGAGCCTCACAGCCGGGGCTCTGGAGTCTAAGGTCTTCCCTCAGATAGACTCTATATAGACTATAGGGCACAGCCCCACTTCGGGAGCGTAGGCAACCTAAGCCGAGAGACACACCTATGCATACACAAATCTTACAGCGTCCGATCTCCAGCGACGAGCAACAGCGAGCCCTGATTCGTTGCCCCCAGTGCGGCCGAGCCAAGCTGACGGATGTCGCGAAATATCAGGATGCCCCGCTGTCGCCAAAAGTGCAATGTGCGTGTGGGCATCGTTTTCGGATTCCGATCGTCTCGCACCTCTCTGTCCGCTATCGCTGTCCGCAGTGTGCGGGGAAAGGGTACCTGAGCATGACGCAGGGGAAAAAAATCACGGTCACTGCGGAGGGGTATGCTTATCACACCCTCGAAAGCCGAGCGTCGTGCCCCGGGTGTCTGGGCCTCGGGGTGCGCTATCCCGCTGCCACCCGTGGACGATGGCCTGCAGTCTGCCTGGCGACCCTGGCCTACCTCGCCGCAAAGACCTTGCAGGGCATCGATTGGTGTGCACAGCAAGTCGGCGCAGATGGATCGTCGCTGCGGGCGTGGCTCGAAAGGGACATCTGTGCCTTGGGGAGGCGGTAACCCTGCAGGACAGGCCCTCGCAGGGAAACCTCCGTTCCCGGTCTCAATCACAATGCCCCAGATCCTCGACCCAGGGCCTTGTGATGCTCCTCGCCACTCCTCCCCCGCGCCCCGGTGCCCCTAGGCCCTCGCCGCTGAGCATCGGCACGGGGCGCCCTCACCCGGTCACCTTATTCCCCCAGACGTCCCAGCCCTCGGTGGGCTGGCGGGAGAACAGTTCGAGGCGGCGGCCTTCGGGATACAGGCGGTCGATGAGCCTGCGAAAGTCGTCAGGTTTGATGCCAGCGCTGGCCCGTGGCAGCGGTCGGACACCGGCTTCCACGAGCGGACGGCCCCACGTGCGGCTCCGCCGGGGACAGACCAGCAGCAGGTCGGGCTCGGCATCGTGGAGAGAGTCGCAGTTGGGGTGGACCTTGTGCCAGACCAGCAGCGTCTGGTAGGTAAAGCCCCAGGCGCTGCTGACCGCAAAGCGCTCGGCGAGCATCGGCACGGGCACCCACACAAATAGCACGGCCTTCGGCCCGACCATCTGCTGGACGGGAAACCGACACAGCGCCGCAATACTGAGCGGCGGGGCAGAGCATCTGGCGTATCCACGGACGCGGAGAGCCATGCTCGCAGGCGGCCACGGGGGAGGGGCGTAGAGGACGTCGTACGGACCAGGAGGCAGGGGCGGGTAGGCCAGCCGCGCGCTCTTGCGCTGGCGATAGGCCCGGATCGTCTCGGCATGGGTGGCCTAGAGGCGCGGTCGTCCACGGGTCGGCATTAACGTATACCTCAAGAGAGATATGTCGTCTACACTCGCGGGGCACGAGGACGCCCTGTATTGTCTACGATACTGACGGCTGTGTGTATGCGTAATCTCCACGCATGTGACACCGACATGGCACGACAGCAGGTCGTAGACGTGTCCTCCCCTTGCCACCCTCCCCCACGCCCCGGTGACCCGCGGCCCTCGCCGCTGGGCTTTGGCACGGGGCCCAAAGGACTCCAGACCCGTGTGTACCGCCAGGCTGTGGCACAGCGCCTGGGCGGGCCATGGCGCCCAGGCGGGCTGGCGGGCTGACCACTGCGGCTCGGGGTGGAGGCGTGTCGTCCCCTGTTAGCACCACTCCTCCTCGCTGTCCATTTCAAAGAGGGCATAGCGGCCACAGGTGCAGAAATCGGCGGGCAGGGGCGTGTGGCAGATGGCAAACTCCGAGATGGGCAACCAGTCCTGCTCGCCGACGAGGGCGAAGTCGCGCCGCACGAGGTAGGGATGGCGAAACACGCCGTCCTCTTCGACGGCCTCGGGGGACAAGGTGAGTATAGGGGTGATCATCTCTCCAGCTCCTCATGCCTCAAGGTGGGCCCAAACGTTCAGCCTCACCTCTCCGTCAGGTCGGATGTATACCCTCAGCGTTGTCTTGTGTCCTTGTCCTGCACCCTAGGCCTGACCAGTGGTCAACGCGCGGCGTAGGTATGGTTCCGTCAAGCCTAGAACACTGAGGACGTCAACACTTTGACGGGACAACACCCCAGCGGCCTGGACACGGACCACCGTGCTCCCTGCGCCCCACGTGCGCCCTAGGCGGGCGCACGCGTCGGGGCCATCAGGGGCGCGTCCTGCGTGGGGCTATGCCGCGGGTATCGTCATCCCGGTGCAAACGATGAGATGCAGGAACCGGGCCACGCAGCTTCCTCAGCCTGTGATGGGCCTCACACCCCTGGCGCACCCCGGCACCACGCAGCGTGGACGCCGGGGGCATGGTCGGTGGCACCGCCAGGGGAATCGCCGCAAGGGACAGGCTGGGCTCGACGCCTGCCCCATGAGCCCTGGTGACGGCGGGCAAGGGCTGGCACACCACGGTCGGCCGTAGACGGAGCGGGGACCATCCTGAGCAGCGCGAGGAGCGTGAGAGCGAGGCCAAGCGTATACATCCCCCTGCTGCTTCCAGATGGGAGACGGTGGTTGTCTTGGGGAATGTCGCGCTGCCGACCTAACCACCGCACTCCCCTGATCTATTCCCCGCGTACGCCGGCATGGCGTGAGGCACACACTCCCCTTCTCCCTGACGCCTAAGGGAAGGTATGCCCGCTCCCGAGGGGTGGGTGCATCGTGCTGTCCTAGGCATGTCTATGGGCGACGCACCATGGGCGCCTCTGCGGGTGCCATTTTGCTTTTGACACTGCGCCGCGCTCTGGCCTATGCTACGCCTCACTCCCCCTGGACACCTGTCGCGCGTGCGTGCCACTTGTAGGCACCCTGCTCCCCTGGAAAAGGGGCATGTGGTGCCATGCTCGGCGCCAGGGGCGGCGGCAGGGCCGTGATGGTCTTTATCGCTCTCCACGAGCAAGGTACGGCAGTGTCGTACAGGATCATACGAGACAGAATCTGTCTAGCATGGTATTGGCCCATTCTGGCTATTTCATGGTAGGCATGAGTTCCACCGGAGTGGAAAGGAGGTACGCCAGCAACAATGGTCGTGAGCAACAGAGCGTTTGCATGGCCTATACGCCTTGACGCACGCTGGAGGAGCTATGACCGCCACACTTCCCACCGAGGCCGATGTCCTCAAATACATGGAAACGTACAGCAACTGGGGACGTTGGGGAGAGCAGGACGAGCTGGGGACACTGAATCTCATTACCCCCACGAAACGTTTGCGCGCCTTTGGACTGGTGCGTGAAGGGATGGCCGTGACCTGTGCGCGGCCTATTACCGCGGCGATAACCGCGGACACCACCTTTCAAGTCATGCGTTTTATGGTCGATAGTGGCGAGGGCCGAGATCCCAGCTCGGCGGAGAGCGCACGTCCGCGGCCTGCGGTGGCCTCGGAGTTCATTGGCATGGTGTTCCACGGCACCACCATTACCCATGTCGATAGCCTGGCGCATGTCTTCTGGCAGGGTAAAATCTACAACGGCCGCCCGGCCCACCTGGTGACCTCCCGCGAGGGCGCCCAGGTGGAATCGGTGGATCTGCTGCACGATGGCGTCATCACGCGCGGCGTCCTGCTCGACATCGCCCGCGCCACAGGCAAAGACTGGCTCGAACTCGGCGAGCCTATCCTGCCTGACGATCTGGAAGCCGCGGAACAGGCCTGCGGGGTCCGGGTCGAGCCGGGAGACATTTTGCTTATTCGCACCGGCTATGTGCGTCGGCGCGATGAGCAGGGTCCCGTCAACCCGCTGCACGACGGCTCGCCAGGCCCCCAGGCCGCCTGTCTCCCGTGGTTTCACCAGCGCGGCATCGCCATGCTGGGTTCGGACACCCATAATGACCTGACTCCCAGTGGCTATCCGAATCTGCCCCTGCCGGTGCACGTGGTCGGCATCGTGGCCATGGGGTTATGGTTGATCGACAACTGCAATCTGGAAGAGCTGGCGCAAGCCTGTGCGGCCCGCCAACGCTGGGAGTTTTTATTGACCATCGCGCCGTTGCGGCTGCAGAACGTGACAGGATCCCCAGTGAATCCGCTCGCCATTTTCTGACGCGGGGCCATAACACCCTCACGACCGCCCAGGCCCTCGAGATCACGATGCCACCATCGCTCCTGATCCTGGCGGACGAGGTCATCAAGTAGGCATTGTAGGGCACACCGGGGGCAGGCTCACATGACGCAAGGGCCTTGCCGAACAACCGGCTGCAGGCGACGGCAAACAGCGTCCGCTCGTGCCTCGCTCCCGCTGTCTGCCGCGCCTGAGCCGCAGCGTTAGGGCATGAAGCTAATAGCAGGGCAATAGATATGGTATTCTGTAGGGACTGAGAGTTAGAGGAATTCAAGCAGGAGATGAACGATGCCTATGACTGTTGAA
>Ga0081455_10009095_pt1 | contig 10248 bp, 11 predicted proteins | sample TabmetS3T2R1_FD_70207 | JGI IMG/M metagenome (GOLD analysis project Ga0081455, IMG submission 70207) | Tabebuia heterophylla rhizosphere microbial communities from the University of Puerto Rico - S3T2R1 | ecosystem: Host-associated > Plants > Roots > Rhizosphere ... | reverse complement strand
TGAATCCATTGGGGTTGGTGAGGAACCAGGCGAACGTCTGCCGTGTGGCTTCGGACCCTCGGCCGCTGCCGAGTCTGCTCATGGTGAGCATGGCGCGGGGCGCGTCGCCCGTGAAGAGGTTGCCTAGGCCAAGCCCGTCGTCGACAAGTAACCCGGTCCCTGTCGTCGCCCGCTGCTCGATGACTGCGGCATCGGCTGGCCGGTTCGCGATCAACACTCGACCGAGCTCACGGTCGTACCAGCGAAAGGCGGGAACTCCCGCCACCGTGCCATGCAGGATTCCCAACTGACTCGCCGGCGTGGTACACGGCAATTGTGCCGTCCACTCTCGGAGCACGTAGTCCCCCGACGTGACCCAGCGTCGCAGGGTCTGGACCCGGCCGGCCTGGATAGCCCACCGGAGGACGGGGAATGCGACGCCGTCCAACTGGACGAACACGACACCGTCGACCTCCGGGTCCGCGACGGGTTGGCGAGGCACTCGGCGCCGGAGCAGCGAGGCTGTAAACGAGTCTTCAGTGCCGGCACTTCCTAGCCAGGCAGCAGCAGTGGCAACCACCGCCACGATCCATGACGCCCAGAACGCTGACCACAAGGTGGCGTTGATACCCGGCACGATCCAAATCGCGGCGTACACCAGCAGCGCCTGTCCAACCAGACCGGCAAGAACGACCGCAAGCCAGCCGATGCGGGCGGCCAGCAGTGCAAGCACAGGCCGGAACACCAGCCCAAGCACGCCTCCAACCGCTGTGGCCGCGAAGTAGGCCCATGCAGCCTCGGCAGTCAGGTTCGGCAACAGCGCACCAGCGAGCGCTAAGGCGGCAGACGCGACCAGCCACACCGCGACCAGTCGGGCGATGTCACCCAGGCGGAGACGTGCCCGAGAGTGAGCATGCGCTCGTTCGGATCCCACACCACATATGCTCCCTGACCGGCCGTCCCGCCGAGACAGCGATGATGGTGGTCTTACCGATATCAGATCTTCAACGACTACAGAAGCGAGCAAGCGGTGCCGTGACCGGCACACTGACATGGTGGGGCCATAGCACCAGCACGTGGCAAGACAGCGGCACAACGGTTCTATTCGACCCAGTTCTGACCGCCCGTCTTGGTCATCTCCGTCGAGTACGCGGTCCGATTCCACCCCTGGACGCCGCGCGCGCGGACGTCATTCTCGTCTCCCATCTACACGCCGACCACACGCACCTGCCTTCGCTTCGACTCATCCCGGCCCCCGCGGTTCTCATAGCCCCAGCAGGCTCCCGCCGCCTGCTCAAGCCGATCATGATGCACGGTGTGAGGCTCCGCGAGGTCGAACCCGGTGACCTCGCGGAGTTTGGAGGCTTACAGATACGCGTGCTGGCAGCCGATCACGATGGCCGGCGACTCCCTGGGAGCCCTCATCGCGGACCCGCGCTCGGCTATCTTGTCGACGGCACTCGCCGATGCTGGTATCCCGGAGACACGGGCCCGAACATTGCTCTCGACGAGGTGGCGAACGTCGACATCGCCCTGATGCCAGTCGGAGGCTGGGGACCCACCCTTGGTCAGGGCCATCTCGACGCCGAGCAAGCGGCGCAGGTGGTCCGCCGAACTCAGCCGGATAGCGTGGTACCGGTCCATTGGGGAACGTGGTGGCCTATGGGCCTCCCTCAGCGCCCCAGCTTGATCGATGGGCCGGCCGTGGCCTTCGCCGAGCACATCGCACGCGTCGCACCAACCACCAGCGTCCATCTCCTCCGACACGGCCAGTCGGTCAAGTTGTAACGGCGACCGGAGAGCGCCGTCCGGTCGGGCATGATCGTCAGGACAGTGTGACCTGCCACGAACTTCACTAGGGCGCGGACACGAATAGGTCCAGGCCGAGCTGCCGCGAAAGAAAAGCTGCGACGAGCTGGCCCTTCACACTGTTGCCAGCCGCATCGAGCCGTGGTGCGAACGTACCCAGCCCACCTTTGCCAGGTGACACCGTCACGATCCCGCCACCGATGCCGCTCTTCCCCGGCAACCCGATGGTGTATAGCCACTCGCCAGACGTCTCATACAGTCCGGCTGTCGCCATGACCACCATGGCGCTATGGCAGCTCACGTGATCGACGACTTGTTCACTGGTGGACGGATTCACCCCACCCGACGCCAGGGTTGCCGCCATCACAGCCAAGTCCCGAGCGGTGACTCTCAGGCAACTTTGCCTGGTGTACAGGTCGACCGTCTCCTCCGAATCGGCTGCGAGCCTGCCGTAGCTGCGCAAAAGATCTCCGATGGCGCGATTAATTGCGTTCGTCGCCGAGGCTGATGCGAATGTCTCCTCATCGATCGACAGTTCACGACCCGCAAAGCGTGACAACCCCTCCTGGAGGAAGCGCCACTTCGCTTCGGTGTTGCCGCCGGGAGCCATGCTCGTCGTGGCCATCGCCCCTGGATTGACCATCGGGTTGGTCCTACCGTCAGAACGATCTTCGATCGCCGACACCGAGTTGAACCTCCGGCCGGTCGCGTTGAGCCCGACAAACTGAGCAACGGTGCTGGGAGTGTGGACGCCACACATCAGCGCGAAAACAAACGGCTTCGCCACACTCATGATCGTGAACTCGACGTCTGCATCACCCGCGTCGGCTGTAAGACCTCGAGTATTCGCCACACAGATGCCAAACCTGTCAGGATCGACAGCCGCGAGCGACGGATAGACGCGCGACAACTCGCCCTCGACGTTGGGCCGGAAGCGCTCATAGGCCTCATTTACCAAAAGGCGCACATACTCGGCCGGCGGAAGGTTCCCCGTGGAGACGTACGGTGCATTTACCATTGGATCGCAGCTCATGTCACTGAACCCTCCCTCAGTTGGCTAGGTCGCTGCCCTTGTTCGAAGGTCAGCCGACACCGGCCGTGCCGCACGGAGTCGGCCGCCAAACTCAGCGCTGGTATACGACGAACGATGTTCGATGGGCAAGGGTGTCGTACAGGGAGCGTGCGGCACCGTTGTACTCCTGAGTAAGCCAGTAGACACTGGCGGGGCCGAACCCGTCAGCAAATGCATAGACAGCCTCGATGAGCTGCCGTGCGATGTTCGCGCCGCGCCACGACTTAGCGACGTAGAGGTCCTCCAGGTAGCAGGTCGGGTGCGTGGCCCAGGTGGTCGGGTGGAGGACCACGTGCGCGAGCCCGGCCAGTTGATCTTCCTGTTCGGCGACAAGTCCGTGCACCGCCGAGCTCGGGTCGCATAGCACCGCCCAGGTTCGCTCAGTAACGTCCGGTGTGAGCACGGCCCGGTAGAAGTCGAGGTAGCCGCGCCACAGCGGTTCCCAGCGTTCTCGGTCGTCCGCTCGGATCGGTCTGATGATCACTTCGCTGGTGATATTGGCACCTCCCTCATCGGCTGAATGAAGCCTATTTGGCGGCCAGGGTGGGGGTCGATCCAGCGGGTCCGACCGATTGTTGTGCCGACACCTTGCGCGGAAGGCAGGATGCCGGGTGGTTCCGCCAAGTTGAGCAGCAAGGTGGTCCGTTCGCATATTGGCGCCTGGGCCGTATCGGCGCAGACTGGTTGTGTCACGTCCTATCGACCCGGGAGAGATCTGCCATGTCGAAGACCCAGCTACACGTGCCCGACATGCTGCCGGTGCTCTCGCGTGGAAAGCACCGCAATCCCCACAAGGGCGCGTGCTTCATGGAATTGGTGTCCTACCTTGCCGGTGAGCGATGGAGCGATCATCCGGCGTGCACGCATTCGTTACTGGCATCGGTCGCCCGCCTTGTCAACGACCACACCTCCGACGAGGGCAGGCCACACCTGGCCGAGTTGATCCCATCGGTCATCGGACTGACCGGCGACGATCCGCACATTGATGCCATGATCACCCTCCGCTGTGCGACGATCGCACTGCCGGTCGCAGCAGCCGATCGACAGCGCGTCCTCGCCGTCTCGGTCCTGGTCTGCGAGAGAGTGTTGGCACAACTCGATGGGCGCCCTGCGGACAGTCTGTCTCACGACAGTGAGCGCGCGCTCAGCGATGTGCCCCATGCGACGCAGTGGGCCGACCGTTTCACCAGCAATCTCCATCCCCGTCTTGAGGCCTTTCGCCGGCAGGCCGCACCGCACGCTGTCCAGTCCGCCGTCGAGGGTGCCGCACGCGCGCTGATTCAGGATCCTGATCTCCTGCTGCGACGGATGCTCGTCGAATCAATCGACCTCTGCGCTGGGTTGACTGGCAAACAAGCATCCGGTGTCGCGGTCGACGACACCGCCTGGGCGGAAGCTTGCCGGCTCACCGTAGCGGCGGGCAGTCGCTGACAGGTCCGGACCGGTCAAAGCCGTTGTCCGCTCGATCCGGCGGGCACGAATCGGCACCGACCAGCCGCGCAGTCCTGAAGCGCCTTGACCGTGTTTTGACGGGTCTTCTGTAGTTCGGCGATCTTGGAGTCGATTCGCGCGATCACGGCCTCCAGTCGCCACCGCTCGCTTTCGCAAGTGGCGTCTCCGCCGTGGGACTGTAGGGCATCGATGATCTCGTCGAGGGTGAATCCCAGCTGCTGCAGTTCCCGTGCCATGCGAATCCGCTCGACGGTCGAGTCGGGATAGGCACGATATCCAGAAGGTCGCCGCGGCGGAGGAGGCAGTACCCCACGTCGCTCGTAGAAGCGGACGGTGTCGATGCTGACCTCAGCTGCCTGAGCGACCTGGCCGATCTTCATGGCACGCTCCTCTTGACTCTGGACCTAAGTCCAGAGTTTAAGGTCGTTCTGACCGGTCCGCAACCACGTGAAATCACAGGAGAAGCCGATGGACACACCAAGCCTGAAGACACCGATTGTGTGCGATATGACCAATGCGCAGGACACAGAAGCTGAACGCCTCGCCGAGTACGCACAACTCTTCGCCCGAGCGCTCATCAGCCGTACGCGGACTCGCGATGGCGTGAGGTTCCGCTTCCGCGCTGACGAGGGCATCGAGGCCTGGGTACGGAATCTCGCCGCGCGGGAGAAGGCATGCTGCGCGTTTTTCACCTTCACCGTCACCGGTAACGAAGCAGAGATTGTCTGGCAGGCAAGTGTCCCGGATAACGACATCGCCATAGCCCTCCTCGACGAGTTCTACGCCCTTCCAGAGACCGCGGCGGCAGGGGTTGAGGCACTTGAGCATCGACTTGATCGGCGAGGCCTTCGGGTCACGCGCGAAGCCGAGCAAAGGCTGCACCTCCAACGCGCTCCCGTCACCCACGTTCGATAACCGCCGCTCGCCAGGCACGTGGGCAGAGCCTGTCGAAAAGCCCGCGTGCCCTTCGCAAGCTAAGGGCACATGAATGACGAGCTCAGCCCGTGGGACGCACCTTCCCGTCGCACTGGAATCTCGTCAGTGCAAGATGGCTCCATTCGAGTCTGGAGTGTTTGGCGGCTGTCGCCGACGAACGTGGCAGTGCGGGCTCAATCCTAGGAGGGGCGGACGATGGCGCGTGTTGTCGTAACGGGCGGTGCGGGCAAGCTTGGGCGAGCCTGTGTCGATGAGTTGATCCGTCATGGTTGGGACGTCGTCGTCTTCGATCGGGTGCGTCCGCTTCCGGGGAACGAGGCGGTATTCGTTCCGATCGACCTGACCAACTACGGCGAGGTGCTGGACGCGATGTTGGGCGTGCAGGAGCGGTACATCCGGCCGGACGCGGTGGTGCACCTCGCCGCCATACCCGCACCGGGGATCATGCCGGACCACCTGACCTTCATGAACAACATGACGTCCACGTGGAATGTCGTCAGCGCCGCCCGCCGCGCCGGGATAACCAACATCGTCTGGGCATCGAGCGAGACGGTGCTCGGGCTGCCGTTCGACACTCCGCCGCCATACATCCCAGTTGACGAGGATTATCCGCCCCGCCCCGAGTCGACCTACTCGCTGGTCAAGACGCTTGAAGAAGCAATGGCCGTGCAGCTGTGCCGCTGGGACCCGGAGTTGAAGATGATCGGACTGCGCTTCTCGAACGTGATGGAACCCACCGACTACGCACGCTTTCCATCCTTCGAGGAGGAACCGGGTTCGCGGAAGTGGAACCTGTGGGGTTACATCGACGCCCGCGATGGCGCGCAAGCTGTCCGACTAGCACTGGAGTCGGATCTGAAAGGGACCGAGGTTTTCATCATCGCCAACGCGGACACAGTCATGTCTCGACCGAACGACTCACTGGTCGCGGAGTTCTACGCCGATGTCGAGGTGCGCGGCGACCTTGGTGAGCACGACACGATGCTCTCGATTGAGAAGGCTAGAAGACTGCTCGGCTATCGACCCGCGTACAGCTGGCGCGACGCCGGCACGTCATAGTCCTCGGGCCGATACAGCGCTCGAGCTGCGGCCAACCATGAGCGCCTGCAGAATCTAGGCGTTCCTGCCGCGGGCCGCGACCTGCCACTGGTCTACGACCGCTCCCCCAGCGGTGACGATGAGCACGTCGGCGAGGTTGACTGCTGCGCAGACATGGTTAGGCGCGATCCGCACGAGTGACCCGAGCTCAGGAAATGGTGCGTCGTCGGCGAACGTGACTGTCGCGTGGTGCTCGGACAGGGCGGCGATTCGTGCTTGCGGGTGGTCAGGCAACCTGCCGTACCCCGTGGCCCAGGTCGGTCGATCGGCTCCCAGCACCTTGCTCCCGGCGTCGAGGACGAGGTCGCGGCCGTGGCGGCTGACTACCGTGGCCGCCGCGGTCAAAGCGACGGCGTCCCAGTCGGCTGCCCCGAGTTCGACCTGCTGCGCGTCATTGAAGACATATACGCCGGGTCGCATCTCATTGAGCGCCGCCTGGCTCACCAGCGCGGCGGTCGGTGTTGATCCGCCGCTGCGCAGGCCCGCGCTCACCCCAGCCTGCTGCAGTGCTTCGTCCGCCTCCACGAGGGCGCGGGCCTCATCAAACGCCGCTTGCTTCGGCCGACCGGGCTCATAGCTGTGTCCCGGGAACGTAAACACCCCAGCCACGTCCAGCCCGCAGCGGTGCGCGGCAGCACCGATCTCTCCGGCGCGCTCCGCTACAATGCCGGTGCGATGCTGGCCGCTGTCGACTTCGATCACCACCTCCGCCGCGGTACCGGCGAGCGCGCGGGCTAGAACCTCTACTCCTTCGGCTGAGTCGGCGCCGACCCGCAGGGCAACCCGCTCGGCCAGAGCGCGCAACCTGAGGCCGCGCGTACCGCCCGCCCACAGCGGATAGGCGATGAACAAGTCGGTGAAGCCCGCGTCGGCGAAGACCTCCGCCTCCCCGACGGTCGCCACCGTCAGACCGATCGCGCCAAGGGACAGCTGACGGCTCGCGATCTCCAAACACTTGTGGGTCTTGGCGTGCGGGCGCAGAGCGACGCCGTAGTTACGCGCTCGCTCGGCCATCGCGACCAGGTTTGCTTCCAACACGTCACGGTCGACCACCAGGCATGGCGTCTCAATATCCGCCGGCGGCGGCGTTAGGGGCACCGCGACATTGTGCCTGACTACGAGCACCTACCGTCGCCTTGGGATCGGTGCCGAGAGATTATAGGAGAGTTCAGACCAGGTAATTGTCCGCGGCCCCCAAATGCGGTCGAGAGATTTGATCGTATTCTGCTCGATGAGGGACAAATTATCTGTATCTGTGTGAGACTTAGTCTCGTGGGATACCGGAGGGCTGTGAACAACTCATCGCCGAGGGACTCAGATCGATTCCTGGCGGCCGGCTCGGTCACCCGATCCGATCGACTCGTTGTGGAGCTGGTCGAGCCTCCCGACACGCCCGCCGCGATACTGATCAAGTGGCCACCACAGCCGACCGTCACTGATCCGGCGACGTTGACGGCGACTGTTGCCGCGATCGTACGCGTCTTGGGTACGGCGCAAATTGAGCTGGCCGCGCGCCGCGCGGCTGGGCTCTAGCACCGGAGCACAGCGAAGCGCCCCACGGTTTCCATTCGGGGAACTTCGCCTCTGCTTTGGTCGCGTGCCGTGGTGCTCAACGCTGCTTGCCGCTGTAGGAACAGGCTCTTCGCCGAGCCGTACGCGCGATGAGTCGGCCAGTCTGGTGATCGCGCTGGCGACAACCACAGTCAGCGCCCCACGGACGATGTTCACGCTGGCTTCCCGCCGTCGCTCTCTGAGTCCACGTTGGCCGGCCCGACGTCAGTGTCCGGCCTATTGGGGCGAGTGAAGAGAATCACAACGCTGAGCAAGAGCACCCAGCCCGGGAAAAGGAGTTGGAACCATTTGTGCTCACCGGATGCCACCAGCAGAGTCAGCGCGACGAGATAGCCAAGGTAAGAGACCCAGCGCGGTATGGCCGAGGTGCGGAGCCCGACGGTGCTCACCGAGAGCGTGAACACCGCCGCCATCCGCATCGCATAGACCGAGATCAAAGTCTGGGTTGTCGTACGACCGGAGGCGTAGATGTCGGGGTTGGGGCTGGACCCGGCGAGCATCGCGAGCAGGCTGGTCGAGGTGACTGCACCCATGAAGAGCATCGCCAGGAAGAGCAGCCCGCTGCCCATGAATACCGTGGAGAACAGGCGATCCTCGACATTGCCAAGTTGATCGCGGACCACGCCGATGAACCAGAGGAAGGCAATGCCGGCAAACGGCACCAGATGAAGGCCCAGCCGTACGAGACCGCGTTGCTGCGCATCAGTCTGGAGCGACTGAAAGCTGTCCTCCGATAACGCAAGACGGATCATCGTCATAGCCGTCAGGAGCAGCAGGGCGAACAGGATTCCCGCGATCGCTGCTGATCGCCGGGTTCGCCAATTGCGGGAAGTCAGGACAGGGGCGCGGGTACTCACATCGCCTCAACCTACGCTGCAGGATGATCGCCTGCTGCATTCTCAGCCGCCAGCTGGTTACGGTCTCCGGAAACGATCTGTGCCGCCTCGCGATGAGTTGCCGCCGCACCCACCGTCAGAATCAGAGGCCACAGGACCTCATCAAGATGATCAAAGGAGTAGCTCCATGCGAAAGATCACTGCCGGTCTCTTCATCTCTCTCGACGGTGTCGTCGAGGACCCGCACATGTGGCACTTCCCGTACTTCAACGACGAAATGGCCGGGGCCGTCGACCGGCAACTTGCCTCCGCCGACACGCTGTTGCTCGGCCGCAGAACCTACGACAGCTTCGCCGGTGCATGGCCAGACCGGGAGGCCGCCGGCGGCGAGGATGCCGCTATGGGCAAGGCCCTTGGCGACGCACGCAAGATCGTCGTCTCGAACCAGAATCTCCAGTTCACCTGGCGCAACTCCGAACTGCTCAGAGGCGACCTGGTCGAGTCCGTTACCGCGCTGAAGAATGAGCCTGGCGCAACGGATATCGCGATGAGCGGTTCCATCTCCGTCGTCCGTCAGCTGCTGGATGCAGGTCTTCTCGACGAACTGCATCTGCTGGTGCACCCCATCGCCGTACGTAAAGGCATGCGTCTTTTCGGCGAGGGCGAATCCCGGATTCCGCTGCAGCTGGTCTCCTCACAGGCCTTCACCACAGGCGTTGTGTACTTGATCTACGCCCCGTCCGAATCGACTCCCGCAGGCACGTACGAGGACGCGAAAGCACATCTACGTCAGACCGGAAACAGCTGATCGTCAAATTCGGCCGAGACAATCGGACGCACAAGGCAATGTTCAGCGCACCGTCCGCAGCTCGGCGTCGATCGCCGCGGCGCAGCCTCGGAGCTTGGGGAGGAAAGTCCTCTGCAACGTCGTCAGCGGCACCCTCGTGGCATGAGCACTAGTGTTGACGGCGGCAGCCACCCGGCCGGACGCATCGTGTACCGGAACTGCTATCGATCGGACACCGTCTTCGAGTTCCTGGTCGACCAAACACCACCCGCGAGTGCGGGTCTTCTCAACCTCAGCCCGCAGCCGGTCTTGATCAACAATGGTGCGCTCGGTCAACGGGACAATCGTTGCAGTGTCGAGGTAGGCATCCAGCCGGTCAGCTGGAAGGGCGGCAAGTAGCACTCGACCCATGGACGTCGCGTGGGCCGGCAGCCGCGTGCCCACGGACAAGGAAATGGTCATGATGCGCTTGGTAGCCGCGCGCGCGACGTACACGATGTCAAAACCATCCAGCACCGACGCCGAGCACGACTCATGCACCTCATTGGCAAGATCGGTGAGATGGCTCTGTGCTACATCGGCCAGCGATAGCGAGGAAAGATAGGCGTAACCGAGTGTCAGTACCCGCGGAGAAAGGTAGAACTGCCGCCCATCGCTTCCCACATAGCCCAGTGTCTGAAGCGTGATGAGCGAACGTCGTGCGGCTG
>Ga0081455_10009094_pt1 | contig 10249 bp, 8 predicted proteins | sample TabmetS3T2R1_FD_70207 | JGI IMG/M metagenome (GOLD analysis project Ga0081455, IMG submission 70207) | Tabebuia heterophylla rhizosphere microbial communities from the University of Puerto Rico - S3T2R1 | ecosystem: Host-associated > Plants > Roots > Rhizosphere ... | reverse complement strand
GTCCTGATCGAGCAGGCCTTCGCGCTGCACGGCTTTGCGCTCCAGGACATCGAATCCTGGGGCGGCCGCCTGGTGACCTGCGGCGGGCCGTCCGATGTTCGCCGCCTCGCACCGCTCGCGCGCGGCGAGATCGACGCGGTGTTCGACGAGGGCATCAAGGTCTGGCTCGACGAGGCGCTGGCCGCCGGGCTTGCGCCGATCGCGCTCGACGGCGCCGAGTTCGAAGCCATGGGGCGGCTCGGATGGCGCAAGGTCGCGCTTCCGAAAGCGCGCTTCCCCGCGCTCGCGCGCGACGTCGACACGCTCGATTTCAGCGGCTGGCCGATCTACGCCAACGCCTCGCTTCCGGACGAGGTCGCCTACGACGTCTGCGGCGCGCTCGCCGCGCGCGAAGCGGAGATTCCCTGGGAGAAGGGAACGAGCACCACCGCCTTGCAGATGGGGCGCGAGAGCGAGGCCACGCCGATGGACGTGCCGCTCCATCCCGGCGCGGAGCGCTGGTACCGCGAGCACGGGTGAGCGGATTGACGTTTGCCCGTCGCTCTGGGTCCCGGATCTTCGCTCGCGCTGGCGCGCTTGCCAAGCGGCTTCAAACACAAACGTGATCCCCACCAACATCATGTTCGCTGGAGGATTTTCCGACGGCCTTGCGCACGCCCGTGGGAGTCCGATTAGAGGTCCGGCGATCTAGCTCTGTTTTATTGCGGCACTTTGACGGGCGGGATGTGACTTAGCTACACCGGGATAGCCCGGAGTTCCCGCGTTGGGTATCTGTGACGTGCGTCCGTAGTCGCCCGTTCCTAATGGCATCGTGGTAGTCGCGAGCGCGTTCTCCCGCTGCCGGGCCGGCGAATACCGTGATGTAAGCAGCCCCAGCGCTATCGAACCACTCAATCCGCCATAAGCCTGGATGCTCTACGTCCTCAGCCAGGATGAGACTGCGAGGCTGTCCAGCGTCCGGGTGTGTCATCGAGTCAAGTATCGTTGGGCCACGGGAGTGAAGCTCGGTAGCTACCTTGCCAAACTCACAGCTTCGGCACCTGTGACCAATGTCATAGGTACCCCTCCATTCTTTGGACATGGACGCGGCATCGAGGACAGCCGCCGGAATAGGCAGACCGCGCCTGCATCGAAGAGAGAGGGCGCATCGGCGGCACGCCGTTCATCGGCTTCCAAGGCTGCCGGGTGCAGTTCTTTCTGCCAGCACTCTATGGCCGGCACGCCGACCCTGCGGTCTGATGGCGCCCACAACGATTGCGCAGCAGCGGCGCTGCCATTCGACTACTCGCGGCGGAATTCCTACGCCTGTCGTCATCGGCGGGTGAGGCGCAGCACGCCGAGCTTGCCGTCCTGGCCGACCTCGAACTGCGCAAAGCCGCTCGGCCGCTCGCCCATGCTGGCGACCCCGGCAGCGAAGCGCCCGCGCGGCAGCAGGCGGAACGTGAAGACATCCCCGTCCCACGGCGTGAGCGCGAGCTCCGCGCCGGGCTCCTTGAGCTCGAGCACGAGCGCGCCGCCCTCGGCCCGCAGCACGGCCTTGCCGAAGGCGGGACTCGCGAAGTTGCCGGCGAGCGGCGCCAGCGGCGGAAACGGCCGCGCAGGTAAGTTTACGCAATCTGCGCAACCTTGATTGCGTGCGAAATCCGGGATGGGCGCGCCGTGCGGCGAGATCGCCCCCGCATTCCGCCATAGCGCCTCGAATGACGCGCGTAAACGCGCTTACGCTCCATGCGGGCTACGATGGCTCAGTTGAAATCTGATCGCGAAGCCAGAGCACTTCCTTCTCGGCTGCTCGCTCTGCGGCGTCGGCGCTTTGATAGAAACCAGAGGAATCGCACGGCTCCCAATATATCTCGCCGAGTTCTTCCGCCAGCCTCTCCCCGACAAACCGATAGAGACCATCGTCTCGCTCCATGATGAACAGCTTGGCGCTGCCGTCCCGCTTCTCGATGGTCTTGATACAGTGCTCTTTTGCCATGGCGGATCAATCGCTCAAGATGTGGCCGCCCCCATCCTTCGAGACGCGCTGACGCGCTCCTCAGGATGAGGGCGGAACGGGCGCCCGACCTCGTTGCGGACACGCTCCGCTTCGTTGCTCACCCCACCTTCTGCCCGACGAAGTCGACGAGGTCGCGGCGCGTGACGTCGGGCGCGAACCAGAAGAACAGCGGCCCGAGCAGGAAGAACGACAACGCGAGCAGCGGCAGGCCGGCGGCGACCGAGTGGGCGGTCGCGATCCAGCCGATGATCATGGGAGCGAGCGAGGCGAAGGCGAGCCCGACCGCGAAGGTCGCGCCCACCGCGGTGCCACGGAGCTGGGTCGGGAAGATCTCGGCGGTGTAGCCGAGCCCGGTGCCGAAGCTTCCGGTGATCAGAAAGTTTGTCGCCAGCCCGACCCAGAACAGGCTCGATGCGCTGTCGAGCTGGCCCATGACCACGAGCAGGACGGCGGCCGGGATGGCGAAGGCGGGGATGACGTAGCGACGCCCGAACAGGTCGCACAACCAGCCGCAGAGCCAGTAGGCGAAGATCGCGCAGGCCATCCAGATCGTGAGGTACGTGGTCATCGTCGGGAAGCCGAGATGCTTCTCGCTCGCCAGATAGAACGGCATCCAGGCCGACCAGCCCACCCAGGTGAAGAGATAGAGGAAGTAGACCAGGGTCGCGAGCACGCTCTCGCGCGGATAGGAGCGGAACGGCGCGAAGATATCGAGCCGCTTCTTGAGCCCCTCCTTGAGCATCTGCGCGGTGACGCGCTCGTAGCGCGGGCTCTCCTTGATGCCGAGCCGCACCCAGAGCACCAGCAGCGCGGGCAGGATGCCGAGGAAATAGAGCGCGCGCCAACCCCACAGCGGCACCACCACCAGCGCCGCCAGCGAGCACAGCATGTAGCCGAAGGGATAGCCGCCGACGAGGCCGCCGAGCGCGGTGGCGCGCCACTTCTTCGGCGCGGTCTCGGTGACCAGCAGCATGCCGACCGGGTTCTCGCCCGCGAGCGCGATGCGGGTGATCGAGCTGAAGATCAGGAGCGTGATCCAGCCGGTCGAGAAGCCGGTCAGCCCGGTGAGGACCGAGTAGCCCAGGATCGACCAGATCAGCACCGGCTTGCGGCCGTAGAGATCGGCCAGCACCGGGAAGGCGAAGGTGCCGATGAGCCCGACCCAGCGCGAGATCGTGGTCACCATTCCCATCGTGGCCGGCGTGATGCCCCACTCCTTGATGAGGATCGGCGTGACCAGCTGCATGATGGTGGCTTCGTAGATGTCGAAGGCCCAGCCGAGGATGCAGATGGTCAGCACCGTGGCGCTGTAGCTGGTCCAACGCTCGTCGGAGGTCGCGGGCGCCGCCGTCGTGGCGGACGCAGTGACGCTGCTTGCCATGATGGTTTCCTCCCTAAAGCGACCCGCTCTGCGGCGGGTTCGTTGTCTTGCCAAGCGTTGCGCCGCGGCGCTCATCGCATCGGGCACAATACGTCGCTCGCGTGTCCCGGGCGCAGCGCAGCGTGAAGCGAAGCGTAACGGTGCGCTGCAGAACCGGGACCGTCACGGGCCGTGGCGGTCCCGGATCAGCGGTGCACCGCTCCGCAGCGCAATCCAGCTTGCGCAGATCGCGTAAACCTATCCGCGCTGCTGCGCGCTGCACCGCATCCGGGACACACAGACCACTTGCGTGGCGGCCGGTCAGCCGCCGCTGAGAAATCCAAGCATCGCTTTCGCCACCGCGTCAGGCTGCTCGAGCTGCGGCAGATGCCCCGCGCGATCGATCAGCGCGACGCGCGCGCCGGCGATGCGCGACGCGAATTCCTGCGCGTAGGCCGGCGCGATGATGCGGTCGGCGCCGCCCCAGACGATCAGGGTCGGCGCCGCGATGCGGTGCGTGCGGCCCTTGAGGCCGCGGTCTGGCACCGGCCAGACGAACTTGCCGGTGCAGGCCTGCGACCAGAGCGATTGGGCGAGCACGTCGATGCGCTCGGCCGGATCGTCCGGCGTGCCGAAGAAACGTTTGGCCGGCGCGCCCTCGGGATCAGCGAACAGCGACGGCGCGCGCTCGCCGTCGCTCAGCACCATCCAGTTCTTGACCGGAAGGTCGTCGCGCCACAGCCCCACCGGATCGATCAGCACGAGCCGGCGCACCGCCTTCGGCGCCGCCGCCGCGATTTCCGCCGCCATCAGCGCGCCGAAGGAATGGCCGGCGAGCGCAGTCGTTGCGAGCTCGAGGCGGTCGAGCAGTTCGCCGTAATAGACGACGAGATCGAGCCAGCTGTCGAGCGCGTGCACCGCCTCGGGATCGCCGCGGCTGGTGCCGGGATGCTTGGGCGCATAGACCGTGTTCGCTTGCGCCAAGCGCGCGACGAAGTCGCGATCGGGGCGCAGGCCCCACGGCCCGTGCAGATAGACGAGCGGCGGCCCGTTGCCGGAAATCTCGACCTCGGTCTCGACGCGACCCTGCCAGAGCTTGAGCCTGCGCACCTCGGGGGCGGCCATGATCGCGCTCCGCCCGCTCAGGACGCGGCGGCGACGGCGGCGGCGGCGACCGGACGTTGCGCACGCAGGCGCTGCGGCCACCAGCGGTCCTCGTAGCGGTCGTCCCACAGGTCCTCGAGATGCGGCAGCACGGAGCGCGCGAACAGCTCGATGTTGTTCTTGCACAGCTCGGTCGGCATCGAGCCGAAATGCAGGAGCGCCAGCAGGTGGCCGATGCGCAGGCGCTTCACGCCGTCGAGGAGCTGCTCGCGCACCGTCTTGGGGCTGCCGACGATCACGAAGCCGCGCTCGAAGAAGTCCTTGGCCTTGAGCTCGCGCAGCTTGATCGCGGCGCGCGGATTGTTCTCCAGTGCCTGCACCAAGGCCGGGTATTCGAGGCAGCCTGGGATCGCCTGGTAATACGACGGCGTGTAGAGCAGCTTGTGGAAGAAATACTCGGCGTGCTCGGCGTAGAGGTCCTCGGCCTCGGCATCGGTCTCGGCCACGCCGATGAGCTGCAGGAAGCTGAAGCGGTAGGGATTGTCGTCGCGGCCCTTGCTCGCCACCAGCTCCCAGTAGCGGTCGCTGACCTGCGCGGCGTTCTTGGCGCCGTAATAGCTCAGATGGCAGAAGCAATGGTCGAGGCCGACGACATAGTCGGCAGTCGAGGAGATGCCGGAGCCGGGAATCCAGATCGGCGGATGCGGCTGCTGGATCGGGCGCGGCCAGAGGTTGACCATGCCGAGCTGGTAGTGCCGGCCGTTCCACGCGAAGATCTCCTTCGCCGACCAGGCCTTGGTGACGAGCGCGAGCGCCTCGCGGAAACGCTCGCGCTGCTCGACCGGAACGACGCCGTTGGAGATGGTGGCGTCGGTCGGCAGCCCGGTGGGAAAGCCCGCGACCAGCCGACCGCCGCTGATGCAGTCGAGCATCGCGTATTCCTCGGCGATGCGCGTGGGCGGCGAGGTCGACGGCAGGGTCGAGCCGAGCTGGATGATCGCCACGTCCTGCCCGTTGGTCTCGCGCGCGAGCACCGAGCCCATCAGGCTCGGATTGGCCATGAAGCCGTAGACGTTCTGGTGATGCTGATTGGTGCACACCCCGTGCATGCCGACCTTGGCCGCGAACAGCAATTCGTCGAGCGTCGCGTTGTAGTACTGGCCGACCTTCTCCGAATCGGCGACGTCGAACCACAAGGGATCGATGAACGCCGATTTGTAGTGCTGGTCGAAGTCGTGCGGCAGGTCACGGTACGGCATGAGGTGGAACATACAGACCTTCATGACGTCTCCTCCTCGCCGGACCGTTTGCGCACGATCTTTTGTTGAAATGCTACGCCGCGCCCGCGGCGCGGTCGAGCAGGAAACCGCCGAGCAGCCGCGCCGGTCGTGAATACCTGCAGCGCGTTTTCGTGAAAGCCCGGGAAGCGCTTAGAGCGCATCCCGATTGGAATCGGGATGCGCTCTAGATTCTTTGGTTTGCGCATGTCCTTATCGGAAAACCGGTTCCCACTTTTCCGGGACATGCGCTAGCGCGTGCTGCCGCGATCCTCGACCGTGAAGCCGGAGGCCTTCACCAGCCGGCCCCAGCGCGCGGTCTGCTCCTTGATGTCGGCCTTGAGCTGCTGCGGCCCGGTTGCGCCGGAGACCTCGAAGCCCTGCTCCTCGAGCTTCTGCCGGATCGCCGGGTCGGCGTGCGCGGCCTTGGCCGCGTCAGTGTAGCGCGCGAGGATGCCGGGCGGCGTGCCCTCCTTCACCAGCAGGCCGAACCAGACCTTGGCGGTGAACTCGGGGTAACCGAGCTCGGCGAAGGTCGGCACCTCCGGCATGGAGCGTTCGCGAGCGGACCCGGTGGTCGCCAGTGCATGGAGCTTGCCCGCGCGCACATGCGCCAGCGAAGAATTGAGCTGGGCGAAGCCGAACTGCGAATGGCCGCCGAGCAGCCCGGTCACCTGCAAGCCGGATCCGCGATAGGGCACGTGGGTGAGATCGAGGTCCCACTTCTCGTTCATCTGGAAGCCGAGGAAATGCGACGGCGTTCCCGCCTGGTAGGAGGAATAGCTGAGCTTGCCCCGGTTCGCCTTGGCCCAGGCGATGAACTCGGCGAGGTTGCCGGCCGGCACGCTCGGCGCGGTGACGAAGACGAGCGGCGCCTCGACGCCGCGGATGATCGGATGGAACTGGTCGATCGACCAGCGCGCGTTGGGGAACGTATTGGGCGCGATCTCGGCGAACGCCTGCGTGCCGAGCCAGATGATGGAGCCGTCGGCCGGCTGGTCGACGATGTACTGCGCCGCGATGTTGCCGCTCGCGCCCGGCTTGTTCTCGATGATGATCGGCTGCCCCAGCGTCCGCGCCATGTGCTCGGCGATCGTGCGGGCGTAGGGCTCGATGGCGCCGCCCGGCGCGGTCCCGACGATAATCCGGATCGGCCCGCCCTGCGCCCATGCCGCGGTGGCGGCGAAGGACGGCAGAAGAGCGGCTGCCCAAAGCAGCGCACGCCGCGCGAGCCACAGCCGTCGCATGGGGACCTCCCGGGGGGTGCGCAGGTCGAAGGCAGCGACGTGTCCAGGCCCAAGGAAACTGCCGTTTTGATGAAACCGCAAGCCGCCTTCGTGCGTCCAATGAACAATCGGCTGGCGAGATTGACTCGCTGCAAGGGGGAGATACTTGGCAGCCATTGCCGGAACCGTTACCTGTTCGCTCATGAGCATGGCGAGAGGCGTTCTCAGGCTCGCCATCTCGATTGGCGTGCTGGCCTCGAGCCCGGCTGGCGCCGAGATATTATTGAGAGCAGACCGCGTCGAGCTAACGGTACCGAATGGCGGAATGACACGGTCAGAACCGCCGCGGTCGGTTTCTAAATTCAAGCACCGATTGCTCGACCTGACGATCGAGATCGAGGTGGACGGTCCCAATTACTACCAATACTGGAAAAGGGCCTGCGCTCCGGAGAAACTCGCTTCGGAAGCCACAGCCCCCTACCAAACCGGTACGCGCGCGGACGGATCAATATTTCTATTCCAGGATCTCACGGTTCTCGAGACACGGAATCTCCACGCCGAGGGGATCATGGTTGCAGCATTGCCTGATATTTCGCTCCGATGAGCTTGCGGCGAAGATGACCATCGATCTCCCCAAATCGGCCGAACGAAGCGAGACCGCGGCGTCGGAGATCAAGAAGCTCCTCGCAAGCGTGCGATTGGCCGCTGCGTCGATCGAGGGGCGGGGCGAGAGCGACCCGCGCCTTGTGCTCGAAGTGCCGGACGATGTGGTGCCGACGGGTCTGCCCACCTATGAGTTCCAACTCAAGCACGATCGTCTTCCGTTGAGCATCCGTGTCACCCTCAGCGACCCAGAAGCCTTCGAGACAGCGAAACTGTTGAACAAGGTCAGCGCAATGGGCTGGAAGGTCGGCAGCCTCGCGCGGGCCGACGAGTATTTCTATTACTTTCTGGGACGCGGTCCCTATCCCGATAGTTTCGCGCTCGGTTTCCGGGCAGAAGGCATCACCGCCCAGATCGACGTGACGGCCGAGAGATCATCCCTCGAGACGGGTGACATCACGGTTGAACAAATCGAGCGCATCCTTTCGAGTGCGCGTGTCATACCCGCAAGCGAATTGGTAAAAGGTAGGCAGAACCCTTCGCCCTCGGCGAGGTGAGGCACCGTTGCGACCATTGAGGCAACCGATGAATCGTTCGATTGGCGGCTTCGTCGTAACCTTCGCTGTCCTCGCCGCATGCGCGCTGTCGGCAACGCCCGCGGCCCATGCGCAATCGCTGCAGCTCGTCGTCGACGGGCAGCCGCGCGTGTTCGTGGTCAACCGGCCGCCGGGAGCAGAGCCGCGCCCCACCGTCATCATGCTGCACGGCGCCTTCAGCAACGCCGCAAAGGAAGCGAATGCGCCGGGCCTGGGTCAGCTTGCGCCGCAGAACGGCTTTGCGGCGGTGTTTCCCGAAGGCCGCGCGGGACGCTGGAATCACCTGCCGCCCGGCAAGGAGGCCACGGCGTTCGCCGAGCTGGCGTTCAAGGACGCCGGCGGAGCGCTCGACGACGTGAAGTTCCTCAAGCTCCTGGTCGCCGATCTGGTGCGGCGCGGCGTGTCCGATCCCAAGCGCATCTACCTCGCCGGCCGCTCCGCCGGCGGCCTCATGACGCTGCGGATGGCTTGCGAGGACGCCAGGCTGTTCGCCGGGATCGGGCTGCTCATTGCCAGCATGTCCGAGCCTGCGGGCGCCATCTGCCGTCCGGCCAAGCCGCTTCCGGTGCTGATGCTCAACGGCACCTCCGATCAGGTCGTTCCTTATGGCGGCGGCACGGTCGCCGGCCTGGACGGCACGCCCGGCCGCGGCGTCTTCGCCGTCTGGCCGGCGGAGCGGCTGGTCGAGTTCTTCCGCCGGCTCAACGGCTGCACGGACCCGGTGCAGCTATCCGTCGTCGCGGTGCAGAGCCGGCAGGAGATCTATCTCGAACGTTCGGCAGGATGCACCGGCGCACCGATCGAGTTCTATCGCGTGGCCGGCGGCGGCCACACCGCCAACCCGACCGGCCTCGACGCCAGCCAGGCTCTGCTCACCTTCTTCTCCGGAAAGCCGGCGTCTGCGACAGCGCCTGCGGCGGCACCCGCGCCGCCCGCCGTCGCGCAGAGCGCAGTGCTGCGGCCCGACGACCAGCGCAGATGCTTCAGCAACGCGGTCGGCATCCCCGAGATCGACGCCTGCGGACGATTGATCGCGTCGGGCGAGATCAAGGGCGCCGACCTCGTGCGCGCGTACCTGCAGCGCGCCGTCATCTTCGGGCGCCGGGGCGGCGACTACGACCGCGTCATCGCCGACGCCAGCGAGGTGCTCAAGATCGACCCGAACCACGTGGAGGCCCTCCTCCTGCGGGGCAACAGCCTCCAGCGCAAGGGCGAGGCCGCGCGTGCGCGCGCCGACGTAACCAGGGCCGTGCAGCTCGGCCCGAAGTCCGCGCTCGCTCACAATTCGCTCAGCGTCTATTACAACATGACCGGCGACTACGACCGCGCGCTGGCGGCCGCGACCGAATCGCTGCGCATCAATCCAGACGGGCCGTACGGCCGCAAGAACCGGGCGGAGAGTCTGGAAGGTAAGGGCGAGCTCGAGAGCGCACTGGCCGATTTCCGCAGCGTGCTGGCGCGCGATCCGCAGATGCTCGAGCGCGCCGGCAAGGAATCGGCCGAGGCGATCAGGCGCATCGAGCAGAAGCTCGCGGCACGCAACTTGCCGCCCACGCCCCCGCCCACGGCGGCGCAAAATCCCCCTTCGCCGGCATCGACGCTCGCGCTGGTCCCGGGCCGCCGCGTCGCGCTCGTCATCGGCAACGACCGTTACGAGAACCTCCCGGCGCTGCAGAAGGCGGTCAACGATGCGCGCGCCGTCAGGGAGCGCCTCGCCAAGATCGGCTTCGAGGTCATCCACGTCGAGAACGCCAATCGGCGCACGATGAACCAGAAGCTTGCCGAGCTCACGGGCAAGATCGGCCGCGGCGACACCGCGTTCTTCTTCTTCGCCGGCCACGGCATCGCCATCCGGGACACGAACTACCTGCTGCCGGTCGACACGCCGCAGGCGCGCGAGGGCCAGGAGGGTCTCGTCACGCGCGAGGCGATCGGCGCGGACGCGATCCTCGACGCGTTGCAGGACCGCGGCGCCAAGGTCAGCCTGCTGGTGCTCGACGCCTGCCGCGACAACCCGTTCAAGACCGCGAACAGCCGCGGGGTCGGGGGCACGCGCGGGCTCTCCCAGATGCCGGCGCCGGAGG
>Ga0081455_10009093_pt1 | contig 10249 bp, 11 predicted proteins | sample TabmetS3T2R1_FD_70207 | JGI IMG/M metagenome (GOLD analysis project Ga0081455, IMG submission 70207) | Tabebuia heterophylla rhizosphere microbial communities from the University of Puerto Rico - S3T2R1 | ecosystem: Host-associated > Plants > Roots > Rhizosphere ... | reverse complement strand
GGGCCGATATCTCCGATCGCAAAGGGGCTGAGGAGGCGCTCGGCGGACGCATGGCCGTCATGAACGACCTTGAGACCCTGGTCGGTGCGAGTCCCGCCATCATCTATACGACGCAAGTGTCCGGTGACTATGCGTGCACCTTCGTGAGTGAGAACTTGAATTCGATCATGGGCTATGCGCCATGGGAGATGCGCGACGATAAGAAGTTCTGGGTCAAGCGTCTGCACCCGGAAGATGCCAATCGAGTCTTCGCCGAGCTCGATCGACTTGTGGGTGTGGGGCATGGCGCGATCGAGTATCGCTTCCGTCATCGCGACGGACATCACATCTGGATCCAGGACACCTTCACTGTCAGTCACGACAAAGACGGTAAGCCTAAGGAGATCGTGGGCTCATGGGCCGACGTCTCAGACCGGAAGCGAGTCGAAGCCGAGCTTAAAAAGCTCGCCGAGCAGGTCGAGATGCGAAACCGATTTATCCGGGAGACCTTCGGACGCTACCTTACCGATGAGGTCGTAGCTACGGTGCTCGAGTCCCCAAGTGGATTGCGAATGGGCGGCGAGAAGCGAAAGCTGACCATGATGATGACCGATCTGCGCGGATTTACCTCGCTGTCGGAACGCTTGCCCGCCGACCGCGTCGTCAAGCTACTCAATCGCTACCTGGCGGCGATGGTCCCCGTGATCAAGGAATATCAGGGCACGATCGACGAGTTCATCGGCGATGCGATCTTCGTCTTGTTCGGGGCTCCGGTCTGGCACGAGGACGATGCCGAGCGCGCAGTCGCGTGCGCTGTGGCGATGCAGATCGCGATGGAAGGACTAAATGCCGAAAATCGCAAGGATGACCTTCCGGAAGTCGAGATGGGCATCGGCATTCACACCGGCCAGGTCGTGCTCGGTAATATTGGCTCGCCCGAACGGATGAAGTATGGCGTGGTGGGCAGCAATGTGAATCTCACGTCGCGCATCCAGGCTTGCACCACTGGCGGCCAGATCCTCGTCTCGGAAACGACGCGCCAGGAACTAGGCAGCAAGCTCAGGATCGGCAAGCAGATGGAGGTCAGGGCCAAGGGTGTCGAGCACCCGGTGGTTCTGTTTGAAGTCCTGGGTATCGGCGGGAGTCACAAGCTTGCCCTCGGCGAGACTGTTGACATGCTGGTTGAGCTACCAGAAGAAGTTCCGATCCTTTACGAGGTGGTGGAGTCGAGCCAAGTGGGCGGCGCGCTATCTAGGGGCGTACTGACCAAAGTCTCGCTCAAAGTCGCCGAGGCGAGGCTCTCCGATCCGGTCCCGCCGCTCAGCAATCTCAAACTGCATATCATTGGAGCCGATGGCATGCAGATCCCCGGCTCCGCTTACGGAAAGGTGCTCGGCACAGTGCCAAAAACCGGCAACGGCGCGACGATCCGGTTCACATCCATCCCGCCGGAAATCGAAGTATTCTTGCGAGGTCTTGTAGCTGCACAGATCGATCCGCCTGATGGGCCGAACGTGCAGCTACCCACCTCTCCCTAAGCTTGGTCAAACGGGCCGATGCTCGAGACTTGGTCGGTGCCGCCATCCCTTCGCCGGAGGCCGCGGGTTCGAGTCCCGTCACTCCCGCCACTACATCGCCTGAACGGCGGTGCCGTTAACGGTCCGGCTTTACATCCCATTAGCTCCATTCCGATAGCGTGCGCGCCCTCGGGCATTCGCCGCCCGTCGTGAATTTTGGGAGGTAATATGATCGGCACGCCGTCGAAGTTCTTGGGCTACAGTCTCGCTCTCGCGCTCGGCGCGAGCTCAATCCATTCGGCACACGCCTGCACCCGCGTGCTTTATGTCGGCGACGATGGCCTCGTCATCGCCGGAAGGTCGATGGATTGGAACGACGACACGCGCACCAATCTTTGGGTCTTTCCCCGCGGCATGCAGCGTTACGGCGCCGCCGGTCCCAACTCGGTGAAATGGACCTCGAAATACGGCAGCCTTGTCAGCTCGGCCTACGAGGCCGGCACCGCCGACGGCATCAACGAGAAAGGTCTCGTCGCCAATCTCCTCTATCTTGCCGATGCCGACTTCGGCAAAGCCGACGGCAAGCCCATGCTTTCGATCAGTGCTTGGCCGCAATACGTGCTCGACAATTTCGCGACCGTCGCCGAAGCCGTCGATGCTCTGCGGCTGGAGCCGTTCCGCCTCGGCGCGCCGACCTTGCCCAACGGCGATGGGGGCGTGGTGCATCTCGCGATCTCCGACCCGACCGGCGACTCGGCGATCTTCGAGTATCTCGCCGGTAAATTGGTCATCCATCACGGCCGGCAATATGTGGTCATGACCAACGAGCCTCCCTTCGATCAGCAGCTCGCGCTCAACGCCTATTGGCAGGACGTGGGTGGCGCGACGTTCCTCCCCGGCACCATCCGTCCCGCCGACCGCTTCGTCCGCGCTTACTATTTGATCACGTCAATTCCCAAGAGCGCCGATTCGAGCATCATCGCAGCCGTGCCGGAGGGCAGCTATCGCAATCAGGCCGTAGCCAGCGTCGCCAGCGTCTTGCGCGCGGTCAGCGTGCCGTTCGGCATGTCCTCGGCGGGCGAGCCTAACGTCGCTTCGACCCTGTGGCGGACCTGGGCGGACCAGACCAACCTCGTCTACTTCTTCGATTCAGCCACGAGCCCAAACACCTTCTGGGTGCCGTTGGCCGATCTCGATTTCGACGAAGGGGCGGACGTCAAGAAGCTGACCTTGACCGGCGGCAAGCTCTATTCGGGCAATGCCGCCGACAAGTTCGAGCCGGCGAAGCCTTTTGCCTTTTTGCCCTACGCGTCGTAGCGAACCCGATTAGCGAACGCGCATGCCCGCCGTGGCGTCGTAGTGCAACGGCTTGACCGATTTCGGCAGCGGCGCGTCCGCCGGGCCGATCGTGGTTCCGTAGGACCAGTCCGGCGGGCACACGGCCACGTAGCGCGCGTAGCCGCCCAGGCCGCCGCCAAATTTCGCATAGCCGATGACGACGAGTGCACCCGTCTCCGGCACCTGGTCGAGATTGGCGACGCCTTCGGCTTGCGTATAGCCGTGATGCAGCAGCCAATGCTCGCCCTCGAGCGTCGGCGTCGAATCCGTATCGAGCGGCTCATGTCCGTGGAAGAGGATGCGGCGCTCCTCGTGCAGAAACTTTAGCGCGTCGAGGCCGACGCCAGGGAATTCCTTCAAGGTAGCCAGCTTCGGGTCGGGCCATCGCTTTGACCAATCCGAGCGAACGAAGACGACCGACCCTTCGGGTATGCGGCCGTGCTGCTTTTCCCAAGCCTCGATGTCGGCGACCTGGAGCGCGTAGTTGGAGTTGCTTTTCAGTTGCTCGACGATCGATATGACAACGAGCGGCCTGATGGCGTAGGTCGCCGGCAACTCGTCGAGCGCCGGATATTCGGGCGCCCAGTGGGCCGGCGGATCGAGCTGCGTGCCGAGTTGATCGGTCGTGAGCGCGTACTCCGTCGCCTCGAAGCCGTGCTTGGCGTAGGTGTAGATCTCGCCCTTCTTGACAAAACCTTCGATGTCCGCGCCGGCCTTGGCGGGGGCAAAGGTGGACGCGCCGAAGCCCGCCCAGACCGGAATCTTTGGCGTGATGGTGTGGGTCAGATCGACGTATTTCGCGCCCTTCAAGCTCTGCTCGTAGACCGGCCACAGCCCGTCGCCTTCGGCGGCGCGGCCGGCGCTAGGGCCTATGATTGCAAGGACCGTCAGCGGGACGGCCACTGCGAAAATCGACCGAGATTTGGCTCCGTACCGGACTGTCATGTCACACCTCCGCGCCGTCTGTTTCTCGGGCCCTTACGCCCGCAGATTTGGCCGCGTTTGGGCCATTTCTTGCCACCTTCACACCGCTGCGCTAAGCCTGTTCGAGGCATCGACGAGTTACGCCTGAGCCGGCCGGTTCGACAAGGGCTCGTTGTATCCACGCGGTCAGCATACATAAGAGCCATGGGCCAACTGCTTCAGGACTACCTGCCGCTCGTGATCTTCATCGGCCTTGCCTTCGCCATCAGCGCGGCGCTTCTGCTCGCGCCCTTCGTCATCGCGGTCAACAAGCCCGATCCCGAGAAGGTCTCGGCCTACGAATGCGGCTTCGACGCCTTCGGCGATGCGCGCATGAAATTCGACGTGCGCTTCTACCTGGTGTCGCTCCTGTTCATTATATTCGACTTGGAGGTCGCCTTTTTGTTTCCCTGGGCCGTCGCCTTCGACGAAATCGGCGCCTTCGGCTTCTGGGCGATGATGATCTTTCTCGCCGTGCTCACAATCGGCTTTGCCTATGAGTGGCGGAAGGGTGCACTCGAATGGGATTGATTCCTGAGCGGCGATTGGACAAGGACGGAGCGAGCGGCGGCATCGTCGCGCCGGGCGCGACGAGCTTCGGCGTCTTCTCCGACGAGCTCGCCGACAAGGGCTTCCTGCTCACGACCGCCGACGAGCTCATCAACTGGTCGCGCACCGGCTCGCTGATGTGGATGACGTTCGGGCTCGCCTGCTGCGCCATCGAGATGATGCAAGCCTCGATGCCGCGCTACGATCTCGAGCGGTTCGGCTTCGCGCCCCGCGCCAGCCCGCGACAATCCGACGTGATGATCGTTGCCGGCACGCTGTGCAACAAAATGGCGCCGGCGTTGCGCAAGGTTTACGACCAGATGCCCGAGCCGCGCTACGTCATCTCCATGGGGTCTTGCGCCAATGGCGGCGGTTACTACCACTATTCCTATTCCGTCGTGCGCGGCTGCGACCGCATCGTTCCGGTCGATATTTACGTACCGGGCTGTCCGCCGACGGCAGAGGCGCTCGTCTATGGCGTGCTGCTGCTGCAAAAGAAAATCCGGCGGACCGGCACCATCGAACGCTGATCCGGCAATTGTCCCTTCCTGGAGCCCCGATGGCCGCCCTTGACCAGCTCGCCGCCTATCTCGGCGACCGCCTCGGAGGAAAGCTCCAGGGCGCTGAGCTAGAACTCGGCGAGCTCACGCTTACCGTCGCGCGCGACGACATTCCGGAAGTCGTTCAGGTCTTGCGCGACGATCAACGCTGCCGCTTCGGCTGTCTCATCGATATTTGCGGCGTGGACTATCCCGAGCGCGAGGAGCGCTTCGAGATCGTCTACCACTTCTTGAGCCCGTGGCTGAACCATCGCGTTCGCGTACGCACCAAGACCGACGCAGGCTCGCCCGTGCCGAGCATCGTCGGCCTGTTCCCAGGCGCCGATTGGTTCGAGCGCGAAGCTTACGATCTCTATGGCGTTTTGTTTTCGGGCCACCCCGATCTGAGGCGGCTTCTCACCGATTACGGCTTTCAGGGCCATCCCTTGCGCAAGGACTTCCCGCTCACCGGCTTCGTCGAGCTTCGCTACGACGACACGCAGAAGCGCGTCGTCTACGAGCCGGTGAAGCTGATGCAGGAGTATCGTAGCTTCGATTTCCTGAGCCCGTGGGAGGGCATGGACAGCGCCATTCCCGGCGACGAGAAGGCGGGCTTGGCGCCCGAGAAGGAGCGCAAGCCATGAAGCCCACGCTCAAAGCAGGGCTGAAGCACCGCTTCTCCTACCGCGTGCCCGGCAGCAAGACGGTGCCGCAACTTTATCCCGAGGCGAGCGAGCTCCAGGTCATGCCGGAAGTCTTCGCCACCGGCTTCATGGTTGGATTGATGGAATGGACCTGCATCAAGTTGCTCGAGCCGCATCTCGATCAAGGCGAGGGTAGTCTCGGCACCCATATCGATGTGTCGCACAAGTCCGCGACGCCGATCGGCTTCACCGTCACCGTCGAGGCGGAATGCGTCGAGGTGAGGGGGCCGCGCGCCCGCTTCAAGCTCGTCGCCCATGACGGCGTCGACGAGATCGGCGCCGGCACGCATGAGCGCTTCATCGTGGCATGGGATCGATTCAATCGCGGCGTCGACGCGAAGCGCGCCAAGGCAGCGAGCGGGGCCGAGGCATGATGTCCGACACCGAAACCCCGCCCGTGGACGCCGAAAGCGGCAAGAGGGCAGGGGACGAGCGCAAGTTCACCATCAATTTCGGCCCGCAGCATCCGGCCGCCCACGGCGTGCTCCGGCTCGTGCTCGAGCTCGACGGCGAGGTGGTCGAGCGGGTCGATCCGCATATCGGCCTGCTCCATCGCGGCACCGAGAAGCTGATCGAGTACAAGACCTATCTTCAGGCGCTGCCCTATTTCGACCGGCTCGACTACGTGGCGCCGATGAACCAGGAGCACGCCTATGCGCTCGCGGTCGAGAAGCTCGTGGGCGTCACCGTGCCGATACGCGCCCAGCTCATCCGCGTGCTCTATTCCGAGATAGGCCGGCTCCTGTCGCACCTCCTCAACGTCACGACCCAGGCCTTGGACGTGGGCGCGCTCACGCCGCCGCTCTGGGGCTTCGAGGAACGCGAGAAGCTGATGGTGTTCTACGAGAGGGCCTCGGGCAGCCGCATGCATGCGGCCTATTTCCGTCCGGGCGGCGTTCATCAGGACCTTCCCCCCGAGCTCGTCGCCGATATCTACGCCTTCTGCGATCCTTTCCTCAAAGTCTGCGACGACATCGAAGATCTTCTCACCGACAACCGCATCTTCAAGCAGCGCAATGTCGATATCGGCGTGGTCAAGCTCGACGATGCGTGGAGCCGCGGCTTCTCCGGCGTCATGGTCAGGGGCTCCGGCGCCGCCTGGGATTTGCGCAAGAGCCAGCCTTACGAGTGCTACGACGAGCTCGAATTCGACATCCCGATCGGCAAGAACGGCGATTGCTACGACCGCTACCTCGTGCGCATGGAAGAGATGCGGCAGGCGGTGCGCATCATGAAGCAGTGCTGCGAACGGCTCGTCACCGAGCAGGGACCGGTCACGGTCGAGAACCACAAGATGGTGCCGCCGCGCCGCGGCGAGATGAAAGCCTCGATGGAGGCGCTCATTCACCACTTCAAGCTCTACACCGAGGGCTACCATGTGCCGGCAGGGCAAGTTTACGCCGCGGTCGAGGCGCCGAAAGGCGAGTTCGGCGTCTACCTCGTTTCCGACGGCACCAATCGGCCCTATCGCTGCAAGATCAGGGCGCCGAGCTTTCCGCATCTTGCCGCCATGGACTTCCTCTGCCGCGGCCATATGCTCGCCGACGTGTCGGCCGTGCTGGGCTCGATCGACATCGTGTTCGGGGAGATCGATCGGTGAGGAAAAGCCGGGTTGCTACAGCGACGCTCGTCTTCGCTGCGATCACGACGCTGTGCGTTGCCGCTGTAGAGGCGCAAAGTCCCGGGCAGGGCGGTCAACCGCCCGCGCCGTCTCCAACTGCGCCCGCTGCCAAACCGGAGGCGGCAGCGCCAAGCCCAAGCCAGAACGAAGGCGTCAAACCCGAAGCAAGCGAGCCGGCAAAACCCGCCGAACCCGCGCCAAGCACGGCCGCCGGAGCGCCCGCTGCCCCTTCTGCCGGCGAGACCCCATCGGCAACGCTCGCCTCCTTGCTTCAGGAGGGGTTTGAGGTCCGCGCCACGGCCTTCGTTCCGGCCGATGCGGTGGCGCGCCAAGCCGGCAAGAGTTCGTCCGATGCCATTCTCGTGACGCTGCAAAAGGCCGCCGTTTCCGCCGTTTGCTTTTATACGCTGAAGGCATATGTGAGTAAGAAGCTGGGTACGATTCCGGCCTGCACCGTTCACCGCTAAGATTACGGCGCCCGGCCACGCATCGAGAACAAGAAGACCGCAAAGCCAATGAGCGTTCGCCGCCTCGCCGCCGACCAACCCGAGGATTTCGCCTTCACCCCGGAGAACCTTGAATGGGCGCGCGCCCAGATCAAGAAATATCCGGAAGGGCGTCAGGCCTCGGCCGTTCTTCCCATCCTGTGGCGCGCGCAGGAGCAGATGGGAGGCTGGCTGCCCGAGCCCGCTCTCCGTTACGTCGCCGACCTGCTCGGCCTCGCCTACATCCGCCTCTACGAGATCGCGACCTTTTACACCATGTTCAACCTCGCCCCGGTCGGCCGCCACTACGTGCAAGTGTGCCACACGACGCCGTGCTGGCTCAGGGGCGCCGATGCGATCAAGGACACCTGCCGCCGCCTGATCGGCGCGCCGGGTCACGTGACCTCCGATGGGCTCTTCTCCTGGATCGAGGTCGAGTGTCTCGGCGCCTGCGTCAACGCGCCGGTCGCTCAAATCAACAAGGACTATTACGAAGACCTCACGCCGGAGAGCCTGGAAGACATCCTCGAAGGGCTCGCGGCTGGGCGCCCCGTCGCTCCTGGCCCGCAAGTCGCGCGGCAAACCTCGGCGCCGATCGGCGGCCCGACCACGCTTACCGATCCTGAGCTCTACCGCGACGAGGAGCCGGACGGCCCGGCCGAGCCTCCGAAGCCGGGGCCGAAGCGGGCATCGCGCAAGAAAGAGGAGCCGGTGTCGCGCTGATGCTCAAGGACAAAGACCGCATCTTCAAGAACCTCTATGGCCTGCATAGTTGGCGGCTCAAGGCCGCGTGCGCCCGCGGCGCGTGGGACGGCACCAAGGCGATGGTCGAGCGCGGTCACGAAGCGATCATCGAGGAGGTAAAGGCCTCGGGCTTGCGCGGCCGCGGGGGCGCCGGCTTTCCCACCGGCCTCAAATGGTCGTTCATGCCGACCAAGTCCGACGGCCGCCCCTCCTACCTCGTTGTCAATGCCGATGAGTCGGAACCCGGCACCTGCAAGGACCGGGACATCATGCGGCATGACCCGCAGCTCCTCATCGAGGGCGCGTTTCTCGCCTCCTTCGCCATGCGCGCCCACGTCGCCTACATCTACATTCGCGGCGAGTTCATCCGCGAGCGCGAGATCTTGCAAGCGGCGATCGACGAGGCCTACGACGCCAAGCTGATTGGCAAGAACAACGTCAATGGCTGGGATTTCGATCTCTATCTCAGCCACGGGGCGGGCGCCTACATTTGCGGCGAAGAGACCGCGCTGCTCGAAAGCCTCGAAGGCAAGAAGGGCATGCCGCGGCTGAAACCGCCATTCCCGGCCAATGTCGGTCTCTACGGCGCGCCGACCACCGTCAACAACGTCGAGACCATCGCGGTGGTGCCCGATATCCTGCGCCGCGGCGCGACCTGGTTCGCATCGCTCGGGCGGCCCAACAACACCGGCACCAAGCTCTTCTGTCTCTCCGGCCACGTGAACACGCCGTGCAATGTCGAGGAGGAGATGGGCATCGGCTTGCGCGAGCTGATCGACCATTACGGCGGCGGCGTGCGCGGCGGCTGGGACAATCTTCTTGCCGTCATCCCCGGCGGCTCTTCGGTTCCGTGCATCCCGGCGAGCGAGTGCCTCGATCTGCCGATGGACTTCGACAGTCTCAAGGCGCTGAAGACCGGGCTCGGCACAGCGGGCGTGATCGTCATGGACAAATCGACCGACCTCATCCGCGCCATCGCCCGCCTCTCTTATTTCTACAAGCATGAGTCTTGCGGCCAGTGCACGCCGTGTCGCGAAGGAACCGGGTGGATGTGGCGCGTGCTCGAGCGCATGGCCAGGGGCGAGGCCGAGAAGGGCGAGATCGATATGCTGCTCGATGTCAGCTATCAGGTCGAAGGCCATACCATCTGCGCGCTCGGCGACGCGGCCGCCTGGCCGGTCCAGGGCTTGATCCGGCATTTCCGCCACGTGATCGAGGAGCGCATCGACGCCCGCGCGCTCGAGCCGATCGCGCCGTCGGTTCCGGTCGCGGCAGAGTAGGAGGCAAGCCCGTGTGGTTCTGGGACAATGCCACGGGGATCGCGACGGTGGTGATGGCCGCGGCTGCCATCATCGCCTTGATCTACGCCCATTGGCAGATCTCCGAGAACCGCAGGGCCGAACGCCGCGGCAACGCCAACGAACTGTGGCGCGAGACGCTGAGGCTCGGCTTCGAGAATCCGAAACTCTCCGACCCGACGCTCAATCCCGGCGCGTTCGATTACGAGAAGCTGACCATCGACGGCGATCTTGAACTGTTCCAGAAGTACGAGATGTTCGTGGACACGATCCTGAACGCGAGCGAGGAGATTTTCGGCGTGTCGCCCACCAAGGAGTGGCTTGCCGCGCTCCGCATCCAGATTCGCCCGCATCGCGCCTATTTGACGTCGCCGCATTACGTCAATTCCGGCTACGTCGAGCAATACACCCCGAAATTTCGCGCCCACTTGCGCGACATTTTGAGCGAGGGGCAGAAGCCTCATGCCTAAGCTCATCATCGACGGCAAGGAGCACGACGTTCCCCAGGGCAT
>Ga0081455_10009092_pt1 | contig 10249 bp, 7 predicted proteins | sample TabmetS3T2R1_FD_70207 | JGI IMG/M metagenome (GOLD analysis project Ga0081455, IMG submission 70207) | Tabebuia heterophylla rhizosphere microbial communities from the University of Puerto Rico - S3T2R1 | ecosystem: Host-associated > Plants > Roots > Rhizosphere ... | reverse complement strand
GGTACCGGCGACGCCGGCTGGCCGTCCCCACCGTGCTGCTGGCCGGCGACCGCGACTTCGCGCTGGCCGCCGGCAGCCTCACCGCGACCGATGGGGTGCGGGTGCAGGTCGTGCCGGGCGGTCACTACCTGCCCGAGCAGCGCCCCGATGTGGTGGCCGCCGCCGTGCGAGACGTGGCCGATCCGGGCTAGACGTGGCGCTCGCGGTTCGCGGCCGGATACCGTCAGCCCGATCACGCGCGGCCGACGGGGGGAGGCGCGATGAGGGCGATCGTGCAGGAACGTTTCGGCCCACCGGACGTCCTGCGTCTAGGCGACGTCGAGCGGCCGGAGATCGGGCCCGACGACGTGCTGGTCCGGGTGCACGCCGCCGCCCTGAACCCGTACGACTGGCACATGCTGCGCGGCGACCCGTACGTCGCCCGGTTGATGGGCGGCGTGGGCCTGACCAGACCCAAGTCGCGTATCGCCGGCATCGACGCGGCCGGGTCGGTCGAGGCGGTCGGCGCGAACGTGCGCGACCTGCGGCCCGGCGACGAGGTATTCGGCCTGTGCCCCGGCGCGTTCGCCGAGTACGCGCGCGGGCCGGCGGACAAGCTGGCGCCCAAGCCGGCCGGGCTCAGCTTCGAGCAGGCGGCCGCGATCCCGATGGCCGGCACGACGGCTCTGCGCGCGATCCGCGACGTGGGCATGGTGCGGGCCGGGCAGCGGGTGCTGATCAACGGCGCGGCCGGCGGCGTCGGCCACTTCGCGGTGCAGATCGCGGCCGCGCTCGGCGCGCAGGTCACCGGGGTGTGCAGCAGCGCCAACGTCGGCCTGGTGCGATCGCTGGGCGCCGAGCACGTCGTCGACTACACGAGCGACGACTTCACCGACACGACCGACCGCTACGACGTCGTCCTCGACAACGTCGGCAACCAGCCGCTGGGCCGCGTGCGCCGGGTGCTGACCCCGACCGGGACGCTCGCCCTCAACGCCGGCGGTTCGCCCGGGCACGTGTTCGGCGCGGTGGGCGGCTTCGTCAAGGCAGCCGCCCTGAACGGCTTCCTCAAGCAGCACCTGCGTCCGGTGCCGACCCGGGAGAGCCGCGACGACCTGCTCGCCCTGACCGCGCTGGTCGACGACGGGCAGCTGACCCCGGTGATCGACCGCACCTACCCGCTGGCCGAAGTGGCGACCGGTCTGCGGCACGTCGAGCAGGGCCACGCCCGGGGCAAGGCCGTCGTGAGGGTGCTCTGAGCGCTCACGCCCGGCGCAGGATCAGGTGCGCGAGCTGGCCCAGCTGCCGGTACGGGTCGGTGGCGCCGAGGCGCTCCTCGACGTCGAGCAGCGCGGCCAGCTGCACGGAATCGGCCGGCGGGGGCGGGTCGAGCTCCTCGGCGTCGACTGCGATGCGCACGCCGTACCAGTTCTCCAGGCGCAGCCCGTGCTCGGCCGCGGCGGCGGTCAGGTCATCGAAGTCGTCGGCCCGGGCCGGCGTGCCGATCTCGTTGCGGTAGCGCATGTCGCGCCGCTCGGCCCGGGCGGCGTCGTACTCGTCGAACGCGGCGAGCGCGGCCGTCCAGTCCTGGCGGGCCGCGGGACGCCACAGCGCCGAGGTCGTGGTGCGCGCCGCCAGCGCGAGGAACCCGCCCGGCGCGACGTGCCGGGCCAGCTCGGCGATCACCGGCGGGCCGGCCGGCAGGTACATCAGCACGCCGAGCAGCAGCACGGCATCGTACGTCTCGCCGGCGGCCACCGCTGCGAGGTCGCCGACGCCGCCGGCCCGAAGTTCGACGCGCTCGCGCACGCTGTCCGGCTCGTCGCGCAGCGCGCGCTCGAAGGCGGCCCGCATGTCGGTGTCGGGTTCGACGGACACCACCCGGTGGCCGGCCCGGGCCAGGCGGTGCGACTGGGTGCCCTGCCCCGCGCCGACGTCCAGGATGCGGACCGGATGGGCGGGCAGGTGCCGGTCGAGCTGCCGGGCGATCAACTCCTGCCGGACGACGTTGCGCACGTTGCCCAACCGGCCCAGCCAGAGCGGGCGCCCACCCTCGAAGGTGCTCGACACCGGCGCCACGTTAGCCCCCGGTCCGAGCCGGAACTGCCGCCGCCTCGACGGGCGACGCCAGCCGGCGCAGGCCGATCGCTGCGACGGCCGCGGCGACGACCAGGCCGGCCGCGCCCAGCCCGACGGCGAGGTGGTACCCATGCGCGAACGACCGGGCGGCCGCGTGACGGTACTCCGGGCCGATCGCCCGGGTCACCGCGGCGATGCGCGCGCCGCCCACGTTCTGCGCCTGCTCGAGCGCGCGCGTCCGTACGGCGGCCGGGAACGCGCCGGCCCGGCGGTGCCAGTCGGCGATCGCGGCACTGACGCCCACCGTGCCGAGCACGGCCAGCCCGACCGACGACCCGAGCTGCCGGGCGGCGTTCAGCACACCCGAGGCGCCCCCCGACGTCCCGGCGGGAACGTCGCGCATGGCCACCAGGGCGAGCGCCGGGACCAGCGCCCCGAACCCCGCCCCGGACACGAGGTAGCCGGCGGCGGTCAGCGCGAACGGCGAGCCCGGGCCGGCCAGCGCCAGGGCGAGCAGCCCGAGCGCGCCGGCCAGGCAACCGACCGAGATCACCGCGGCCGCGGCGAAACGTCGCTGGATCCGGGCGGCCAGCTGGGCCACGAACAGGAACGGCGCGTTCATGAGCAGCCACGACGACCCGGCGCGCAGGGCCGACCAGCCGTCGACGTCCTGGTACAGCAGCGTGACGTAGAACAGCGCGCTGCTGAGGGCGGTATAGCTGATCAGGTAGACGGCCGAGGCGGTGGCGAAGCTGCGCGCCCGCAACAGTCGCGGCGGCACCATCGCGTACGGCGTGCGCCGCTCCCAGACCGCGAAGCCGGCCAGCAGCGCCGCGCCGGCGACCAGCGGCCCGGCCACCGGCCACGATCCCCACGGGTGCGACGCCGACTCGATCAGGCCGAGCGTGACGCCCACCAGTCCCGCGGCGCTCAGCACGACGCCGGGCCGATCGAGCCGGCGCGAGTGCGGGTTGGCCGACTCGCGCACCGCCACCGCCGTGCCGACGGCGCCGAGCAGCGCGAACGGCACGTTCACCCAGAACACCGACGCCCAGCCGAAGGACGTCAGCAGCACGCCACCGGCGACCGGCCCGACGCCGAACCCGGTGCCGCCGACCGCCGCCCAGGTGCCGAGGGCCGCGGCCCGCCGCTCGGGCGGGAACGTCTCGGTGATGATCGCCAGCGTCAGCGCCAGCATCGCCGCGCCGCCGACGCCTTGCACGGCCCGGGACGCGATCAGCGCCGGCGCGCTCGACGACAGCGCGCAGGCCGTCGACCCGAGCGCGAAGACGGCCAGCCCGATCAGGAACACCCGCTTGCGCCCGTAGTGGTCGCCCAGCGCGCCGCCGACCGGGATAAGTGCAGCCAGGCTGAGGGCATAGGCGCTGACGACCCACTCCAGGCCGCCAGGACTCATGTGTAGATCGGCCTGGATGTGCGGCAGGGCGACGTTCACGATCGTGACGTCGATCTGGATCATGAACGTCGCCACGCACATCGCCAGCAGGGTCAGCCGGCGCTGCCGGGACCCCGTGGACACGCTCATCGAGTGCTACCTCCTGGACACAGTTCACCCGTGACGGCGACGCCGTCGCGAACGGATCTCGGTCGCGCGGGCTTCTACTGTGTTGACGGAACGCGACCCGCAAAGGGGACCGATGACCGAGCTCGACAGGCTCGCCGATCGCTTCGAGGCGCACCGCGCGCACCTGCGCGGGGTGGCCTACCGAATGCTCGGTTCGCTCAGCGAGGCCGACGACGCCGTGCAGGAAGCGTGGCTGCGCCTGGCGCGGGCCGACCCCGACGACGTGCAGAACCTGGCCGGCTGGCTGACCACCGTGGTGTCGCGGCTGTGCCTGGACGCTCTGCGGTCACGGGCGGCCCGCCACGAGGACCTGGTCGGCCAGCACCATCCCGACGCGCCGGGCGGCGCCGAGCCCGAGCCGGAGGCGCTGCTCGTCGATGAGGTCGGGCGCGCGCTGCTCGTGGTGCTCGACACGCTCGGCCCGGCCGAGCGGATCGCGTTCGTCCTGCACGACCTGTTCGCCGTGCCGTTCGACGAGATCGCGCCGGTACTCGATCGCAGCCCGGCGAGCACGAAGAAGCTGGCCAGCCGGGCGCGACTGCGCGTGCGCGGCACGCCCGTGGTGAGCGACTCCGACCTGCGACGGCACCGCCGCATCGTCGAGATGTTCCTTGCCGCCTCGCGAGCCGGCGACGTCGACGCCGTCCTGGCGGTGCTCGACCCCGACGTGGTGCGGCGAGCCGACCGGTTCGCGATCCCGGCCGGCCGTCAGTTGGAGGCGCGGGGTGCGCGGAGGGTGGCCGACGAGGTCGCCGTGTTCGGCGCGCGGGCCCGGTTCGCCGACCTGGCGCTGGTCGACGGCGACGTCGGGATCGTGGTCGCGCCGCACGGACGTCTGCAGCTCGCCTTGACGGTCAGGCTCGCGGGCGACCGGATCGTCGGCTACGAGCTGATCGCCGATCCGACCCGGATCGCTCGGCTCGACCTGGCCGTCCTCGACTAATGCGCGTCTCGCTCCCGCGACATGACGATCTGACCGGCGTGCCAAACTCGTTCCCGGCGGCTTCGATGTCGGAGCCGCCGATCAGCTGCTCGGACCGTCGTCAGAATCGCGAGGCCAGATGAAGATCGGGTGGCATCTCGGGCAGTGGCCGCGTGAGGCCGATAGGCCGTGACGGCTAACGGAGTTCTGGTACTGACGGGCCCTCCGTGCGCCGGCAAGTCCTCGGTAGGCCGGCTGCTCGCTTCTGACTCGTCGCGCAGTCGGGGAATCTACGTCGAGGTCGACTCCCTCTTCTCGCTGCTTCTTCCCGGCTCGGATCGGAACCGGAACGACCGGATGCTCGCGTACGACGCGGCGCACGTTCTCGCTCGGATGCTCATCGAGCGTGGACAAACTCCGATACTCGAGTGCACGTACGCCCGGCACGAGCAACGGGCCAGCCTGGTGAAGGCCATGGCCGACATCCCGGCAGCGCCGTTGTGGGTTGTGGAGTTCTACGTTTCCCCCGACGACGCCGTCGAGCGTTTCCGGCGGCGGCGCCAAGCGACCGATCTCGACGACCAGCTCGTGCGCGAGCGCGCGGAAACCTTCCCGTACTCGGCCCAAGCTCTACGGCTGGAGTCCGCAGCAGCTGCTCCGCAGGACCTGGCTGAGCAGGTCACGACCTGGATGCGGCAGCAGCCCGGATCAATTCATCGAGAGCTCTGGGCTGAGGCGGGAAACGGCTGGGACTGACGGTGCTGAGGACACTAGCTCGGCCTGCCGGCCTCGACGAGCACCCGGGTCGAGTTGGCGACGAACGAGCCCTCGTCCTGGATGTGCCGGTGCAGCTCGGCCAGCTTGTCCCGGTAGCGATCGACGTCGAAGTCGGGCACTGTCCAGATCACCTTGCGCAGGAAGTAGACGACCGCGCCGACGTCGAAGAACTCGACGCGCAGCCGCTCCATCCGCATGTCCACGACGTCCAGCCCGGCCGAGCGCGCCGTCTCGCGCTCGACGTCGGGGTGCCGCACGTGGGCGAGGTCCGGCTGCGGGCCGAGGAAGAATTCGTACAGCTCGGCGTTACTTCGTGGCCCGATGTGCTGGGCGAAGTACGTGCCGCCGGGACGGAGCACGCGCGCGATCTCGGTCCACCACACCGTGGCCGGGTGCCGGCTGGTGACCAGCTCGAACGCCTCGTCGGCGAACGGCAGCGGCGGGTGGTCGCTGTCGGCCACGACGACCACGCCGCGAGGATGCAGCCGCTGGGTCGCCAGCCGGAGATTCGGCGGCCACCCCTCGGTCGCCACCATGGTCGGCGGGAACGCCGGCACCCCGTCGAGCACCTCGCCGCCGCCCGTCTGGATGTCCAGCGCCGCCGAAACCTCGGCCAGGCGCTGAGCGATCAGGCGTTGATAGCCCCACGACGGGCGTTCTTCGGTGGCCCGGCCGCGCAGCCAGGAGAAGTCCCAACCCGTGATGTCGACAGCTGCCGCCTCATCAACCAACTCCTCGAACGAGCGCTCCATGGCGCACAGCCTGGCAGGCCCCGCGAGCGCCGCCGACAGCGCGGTCGGTGCCTCGGCGCGCAACGCCGCAAGCTGAAGTCGGTTGCAGTTTTATGAGCGAATAGTGGCCAACTTGCGCAGACTTGCTTGACGGTCGATTCGGCGGGCTCGTACGGTTCCGCGCATGATGCGGCGGTGGCGGTGCTTGACGGTGGTGGCGGCTCTCGCGGGCGGTTTGACGGTGGCCGGACCCGTGGCGAACGCGGCGCCGCCGGCGGCCAACCCGGCCCCGGACGTAGTGCCCGGTCTGCAGCAGTGGACCGGCGCATCGGGGAAGTTCGAGTTCGGGCCGCAGTCGCGGATCGTCGTGGCCGACCCGGCGCTGCTCGGCGACGCTCGCACGTTCGCCGGCGACCTGCGCAGCATCGCCGACCTGAACCTGCCCGTCGTGAGCGGCCAGTCGTCCCATCCCGGCGACGTCGTCATCGGGCTCGGCGCGAGCGACCTGCCGGCCCAGGGCTACACGCTGGACATCGGCGACACGGTGTCGATCAGCGGGGTCGATGCCACCGGAGCGTTCTACGCCGAGCAGACCGTCGAGCAGATGGTGAAGCAGAACGAGTCGCTACCTCGGGGCAACGCGCGTGACTGGCCGCAGGTCGCGCACCGCGGCTTCATGCTCGACATGGGGCGGCATTACTACTCGCCCGCCTATGTCGAGCGCGAGATCCGGACCGCCGCCTGGCACAAGCTCGACGCCGTGCACCTGCACCTGACCGAGTACAACGCGTTCCGGCTGCAGAGCAGCACCTATCCGGGACTGGCCGCCGAGCAGTCCTACAGCCATGCTGACCTTTCCGCCTTCGTCGCCACGGCGCGTCGCTACCACGTGACACTCGTACCGGAGATCGACGTGCCGGCCCACTCGACGGCGATCGCCGACTACGACCCGACGCTGAAGTTCGACTGCCCGTCGCTGGCCGACGGGTTCACCCTCGACGTGACCAAGCCGCAGACGATGCAGTTCCTGGTGGGCCTGCTGAAGGAGTTCGTCCCGCTGTTCCCGGACTCCCCGGTGTTCCATCTGGGCGGCGACGAGTACGCCGGGCTGGCTGCCCAGCAGGCCTGCCCCGAGCTGGTCAGCTACGCGCAGGCGCACGGCTTCGGCTCGACCGAGGACGTGTTCGTCGACTTCCTGAACAAGCTGGGCGCGCAGGTCCAGGCGCTGGGCAAGCGTCCGGAGATCTGGAACTGGTGGGACGTCGTCGGCGGCGCGACGATCATGCCGGACAAGAGCCTGATCATCGACGCCTGGACGGGTACCGCCGACTCGTACCTGGCCGCCGGGTATGACACGGTCAGCTCGCCCGGCAACCTGCTCTACGTCACGCCGCAGGGGCCGCCCGGCGGATCGCTCCAGCCGAACGACCAGTTCCTCTACGAGTCGTGGGTGCCGCCGACCGACCCGCACCTGCTCGGCTTCGAGATCTCGCGCTGGTCGGACAACGCGTTCACCCAACCCGACTCGTACTTCGACTGGTTCGCCAACCGGCCGGACACGGTGCTGGCCGCCCGGACCTGGGGCGGCCCGCGCGCGGCGAGCGTTTTCGCGTTCGAGGATCAGGTCGACCGGATCGGCACGCCGCCCGGCGTCGCGGAGTACGGCCCGCCCGACGCGACGATGCTGTCCGGCACGCCGTACGGCACCAGCCCGGCGTTCGGCAACTCGTCCGACACGTTCGACAAGGTTTTCGACGGCGACCCGACGACCTTCTTCGACTACAGCCAGGCCAACGGCGGGTACGCCGGCATCGACCTGGGACATCCTTCGCAGGTGGTGAAGATCCGCTTCGTGCCCCGGTCGAACCAGCCCGGCCGGATGGTCGGCGGCACGTTCCAGGGCTGCACCGACGGGCCGACCAGCGGCTGCCACACGCTGGCCACCTTGCCGTGGCGGGCGTCCTACGAGTGGACCGAGCTACCCGTCTACGACCAGACGCAGTACCGCTGGCTGCGCTACGTCTCGCCGAACGGCGGCTTCGCCAACGTCGCCGAGGTGCAGTTCTACGGGCCGGCGCCGTCGCCGGTGCGGGTAGCCGTGTCGGCACCGGCGTCGTTGCACGCGCTGGGCGACAACACGATCAGCGCGACCGTGACGAACACCGGCGACGAGCCGCTGCTGGGCGTCGGCGGATCGCTGCAGGTCACGTCCCGCGACGACAACGGCTCGCTGAACGCGCAGCCGGTGTCCGGGCCGATCCCGGTCGTGCCCCCGCATTCTTCGACGACTCTGCGCTGGCGGGTCGATGCGCCGCTCGACGCTCCGGCCACGGCGTACGGCATCGTCGCGCACGTCACCTGGCGCGGTGGCCATACCGAGGGGTACGGAGCGAGCACGCTGCCGGCGCCGATCACCGCCTCGTTGACGCCGGCCGCCCTGCAGCTGGACGCGGGCGCCTCGGGTCGGTCGACGTTGCGCGTCGAGAGCACGGCGGGTGCCCCGGTGCAGGTCGCGTGGCAGGCCACGCCGGCGTCCGGCGTCGGCATCGCCCCGGCTACCGGGTCGCTCACCGTTCCGGCCGGCGGGGCGGCCGGCGCCGTCCTGACCGCGACCGCCGGCAGCACGCCTGGCGTGGCCAACGTGCCGATCACGCTGTCCGCGAGCGGCGGCGGCCAGACCGTACCCATCAGTACGGCGACGCTCGCACTGTCGGTGCCCTACCCGAACTTCGCGGCCGCCTACAACAGCGTCGCCGTCACCGACGACTCGAACATCAACCCGGCCGGGCTCAACGGCGGCATCGACGGCGACGGCTCGTCGCTGTCGGCCCAGCAGCTGGCCGGCATCGGGGTGACGCCCGGCGGGCCGGTCAGCCACGGCGGGTTCACCTTCACCTGGCCGGCTCCGGCGCCCGGCGAACCCGACAACGTGCTGGCCGACGGGCAGACGATCCAGCTGAGCGGTTCGGGGCACACGCTCGCCCTGCTCACCACCGGCACGTACACGCCGCCGCCGGGCACGCTCACGGTGACCTACACGGACGGCACCACGACGACCGCCACCATCTCCGATCCGGACTGGCAGGCCGCCCCACCGGCCGGCAGCGACGTCGCGATCACGACGACGTACCACAACTGGACCGGCGCCGGCCGGGTCAATCGCAACGCATACCTCTACCTGCACGCCGTGCCGCTCGATCCCGCCAAGAGCATCGCGTCCGTGACCCTGCCGGCGATCGGCGACCACACCACCGGGGGCACGCCCGCGCTGCACGTGTTCGCCCTGGCCCTCTCCTAGCTTTCGGGCGGTCAGTCAAGGTTGATCTTGGGCGTGCTGGCGCGCACCGGTTGTCAAGGGGCCGGTGCTGATGGGGCGCGCTGGGTGTCGTGGCGGGGTGGGCCGCTGTGGTCGGCTGGCTGATTAGTCGCCCTCGTGGGGCAGGCTTTCGTGTTCGCCGTGAGCGGCCCCGGGCGGGCGGGCGGCAAGCTAGGTTGCGCCGTCGAGCGGCATAGCTGTGCGGCCGTCACCGCTCGCTCGGGTGCCTGCCTTGACGGTAGCGCTGTTCGTTGAAGGGCTGCTGGGTGTGCAGCATCCGGTAGGTCAGTCGGCAGGCGTGGCGGGCCAGGGCGACACGGGCCTGGATGGGGGCCATGCCGCGGGCGCGCAGCTGCCGGTCGCGTTCGGCGAACGGGGCGCAGCGTTGGGACAGGCCCCAGGCGATGCCCATCAGCGCGTCGCGGTGTTCGGCCAGCCCGGTGCGCGCGATCCGCCCGGTGCGGTTGATGGTGGCCGATTGGTAGCGCGCCGGCGCGAGCCCGGTCGCCGAGTAGAGGTGCTCGGCGGTGGGGAACCGGTCGACCGGCAGGGAGAACGCGGCGAAGCTGGCGGCGCGGATCACGCCGACGCCGGGCAGCGTGGTGAGCACCTGCCCTTCGGTCGCCGCGAGGCGCGCTTCGAGGTCGAGCTCGACGGCGGCGATGTCGGCGCGGATGGCCTGCCAACGAGCGACGCTGCGCCCGAGCCGCCCGGCCCGCACCGCCGCGTCCGGCGGAGGTGGCAGGCACTGCTTCCACCGCTGGACCCAGTACCGGGCGTTGCTGGCGAACAATCGCCGCGGTGCCCGCGCCTGCAGCGAGCGGGCCGAAGGCGCGCGGCCGGCGAACGCGACCGCGCAG
>Ga0081455_10009091_pt1 | contig 10249 bp, 8 predicted proteins | sample TabmetS3T2R1_FD_70207 | JGI IMG/M metagenome (GOLD analysis project Ga0081455, IMG submission 70207) | Tabebuia heterophylla rhizosphere microbial communities from the University of Puerto Rico - S3T2R1 | ecosystem: Host-associated > Plants > Roots > Rhizosphere ... | reverse complement strand
GCGCCGCGGCCTCGGCAGCCTCGAGCCGGCGCCGTTCCTGCTGGAGGCGCGCGGCACGGACGGCAGCGCCCATCTGGGCGACCAGGGCGTCGAAGAGCTCGAGCTGCTCCCGGGTGTACACCCCATGATCCGTCATCAACTGCACGACGCCGACGACGCGGCCCTCGTCCTTGACCGGAACCATCATTGCCGCGGTCGTCTTCGACGGGCCGGCGTCCGGGATCTTCTCGAGCCTGCCTTCGGCGCCGACGTTGTAGAAGACCCCGTCGACGCTTGTGACTCGCTCCGCGACGTCGAACAGCTCGGGCTCGCCCGTTACGATCACGCGGCTTTGCATCCCGCCGCCCTCGCGGTTGAGCGGCAGCGGCGGAAGGGTCTTCGGCTCGAGCACCGTGCCGTCGGTCCAGACGTACTCGCAGCGGATCAAGTCGTCGCGTGCGTCGTACGACGAAATGATCAGCCCGTCGTGCTGAAGAACATCACCGATCAGCTGTTGAAACCGCTCGTAGATCCGCTCAGGCTCGATGCCTTCGCCGAGCCGTCGAGCCGCCTGAAGGAGGAGCTCGGCCACCTCCGCCTTCCGCCGCAGTTCGCCTTCGTCCATCTCTCTGAGCCTACTTCAGCGTCACAGCCTGCCCGCGGGGCCCGGGCGTGAACCCCGAGCGGATCTGACAGACGCGCGAGCGGAGCTCCTCCGCCGGAAGCGCGGGATTGAGCAGCGGGCTCCCCTCCACGTCGCTCAGCAAACGGACGCAGGCCACGGCGCAGGCCGGGTCCAGCTCGAGCTCCGGCGAGTCGAGCTCGGAGGCAAGGGCAGCGAGCTGCTCTGCCACAGCGCCGATGCGCTCCGCATGGAGCGGGCTCGGCTCCCGAAGCCGATTTCGGATCATGACCGCGAGGCAGTGCCGTCTGTCGGTTGTTGCCTCCCGCGTCGCGAACTCCCGAACCTCGGCGATCACGTAGGCGTCGCGCTCACCGGCGAGCCGCTCGACGAGATCCCAGCGCCGCCAGAGCGCCCTCATCCCGAGTATCCCGACAGCGAGCCCTCCGACGAAGAGCGGAACGGCGAGGGAGGGACGTACCTGCGTCGCGGCGACGGCGAGCCCCACCACGAGGACGGCAAGCCCCAGGTTCTCCCACTCTTCGCGACGCAGGTTGCGCAGGCGCGTGGCGGCGTCGTCGACGGTTCGCGCGTCCATACGAGACGTATTTTCCGCCGTCGAGCATCTTTTTGCATCCCTGGGAGCACCGGTGGCCGTTCGGGGGCTTCGCGCACGCGGGCCGACCGCGCCGGACGAGGAGACGGCGGAGGCGGTTCTTGCCTCCGCCGTCTCCAGCCAGGTCACGCCTCGCTCGGCTCCGGTTGCGGCGCCTCGACCGGCGGACGACGCTCCCTTCCGTCGTGCGGCGGCTCGATCGTGATGTTCGGGAGAGCCCGATCGAGCCAGCGTGGGATGTACCACGACTTCTCACCCAGCAACGTGAGGAGCGACGGCACGAGCGTCATCCGCACGATCAAGGCGTCGGTGAGGATCGCCACCGCGAGCAGCAGCCCGAACTCCTTCGAGACGCGGTCGGCACTGAGCACGAAGGCGAAGAAGACGGTGCCCATGATCACAGCGGCGGCCACGACCACGCGCCCGATTGCAGCGATTCCATGCTCGATCGCCGGTCGAGTCTCGAGGCCGCCGACATGTTCCTCGCGGATCCGGCTCATGAGGAAGACCATGTAGTCCATCGACAGGCCGAAGAGGATCGCGAAGGCGATCGGCGGCACGAAGGTCTCGATCGGGCCGGTGCGGTCGAGCCCGGTCAGGCCCATCAGGTGGCCCTCCTGCACCACGAGAGTGAGCACGCCGAAGCCGACGAAGGCAGACAGGATCGTCGTGATCGCCGCGGTCAGCGAGATCACGATCGAGCGGAACGCCATCGCGAGCACGATGAAGGTGACGCCGATGATGTAGAGCAGGAAGAGCGGCAGCCGCTCCATGATCCGGTCGGCGATGTCCTTGAAGGCCGCGGTTTGCCCGGAGACATACGCGACGGCGTTTCCGCCGGCGGTCGCCGAGGGCACCACGTCGTCGCGCAGGTGGTTGACGAGGTCGTCGGTCTTCTGGTCCTGCGGAGCGGAGGTCGGCGTGACGAACACGATGCCGACCGTGTTCTTGTCGTTGAACTCGGGCTTGCGAACGGAAGCCACGCCTGGCAGGCCCCGTACGCGGTCGTAGATCCTCTCCGGCGCCCGCTTGTCGCCGTTCACGTCGACGACGATGGGGATCGGGCCGTTGAAGCCCTTGCCGAAGCCCGCGGCCAGGAGGTCGTAGGCCCGACGAGCCGTCTGCTCCTTCGGCTGGGTGCCCTGGTCGGCGGCGCCCAGGCGGACGAGTGCGGATGTCGTCGCGAGGGCCAGCACCAGAACGACAACGGCCGGGAACACGACCCGCGCGTGGCCGGTGACGAACCTGCCCCAGCGTGCCACCAAGGTCTTCGAGCGAGCCGCCTCCGAATCGTCCGCGCGGCGCAGGAACGGCACCTTGAGCCGGTCGACCTTGTGGCCGAGCAGCGCGAGCACTGCCAGGAGGAGCGAGTTCGCGATCAGGACGGTCGTCAGCACCCCGAGGGCGCTCCCGACGCCGAGCTTCGTGACGAAGTCGAGCCCGAAGAAGGCCAGCCCCGTCACCGAGATCGCGACCGTCAGGCCCGCAAAGAGCACTGCGCGGCCGGCCGACGCACCCGCTTCGGCGGCGGCTTCGCGCGGCGAGAGCCCGTCGTGCAGGAGCTGCCGGAACCGCGTGACGATGAACAGCGAGTAGTCGATTCCGACGCCCAGCCCGATCATCGAGACGAGGATCGGCGTGACCGTGTTGATGTCGGTCAGGCCGGCCAGGATGAAGAGGAGCAGGAACGCTGTCGCGACCGCCGTGATCGCGAGCACGATCGGAATCAGCGACGCGGAGAAGGTGCGGAAAACGATGAGGAGGACGATGATCGCCGCGAGCAGGCCGAGCGTCTCAGACGTCCCTTGCTCGATCGGCGGGAACTCCGCCTCGCCGTTGTACTCGACGGTCACGCCGGTCGGCTCCACCGCCTTGCGGACGGCGTCCTCGACCGCCACGACCGAGTCGCGGTCCTTGTCCCAGATCACCCGGTCGAACTGCGCCTCGGCGTAGGCGATGCGACCGCCATCGGAAAACGTGTCCTTCTTGAACGGGTCCTTGACGCTCTCGAGGCCCGCCTTGTCGTCGGTTGGCTTGAACTCCCGAGTCCTCAGCTGCGCGACGGCCCGCTCGATCGCGGCCTTACGGGCCGGCGTGTCGAGCCGCTGGCCTTTCGGCGCGGCGAAGACGATGTTGAGCACGCTGCCCTGCTCTGCCTGGAACTGGGACTCGATCAGGTCGGTCGCCTTCTGCGTGTCCGATCCCGGAATCTCGAACTCATCCCGCAGGCTCCCACCGACGCTCGCCACGAGTATGACGAGGAGGGCGACGATGCCGACCCACGTCACCACCACCCGCCATGGGTGCCTGGTGACGGCGCGGGTCCAGCGCGCCAGTGCGCCCGTCGAGAGGCGCTCGTTGCTGGCGCGGCGTTCTAAGGCCTCGGTTTCTCTTTCTTGCTCGCTCATGGGCTCAGCCCCCTTGGTCGCTGGGTCTCGAAAGGCGTTCGGAGAGATCGGCCTGCAGATCGGCTTCCGGTAAGCGTGCTGCCGCGTCGGCGAACTGCGTTCGGAACGCGCCGAACGCGGTCGATTGGGCGACCTCGAAGTCGAGGTGGTCGCAGCGGCGCCCGTCGCTGACCATGACTTTGAGGACGTTCCGTGAGGCGTTCCAGAGGAGCGCGACCTCGATGCCGTCCCCCGCTCTCCGGGCCATCTCTCTCCACTCTTCTGCGTGCGTGGATGACACGTGGTCTCCTTCGAGTCGTGTTGGCGTCCGCAGGCCAGGCTCGCACGCGACGGCACCGCCGCGGATGTGGCCTGCAGGCGTCTAAAGGTGTGGCTAGCCACACCTTTGGGATTGCTGTCAGGCCCTGAGAAACACGAGCACCGCGAGCACGCGGCGGTGATCCTCGGGCGCCGGCGGCAGGCCCAGCTTCGCGAAGATGCCGGTGATGTGCTTCTCGACCGCACGGGGGGTGATGAAGAGCCGCTCGCCGATCGCCTGGTTCGAGCGGCCCTCCGCCATGAGCTCGAGCACCTCGCGCTCTCGCGGGGTCAGCGCGTCGACGGGGTTGCTTCGCTTGCGCCGCCCCACGAGCTGCGTGACGAGCGCGGGATCGAGCGCCGAGCCGCCCTCGGCCACGCGCCGCACGGCCGCGGCAAATTCGTCGATGTCGGAGACGCGGTCCTTGAGCAGGTAGCCGACGCCCTCTGCGCTCTCGGCCAGGAGCTCCATCGCGTAGCTCGGCTCGACGTGCTGGGAGAGCACGAGCACACCGACGCCGGGGTGCTTCGAACGGATCTCTTGTGCCGCACGCAGCCCCTCGTCGGTCTGACTGGGCGGCATACGGATGTCCACGACGGCGACGTCCGGCGCGTAGCTGCGGACCTTGAGCAGCAGGTCCTCGGCAGTCCCCGACTGCCCCACGACCTCGAAGCCGGCCTCGCTCAGAAGACGCGCGATTCCTTCCCGCAGAAGGACCGCGTCGTCGGCGAGCGCGACGCGGAGCTTCCCTTCTCCCTTCCGCAGCGTTCCTCCGACCGGCTCTCCCTGCAAGCCCGCGCCCGGCTCGCTACTCAGCCGCAGGGGTGGAAAGTCGTTGTCGACTCCCGCACGAACGAGCTGGAAGATGCGCTCGGTTTTGGGCATCCCCCTGAGCTCGAACTCACCGAGGTCTCTGACGTCGACCGACTCGAGGGCGTCCAACGTCGCCTGAGAGAGCAGCACCTGACCGCCGTGGCCAACAGAACAGAGGCGGGCGACGTGATGGACGTCGATGCCGACGTAGTCGTCCTCCTCGACTGCCGGCTCACCGGTGTGGATGCCCATCCGGACACGTACGTGCCGGCCGGGCCACTGATGAGTTTCGTGCTCTCGCTGAATCGCTATTGCACTCTCGACTGCGTCGTCGGCGCGTGCGAACGCAAGGAAGAACTCGTCGCCGCGGCAGTCGATCTCGTACCCGCTGCGCTTCTCGGCTGCGCGCCGGACGAGTTGCCGGTGGACGGCGATCACTCCGATGTAGGCGTCGCCCAACTCCCGCACGAGCCCCGTCGAGTCCTCGACGTCGGTGAACAGGAACGTGACAGTCCCCGTCGGCGGCGTCGCCATCCGGCGAGTCTAGAACCGCGTGAGCGGCTCGTTATGCAGCAGCGGCGAGGATGTAGGCGTACGGATGGTGGAACGCGTCGAGCGCATCGCGCGGAGCGATGTCGAGCTCGAGCTCTTCATCGTGCTCTTGGTCGACGACGCGAACGGAGACCCGATTGGAATCCTCGTACCACAGCAGCGTCACTGCGATCCCGTCGCTCTCGCGATGGTCCAGCTCGCGGGGCCGGGATCGCCTCGTGTCCAGCGTCGTAGTCTCCATGCGCCAACCTTCACACCTGTAGCTCGAGTCAGGAGTCCGGCTGGCCCGTGTGTTGGAGTGCGGCAAGCCCCCAGGTCGGCGCCGTTCGCGCCGTAAAGGGGATCTCGGCCTGGATCCTCGTCCCCTTGCCCGGCGGGCTGTGCACGAAGAGCGTGCCGTCGAGTGCCTCGATCCGGTCGGCGAGACCGCGCAGGCCCGACCCGCGCTCGGGGTCAGCGCCGCCGAGCCCGTCGTCGGAGACCTCGACGACGGCGAGGCCGTCTGCAGTGGAGACATTCACCGTCGCACCCGAGGCGTGCGCGTACTTCGCGACGTTCGCAAGCGCCTCCGAGACGACGTAGTACGCGGCGGCCTCGACTCGCTTGGGCAAGTGGTCCTGGAAGAGCAGCTCGAGGTCGACGACTAGCGGTGCGCGGTCACATAGCGACTGGAGTGCCGGCCCGAGCCCGCGCTCTGTGAGAACCGCTGGATGGATGCCGCGTGCGAGCTCACGGAGCTCCTCGAGGGCAACGTCCAGCTCCTCGCCGGCCGTAGCCAGAAGCTCCGTGGCGGCCTGTGGATCGTCGGTCAGCTTGGCCTGGGCGAGTCGCAGGGAGAGGGACAGCGAGACGAGCCGCTGCTGGGCTCCGTCGTGGAGGTTGCGCTCGAGCCTGCGCCGTTCCTCGTCGCCCGCGGTCACGAGGCGGGCGCGCGACGCAGCCAGCTCCCCACGGGCCTCCTCGTTCGCAAGGGCGAGGGAGACGAGCCGGGTGAAAGCATCGAGGCGCTCCTCTGCACCGGGCCAGAAGCAGTCCGGGGGTGACAAGGACGCCGAGACAACGCCCCACATTCGGCCCGACACCGTGATCGGCGCGGCGACGAAGGAGTTGACTCCGTGCTCCTCGAGTCGGTCGGCGAACTCCGGCCCCCCACGGTCGAGTCGGACGGGCCGCCCGCGCTCGTAGACGAGGTGACTCGCATTGCCAGGCATGTGAACCGACTCCCGGGAACGAACGGGAGCCGTCCTTCCATGCTCGGTCCAGGCTCCGACTCCGACCGCCTCCTCGCCGCCGGGCTCATAGCGAAGGATCTTCACATGGTGGGCGCGGAGGAGGCGACCGATCTCGCCCGCGACGAGGTCGAAGATCTGCTCCGGTCGCCCCTCACTGGCAACAGCAAGAGCAACCCGGTGGAGGGCAGCCTTCTCCACGTCCTGTCGCTTGCGATCGGTGACATCGCGAACGACCAGGAAGAACTCTGCCTCCCCGCTCGGCATGAACCGACCCTCTAGGTGACGGAGGTCGCCCTTGTCTTCCATCTCCCACTCGATCGTCTGTAGCTCGCCGGTTTGAAGTGCCAGCCTGCCTGCGGCCATCACCCGGTCTGTGAGCTCCCGGGGTACCGGATAGTCGTAGACGCTCGAGCCGACCTCGGCCTCGACTGGGCGTGCCTGATAACCCGTGCTCTCCTGGATATCGAGGAACGTCCCGTCGGCGCTGATCCGGAACATGTTGTCGGGCATCGCCTCGACGAGAGCGCGGTTGCGCCGCTCGCTGCCCTCCAACTCTCGTTCCTGCCGTTTTCGGTCGGTGACGTCTCTGACGATCAGGAGGAACTCGTCGGAGCCGCTCTTCGTGATGCGAGCCTCCTGATGGTGCATCTCCCCGTCCATCTCGACGTCGTACTCGTGCAGCTGAGTCTCCCCCGTGGTCAGCGCCTTCTCGGCCAGCTCCATCGTGCGCGCCGTGATCTCGTTGGGAAAATCGGTGTCGTAGACATCCGAGCCGATCATCCCTTCGGCCGGCCTGAAGAGCCGGATCGGCGGCTCGACTCGGTAGTCCAGGATCCGACCTTCCCGGCTGATCCGGAACATCGAGTCCGGAATCGACTCGAGCAGCGCGCGGCTGCGACGCTCGCTTGCCTGCAGGTCGAAGAGGTTCCGGTCTCGCTCGACCTCGAGCCCGACGGCCGCCGCGACTTGCTCCACCAGCTCGGGATCGTCGAGCAGCGCGACGTCATGCACGATGGCCGCAAGCGCATTCCCGTCGCGGGCGATCGGAATCGCCGCGCGCCCGGGCTCCAAAGAGGCGATATCTCGCCGCTTGCCATCGACGTCTGTGTAGGTCTGAACGGTTCCTCCACACCACAGGAGCAGCTCGGCGGTTGGGTCGCGTAGGAGCCGCCGAACACGCGCCTGGAGCTCCTCGGGCACGCGGCCTCTTGGCTCCTCGGCCAAAGCGCGGCTGATGTCCCCCCGCGCGAGCCGACTCTCCAGGAGCCCCCAGAGGAAAAGGAACGGAACGCCGGCGAGCACGAACATCGCGGCCCAGCCGGCGGCGTCTGCGAAGGCTTTCGAGAACGGCTCGGCGCCGACGCTGATCGCGAAGAGCAAGAGCGTGACGGCACCGGCTAGCAGGACGGGCGTGAGCACACGGCGGGCAGCCGGGCTCGAGTGACGCCACCGGCCGATCAGGGTTGCGACGACGGCCAGCAGGTAGACGACGGCGACGATCTGAATCGCCGAGACGGCGACAGTCGTCAGCGTCGGGTCGTCTTGAACGAGCAAGGCGTTGCTCGGGCACCCCGAGTCGGCGCATGAGAGTGGATCGGGGTCGAACGGCAGATGCGCGACATGCGCGACGATCACGAGTAGGTATCCGGTGGCGACGACACCGACCTCCCAGCGCGACTGAAGGCGTCCGCTCGGATATCCGATCAGGAGATGGATGAGGAATCCGGCCGGAATCGCGGAGATCGCAACACCCACTGTCCACGGCCAAGAAGCGTTCGAGCCCAGGAGGCCCATGCTCACGAACCAGCTGAAGCCGACGGCGATGAGCAGGAGGCCCGTCCGGTTGCCTGGCCGGCGGGTGCGCGCGATCAGCCCGGCTGCGATGAACGAACCGCCGATGACTGCATTGAGCGTGGCTTGGAGGCCCGGGAAGTCCTGGTGGTCGCTTAGGAGAATGAGCGCCGAGGCCGCCGCTCCGAGGACGACACCTGCCGGGACGACGAGCAGCCAGAGGCGGGTCAAGCGGTTCATTCGAGCAGCGCAGAAAGGGTCGTGCCTGAGAGCTCGGCTTTGGGGATGAATCCGCGTGCGCCGCTTTCTATGACGAGCGGCCCGAAGTCACGCGCGTCGCGGCTCGAGGTCATGATGACCGCCGACGGCTGACCGCCGTTCCTCAGGGCCGCTGCAACCTCGAAGCCGTCGACGTCGGGTAGATAGACGTCGAGGAGCACGAGGTCTGGACGCAGTGTCGTCGCGGCTTCGATCGCGGACGCACCGTCAGCAGCCTCACCGACGACATCGAATCCTTCGCTTTCGAGCAGGGCCCGTGCCGTTCTGCGGAAGCTGGGATGGTCGTCGACGATGAGGACGGTTGTCACAGGCCGAAATGGTCGCATGTCGCGTCAACCTCTGCGGTACGGCTGACCACACTCTTTCGCCCGCGGAATTGTGTGACGTGCTTGACGGTCTACGTGTCGTGCGGGCGAACGACGCGTCCAACCCGGGGGCTTACCGTCGGAAACGCAAGAAGCCGCAGCGAAGAAGGAGAGCCCCAGATGACCGAAACAGCCGTCGCCGTCAGGAACTGGCCTATCGATCGACACGACGCCGTGGAGCGGCCGCACCACATTCGCTCCTACTTGGAGCGCCGCCGCCGACAAAACCCGGAGTTCGCCAAGGCCGTCGCCTACGTGCAGAAGTATGTGACGCAGGCGCGAGACCTCCTGGACCTCGATGACGAGCCGGCCCCGCTGCGGACGGCCAATGTGCGCACCCGGCTCGAGGACCTGATCCGGAAAGACGTGACCATGCTGTCCATCGATGCGGCGTGGGATCTGGCCAACGAGCTCAAGCGCGAGCTGCTGCTCGTTGGGGACGCGTCGTACGTCTGGGCGCAGCTCGAGTACGAGGCCGCGCGGGACAAGAAGCCGAACAAGTGGCATCGCTGGCGCGATTACTTCGCACCCCAGAAACTTCGCGCACTCATCGCGGCGCGGACGGGAGGAGTCGTCACGGAAGCAGCACATCTCGACGCAGTCCGGTCACTGATGAAGCTCTATGAACTGCGCGCGGAGGCAGGGCTCGAACGGCGGGTCCGTGCTGCACAGAAATATCGCTACCTCACGGCCTTGATCCCCATGCTGCTCGTGGGCCTCATCCTGCTCTCGGCGGGCATCTACGAAAACGGACGTGTAGGCATCTGGAAGGCGATGTGGGTTGCGGCCAGCGCCGGTGCCCTGGGAGCGACACTCAGCGGGACGTTTCGCGTCCGGGATCGTCTCATCGAACTGGACGATCTCCGGTCGTTCTGGCCGGCCATGCGAGTCCAACCGCTCATCGGCGCGACGGCGGGGCTCGTCACCTTGTTCGTGCTCGAGACCGGCGCCGTGGAGTTGGGGGCCCAGCAAACCGCCTCGTGGGCCGCCCTTGCGCTGTTCACATTCGTCGCCGGCTTCTCGGAGCCCTTCTTCCTCGGGCTCGTGCAGCGCGTCGCCGTGATTCCGGACAAGCAACCGTCAAACATTTAGGGAGGAACCGCGAATGACCAGCTCACGAATGCATCCGCCCCGGCCGAACAGCTCGGCCAAGCCGACACGCGTGCCTTCGATCGACAACCCGATCGCCTGCCCGCTCGCGATTCAACGGATGGTCCTCGTCGGCACGTCGACGACGTACGCCTGCCCGAGCCCGCCCGCTGCGACGACGCATCTCCCGGCCGCGGAAACGCCG
>Ga0081455_10009090_pt1 | contig 10249 bp, 9 predicted proteins | sample TabmetS3T2R1_FD_70207 | JGI IMG/M metagenome (GOLD analysis project Ga0081455, IMG submission 70207) | Tabebuia heterophylla rhizosphere microbial communities from the University of Puerto Rico - S3T2R1 | ecosystem: Host-associated > Plants > Roots > Rhizosphere ... | reverse complement strand
CGAGCGTCTCCTTTCAGTGTCTGGTGCCCGGGGACTTGGAGCCTGAATTATTTGGTCTGGCGTCTTCCCCGAGCTTTCTGATTCTACTTAACCCGGCTTGGTTCAACCTCTCTGCTTAAGGCTTCGACTGAGCCCAGTAGCAAGTTCTGGAAATGTCTTTGGACGTGGAGTGGACCAGAGAGAGGAAGCTTTTTGCCTCCGGCTCCCTACTATATGAAGAAAAGCAAGAGGGCAATGAGCTATAAGGCTGAAAGCAGTACCAAAGCCGGTTGGATTATAATAATTCATGAAATCGATTATCATATTTCCACAATTCAATTAGATGCGAAATCTAGAAAGCCCCTTTTCAATACTTCTGGTTGGATTCGCATCACATATAGAGAAGCCATAAAGAAGATAGGCAGGTGGTGAATTCGCGTCTTATTCCTCACGCTGGGAATTGAGAAGATCACACGCGTCCCTCATGACGAGCTTGGACACACGCTTTTAATGAAAGCAACCCTTGGTCCTATATAAATATAAGTATAGACTAAGATGGATTGAAGGTAAACCCACCGGTCTTCCCTTAGTACTTAGTTCCTGTCTATCTATCAAAATAGAACTCCGAATACAGCATTCGTGCGTGCAGGCCATAGGCGTCTGAAGGCTCGTTTCGCTCGGTAAACGTGAGGAATGGAATCGGATATAGCTGGAATCAGTGATTCGATAACTCGGTCATCAATAGATCGCGACTGTTGTCCACTTGAGATGCTGGGAACGATGAGTGTTCGGGAAGAGGTTTCATCTGCTACGCTTTATGCGCCTGGTTTCGGCCAGTTGGATGGGCGGCAGTGTTGAAAGGTGCAGATCTTGGTCTTCTGGACTGGCTTTATAACCATCCAATCTTAATGTTCTTTACCCCACGGGTTCTTCCGGCATGTGAGCTTTTAGTGAGATTCTTGTGACCGACCTACTACCCCGGGGATAAAGTCTCGTTCGAGGCTTTGAAATTCTTGAGTTCACCCCAAGTTCGAAGTTCGGCCTCTCCTCGTTATCCGGCAGATCTGATGGTAGATATGGAACCACTCGATCCGTGGAAATCTTGGAATCTTTCCCGGGTGACGGGTTTAATCGGTTTTTTTGGTGCCGGTGGGGGAAGGTTGAGTCTTATAGAGATTGGCCCGATAGATTGCCGTATTAATATGGGTATACCGAACTTCAGTTAGAACACCTACGGGATCCAGTCCATACCCCGGGATATAAGCAGTGTAGCCAATCGAGGTTGAAATTACTTCACTGAGGATTATACTATAAAAGAAAGTCGCCGAAGCAGATTGGCTACAAGCCCGATATGATGAGTCACGCACTGCTAGATGAGAGGAGACTTATACCACAACCAAGGGTACAAAAGGATAATAGCTGGAGCTTTCAATAAGAAAGTCCGATACAGGGATAGAAAGCAGATCGACCTTAAGGCGGCGCAAAGCCCGCTCGACTTCAAGGAGAGGGAGCGAAGTCAGGTGCAGGCCGTTAAGGGTCAGGTGGGAAGCAGGTGGGGTGGAAGGTCCTAGAGTAAATAAGAGATATTTAAGGTATATCCCCAAGGCAAGGTTTCCGTCCTAAAGTTTCCGGGCTAAGTGGAGTTCTAAAATTTGTAGGGGCTAACTAGCAGAACTGCATGGAACCTGAAAGCTATGAAAGTTAGGCAGTAGAATGTTTGGATGTTCCCGAAGGGCAAAAAAGAGAAGGAGCGAGACTATTAAAGAATATCTCGAAGGTGTAGCCCTTTAGCTCTAGGCTAGTCATATATATATAAATAATGGATTCAAAGGTCGGCCTACAGGTATCACTTCTTTTAGGTATTCTTCCTAGCAGCCTATATGGTATATGCGACTGATTCGAATTCTATTTCTAATGCCTCGTTCGGTTATGTCCTGCCCAGTCAATTCTAGTCGTTCGTAAATCGTCTGTCGATCGGAAGAATCCTAATCAGAGTCATCTGCTGATCGGTAGGCTGGGGCCATACGGACCTCTTGGGAAGCGTATGGGATGCCTGGATGTGGTTCATGCTGGACTAAACCGAAGGGAAATCCGAGTGAAGGTCTATGAGCCCTCTTACCCATTGATGTGCTGGGTGTCCGTGTGTCTATCTTCGCGTCCATTGATGTGATGCTCGGATGAACGTGTGAATGAGGATTGACCGATCGCAAGTTCCACTCATCACTGGCCCCTCTCGTTATTGTATTAGCATTTGCGTGAGATGTTGAATACAGCCGTCTTAAAATATCCCACATACGAGAGGGAGATGTACACGATAGTGCTGGCTGTGAAAGACTGGAGGCACTATTTGCTCGGGAAAGAGACGCTTGACGAATAGGCCACTCTGATCAACAAGCCCCTTCAGTATCTACAGATGCAGTCCAAGCTTCAGGAGGCGCGTCATATGAAGTGAGTTTCAGTTCCTGCAACGGTTCGAGTTGGTGATCAAGTACAAGAAAAGAAGGGACCCAACGACAACCAACCACGGACGAATCCGAGGGCAGAGAGACTAGGTCCCACGTATGATTAGCATGTAAAGCTAAAGCAGACATTTCCTCCTCCATAGCTCGGCGCCACCCAGGATGATTGAGTGCTTCAGAGAGTGTCTGTGGAATAGAGACAGAAGAAAGACCCGAAGAGATAGACTGAAGCAATACAATGCAGAGACGAGGGCGTACTAGTTCGCTTTAAGGAATAGAAGTTCGATGCAACAAACAAGAGGAAGGAGTAGTCCATCCCATGGACTACGAAGTGTATCGATGAACAACCTTGAGTCATCTATTGATTGAGGAACCGTACCTGTCACGTTGAACCATGTCTGTCAACGGTGAAAGATAGCCCTAAAGTGAGGGCCCCGGAGATAGGAGTTCTCAACTGTCGATCAACGTGACAATCATGCCTGCTTGACAAAGCCTTTTTCAGTCTCCCAATAAACGAAAAAGGATTGCTGGTGACACGAAAGCTGTGCTCGACGCTCTCTTTCCTATTCCACTGCGCTAAGTGGTCTTTCCCTTGCTGGTGTCAGGTGCAGATGGAATTGAATCAGAAAGCAGGACAGAAGAGGCTCTTTGATGGCCTTCTTGGAAATAGAATAGGCATGAAGCCAATCTCTCCTCTAAGCCCAGTAGCAGTATGGATGGATGGCATGTATCATTAGCTGGCACTCTAGGAAAGAATTCGCTCTAGAGGGATGGGGCCTAAGCCCGGGCTGAACCGAACCCCTTAGGTCTAGTCTCGCTCAATCCTAGCGGCAACGACCCAGGCCAACCTTAATAGCCGAATTAGGAGATCCCTACTGGCACGCGCAGGAAATAGCTATCCTAGAAACAACCTAATATCATGACTATGCTTCGTTATTTAATTCGACTTTTTCCCTTGATTAGTTTTCTATCAGCAGGTTTTTTCGTACGTTTTCTAGGATCAGCCGGAACTGAAGATATCAGAAGTGAGAATGCTGACATTCATCTATGTATTGCTTCGAAGAAGTAAATATGGACTTTTTTTACTATATTGTTATATTCACCTTATGCCTCAAAACCTAAGGGCGTTTAGCTCCGTTCTTCGTTAATTTTGTTCTCCTATACCTATAACCTAAACGATCTGGGCTTCCGGGATGAAAAAATTGGATTCTTTTCTCCCAGTTATTGAGGATGGCGCCGATTCTTATATAATCCTCTTCCTTGAAACAAACCGGGGCAGCAGCAGTAAGGAATCAGTCTAACTGACTACTACTTACTCATATCCCTCGGGATTGAAAGATGGAACTACATTCTGACTCTACTCAACGTGAATCCTTTCAACAACGTCAACTAATTCAAACTCAATAGAATCACGACCAAAACCAAACTTTGGCAAATCAAAGAAGGAAGGTTTCTGGAATCGACCTTCCCTTAATGGATTTTTGGTTACATACGTGATGTCGAATTCAGACAGAAGCAGTAACCATCTTGCGGCCCTTCCCGTTAAGACGGGTTTCTCGAACAAAGACCAGTGCTCTTCTCGATTCTATTCTAGGCCGATGAGTTCTCTCTTCTCCTAAATTAGACCCAGACCAGGGTTTCCAACCTCAATCAAAGCCTGTGCCTCACACGATGACTCTTAAAGGAATAGAGGTTTTTTTGATGTAGTTGCAATCAGTGACCGGCGGGACTCCTCTTTGTTTCTGACTGAGCGGGCTCGATCGTTTTCGATTTCCCGACAAGTGCCTCCGATTATCAAGGATCCGGATTTTCCGTGCTTAGCTTCACGAATCTTGTACAAACACAACCATCTCTGGTACTCTCTGGAACTCAGTACCTGGTTCTATTAAAGTAAATAAATTGACCTCTGCCAAAGGTTTGAAGACGCGAGACCAAAAGAGCGATGTTGCGAGTACCTTAGGGAGAGGAGAAAGAGCCCTAGTGGAAGGAGGAGAAAAAGAGTTTGCTATCGTATCGCTGTAGCGGGCTACTGCTTCATTAGATGCGGGTACCCCCCAATCCTAATAATGAGAGCCGCTGGCCTAAGGTCATAGAGTCCTACTCGATTGAATCCCGCGAGGACTTTACTTAAAGGGCACCCTAAAGGCCAATATTGAGTGTTTCCGGAAAGAGAGCTAAGGTGGCGCCCTACATACATTGAGCGGACTTCTTTCCTTGGGCTTTTGCCCTATTAACAGCTTCATCCCCTTAGAAAGTCTTTTCTTTCCATAAGTCTTATATTAGTAAAGGTATCGACAGAAAGAAGTCCCTTAGGAGCCCTCTTTTCATCTAACTAAAAATATCGTATAAAGAAAAAAGTCACTTTTACGCCCAACAACTCCCATTTCTTTCTTGGTTGGACCAAGGCGATTTCCGTGAGCAAGAACAAGTCTTCCCTCTTTTTTAGAGGAAGAAGCGGAACAATACTTATTTTACAGTCAAAATGTTCGAGATTTTAGAAACACTCAAAGGTTTTCTATCAAAAAATGAAATTGCTTGGTTGCTCTTGGGATTTGCCTTTCTTTTCTATTTGTTCTTAGCCCTGTATTTTCATAGGAAGGATCGCATCGAATTAACAAGGCAGGCCTTGGAGAAGAAAGTGGATCTTTTCTTTAAATATTCATGGAAGGGAGTGACCCTCAGAATTTCCAAACCGGGTGGGGAAGGAGTTAAGAAAGAGTCACCCCCTATAGGAGAGTGATAAGAGCTTATTGGAGGGTAGTCTTTCTTTTTCTGATGGTTCCTGACGTACTTTAGTTTGAGTTATAACATTTGAATTTTTCTTACATTCTACGTTCCCGACACGGATCCTATTAAATATTTTACATTTTCTATGATCATCTCTATTTCAGGTATTCGGGGAATCCTCCTTAATAGACGAAATATTCCTATTATGTCAATGCCAATTGAATCAATGTTATTAGCTGTGAATTCGAACTTTTTGGTATTTTCCGTTTCTTCGGATGATATGATGGGTCAATCATTTGCTTCATTGGTTTCAACGGTGGCAGCTGCGGAATCTGCTATTGGGTTAGCCATTTTCGTTATTACTTTCCGAGTCCGAGGGACTATTGCTGTAGAATCTATTAATAGCATTCAAGGTTAAACATGACTCCTAGAGAGTTACCAAAATACGAAGTTATCTTCTCCTTTCGTTTTCTTCTTTCTTTTTCTTGGTTGGCAGGGTCAGGGCCTTTCTCGCTGGGCGAGCACATCCGATTCTAAAGTCCTTTCCTAAACCACTTCCCGTTCAGTTGCTGAAAGATAGAGATAAGGTTTTCTAAATGAGATTAAGTTCCACGAATATGCAGGCTAGAAAGATGCTATTTGCTGCTATTCTATCTATTTGTGCATCAAGTTCGAAGAAGATCTCAATCTATAATGAAGAAATGATAGTAGCTCGTTGTTTTATAGGCTTTATCATATTCAGTCGGAAGAGTTTAGGAAATACTTTCAAAATGACTCTCGACGGGAGAATCCAGGCTATTCAGGAAGAATCGCAGCAATTCCCCAATCCTAACGAAGTAGTTCCTCCGGAATCCAATGAACAACAACGATTACTTAGGATCAGCTTGCGAATTTGTGGCACCGTAGTAGAATCATTACCAATGGCACGCTGTGCGCCTAAGTGCGAAAAGACAGTGCAAGCTTTCTTATGCCGAAACCTAAATGTTAAGTCAGCAACACTTCCAAATGCCACTTCTTCCCGTCGCATCCGTCTTCAGGAAGATCTAGTCACAGGTTTTCACTTCTCAGTGAGTGAAAGATTTGTCCCCGGGTCTACGTTGAAAGTTTCTATAGTAGAACTCATTCGAGAGGGCTTGGGGGTCTTAAAAATGGTTCGGGTGGGGGGTTCTCTTAAGAATAAAGAAGACGAATAGAATCTAATTCATGGTCACAGAAGAGCGGATCCAATACCAAGACGACTTCTTTCTCAGGAAGTGCAGCAAGTACTTGAGAAATTCTGGAATATCATGCCCCACGACAGATATACTTACCGACAAGATCAATAGTAGAAGAAGGAAGGGAATGCGCTGGTGCCTTGGGGCAGAAGCTTCGGTTTGCTTTAGTTTAAGGAAAATGCATCTCATGCCATGGTTCTTGTTTGCGTATCCGCGGTTGGTCAACTATTAGTTTCCGCTGCAAGTGCTTGAGAATGAATACGAGTAGGAGCTGTGATCTTAGCAATTAATTCAGAGTAAGCTGTTCTCGAATAAGCTCTTAGCCTTGAGGTTTGGATTGCAGCAGGTCTAATAGTCGACGAAAGGACAACAGTTTTCAGGTTTAAAAGAATTTCATCCAAGCCAATTGAATTAGTAACCGATGCTAGAAAGGGAACTGAATCCCTAGCCGGTGTTCGAGAATCTATAGAATCGGCTGTTAAAGAATCTGACTCGAAAAATGGAATTTATTTTTCATTGACATCTGCCTGCTTTAAAAAATATTCCCATTAGCCGGGCTAGGCACCTAGGGCTGCTTCTGCTAGGCAATCATCTTAGATGGGACTATTCTTGCAATCTGACTTGGGACAAAAATTCCACTACCAGGACCACTACTGATGACTGACTGATCCAGAGAGCTCAGACTGACGGTTAGGTGGTTCGCTTGCTTCAAAGGAAGGGGTTCTTCGAGGAAAGGCTCGGGTGGGGAAGGAGGTTGTGATAGAAAGCTCTTTCTTCTAGGAGGGGAGTAGACAGCCTCTGAACTCGAGTCAAGAAATTCTTGAAGAAATGGTTACAGACCAGGTAAGTGTACCTGAAGTGAAAAAATGACACATAAATGCCGTACGTAAGATAGATCACCACAAGGAGAGGAGAGCCAGGGTAAGGCAAAGGGAAGGATAAATGATAACACTCTTTAGAACAACTTAGATGTCACGGAACGTAAAAACCAGATAGAAAAGAATGAGATCACCAATCCTATGACAACTGCTATCCTACCAACGTCTTTCAATGTGCTATCCTACGACAGTCTGACGTCCAGGAACGCCACTGATTCAATGGAATTGTTAGTGAGGGAAGCTTGGATAAGGGCACTCTACCCCTGGAGTGCTTGGCTACCCCGTTAAGATTGAACTTCCACCAAATCCTTATTGTGTGTTCAACCACAGGTGGATCCCCCCCAATCGTCTGATCCTCTGGAGGTAGAAACTGAGCTGGCTGAAGCTGAACCAGAGCCTACTGAGGAGGGAAAGTCAAACCCTTCGCACGCCCTATCTAGCCTAGCAGCTAGTTTCAGGAAACAACTGGCATCTAATTGAATTGATGATTTCTCCCCGTCTTGAATAGAAAAAGTAGAAGCTGCTTGATCGAGAGGTTCCGGAGCTGATAGCATTTTCCTTTCTCGGGTCGGGATCCCATTCTCTTTCTCTATGAGGTCTACCAGGCTGAGCCTTTACACCGACCGATATGAGAAAGCATTCAAGGTCCTTCTGTACTGACTTCAATAAAGAAGAAAGGCTAGCTATATGCTTCACACATGCAAGTTGTAAGGAATAAATACCTTCAACCTTGAAAAACCTATGGGCTTCAAAGTAAGTCAAATAGGGACAGCAGGAAGCATGGCAGTCTTGGTTCTTGTGCTCGAATCAATGGCAGCGAATGCAGGCTTTGAAATCAATTCTCTCACTTGTTGCGTTCTAACTTCTTTCCGTAAAGTTTACTGGAAGACTACTAGCGTCCTGCTCTTCGGATTACTCTTTCAATCTGCAGGATCAGATGACGAGTCCATACAGAAGGCGAACATTGAGGGACATGGTAGGGAGTGGATTGGAACACTTGGTCGGGGCAAGGTAATGGCACTGATGGACTAAGTCATATTACTTCCTAGCCTAGCTATCCATCGTTGGGAACATGGCAACTCGTATCATCTTTATCTCATACTAGCTATGTGGAACTTTAGGTAACTACAAAGTCTATTTACTCGCCTACCTATCTTTGCCACTACACAACTATGCAATGGCTGCTTCCAACTAGCTGTCATCTATTGATACATTTCGCTCTTATTCCCCTCCCTGCCCCTGGTTCCCATCACTAGCACCCCTGTACATAATATGCATATAACACTTTGATAGGGGGTCCCGGATAGGCGGCAGGGCAACAGATGTCAAGTTAACCGCGTCATTCATTCATCACTGGTTTACTTCGAATAAGAGAAGTCGTTGATGGGGCGAGTGGGAGGAGAAAGCCCTTCATTCCATTGAAAAAGTCTTGCTACGATCTTTCCCACCGTTCTCAATAGCAGCGCCTCGGAAGAAATCCAGTCTTTGCGTAAGAAAATAGAGTTTCCATTTTGGTCAAGTGGACCTCTATCGATCAGGAGCACCAGCTAACATTCTGGTTGGATGGCCAACCGATCTTTCCTGAGGTCCAGAGCCGTTGATGGAACCCTCTACCCATAGGAAGAAAAACCAGACGAGGGCCAACTATCCCTCTTCCTCCCAGCCATTTCTCGTGACATCATCTCACTCTGGGAAAAGGCGGATACAATAGGCATTGAATTGCTTCGATATGAGGAATGAGTGAGTTTTGCGGAAATGGAAAAATCTCACTATACTATATTATCGTCCTTTTCGGAATACTTCTATTAGGCTTTATTTTGCTCTTTCGTCTTTATTCTGTTCCTTTCACTAATAACTACGTTCGATTTGTCTTCTATATAGCCATTCTCTTTTCCATCTATGTCTTTTATTACTTTCTTCGGATATACTTACTTTCTCGATTAGGTCTTCATTTAAGTGATCTTTCCTTTCTTATTTTGAGTGTGTTCCCGGGAGGGCAAGCATTTCCTCTTCCAGCGCCTTCTGGTCCATCAAGTTCCTCCTCGTTTTCGGAAGATTCATTCGAAATGAAATAATGGAACCCTTTTCGGAAACAGAAATGGAGTCGATGAATTCTTCGATCCCAAGGGGGGCGCGCAATGAAGCCGAAGCCGGACCCTCACACTTCTATTGTAAAAAATCAAAACTTAGAGGCTTCCATGCAAAAACGAATAAAAAGCCTCGAAGGAGACCAGACCGTCTTTCTCATTGATAAAGAAAGAGGGCAGTACTGGGCCGAAGTCAAACAAACGCTGGATCAAGCTCCCTCTCAACAAGAATACAATCGATTGCTCGAGTTCGAGAATAGGGATCTCAAAATTCGGGAGCGGAAACATGAATGTTATTCGCTCTTTCAACGAGTACTTTCCCAGAATCCTGCCTTGGCAGAAAATGCCGCCTATAACCCGAGTGAATCTTGCGTCGACTTTTTTTCTTCAAATCGAGAGGAATTGGACAACACCCAAAAAGGATTGACCCCTGAACAAAGAGACCGACTCGAGGTCAAATTTTTAGACGCGGTTGCAAAAGATATCCGGAAACATGGCCCGGACTCGACCTATATGAAAAAAATGCTTGGCTATGCGGATAACGCAACATCTTTTTTGAGTTTTTCTTATTGCCTGGCGAGATAGTGTCAGAAGTAGCGCAGTGAAAGATCCAGGAAATTCAATTGAGTAGGCCGCTTTAGTTGGCAAGGTTCTATGGTCTAGAAAATACTTAGTACCCTTTGAAACTAGTTATGAAATCGCATTGACAGCCTCTACTCTTGTCCTAGCTCGTCGGAGAGCTAGATTTGCCTCAATTATTTGTCTCTTTCCTTCAGCTTTTCTCAAATTAGCTTCTGCTATTTCAAGAGTTTGCTGAGCTTCTTGTGGATCAATATCACTACCCTTTTCCGCATCATTTACTAAAACAGTGATCTCATTATTGCCTATTCTAGCAAAACCACCCA
>Ga0081455_10009089_pt1 | contig 10250 bp, 10 predicted proteins | sample TabmetS3T2R1_FD_70207 | JGI IMG/M metagenome (GOLD analysis project Ga0081455, IMG submission 70207) | Tabebuia heterophylla rhizosphere microbial communities from the University of Puerto Rico - S3T2R1 | ecosystem: Host-associated > Plants > Roots > Rhizosphere ... | reverse complement strand
TGACCTGCCAATCCAGCCCAGTTTCCAGTAAAATGCCTTGTCAGAGGCAGGTTTGTATTTCCATATTTGTCCACGGTAATCCGTGCATGTTTGGCAGCGTTTGCTGCCAAATTGCTGCCAAGCGAGTAAAGAGATGATCTTGAGATGGCATGGGTAGTTGCGCACAAAGGTCCCCACGGGACCAAGTTCAAGGCGTGCTACCGCGATCCGAGCGGCGCCGAGCGATCGGCCGGTACGTACCCCTCACGCCGGGCGGCCGAGCGGGCCGGCTAGCGTGAAGAGCAGCGAGTCCGCGAGGGCCGCTGGCATGACTACTCGCTTGGCGCCACCACCTTCCACGAGTACGTAGAGAAGACCTGGCTGCCGAGCAAGCACATCGAGCTCACGACGCGCGCTGCCTACCACTCCAACCTAGACAAACACTTCTTTCCTTTCTTCGGCGACCGCTCGATGGGCCGGATTCTGCCGTCGAACGTTCAGGAGTGGGTGACCATGGCGACCGCTCAAGGCCTGACTCCCAGGTCAGTGCGGAAATATCACGTCATGCTGCACTCGATCTTCCGGCGAGCGGTGCGGGATCAGCTGATCTTGAGCAATCCATGCGAGCACACGGAGCTGCCCAAGGTCGTGCTGCGTCGATCGAGGACTCTGACACCTGAGGAGTTTGATCAACTGATCCAAGCAATCCCCGAGCGGCATCGGCTGATGGTCGAGACCGCAATCGAAACCGGAATGCGCTGGGGTGAGCTGATCGCCCTCAGGCCACGCCACGTCGACTTTCTACGTCGGAGGCTGACGGTTGAGGAAACGATCGTCGAGGTTTCCAAGCGACACTCGCCGACGGGGGAGCGCATGATCGTTAAGCCGTACCCGAAGGACAACGAGGCGCGCACTTTTTGGTGTTCGTGAGCAGTGGCTGGACGCCATCGCCGAACGCATCTCGAGTAGGGGGATCGGCAGGGACCAGCTCTTGTTTGCGACCGAGGTCGGGACGCCCATCTCGCGCAACACCTTCCGAACGCGTGTGTGGCTTCCGGCGGTCAAGGCATAGGGTCTCGATTTCAACGTCCGAATGCACGACCTTCGTCACGCACATGCGTCCTGGCTGCTAGCGGGCGGCGCCGATCTGAAGGGTGTCATGGAACGGATGGGACATGCGCAGATCCAGACGACTCAGAAGTATCTTCATACGCTGCCGGACACTGACAAGAAGAACCTCGACGCATTCACCCGCATTGCAGGTCGACGCTCGGAAGCGCCCGGCGTTGGCTGAGATCACAGCCGGCTGCTACGGGACAAGTGCAGCCGAATGTGCTGGGCTGTTGATGCGAGCGCTCATGTCCCAGCGCTGAGAAGAGCGTCCAAGTTCTTCCGCGGCCGAGCCGAAGCACGGTGCACTGCCAGAGTCCTCTCCAAATGTTCGGTGCAACTTGTTCAGCAAGAACCAACCAACTTAGAGATACCGCTTTGGTTTGGTTGGCACCGAGGGCAGCTCAGGCCACAGGACGAAGCGACTCGACGTACTGGCGTAGGTCTGAATCGCGGACCAGACGGGTGCGATCGATCTTTACCGAAGGCAGGTCGCCCGAACCAAGAAGCTCATACACCTTTGATCGGCTGATGTTCAAGATCAGGGCAACCTCGGGAACCCGATACAGCAGTCGGTCCTCCATTGCTACCTCGATTCTTGAAGAGGCCTGTCCCTACTTGGATTCCCTAAGCCTGTCGATGCGCGCTGGCGATCGTTCTCAGAGCATGAAGGTGAGAATCGAGAGCCTGGCGGAGAAGCGGCTGCATGGCATGGCGTGGCTTGCCGCCGTCCCTAGCGAGCAGCAGGAGGCACCTTGGAGCTCACTCAGCGCGGTGGCGGTCCTTGCCCAGGAGTTCGCGGTCCCGGAGCTAGCGTTGACGGGCGGGTTTGTGGGGGTCGATGTCGCTCGTGTTCAAGCTTCGCGGCGTTTGGACGCGAGATCGCCGGCGTTAGCTGATATGAATTTCCTTGCTGCGGTGGGGGTATTTGGTCGAGAATGCGCCACCAAAGAGCAGCTGCTGGGTGATCATCGGGCAGCGGTCCTTTGGCTGCTGCAGATTCAACGAGTGCGGCCGCGTCGAAGCCGATCCGATCCAGGTTTTCCAATCTCTGTACCAGACTCGGCATGAACGAGTCCTTGATCACGTTCGGGACCTGTTGGGCAAGCAGCTCTGCCCATTGTTGATCTTGAGCGATTTCGGCTGCCACAAGTCGCTGGTCGAGGCGGTGCTGCCAGATCCGGGCCAGGAGGCTCGGTTGCTTGGGGCCGGTTGGCCGCAGGTCGGCTTGCTCGACTTGCATTGCGGCGCGCCAGACCTGGATTTCGGCGACCAAGTCAGCCGCCGGTTGGCAACCCCGTTCCACCATCCAGACTTTGGCTGAGACTTGGCCGGTCGTTCGGACTTGATCAGTGAGGTCGGTGATCAATCGGGCTCTGGCAGCTACGTAGGGTCCCCAGTCAGGGTCCGTGGCGATGCGGTCGGGGATGCCGGGCAGCCACGGTAGCGGCGCGGTTGGGTTGTGTAGCGGAGTGTCGTCGAGCCGCCAGTTGAGGACGGCAGTCTGATCAGCCGCGCTGTCGAGTTCCCGCAGCTGTGTCGTGTCGCGCAAGGTGGCTATTGGGTCTGTGTCGTTGTCGAGCGCCATGAGGAGTAGCCGGTTCCGAAGCGCGGGCCAGGCCGTCTCTTCGGTGAGCCGGTTGATCAATTGGTCGGCTTGGCTGTCGAGGTCAGTGATCATTTGCGGGTCGGCGAGGTGTTCGGCTGCCATGTGAAGGGCGTCGAGGTAGCGGGCGGTGGCATGGCCGAGCTGGACCGCGGGATCGTGCTGCTCTCTGTGCAGCGTGGTCGCCGAGGCTGCGGTGGCGTCGCGGGCCAAGATCTGTTCAAGCAGCTCGGTAGCAGTGCGGACATGACTGTTCTCAGGTCGCAGGATCGCATGCGGGTCCCCGTCGCCGACCACCGGAAGGTACAAGTGGTTGGCCGTACGGCCACGGGTCAGCATCGTGTAGAGAAGTTGCCGGTCTTCGGCGCCGGTAGCAAGGCCGTGCATGGTGTCGACGGTGACCCCTTGGGCAGTGTGCACGGTGCTGGCGTAGCCGAGCTGACAAGCGGTGCCGACGTAACGGGGTGGCAGGGTCACGATGCGGCCGTGCTTTGCGTGCCGCACCTTCAGACCGCCGCTCTTTGTCGCGTTGAGCACGGTCCAGCGGTCGCCGTTCTTCACCCAGTCGGTAGCACTGATATGAAGTCGCCGGTCGTTCTGTCGGGTGATGATCACATCCCCGGCCGAAGCTCGGTTTCCGTCCGCTAGCTCCGCCTCTCGGCCTGGGCGTGTGTTGTTCAGGCGGTGGTTGCGGGCACGCTGGTTCAACTCGCTGACGAGTTCGCGGGTTGATGCAAGCATGATCGTGTCGAGGCCGCGATCCCGGTCGGCATGCCACGCTGTAAACAACTGCTCGGTCGCCGTAGCGGGGTCGCCGATGTGGATGCGCTGCCGTTCAAGGTAGAAGCCGAGCGCTTCGGATCGGCCGTCGCGCAGCGCAAGCGAGGCGGCGGCCTCTGCTGGGTCTTTAAACCGGTGCAGTTCGGTGAGCCGGTCGGCGCCGTGGACGGTCTGGATGTCGCGGAGTACACCGCCGGCGCCGACCGCTGCGAGTTGTTGATCATCACCGATCAGCCGGACGGAGCCATCGCACCGCACAATGAACTCCACCGCGGTATCGAGGGAGAGGGTGTCGGCCATGCCCGCCTCGTCAATGATCACCATCGTCGACCGGTCGATCTGAAGAGCCCAATCTGGCAGGTCGCCATGCTGAATGGACCAGGTCAACTTCGCCAGCGTATCGGTCAGCGCGCCGGTCTGTTCGCGGAGCTGGGTGGCCGCTGCGGCCGAGGGTGCGAGGCCGAGCACCGTTCCGCCGCTGTCGGTCCAGGCCCTGGTCATGGCGCGCAGCGCGGTGGTCTTGCCCGCCCCGGCCGGTGCAATGGCGAGCTGCAGCCTAGCTCCCGACAGGCTCATGGAGCGGACCAACGCTGCCTGACCGGCGTCTAAGGTGATGCCGTTGGCGGCTTGTTCCAGCAGCGCCAGCTCCACAATCGCAACATCCACGGTGCGGCCATCGGTGCGACCGGCCTGGGCGAGGAGCCGCTGCTCGGCGGCCAGGATGCGGGCCGAGGTGAACAGATCGGAGCCGGCAACGGTGTACACGCTCGATCCGTCGCTGCGGCGCAGCGCCGCCGGTTCTGTGATGTCGTCTTCGTGCTTGCCTAGCGACACCGATCGAATGTTCAAAACCTCGGTGACGACCTGGTCGACGAGTCCATCGAACGTGTCGGTTTGGACATCAGCGCCGCGGATCTGGCGGTGCGCTTCGGCGCGGACATGCCAGTTTTGCCACGTCGACCGGCGGCACTCGATTGCGGCCAGCACTTGTGCCGCCGTCCTGGACACCCGGCGCCATCGATAGACGTCCAAGGTGCTGGGGTGGGGTGGAGCGCTGTGTTGATCATTGCCTGGATTGCTTCGTGGCCGCCGAGCGTCTCCGCAGCCTGGGCATGCCAGGTGGCGCGTTGCTCGGTGAGGGTGCGCGGCTCATGCTTGGCAGCCCGGGTTTCCAAGGTGGCCTGCTGTGCCAGCCGCAGCGCCTCCACTGGCGTCGGCGGCCGGCCATGATCCCGCTGAAACTTGACAGATAGTTCAGCCGAGCGGGCTTTAATGTCGTGTCGTCGAGTCGACCAGTGAGCCATCAACTCGGGCTCGACACCAACGATTTCCCGCACCGCCGGCTTCCGCGGGTCCAGGTCGGAGCGCTCAGCGAATCGGACGCCCAGCAGGTTACGCAAATGATGTTCGAGGGCGGTGTTGTACGTCTCCGAGGCGGCCACGACGGCCTTGAACAGCACCCGGCCGTCAATCGACAACCAACGGCCCTGATGGGTTTGGACCTTGTTTGCAACCGCGACATGGGTGTGCAGGTCCGGATCACCCGCTCGGGAGTCGCGGTGCGTGAACGCGGCCCCGACCAAGCCCTGAACGTTGACTTGTCGCACGCCTTGTGATCCCTCTCTGGCGTACAAGGCATGGGTCTCAATGAATCCGAGAGCGTCCCGTACCGCGGTCCGGTGCGCCCGCTCAATCACTGCGGAGATCTGGGGCTCGGCGACCGCCCACAACGCCGAAACCGACTTGACCGGCGAGAAGGTCAGATCGTACCCGGCCACGGCCTGGACTGGTGGCCGGGATAGTTTCGCGATTGCTCCGGCGAGTTCCCGCTCATCGGCCGGTGGCCGGCCGTGCTCGGCCTGAAAGAACTCCCGCGCCACGTCTGCACGAACATCACGCTGATTCGCAGCAGGCAGGTTAGTCGACCGAGCTAGATCAGCGAATCGGCTCGCGACCGCGACCTGGAATCGGTTCGACGCAGCGTTGCAGACCTTGAACGGCGCCCCGAGCCGGGTTGCCGCACGAATGTTCTCATCGCCCAGCTGGTCGTCGGACAGTTGCTCTAATCGCTGCGTCGCCAGCGGATGCATCCCTACGCCGAACAGCGCCCACATCTGCTGCGCAGTCACCGGATCGCCCGCCTGCAAACCATCGATTCCGACCATGCCGGAACCGACCCAGATGCCCGGCGATTCGCCTCGTTCGGTGTAGTACGACGCCAGACCGACATGGCCCTTGGAGGTGGCGTCGAAGGCCGCCACCTGCCGCGTCAGATAGTCGTACCCCGAACCGGCGGTGAGCTTGTGAATGCTCATCGTCACAGCCACCAAAGGACAACATTGCCGCCTGGGCGGTCAGCCACGGCGGCCAAACCTGCCCGCGTGCAAAAGGTGTGTCGGCCATGACATGGCAGAAAGCTGAGGGAGGTACGTCTCCCGAGGTGCCTTGGAGGTTGTGACCGCCCAACCGGCGCGACATTCCGTAGGGGAGCGCGAGTCTTCGTCGATGAAGGAAGTGGTAGTTGTGGGCAAGCAGACGGTGAGGAAGGCCGCGAGGCCGGCGGCGTCCCAGGTGCAGGCAAAGTATCGGCGTGAGCGGGTCGAACGTGACCGGCGGCTCGAGAGATTGGCGGTGGAGGGGCTGACCGCGTTAGGACTTGACATCGCTATTGCGATGGCCAGTGGCGGCTTAACCACACCCGAACCGATGTCGTGCGCATGGTCACCGGGATTGACGCCGGACTCGGTCCCCGGGTGGCTAATGGGAACCTTCACCGTGGGGTGTCGCAGCTTGAGGAGGCAGGCTTCTCACGGGGGGACGCTGTCGCCGCTTCCGAAGCGGCCCGTGTATCTGGGCTGAAGCACCGGAAGGGCTGCTTCGGACGAGCTATGACGCCGATCTGATTGTCGTCGATGGCGACTAAGGACTGATCTCACTGCCCTGCAACGTGTCCGCTTGCTCGTGCTCGCTGGAAATCGATTGGCTAATTGCCGCCAGCTGCAGCTGGCATGTCGCGTTCACGACAGACACGCCGGCGTACACATGTATTTGCTTGTCTTATCGAGCTTTCAGTTGATGGACCGTCTCCTGCACCAGCGACGCTGATCTGCAAGATCAAATCCACACATCAGACCGGCGGGTTTCACGGCCGTGCGAGATCGTGGTTGAGATGTCGGAGAAACCGTCGAATTTCCCGGTTGAATTGCTCAGCAGCTTCCACGCTGCTGACATGACCGACTCCCGGCATGATGACAAGCTCCGAAGTCGGAATCGCTGCATGAAGAGCGAGCCCGACGCTCAGCGGGGCGCGCACGTCTTCGTCGCCATATAGCAGGAGTGTCGGCACCAGCACCTGTGGCAGCACGTCACGCAGATCGGTGGCGCACGCCAGCGCCATCGCTCGAAACCCGGCGGGATGGAACTCTGTCAGCGAAGCGGCAAACTCATCGACCCTGTCTTGGGCCGCTGCACTGGAGAACATCGTAGGAAGCATCACGGCCATGAACTCCGTGGGCGCCAGCTGCGATGCTCGCAGGCTCTGCTTCAGACGTTGTTCTGCAATTTCCGAAGGAAGCGACCCAACCCAACCCGCATAGGCCCCGGCGAGAACCAAGCTCATCACTATCGTCGGGTGTCGCCGGTAGAATTCAAGCGCAAGCGTGCCACCGAAGGACAGCCCCACTATGTGGACACCCCGCAGGCCGAGGGCATCCAGGAAGCCAGCCAGACAGTCCGCATAGTCCGACAGCGTGAAAGACTCCGGTGGATCCGACGAGCGACCAGCCCCCGGCATATCCCAAGCCACCACAGTGAAGTCGTCGGCGAGGTCATCGATCTGTCGACGCCAAGTCGACTGAGCATCACCCACAAACCCCTGCAGGAGGATCAGCGGCGGGCCCGCGCCGTCCCGCTGGTAGGCGATGCGCAGGCCATCAACCTCGACCTGTTCCATCCGCCACTCCCGCACGCCTTCTCTGGGAATTCGTCCCAGAGAATCCTTGCTTTCTTCGGTGGTCCCATGTTCGCATCGGCGATAAGCAGTCCGTGAGCAGTGCCGGCGGGCGCCGCCGCCGCAAGGCACCTCCACGACAGACGAGTCCGGTCCGAGATCCAAAATTTCCAACCGGTCTGATGGGGATCTGCATGCCTCGGTCGGCCATCAGCGCCGCAGTGATCACGGCGAGGGATGGGAGCCGGTCAGGCCGCTTTACAGTCGCGGGTCACAGGCATGGGATCGGCCCCCCTCCGCCAGATGATCTTGGTCATCCTGGTTTCTAGAGCCGAAGTCTGCGGTGAGTGCGGCGGGTGAACCGGCCTTGGCGCCAGCCGAGCTGGACTGACAGGCCGCCGGGGAAGCCGTAATCGGTCCAGGATCCGTCGTAGTTAGGCACGTTGCGTAGCCGAGCAGCACCTTGCACGCGAACCAGGCTTGGGAGGACCGTTCGCCGATACGGCAGTAGGGGATCACCTCGCGGTCGGGCCCTTCATAGCGGTCGCTGAGTGGGATGGACGCTCGGAACAGCCTTCCGGCTGCGCAGCCTCGGCCCATGGAATGTTAGCCGCGCCGGGGATGCCGGGACCCCTGCGATTGCTCTTGCGGAAGGTGGGCCGGCGAAAGCAGCTCCCCGCGGGATTCCTCGGCGAGCGTACGTCGAGCACATCAACAACTGGTGACAGCACCGATACGTCGGTGATCAAGATGCGGCATCGTGCTCGGATGCCGGTACGCCAGCAGCCAGGTCTGCGATGCGTTCGGCAACCCGTAAGGCGGCTCGCTGCTCGGCAAGATCAAGTGGTACGCCGCGCGGGTCCTCGGGCCAGGTCTCGACGATCTTGGTCGCCCAGACCGCCCAGTCAGCCACCATGGCATAGAAGTCGGTCAGAAACCGACCGCCGATGAGATTCAGTGCGGCCCGCTCCGGAAAGCTTCCCTTTCCGGCCAGATAGGCACGCCCTGCCACAAGATTCTCTTCGTTTTCGCGTTGCACCCACTCCAGCGTGGCCGCCAGGTTGGTGAGGATGTCGTCCTTGCTGCCGCTGTCGGAGAAATCGATCTTGAGCAGCTGCTCGAATTCCAGAGATGGCCCGTCGCCTGGCACCGAGAGCCAGGCCCGCAGCGCGTCTCGCCCACTTTCGGTGATCGTGTAGCGCGTCCGACGCCGACGGCCGATCCACTCCTCCTGGTCCTCGGCATATCCCAGCGCGACCAGCTTCTTGGGCTCCTCGTACAGCTTGCTCTGAGCGCGGGGCCAGATCCGTCGCAGACTGAAGTTGACCTGCTGAACCAGCTCATGTGTCGTCCATGGCTTGATCGCGAGTAGGCCAAGTACCGCGTAGGACGTCGTCGTCATTTTTGCACTTGACATGATACTCCCTTTGGGAGTATTAATATCTCCCATAGGGAGAGTACAGGAGGTGGACCACAATGGCCACCATTGACATAGCAGTCGATCCATCGAACCGAGCAGCCTTCCAGGCCTGGAACGGCAGCGAGGGGGACTATTGGGCCGACAACGACGAACTCTACGAGGCCGGCCTGGCCCGGTATGACTCGATCCTCTTCGCGGCCGCAGGCGTTGCGCCGGGAGATCGCGTGCTCGACGTTGGCTGCGGCAACGGCTTGACTACCTGCGAAGCCGCGAGGCGCGCAGGGCAGGGTTCAGCGCTTGGTGTGGATTTGTCGGCTCGCATGATCGAGCGCGGTCGTCATCGCGCGGCCGCAGCCGGGCTCGGCAATGTCAACTTCCTTCAGGCAGATGTGCAGATTCACCCGTTCGCGCCAGGCTCGTTCGACCAGGTGATCAGCCGTACCGGCGTCATGTTCTTCGGCGACCCGACAGCCGCGTTCTCCAACATCGCGCGCGCAACTCGTCGATCCGGGCGGCTGACCCTCCTAGTCTGGCAAGACGATGACCACAATCCTTGGATTGGTGAGCTTGCCGGGGCAATCGATGGGCGACAGCCTCAGCTACAAACTCCGGACAACACTGCGGTGATCTCGTTTGATCGCCCCGATCAGGTCGAGTCGCTGCTGACACGTACCGGATTCGTCGACATCAGGCTCGATCCGGTTTCTGAGCCGATCAGCTTCGGGTCCGATCCAGAGACGGCCTTCCGCTTCGTACGCGGCACCGGCTTCGTCAAGTCGCTACTCAATGGAGCCGAGGTGAGTATGCGGCCGCAGGCATTGGACGCGCTCCGAGAATCGCTGGAAACCCATGCCATCGCGGACGGCGTCCTCTACCCATCTGCCATGTGGCTCATCGTCGCGAGGCGAGCATGATCATCATGACAGGCCAAAATTCACGCATTGCGCACCAGATCGTCAACACCTTCGTGACCGGTGATACGTCCGCTCTCGAAGCCCTCGTTGCTGTCGACGCCGTCGACCACACCAGCCCGGCTCAGAGCAGCGGAGGGCGTGCCGGACTCATCGAAGGCATCGGGTTCTACCGTGCCACATTCTCTGATCTCGACGTCACCATCGAGCAGAAGCTGGAGACCAGTGATCTGGTCGCGATCTTCGGCCGGATCAGCGGCGTCCACAGCGGCGACACGCTTGGCATTCCGGCTACCGGCAAGCAGGTCAGCTTCCCGTACATTGACATCTTCCGGATTGCCGACGGGCAGATGGTTGAGGCCTGGCACCTCGAAGACATTGCCGGATTGCTCCGTCAAGTAGGCGCCCTGCCTGGTTAACATTCGGACAGTTTTGGCACGGAAGTGGCTAGTCGCCTCGGAGGTCGGCGAGGTGCCGGGCAACGGCGCGTGACGG
>Ga0081455_10009088_pt1 | contig 10251 bp, 8 predicted proteins | sample TabmetS3T2R1_FD_70207 | JGI IMG/M metagenome (GOLD analysis project Ga0081455, IMG submission 70207) | Tabebuia heterophylla rhizosphere microbial communities from the University of Puerto Rico - S3T2R1 | ecosystem: Host-associated > Plants > Roots > Rhizosphere ... | reverse complement strand
GAGGTCGTTGAGCGTGGTCATGGCGTCCTCGCCCATGACCACGACGATCTTGGGGACCACGATCGCGAGCTCGCCGACCACGCGGGCGACGCACGCCGGATCGGCGAGCGACGGGTCGCCGACCGGGCACTTCACGCAGAGCGTGCCGTAGACCGCGAGCGGGTCGATGTTCAGCCGCTTGAGCGACTTCATGAGCGCGGTCCCGCTGCGCCCGTAGAAGGCCACGCCCTCCTCGATCTCGCTCGCCGCGGGGGCGAACTTCAGAAGGAAGACGTCGGCCTGGGGGTGGCCCGAGCCGAGGACGGGCATCAGGTTGCCGCGCGGGCAGTGTCTGCATGACTGCAGGTCGCGGGTCAGCGTGTTGAGCTCGCGGATGGCGCGCTCGAGGTACTTCTCGCGGATCTCGTCGTCGGTAGCGGGCATCGGTCCTGCGGGCTTCGACGGGTCCGCAGGTCGTCCTTGCCCCTGCATCAGCCCTTGCGGATCGCCCGCCGCACGCGCCGCTCGCGGCGCCGTTCGCGCGCACCCGGCGGGGTGGCCTTCGTCTGGAGGAACTTCAGCGCCTGCACGTAGAGCAGGCTCGACGGCTTCGTCTCGATCACGGCCGCGCGCAGCGCCTCGAGGAACTCCTCCGGGCCGTTGAAGTCCGGCATCCGCACACGCACCGAACCGAGCCCCTGCGCGACGTGCGCGTCCGAGCCGGCGCCCGCCGGGATCCGGTACTTGGCGGCGAAGCGCGCGGCCTCCTCGTTGAACGAGCCGATCGCCACCCGCGGGTTGTAGACCTCGATCGCGTCGATGTCGCCGACGACGTCGAGCAGGTGCTCGTAGTCGGGAACAGCGTGCATGCGGTCGAACGGATGCGGCACGTAGACGACGCCGCCTTGCCGGCGGATCTCGGCGACGGTCTCGGCCAGCGTCAGGCCGCGGGGGATGCGCTCCTTCAGGAACAGCCCGATGACCTCGCCCTGGTTCGCGGTCTTGACCTCCTCGCCGACGATGACCTTGATGCCGTAGTCGGCGGCCTTCTCCGCGGCCTCCAGCGCGCCCGAGATCTCGTTGTGGTCGGTCACCGCGATCGCCCCGAGCCCCTGGGCCCGCGCCGTGGCCAGCAGCACCTCGACCGGCGTCGCGCAGTCGTGGCTGTGGTCGGTGTGCATGTGCAGGTCGACGTCGATCGTCGGCCGGCCGGCGAGCTTCCTGGCCAGTTCCGGGTTGCCGCGCGCGTCGTGGCGGCGCGCGGTGAGGGTCCGGTAGAGGTCCTCGAGCTCGTCGGCGACGGCGCTCCAGGCGCGCGGCCGGGCGGCGGCGTGCAGCCCCGCCCGCAGGCCCGGGTCGGCGACGAGGCGCCCAAGTTGTGCTGCGAGCGTGTCGACGTCGTTGGGCTCGAAGAGCAGCCCGGCCTCGCCGTCCTGCAGCGCTTCCTCGTAGACCGCCAGGCGCGACGCGACGGGAACGGCGCCGGCCGCCTGGCCGCGGGCGATCAGCCCGGGCGCGGGCGCGACGCCGTCGGACGCCAGGACGAGCACGTCCGCGCCGGCGAGCGCCTCTTCGGCGCTGTCCACGAAGCGGATGCGCTGCTGCAGATCGACGCGCAGGGGCGTCGAGGACGACGGCCCTCGCTCCGAGTGCACGACGGCGTCCCACGGCAGCGCCGCGTCCAGGCGCCGCAGCGCGCGCAGGAAGATGCGCAGGGCGCCGCGCTCCTCGAGCTCGACGAAGGCGATCCGCACGCGCTCGTCGTCGTTCGCCGGCCGCTCGAGCGGGTCGGCGCCGGGCGCCACGATCGTGTAGTCGCCGGGGAAGAAGCGCTTCAGAAGGTCGGCGGTCGTTGTGTAGGTCGCCGTACGGACATCGAGCCGCCCGAACACGAGCTGCACGACCTTGCGCGCCACCTGGGTGGCCACGACGCGCTCGGTCGGGGCGTGGAACGTCCCGACGTTCAGCGCGCGCGAGTGGCGCAGCGCCGTACTGGCGACGCTCGGCGCGAACGGCTCGTGGACGTGGCAGAGGTCGAGCGCCGCGTGCTCGAACAGCTCGGAGATCGAGCGGGCGACGTCGATCGGCAGCGCCGCGCGCCGCCGGCCGGGGAGCGGCGGGAGCGCCTCGCCGACGGCGAGCACGCGCGCCTCACCCGGCTCGGCCTCGAGCTCTCCGGCGCGGATCGCCTTGCGCGACTCGCGCAGGAGGTCGTGCGACGCCGATGGCGCGACGATGACCACACGGTGCCCGCGGCCCGCGAGCTCCTGCGACACGCGCTCGACGAAGGTGTTGACGTCGTGGCGGTCCTCCCACGTGTAGGGGGTGACCTGGGCGATCGACAGCGGGTCGGGCACCGCGGCGGAGGATAGTCAGCTTGCTCTGCGGCGCTCGGCGAAGGCCGCGAGCCGGGCGGGGGCGTCGGGGCCGTCGAAGAGGTCGATGCAGGCGCGCTCCTCGCGCTCCAGCGCCGCGTCCATCAGCTCGCCGAAGCGTTCGTTGAGCATCGCCTTCGTGCGCGCCACGGCCGCCCGCGAGACCTCGGCGAAGCCGGCGGCCCAAGCGGCGATCCGCTCCTCGAACGCGTCCGGGGCGACGACCTCGTTGACGAACCGGTGCCGCTGCGCCCACTCGATGTCGCGCAGCGTCCCGGTGAGCAGGAGCTCGCGCGCGGCGGTCTCGCCCATCGTCGACGGCAGGAAGTGCGAGCCGGCGTTCGTGTAGGTCAGGCCGATGCCGACCTCGGGCGTGCCGAAGCGCGCGCGGTCGGTCGCGATGCGCAGGTCGCAGCTGGCCGCGAACTCGAGCGCGCCGCCGATGCAGACGCCGTCGATGGCCGCGAGGACCGGCACCGGCGCCGCCAGCGCCGCGGTCGTCACGCGCTGGAACGCGGCGACCGTCGCCGCCCACGACTCGGGGGTCGCCTCGATCGCCGCGAAGAGGTCGTCGCCGGCCGAGAAGTGCTCCCCGGCGCCCCGCACCACGATGCAGTGCACGCGCTCGTCCGCCCCGGCGGCGTCGATCGCGTCCGCGATTGCCTCGATGGTCTCGCGCGTCCACGCGTTGCGGCGCGCCTGGCGGTCCCACTGCACGACCCGCGCCGACCCGAGCTCGCTCGTCGTCACCGTCACAGTCCCAGCTCCTCTCCCCGCGCCGTGCGGTACACGATGCGCGTCTTCAGTTCGCCGACCGGCAGCGCGCCCGGCGCCACCGCCTGTACCTCGAACCGCGCGCCGAGCTCGGCACGCAGCGCGTCCGCCACGCCTTCCACGCCGTTGGGCGCCTCGACCACGACGCGCAGCGGCGGCACGATCGGATCGCCCTCGACTACCACCGCATAGCGCCCCAGGCCCGCGAAGCGCCCGAGCACCGCGCCGATCGCCCCCGGATGGATGTTGACCGCCTGCACTCGGAGCATGTCGTCGGTACGGCCCTCGATCGCGATCCGCGGCGTGGTTCGCCCGCACGCGCACGGCGCCGTCCACACGCGGGCGAGGTCGCCCGAGCGGTAGCGCAGCAGCGGCGAGGCCTCGCGGCGCAGGTGCGTCCACACGAGCTCGCCGAAGGCGCCGTCCTCGAAGGCCATCGGCTCGCCGGTGCCGGGGTCGACGAGCTCGAGCACCGCGTAGCCGGCGGTCGTCAGGTGCAGACCCGCGCGGGCCTCGCACTCGCCGGCCATCGTCGACCAGACGTCGCTCATCCCGAAGGTGTCGGTCACCGTCGCGCCCCAGGTCGCCTCGATGTCGTCGCGCACGGCGTCCAGGCCGGCGCCCGGCTCGCCCGTCGTGACGATGTGGCGCAGCCGCAGCGCGGCCGGCTCGAGCCCGGCCTCGCGCGCGCGGCCCGCCAGGTGCGCGGGGAACGAGAGCGTCCCGAACAGGGCGTCGATCCCGAGCCGCGGGATGAGCTCGAGCAGGCGCCGCGACTGGCCGACGCCCACCGGAACGACCGTCGCGCCCGAGGCCTCGAGCGCCATGTGGTCGGCCATCCCGCCCGCGTAGAGCGCGTAGTTCAGGCAATGGGCGATGACGTGGTCGGGCTTCACGCCGGCGATCCGGAACGCTTCGCCACCGAGCTGCGAGTTGGCCAGGTGATCGTTGCGGGTGAGCCCGATCGCCACCGGCTCGCCGGTCGTGCCCGACGTCACGTGCAGTCGCACCAGCAAGCCGCGCGGCGCGCAGAGGTGCTCGCCGAACGGCGGGCCGGCCGCCTGCGACGCCCGCAGCTCGGCCTTCGTCAGCAGGGGGATGTCGGCGAGCCGCCGGGCTCCGGCGATCCGATCGCGGTAGAAGCGCGACGTGCGCTCCATATAGGCGAGCTGTGCCTGCAGCGCGGCCGCGTCGGTCACCGCGGGCACGCTATCCGACCCACGCACGAGCGGGCCGTCCTACTCGGACGGCCCGCTGCGCTGCTGCTGAGGAGGAGAAGTGCCGCGTCCGCGAGAGAGAGAGGTGCGGATCCTGCGCGGTTCCTGTTCCTCTCTCAGACGCAGCGCGTCTGGACTTCTTCCCGACTAGTTGGCCGCGGCCTTGCGCGGAGCCGTCCGCCCCTTCGGCGCCGTGCCCGGGCCCTTGCCCGCGTACTTGGCGATGAACTTCTCGGTCGCGTCGCGCGCCTCGTCGTCCGGGCGCTGGTTCATCGGCGACTTCATGAGGTACGAGCTGGGGCCGTCGAGCTGGCCGCTGATCCCGTGGTTGAGCGCGAGCTTCAGGCAGCGCACGGCGTCGATCACGATGCCGGCCGAGTTGGGCGAGTCCCACACCTCGAGCTTGAGCTCGGCGTTGAGCGGCACGCCGCCGAACGCCTCGCCCTCGAGGCGGATGTGCGCCCACTTGCGGTCGGTCAGCCACGGCACGTAGTCCGAGGGCCCGACGTGGACGTCGTCCGCGGGCAGGTCGACCCCGGCGATCGAGGTGACCGCGTTGGTCTTGGAGATCTTCTTGGACTCGAGGCGCTCGCGCTCGAGCATGTTGAAGAAGTCCATGTTGCCGCCGACGTTGAGCTGCGACGTGCGCTTGAGCGTGACGCCGCGCTCGTGGAAGAGGCGGGCGAGCACGCGGTGCGTAATCGTGGCGCCGACCTGCGACTTGATGTCGTCGCCGATGATCGGCAGGCCGGCCTTCTTGAAGCGCTTGTTCCAGTAGTCCTCGCGAGCGATGAACACCGGGATGCAGTTCACGAAGCCGCAGCCGGCCTCGAGGATCTGCTCGACGTACCACTTCGTCGCCTGCTCGGAGCCGACCGGCAGGTAGGAGACGACGACGTCGGTGTGCGTCTCCTTGAGGATCGAGACGATGTCGGCGGTCTCGCCGGGCGCCTTGGTGATCTTCTCGGCCGCGTACTTGCCGATGCCGTCGTGCGTCATGCCGCGGTAGACCGGCACGCCGAGCGTCTTCGGCACCTTGCTGAACTTGATCGTGTTGTTCGGGTCGGCCCAGATCGCCTGCCCGAGGTCCTTGCCGACCTTCGTCTTGTTGATGTCGAAGGCGCACGTGAACTCGATGTCCGAGACGTGGTAGCCGCCGAGGTCGACGTGCATCAGGCCGGGAACGCCGCCCTTGGGATCCGCGTCGCGGTAGTGGTGGACGCCCTGCACGAACGAGTTGGCGCAGTTGCCCACGCCGATGATGGCCACGCGCACCTTGTCGTGCTGGTAGCGGCTCTTGCCGTTGGTAGCGCCGTTCGTGGCCGCGCCGTTGCCGTTTGTAGTCAAAGTGACGATGTCCCTTCGTGAAGTTCCGACCGGATCGAACCCCGCCGGGGTGCACCGGTTACAGGTGCCGGTCCGCGTTAGGCCGCCGGCGACTCGAGCTTCTTGAGCTCGCTGCGCACGTGGAAGATGCGCTGCAGCACGGTGATCGTCCCGAGCGCAGCAAGCACATAGACCGCCGGTGCAAGCAGGTCGAGATCGGCGAACACGATGCCCACCGACAGGATCACGACGCGCACCGCGCGGCTCGCGATGCCGACCTTGCACTCGACGCCCAGCGCCTCGGCGCGGGCCCGCGTGTAGCTGACCATGAGCGACGCCAGGACCGCGACGACGACCGCTGCGGCCGCGAAGTCCTTGCCGTCCTTCGCGAACACCGCGGCGACCGCGGTGAGCACGATGCCCTCCTCGATGCGGTCGAGCGTCGAGTCCAGGAAGGCGCCGAACTGCGTGCCCTTGCCCGACATGCGCGAGTAGCGGCCGTCGAGCGTGTCGCAGACCGAGCCGACGATGAACGCGATGCCGCCCCAGATGAAGTACTCCTGCCAGACGAGCGCGGCAGCGGCGACGTTGAGGATCAGGCCGGTGAGCGAGATCGCGTTCGGGGTGAGGCGCGATTCGATGAGCCGGTTGCGCACCGCCTCGCGGCGCACGCCTGGTTCGCGGCGCCGCGGCCGCCGCGGGGTCTCGGCAGGGGTCGACATCAGGCCTTGGCCGGGCTGAACGCCCACACCTGCGGGCGGACGCGGGCGAGCCGGGCGGCGACCCAGGCCGACACGGCGGCGGTCAGCGCGCCGAGCATCGCGTCGGAGAGGAAGTGGTTGCCGGTGGCGACGATGACGAAGGTGACCAGCAGGGGGTAGAGACCCCACAGGACGCGCGAGACGCGGTGCTTGCACACCCGCGCGAACGTGACGCCGAGCATGAGCGCGAAGCAGACGTGCATCGAGGGGATCGCGGCGTACGGGTTGAACAGCGCGTTGACGGCGACAGAGTCATGGCTGACGCCCGTGAAGTCGGCGACCGAGTCCAGGAAGCCCCACTCCGGGAAGAAGCGCGGGGGCGCGGTCGGCATGACCGCGTAGCCGACGAGCGCGATGGCCATGGCCACCACGAACATGTTGCGCACGAAGTAGAAGCTCTTGTTGTGGAAGAGGTAGAGGAAGACCAGCGCGCCGACGGTCACCGACGACTGGCAGTTGAGATACACCCAGCTCGCGAAGTCGATGATGGCCGGCTTCGTCGAAGCCCAGGCCTGGACGCTCGGCTCCACGAAGTAGCCCATCGTCTGCTCGAAGTGGATGACGTGGCGCGCGTTCTGGAACGCAATCGCCGCCCCGTTGGGGTCGTCCATCCACCCGCGCACGAGGCGGTAGGCGTAGTAAGCGGCGGCGAACAACAGCACCTGCCGGAGGACATCGAGGATGCCGTGGGGCAGGAACCGCGCCTGGAGAGAGCGGGCGCGAGCCAACATCGGTTCAACTCATCCTAATAACCCTTCCGGATCCCCGGAAGGAGGGCTAACCACACCTAACAGGAATCAACTTTCCGTTTTCGGTGCCTTGACGCCCCGCGTGCACCGCGGCGAGTCGGCCCGGACGCGCCCGATCGCGAAGCGGGTGTCGAGCACGATCCGGCCCGGTTTGTCGACCGACAGCCGGGTCCAGCCGAACTCGCCCTGCTCGACGCAGCCGCGCCCGTACGCGATGTTCCAGTAGGGCGTAAATCGCACCCGCAGGTCGACGGTCCCCGTCCGTCGGGCGTAGAGACGGACCTGCTGGGCGGTGATGCTGGTGACCCGGGCGGCGCCGCTGGCCAGCGGGCGCGGATGCTCGACGGCGAAGACACGCCAGTGGACGTCGTGCCAGACCTGGCGCAGATAGGGCAGGCCGGAGCGGATGAGCCGCGCCTCGCGCTGGGCGGAGTAGTCCAGCGGCGCGTCGGGCAGCGCGACGTACTTGACGGCGTTGTTGTCGAGCCAGTTCTCGTAGCGCCACGGCGTGAGCGGCTCGTCGTCGTAGAAGAGCGAGTTGCGCTGCCGGTCGACCTGGCGCTCCCAGCCGCGCGCGAGCGGGATGCGCGGCGCGACCCAGCGCGATTCCCAGTGGTTGTCGGTGAACGGGATCTCGACCCGGAACGGCCCGCCCTCGCGCGTGCCCAGGTAGCTGATCAGGCCGGCGTAGTAGCGCTGGTGCACCGACGGATCGCTGGCCGCGCGCGCCCAGTCGTCCACGGGGGCGACCCACTGCCAGTAGACGAGCGGCAGTGCGAGCAGCGCCAACGCGCGCCGGTCGCGCGTCCACAGCAGGCCCGCGAGCACGGGGCCCGCGAACAGCGCTCCGAGGCGTACGACGTTGCCGCCCATCGGCGTCGCCACGGCGAAGCTCGCGACCATCGCCAGGGCGTAGAGCGCGACTCCGGCGCGGATGATGCGCGCCTCGCGCGGCACCGTGAGCGACAGCCCGATCACGGCCGCCAGCGACGGCCAGAAGCTCGACGGGACGAACGGGAAGGTTCCGCCCTCGGGGAAGGCGAGCGTGGTCGCCGCCACCGGGACGATCGCGGCAGTGCCCACCGCCAGCGGATGCCAGCCGCGCCGTGCGACCCACCACGCGGCGGCGGCCAGCGCGACGAACGCGCCGGCGACCGGGCTGGCGAGGCTGGTCATGACGGCGAGGACGCAGGCGGCGGCCCAGAGCCCGCGCTTGGCGACGACCAGCGCGGCGAGCCCGACGGCGACGCCCAGCGCGAAGGTCAGGCGCCCGGTGAGCAGGGTCGTCGCGGTGCCCACGGCGAACCACAGCGAGGCGACGCGCGCGCCCTCGAGCCCGTCGACCAGCCGTTCGAACAGCCAGGCCGCTGCCACGGCGGCCAGCGCGCCCACGAGCTGCGGGCCGAGCAGCGCGGCCAGCGGCGGGAACAGCACGCTGTAGGCGGGGACGTGATGGCCGCCGTACCAGGCGCCATCCCAGAGCACGAGCCCGAGGCCCGACCGGTACGTCTGCGCGGCGAGGTCGGCGCTCGGCGGCGAGATCACCAGGTAGATCGCCGCGAGGATCGCCGCGAGCATCCATGCTGGCGCCGCGCTAAGCGTCCAGGAACGTGGTAATGCGATCGATGACATCGGGACGGTCGAGCCAGGGCCAGTGCCCCGCGTCGGTGAGGTGGTGAATCTCTGCGTCGCCGCCGAGAGCGCTCGCGTAGGTCTCGGCGAACCTTGCTGGAATGTATCGGTCGCGGTCTCCCCACGCGATCAGGGTCGGGCAGTCGATGCGGCCCAGATCGAGGCCGGCACGCGCCAGCGCGTCCTCCGGACTTGCGCGATAGAGGCGCAGAATTGCGCGCTGGGTGCCCTGGTCGAAGTGCGGCCACGCCTGGTCGACGATCACGTCCGGCAGCCGCTTGCGCGCGGCCCACGCGGTCATCAGCCCGATCGCGACCTCGCCGACCATCGGCGTGCGCCACGCGCGCGCCACCGGGTGCCAGCGGTAGCCGGACAGCAACGGGACGGCGTTGACGATCACGAGCCGCTCGACTCGCTCGGGGAACCGCTGCGCCCACAGCAGGCCGACGGCGCCCCAGTCGTGGACGACAAGGCGCACGCGGTCCAGCCCCGCGTGCTCCAGGAATGTGTCCACGAACGAGTCATACCCGGCCATCGTGTAATCCAGGTCGCCTCGCTTGCCGCTGCGGCCGAAGCCGGGCAGGTCGGGTGCGACGCCGCCGGACCGTTCGAGAAACGGGATCCAGTCGTCGGAGCTCGTCGGCACACCATGGAGGTACAGCACCGGCGGGCCGGACCCTTCCGCACTGCGCCAGAACAGGGGCTGATCGTTGAGCGTGTCGTTGTGCTCGGTGACCTCCAGCATCGGGCGGCGCACCATATGAGAACGGACGAGGGGCCCGGCTCCGGCGGCCACGTGGCCGCCTCCGCCACCCTCGGTAGCTTCCGCCGCGTGAAGGCTCCCTGGCGTCGCCCCACGGCCCGCCGCGTCCGCGCGGTGCGCGAGCGGCTGCGCGAGATGTACGGGATCCCGGTCATGGCGCCGCACGGCGACGCGGTCGGCGAGCTCGTGCTCACGGTGCTCTCGCAGTCGACCAACGACCGCAACCGCGACGTCGCGTTCCTGCGCCTGCGCGAGCGCTTCCCGTCGTGGGAGGCCGTGCGCGACGCGCCGGTCGAGGAGATCGAGGAGGCGATCCGCCCCGGCGGGATCTCGAAGGTCAAGTCGGCGCGCATCAAGGCGATGCTCGAGGCCATCGGCGACCCGATCGACCTGTCGTGGATGCGCGACGCGCCGATCGCGGAGTCCCAGGCCTACCTCTGCTCGCTCCCCGGGGTGGGCCGCAAGACCGCGGCGTGCGTGCTGCTCTTCGCCTACGGCCTGCGCGACGTGCCGGTGGACACGCACGTCTCCCGCGTGGGCATGCGCCTGGAGCTGCTCGAGCCCGGCGCGCCGTTCGACCGCCTGCACGACCAGATGCTCGCGATCACGCCGCCCGGGGCCGAGCTCGAGTTCCACGTCAACCTGCTGCGCCACGGTCGTCGCGTCTGCCACTCG
>Ga0081455_10009087_pt1 | contig 10252 bp, 9 predicted proteins | sample TabmetS3T2R1_FD_70207 | JGI IMG/M metagenome (GOLD analysis project Ga0081455, IMG submission 70207) | Tabebuia heterophylla rhizosphere microbial communities from the University of Puerto Rico - S3T2R1 | ecosystem: Host-associated > Plants > Roots > Rhizosphere ... | reverse complement strand
ACCGGTCAACAGGTAGCCCTCCAGCCACCCCTGGCACAGGTGTTCGGACAATACCTCCATGACCCGGCCGTACGGCGCGAGGTGGTCATCGCCGGGCAGCCTCTCCGCCGCCCAGACCCGGTCGGTCGTCTCGAAAACCGCCGAGAGCCGGTTGGAGGCGGTTTCATCGGGGCCGACGATGCGGAAACGGGTGGAATTGGCGGTGGTGACGTCACGCAGCCAGGCCCCGAGGACCCGGGTGGGCTCGCTGGTGGTCACTCCGGGCGCCGACACACCGACCGCATAATCCTGGAAATCCGGCAATTCCAGGTCGCGGAGCAACAGACCACCGTTGGTGTGCGGGTTGGCGCTCATCCGTCGATCTCCGGTCGGCACCAATTCGAGGATCCAGTCGAACGGCCGGCCGAAGTCGTCGAACAATTCCTCCGGCCGGTAATTACGCATCCACGCCTCGAGCATGGTGAGGTGCTCCGGATTGTCCCGTACGGCGGAGAGCGGCACCTGATGTGCGCGGAACGTGCCTTCGATCTGCACCCCGTCGACCTCGGCCGGGCCGGTCCATCCTTTCGGCGTACGGAAGACGATCATCGGCCACTGTGGACGCTCGGTCCGGCCGCCGTCCCGCGCCTGCTCCTGAATGCGGGCGATCTCCCCGATCGCCTCTCCCAGCGTCCAGGCCAACTGTTGGTGCACCTCGACCGGGTCATCGCCGGCCACCACGTACGGCCGGTACCCGTACCCCTCGAACAGGCTGATCAGCTCGGGTTCGGGAATTCGCGCCAACACCGTGGGCCCGGCGATCTTGTAGCCGTTCAGATGCAGTATCGGCAGTACGGCGCCGTCGGTGGCGGCATTGAGGAATTTGTTGGAATGCCAACTCGCCGCCAGCGGCCCGGTCTCCGCCTCCCCGTCGCCGACCACGCAGCACACCAGTAGGTCGGGATTGTCGAACGCAGCGCCGTAGGCGTGCACGAGGGCGTACCCCAACTCGCCTCCCTCGTGGATCGAGCCCGGCGTCTCGGGCGCGACATGGCTGGGAACGCCACCAGGAAAGGAAAACTGGCGGAACAGCCGGCGCATACCGTTCTCGTCCTGGCCGATCCGCGGATAGACCTCGCTGTAGGTGCCTTCCAGGTAGGCGTTGGCGATCAGCGCCGGGCCGCCGTGGCCGGGCCCGGTGACGAACATGGCGTTGAGATCCTGCTTCCGCACCAGCCGGCTGAGGTGGGCGTAGAGCATGTTGAGCCCGGGCGTGGTGCCCCAGTGACCGAGCAGCCGCGGTTTGATGTGCTCGGGTCGCAGCCGATCCCGCAGCAGCGGATTGTCCATCAGGTAGATCTGCCCGACCGACAGGTAGTTGGCGGCCCGCCAGTAGGCGTCGATGACACGCAACTCGTCGGCGGTCAGTCCGCCGATCTGGGACTCCACCTTGGTCACCGGATCCCCCTCACAGCGCGCAAAAGCTACATACACCCTAGAAGCACCGGGCGCCACTCAGACGTGCCGGACGTCCCGGGAACGGCGGGACTTTCGACCTATCCGATCCCAATCTCTGCAGGGGACCTAAGCCCGTGTCGTCGCCGACCGCGGCGGTCCACTATGGATTCCACGAGAGGAGGCAGACCATGGCACCGCGGGGACAGTCGCATCAGCTCAGCGAGACCGTGTGGGCGGTGAAGGGTCCGGTACGGATCCGAAAGGCCGAGTTGGACGGCGAAACGTGCTGGATTGCCGAAGACGCAGAGGGCGTCGCGGCGATGGCACCGACGCGGGAACTGCTGCTGCAGGTGCTGCACGACGACGACCCCCCGGCCATGCCGCGCGAATAGACGGGCCTCAGCCCCGCACGGTCCGGCGGGCCTCATCGTCGCCGAGCGGTTCGAATCCGACCCGCAATGACGCGAACGCTTCGGGGCCGATCTCCACGCTGCCCGCCAAAGCGCCATTGCGGCGGTGGACCCGATCCCAGGCGACATCCGGATCGGTGACGACTCCCTCGGCGGCGCCGTAGAGCACGGCCACCCATTCGTCGCTGCTGAAGCGCACCGCCGGCCGGTTCCGCTCCAATCGGCGCGCCAGCGTGGTTTTGCCCGCCCCGATATAGCCGTAGATCAATACCGCGGTCGCCATGCGGGTCACTTTCGCCGGCGGCGGTGCGCGGCGAACTGCCGCTCGATGCTGTCGATGAGCCAGCCCAGTCCCAGCTCGAAATTGTCGTCGTCGCTGGCGTATCCGCCGCGCAGCAACGGCGCGATATGCGGAAAGTCGCCGCTGTCCGCGAGGTCCTTGAGATAGCCGGCGACGCTGGCGTGCCAGCGTTTCGCCTCCGCCTTGTCGGTTGGCACGGCCTGCGCCTGAGCGATTTCCCGCACCACATAGCCGAGTACGTAGTCGTTTACCGCCGTGACCACGCTCCACGCCTGCTGCGCCGGGAGATGCAGCTCGCCGAGCATGCGCACCCGCTCCTCCAGCAGCCGCATCGTGTGCGGGCCGAGCTGGGAACGCTGGCCGAAAAGCTCGATGCTCCAGGGGTGCGCCAGCGCGATCTCGCGGGTGCGGCGCGCGGTGGCCAGCAGCGCGGGGCGCCAGCCGGCCGGCACGTCGGCGCCGAGTGAGACGTCGAGCGCCAACTCGTCGAGCATGAGGTCGAGCAGCTCGTCCTTGTTCGCCACATGGCTGTACAGACTCATCGTCCGGGCCTGCAGATCGGTGGCCAGCCGACGCATCGACACCGCGCCGAGCCCTTCGCGGTCGGCGATCTCGATGGCGACCCGCACGATCGACTCCCGGCTCAGTCGCGGGCGGTCCCGGCTGGAGCGGGTCCAGACCGGCGCTGTCCGGGGTGGTCTCGTCGTCAGCACGGCTGCCGATGATACGCCACGCCCGCATCCGATACAGTGTATCGGCATCTCGTACACTGTATCGACGCGAGCTGGGCGAGGAGGATGCAGGTGTCGGTTCATTCGTATGTCGCGTCGGCCGCATCGGATGCGGCGAACTTCCCGTTCGGCTCGGAGACGATCTGGCTGATCATCGTCAAGATCATCGGGATGTTCGCCTTCCTGGTGGTCATGACGCTGATGATGATCTGGTGGGAACGCCGGCTCATCAGCTTTATGCAATACCGGATCGGTCCCAACCGGATCGGTCCCTTCGGCCTGCTGCAGAGCCTGATGGACGGCCTCAAGCTCGCCTTCAAGGAAGAGATCATCCCGGCCATCGTCGACAAGCCGGTGTATTTCATCGCGCCGGTGCTCTCGACGGTGCCGGCGTTTGTGGCGTTCTCGGTGACGCCGTTGGGGCCGATCGTGTCGATCGGGGGGCATCACACCCCGTTGCAGCTCACCGATTTCGGGGTGGCCACCCTGCTGGTGCTGGCCTGTTCCTCGCTGGGTGTGTACGGGATCGTGCTGGCCGGCTGGGCGTCGGGCTCCACCTACCCGCTGCTGGGTGGGTTGCGCGCGGCGGCGCAGATGATCTCCTACGAGGTGTCGATGGGGCTCTCGCTGGCCGCGGTGTTCCTGCTCGCCGGCACGCTGTCCCCCTCCGGCATCGTCGCCTCCCAGGAACACCACGTCTGGTACGCCATCGCCCTGCTCCCCAGCTTCTTGATCTACCTGATCTCCGGGGTGGCGGAGACCAACCGGATCCCCTTCGACCTGCCCGAGGGCGAGGGCGAGTTGGTGGGCGGCTACCACACCGAATACACCTCGATGAAATTCGCCCTGTTCTTCCTCGCCGAATACGTCAACATGGTCGGCGTCTCCGCCCTGTGCACCACCCTGTTCCTCGGCGGCTGGCGGGCCCCGTGGCCCATCTCGCTGTGGGACGGCGCCAACTCCGGCTGGATCCCGATCCTGTGGTTCCTGATCAAGATCATGCTGCTGCTGTCGGGGTTCATCTGGCTGCGCGCCACCCTGCCCCGGCTGCGCTACGACCAACTCATGCAACTCGGCTGGAAGGTCCTGGTCCCCTTCTCCCTGGTCTGGCTACTCCTCGTCGCCGCCCTCCAGGCCCTGCGCAACACCGGCCGCCCCGCCTGGGAATCCACCCTCTGGGTCGGCATCCCCGTCCTGGCCCTGCTCGCCATCATCTTCCGCATCTACGACCAACGCACCCTCCGCGCCCAAGCCCAAGCCACCGCCCAAGCCGAAACCGACGCCACCACCCCACCCCCCTACCCGACCCCACCCATGGACCTCGTCGTCCCACCCTCGCCGCGGCTGGGAGTGGCAGCCGTGACGACGACGGTGGCCGGGCCAGAGCACTCCGATGGAGAGGAGGCTCCCCGTGTTTGAGGCAGTCAAGGGATTCGGCCTCACCTTCTCGACGGTCTTCGAGAAGAAGGCCACGATCCAATATCCCGAGGCCGGCACGGCGACCAAGCCGCGCTATCACGGCCGCCACATCCTCAACCGCCACCCGGACGGGCTGGAGAAATGCGTCGGCTGCGAGCTGTGCGCCTGGGCCTGTCCGGCCGACGCCATCTATGTCGAGGGTGGCGACAACACCGACGAGATGCGGTTCTCCCCGGGTGAGCGCTACGGCGCGATCTACCAGATCAACTACGCCCGGTGCATCTTCTGCGGGCTGTGCATCGAGGCCTGCCCGACCCGGTCGCTGACCATGAGCAACGACTACGAGTTGGCCTCGGACTCCCGCAAGGACCTCATCTTCACCAAGGAGCAGTTGCTCGCGCCGCTGCTGCCGGGCATGGAACAGCCGCCGCACCCCATGCGGCTGGGCAAGGACGAGACCGACTACTACGCCAGCGGGCCGACCAACCCGGGCGCCAGCGCCGGTGCGGAATACCCGCAGCGCGAGGGTGGTGCCCGACCGGGCGGTGCCCAGGAGGATGTCGGCCGGGCCCAGCAGGGCGTGCGTACCAGCCCGTCGGATGAGGCCGCGGCCGCTGGCGTGCGGAGCGAGCCTGCGCGCGGAGCGAAAAGCGCACGACCCAAGCCGAAGGCAAGCTCATGACTGATCACCCCGGCGCCCTCCTCCGCTCCGCTCCTCGCTCGCGAGCCATTGCCGCTCGCGGCCAGGGCGCATCGCTCGCTGCGATGCTCACTCCGGAGGTCGCCTCATGACGCACGAAATCATCAATGTCGCGCTGCCCGCCGGGCAGCAGATGCACAACGGCGAGGCCGTGATCTTCTGGATCCTCGGTCCGCTCTCGATCATCGGCGCGCTGGGCATGGTGCTCTCCCGCAACGCCGTGCACTCGGCGCTCTGGCTGGTCACCACGATGTTCTCGCTGGGCATCTTCTACGTGATGGAGCAGGGGCCGTTCATCGGCTTCGTTCAGATCATCGTTTACACCGGCGCGATCATGATCCTGTTCCTGTTCGTACTGATGCTCATCGGGCGGGACACCTCCGACTCGCTGATCGAGACCCTGCGCGGTCAACGGGTCGCGGCGATCCTGCTCGGTACGGGCCTGGCCGCGCTGCTGGTGGCCGTCCTCGCCGGCGCGCTGGACAAGCGCCGCGCCGCCGGGCTGGAGGCGGCCAACGCCAACGGCAACCTGCCGGGTATCTCCCGCCTGCTCTTCCACGACTACGTCTTCGCCTTCGAGCTCACCTCGGCGCTGCTCATCACCGCGGCGGTCGGGGCGATGGTGCTCGGCAACATCGAGCGCGAGCCGGGCGAGCGGCGTACCCAGAAGGAGATCCTGCGGGCCCGCTTCCGCAGCGGCGAGTACGTCGGACCCAAGCCGGGTCCGGGTGTATACGCCTACGGCGACGGGGTCTCCCGGCGCGCTCTGCTGCCCGACGGCACCACCGCCGAATCCAGCGTCATCAAGACCGCCGAGGTGGCCGAGTTGGAGCAGCACGCGCCGAGTCGCAGTGAGCTGGAAAGGAGCGAGCAGTGAGCCCCACCTGGTATCTGCTGCTGTCCGCGATCCTGTTCTCGATCGGCACCGTCGGTGTCCTCGTACGCCGCAACGCCATCGTCGTGTTCATGTGCGTGGAGCTGATGCTCAACGCCGCCAACCTGGCGCTGGTCACCTTCGCCCGGATCAACGGGACGCTGGACGGCCAGATCATGGCGTTCTTCGTGATGGTGGTGGCCGCGGCCGAGGTGGTCGTCGGACTCGCGATCATCATGTCGATCTTCCGCACCCGGCGCTCGGCGTCGGTGGATGACGCCAACCTGCTGAAGTACTAGCTCCACCCGCGCACGTCAGGACAAGTCGCCCCGGTCCGCCGGGACGCGTGAGAAGTCAGAGAGGCTTTTGGAACCGTGAGCAACCTCGCCGGTGCATCCCTCGCTGCGGAGATGTCGAACCCGGCCAGTGGTGGTCTGCAGCAAGCCTCCTGGCTCCTGATCGCCCTCCCGTTGGCCTCGGCGATTGTGCTGTTCTTCGTCGGCAAGCGCGGCGACAAGTGGGGTCACTACCTCGGCGTCGCGGTGCCGGTCGTCTGTTTCATCTACGCCGTCGCTCTCTTCTTCAACATCCGGGGCGAGGCCCCGGGTTCCCGCCGCCGCGAAGTGAACATGTTCGACTGGATCACGGTCGGCAGATTCCATGTCCAGGCGGCGCTGGAACTCGACCAGCTCTCGATGTGCTTCGTACTGCTGATCACCGGTGTCGGGTCGCTGATCCACATCTACTCGCTCGGCTACATGGCGCACGACCCGCAGCGCCGGCGCTTCTTCGCCTACTTCAACCTCTTCGTCGCGGCGATGCTCCTGCTGGTGCTGGGCAACAACTTCGTGTCGCTGTACGTCGGCTGGGAGGGTGTCGGTCTCGCCTCGTACCTGCTGATCGGCTTCTGGACCTACAAGCCCTCGGCGGCCACGGCGGCGAAGAAGGCGTTCATCATGAACCGGGTCGGCGATGTCGGCCTGTCGCTGGCGATCATGATCATGTTCGCCACGCTCGGCACCACGTCGTTCGACGGCGTCTTCGCCGGCATCCACAACGCCTCGACCGGCACCGTCACCGCGATGGCGCTGCTGCTCCTGCTCGGTGCCTGCGGTAAGTCCGGTCAGGTGCCGTTGCAGGCGTGGTTGCCCGACGCCATGGAGGGTCCGACCCCGGTCTCGGCGCTGATCCACGCCGCCACCATGGTCACCGCCGGCGTCTACCTCATCGCCCGGTGCGCGCCGATCTTCGACCTCACCACCGACGGCCGGACGGTGGTCACCATCGTCGGCGCGGTCACTCTCTTGTACGGCTGTATCTGTGGCTGCGCGTACGACGACATCAAGAAGGTGCTGGCGTACTCCACGGTGAGCCAGATCGGCTACATGTTCCTCGCCGTGGGGCTCGGCCCGGCCGGCTACGCGCTGGGCATCATGCACCTGCTGGCACACGGCTTCTTCAAGGCCGGCCTGTTCCTCGGCGCCGGTTCGGTGATGCACGCGATGAACGACGAGGTGGACATGCGCCGCTTCGGCGGCCTGGCCCGCTTCATGCCGATCACCACGATCACGTTCGGGCTGGGTTACCTCGCGCTGATCGGTTTCCCGGGACTGGACGGCTACTTCACCAAGGACAAGATCATCGAGGCGGCCTTCGACAAGGGCGGTACGTCGGGTCTGATCCTCGGCACCTGCGCGCTGATCGGTGCGCTGCTGACGGCGTTCTACATGACCCGGCTGATGATGATGACGTTCTTCGGCAAGCGGCGTTGGGCGCAGGACGCGCACCCGCACGAGTCGCCGCCGGTGATGACGGTGCCGATGATCATCCTGGCCATCGGCTCGGTGGGCGCCGGCGCGTGGTTCGCCACCGGCGACCGGTTGGTGCACTGGCTGACCCCGGCGGTCGGATTCGCCGAGCCGTCGGCGCACCCGCTCTCGACCACGACGCTGTCGATCCTCACCATCGTGGCGATGCTGCTCGGTGCGGGTCTGGCCTGGGCCGCGGTGGGCCGCCGGGACGTCCCGGTCACCCCGCCGGCCGCCGGCCCGATCGTGGTCGCCGCCCGCAAGAATCTCTACGGCGATGCGCTCAACGAGGGCCTGTTCGCCCGGCCCGGCGCGTGGCTGTCCCGCGCTGCTGTCTACTTCGACAGCCGCGGCGTCGACGGCGCCGTCGGCGGGGTCGGGGCTCTGCTCGGAGGCAGTTCGGCGCGGCTGCGCCGGCTGCAGACCGGATTCGTCCGGTCGTACGCGATGTCCATGCTCGGTGGCTCGTTCGTCGTGGTCGCCGCACTGTTGGCTGTGAGGTTTGGGTGAGCGGCTACTGGCTCATTGCGCTCGGCGCGATCCCGTTGGTCGGGGCGCTGATCGTGGCGGCTCTGCCCTCGGGTAGGGACGAGCAGGCGAAGCAGATCACGCTCGGCACCTCGCTGGTGGCGCTGGTCGTGGCGATCATCGCCGCGGCGCAGTTCAAGCCGCACGGGTCGCGGTTCCAGGGCAACCTGTCCTGGGACTGGATCCCGGCCTTCGGCGTGCACTTCGCGGTCGGCGTCGACGGCATCGCGCTGGTGCTCGTACTGCTGATCGCCGTACTGGTACCGGTCGTGGTGATCGCGTCCTGGCGGGACGAGGCGCCGGGCAACCGCAGCCCGCGGGCGTTCTTCGCCTGGCTGCTGGTCCTGGAAGTCATGATGGTCGGCGTCTTCGTCGCCACCGACGTCTTCCTCTTCTACGTCTTCTTCGAGGCGATGCTGGTCCCGATGTACTTCCTCATCGGGTCCTACGGCGGTCCGCGCCGGCAGTACGCCGCGATGAAGTTCTTCCTCTACAGCCTGCTCGGCGGACTGATCATGCTGGCGGCGGTGATCACGCTCTACTTCGCCTCGCCGGAGCACACGTTCGCGTTCATGAAGCTGGTCGGGACGGTGGAGCCGGGCTACCAGAAGCTGCTGTTCTTCGGCTTCTTCATCGCCTTCGCCATCAAGGCGCCGCTGGTGCCGTTCCACACCTGGCTGCCCGACGCCGGTGCCGAGGCTCCGGTCGGCGGCGCCGTACTGCTGGTGGGTGTGCTGGACAAGGTCGGCACGTTCGGCTTCCTGCGCTACTGCCTGCCGTTGTTCCCCGACGCCTCGCGGTATTTCGCCCCGATGGTGATGACCCTCTCGGTGATCGGCATCATCTACGGCGCCATCGTGGCCGTGGGCCAACGCGACATGAAGCGCCTGGTCGCCTACACCTCGATCGCGCACTTCGGCTTCATCGGGCTGGGCATCTTCGCCTTCACCACGCAGGGCGGCTCCGGGGCCGTGCTCTACATGCTCAACCACGGCCTGTCGACCGGCATGCTCTTCATCGTGGTGGGCATCCTCATCACCCGCGGCAAGAGCCGGATGATCGGCGACTACGGCGGCGTGGCTTCGGTGACGCCGTGGCTGTCGGGCGTCTTCCTCTTCGCCGGTCTCTCCTCGCTGGCGCTGCCGGGCCTGTCGACCTTCGTCAGCGAGTTCCTGACGCTGGTGGGGACCTACACCGTGCACAGGGTGTACGCGATCCTCGCGACGGTCGGCATCATCTTCGCCGCGCTGTACGTGCTGTGGATGTACCAACGGCTCTTCCACGGGCCACGCGGAGAGAAGGTCGGCAAGTGGCGTGACCTCACCGGCCGGGAGGCCTGGGCGGTCGGGCCGCTGCTGGTGCTGATCGTGTTCCTGGGCGTCTACCCCAAGCCGATCCTTAACGTGATCAACCCGGCCGTGACGGCGACCATGCACGACGTGGGTAAGACCGATCCGGCTCCGACCGCGGGGAGCGCCGCGAAATGACCGGCAAGCTGAACATCGCCGCCGACCTGGCGCCGATCCACGCACCGTCGATCTCGTACTCGGCACTCTCGCCGATGCTGATCATGCTCGGTGTGGCGTGTGTCGGCGTGCTGATCGAGGCCTTCGTACCGCGTGATCAGCGGTCCCGGCTGCAGGTGGCACTGGCGCTGGGCGGCTGCGTCGCGGCGCTGATCGCCGTCATCGTGATCCAGCACAAGCACGTCACGACGGCGGCCGGTGCCATCGCGGTGGACGGGCCGACGCTGTTCCTGGAGGGGTCGCTGGCCGTCCTCGGGTTCATCAGCATCCTGCTGATCGCCGAGCGCCGGGTGGACACCGCCGGCAGCGCGCTGGTCGGGTCGGCCGCGGTGGCGGTGGGCAGCAGTCGGGACCGGGCGCAGGCCACCACCACGCGGGTGCAGACCGAGGCGTACCCGCTAATCACCTTCGCCCTCTCCGGCATGATGATCTTCCCGGCGTCCAACAACCTGCTGGTGATGTTCGTCGCCCTGGAAGTGCTCTCGCTCCCGCTCTACCTGCTCACCGCACTGGCCCGT
>Ga0081455_10009086_pt1 | contig 10253 bp, 8 predicted proteins | sample TabmetS3T2R1_FD_70207 | JGI IMG/M metagenome (GOLD analysis project Ga0081455, IMG submission 70207) | Tabebuia heterophylla rhizosphere microbial communities from the University of Puerto Rico - S3T2R1 | ecosystem: Host-associated > Plants > Roots > Rhizosphere ... | reverse complement strand
ATTGCAAGGACCCTCGCTTTGGCTGAGTTCTCCGGCGAGCAATAATTAACGAACTGCTATATTGGCGCCAATGTCTCCTGTAGTTCGCGGGTGGGACAAAAAGCGTTGCGTTGCATTTCGCGGTGCTCAGCCCATCTCACGCACCGGCATGGGCAGAATCGGATGCCCGTCTCCAGCCGAGTGTATATCACACTGCTGGTTCTGATGGCCTGTGGCACCGGCTCGCTCGCCAGCGAAATCCGCAAAGGCGCCACCATGGAGGTGAAAGCCAATTCCATCTGGTTTCAGGACGCAGCTCGGCTGACGCATTGGCAACAGCTCAAAGCGGCGATGCCACCGATCTGGCGTCGTACGAGGATGAGGTGCGGTGGCAACGCGACGCCTGGTAGTTCCTCAAACCGCTCACGGTGAAAAACCTCGGCTACGCGCCGCAGACCGATCAGGTCAACATGCAGATGCTGACCGCAGACCGCGTGCTCGGCACCCAATGGGTTCTCGACGCCGGAACGCTCCTGCAAAAGCGCAACGCCAGGCCGTGACGGCTGCGCGGCGGGCGGATTGAGCAGGCCCGGGCACCGGCGTAAGAGAGGGCCGCGGACGAGACACAGGACATCGGACCATGGACGCCACGACAAAACCAAAACGCAAATCCGGCGTCGCGGCGTCGACCGCCAAGCCCGCCTACCCCGATCTCCACGACCATGTCCGCGCGCTGGAAAAGACCGGCCAGCTGATCCGCGTCGACCGCCCGATCAACAAGGACACCGAGATGCACCCGCTGGTGCGCTGGCAGTTCCGCGGCGGCATCGAGGAGAAGGACCGCAAGGCGTTCCTGTTCACCAACGTCACCGACAGCAAGGGCCGCAAGTACGACATCCCGGTGCTGGTCGGCGGGCTCGCCGCCAACCGCGAGATCTACCGCATCGGCATCGGCTGCGAGTTCTCCGAGATCGACGCGCGCTGGGTGAAGGCCGCGCAGAACCCGCTGCCGCCGCGCATCGTCGAGAAGGCGCCGTGTCACGACATCGTCATCACCGGCAAGGAGCTCGACAAGAAGGGCTTGGGCCTCGACGGCATTCCGCTGCCGATCTCGACGCCGGGCTGGGACGTCGCGCCCTACGCGACGCTGTCGCAATACATCACCAAGGATCCCGACACCGGCGTCCAGAACATGGGCAACTACCGCGGCCACGTGAAGGCGCCGCGGCGGCTTGGCATGAACCCGTCGCTCGAGCTGCGGCCCGGCATCTACAATCACTGGGAAAAGCTGCGCTCGCGCGGCTTCAAGAAGCTGCCGACCGCGGTCGTGCTCGGCGCTCCGCCCTGCGTCACCTTCGCGTCGGTGCAGAAAATTCCGGAGCGGCTCGATGAGCTGCATGTTGCCGGCGCGCTGGTCGGCTCTGCGCTTAATGTGGTGAAGGCCAAGACCGTCGATCTGCTGGTGCCCGCGGAGGCCGAGATCGTGATCGAGGGCTTCATCGACACCGAGTATCTCGAGCCCGAGGCGCCGTTCGGCGAATCGCACGGCCACGTCAACCTGCAGGAATTCAACGCCTACATGGACGTGACCGCGATCACGCGCCGGCGCGACGCGGTGCTCACCTCCATCATCTCGCAGGTGACGCCGAGCGAATCGAGCCTGATCAAGCGCATCGGCATGGAGCCGTTGTTCCTCAATTTCCTGCAGAACACGCTCGGCATCAAAGGCGTCAAGCGCGTGTCGATGCACGAGCCGCTCACCAACATCCGCAAGGTGCTCGTCTTGATCGTGGAGCGCGACATGCCGACCACCGAGGTCTGGCGCGCGCTCTATGGCGCCGCCATCCTGCATCGCGCCGCCGGCAAATACGTGATCGCGGTAAACGACGACATCGATCCGGAGAACGCCGACGCGATCTTCTGGGCGATGTCCTATCGCGCCAACCCAAGCCTCGACTTCCACATCATGCCGCACCGCGACCAGGGTCACGGGCCGCGCAGCCAGCGCAACGGCGGCGAGGACGCTTCCGTGCTGATCGACGCGACCTTGAAGGAGAACTTCCCGCCGATCTCGCTGCCCAAGCAGGAATACATGGAGCGCGCCAAGGTGATCTGGGAGGAGCTTGGCCTGCCCAAGCTCAAGCCCGAGTCCCCCTGGTTCGGCTATTCGCTCGGCGAATGGTCGGAGGAGATGGAGCAGGCGGCGCAGCGCGCGACACGCGGCGACTATTTCGAGACCGGCATGCGCCTTGCGCAACGTCGCCGCAAGGACGTGCCCATGAACACCGAGGTGCGCAAGGTGGAGGAGTAGAAGTCCACCGCGGGTACGTTGCGTGAGTTGCGAAGGTGCGCGCCACACGGTTCCCTCCCCCCATGCGGGCCCCCATGGGGGGAGGGAACGCTGTGGCACCGCTCTTCACACCTCTCACACTGCATTTGCGTTCGCGTCTCGACACGTGTGCATGCGCCAGTCGAACGGAGATTGGTTCAATGGCGGTGCAAACCTAAACTCATCCCGCTCTAGGGCGTCGCTACTTGCGCGCGGTGAGACTGATCACCGCAGACATGCCGCCATGCGAGCTACCTTCGTGCAGCTCCAGCTCCTCTTCGACAATCGTCAGGTCGCGGAATCCACGGAACGCCTCCTCCAGCATGGCACGCGTATAGAGCTGCTCGATCTCCTTCGGCCCGCCGGTGCCGTATTGCAGCTGCTTGGGTGTGTAGCCTTGGATGATCAGGAGTCCGCCCGGCTTGAGCGCCTTGCGCATGCCCGCCCACTTCAACGCCCGTTCCGCCGGCGAGCTGAACTGCGTGAAAATCTCGGCGACGACGTCGAACGCCGCATCCGGATAATCGAAGGCATGCACATCGACCTGCACGAAGGAAACTGTGACGCCCCGCTCCTTTGCGAGCGCGCGCGCCTTGCGCTGGGCTGACGGCGAGAAATCAATCGACAACACCTCGAGGCCCTGCTCGGCCAGCCAGACGCCATTGCGACCCTCGCCGTCGGCAACGGCAAGCACCTTGCCAACGCGAGGCAGCAAGGGCTTGCAGGAGACGAGGAAGTAGTTCGGTGCCTTGCCGAAGGCATAGTCCGAACCGCCAAAGCGGCTTTCCCAACGGTCATATTCGCTTGAACCCTGCTCCACGATCGTCCCTTTCTCGTTTCTGGGCTGCTTGTGGTGGCACGGCTCGGTGCAGTCAATGCGTCCACGGCATGCCCGCTCTGCGGCGCCAGATGGCGGGAACCGCAAAAAAATTTCGCTGACCTGTCGCGCTGGCGCCCCCTCCTTCGTCCTTGGAGCGAAGGGAGACGGCAACGCCGTCAGGAGGGATCCATGTCGTACGCTTACCCGCTCATCGTTCCAGCGAACACGTCCGCCGAACGCTCCGCGCCGGCCTCTGATACCGCGCTCATCGCCGCAACCGCCACCGGCGACAAGCTGGCGCTGCGCACGCTCTATGCGCGCCATCATGTGCGGGTCTACCGGTTTCTCCTGCGCCTCGTCCAGAACGAGGCCATGGCCGACGACCTGGTTGCCGACGTATTCCTGGACGTCTGGCGCAAGGCCGAACGGTTCGAGGGCCGCTCGCAGGTCTCGACCTGGCTATTGGCCATCGCGCGCCACAAGGCGCTCTCGGCGCTCCGCCGCCCCATGACCGAAGTCCTCGACGATGACGCGGCCGAACGCATCGAGGATCCCACCGACAATGCCGAGGCGGCGCTCGAAAAGCGCGAGACCCACGCGGCGTTGCGCAATAGCCTCAACCAACTGTCACCGGCGCACCGCGAGATCGTGGACCTCGTCTACTATCACGGCAGGACGATCGAGGAGGCCGCCGCAATCGTCGGCGTGCCGGTCGGCACAGCCAAGACGCGCATGTTCTACGCCCGCAAGCAGCTGCGGTCGGCCATGGCGGCACGGGGCGAGGCCACCCTCGAGACCTGCCAATAAGGCATGCCCACCAACCGGATTGCCCATCGGAAACAATCGAGATTGCTCTTCTGCCCACCTGCGCACCTGATGTAGCCTAAGCCTCAGTCTGCGGGACACGTATCGGTATCGGCAGCCACATGCTGCCGGACAGCCGGGCGGTCGACCAGCAGCAGGGAGGAGCTACATGTCAGAACGCAAAACAAATCCCGTGCCGGTCGAGCCGGCGGCGGGGAATGGAATCCTCAACCGCCGCATCTTCCTTGAGGGCGCGCTCATCGCCGGCGCGACTGGCGCTGGCCTGACGAGCGCAGCGGCCGAACCGCTACCGGTGCCGGGCTGGATGAAGGTGCCGGGCGCGGACTTTGCGCCTTACGGCCAGCCGTCGAAATTCGAGAGCAAGGTGGTGCGCACCTTTGCGGCACCGGCCAATCCGGCGACACGCGGGGTGGGCTCGGCGCGTACCCCGCTGCATCTGCTTGACGGCATGCTGACGCCCTCGGGCCTGCACTTCGAGCGCAGCCATTCCGGCATCCCCGATATCGATCCGGATCAGCACCGGCTGGTGATCCACGGCCTCGTGAAGCAGCCGCTGGTGTTCACGCTCGAGGCGCTCTCGCGCTATCCGATGACCTCGCGCATCGCCTTTGTGGAATGCGCCGGCAACAGCGGCGCGCTCAACGCTCCGCAGCCGCAGCCGCTCAACGTGCCGGCGATCCATGGCCTCTTGAGCTGCTCGGAATGGACCGGCGTGAAGCTCTCGACGCTGCTTGATGAAGCCGGCGTCGATCCCACGGCGCGCTGGGTGATCGCCGAGGGTGCCGACTCCGCCAGCATGAGCCGCAGCGTTCCGCTCGCCAAGGCGATGGATGACGCGCTCATCTGCATTTATCAGAACGGCGAGCACGTGCGGCCGTCGAACGGCTATCCGGTGCGGCTGCTGCTGCCGGGCTTCGAAGGCAACATGAATGTCAAATGGCTGCGCCGCCTCAAGCTCACGACGGGCCCGGCCATGACCAAGGACGAGACCTCCAAGTACACCGTCCTGCTCAAGGAGGATAAGGCCTGGCAATTCGTGTTCCCGCTGGAGGTCAAGTCGGTCATCACGCGCCCGTCGCCAGGCCTCGCGCTGAAGGGGCCGGGCTTCTACGAAATCTCCGGCCTCGCCTGGTCGGGCAACGGCCGCATCCGCCAGGTCGACGTCTCCGCCGACGGTGGACAAAGCTGGGCGCCGGCCGCGCTGTCGGAGCCGAACCTGCCGAAGGCGCCGGTGCGTTTCCGCTTGCCCTGGCAATGGAACGGCGGTCCGGCCGTGCTGCAAAGCCGCGCCGTGGACGACACCGGCATGGTGCAGCCGACGCGCACGGCGTTTGCGAACGAACGCGGTCTGCGCGGCCAATATCACTACAATGCGATCCAGAGCTGGCGGATCGACGAGAAGGGGGAGGCCGTCAATGTCTATGCGTAAGCACTTTCTGATCGGCGCGGCCTTCGTCGCCCTGACCGCCACCGCATCGGCACAGACACCGCCCAAATTCGGCCAGCCGATCGCGCCGGGCGACGTCGCGCCCTGGGACATCAGCATCGGACCGGACGGCGTCGGATTGCCGCCCGGCCGCGGCACCGTCGCGCAGGGCGAAGCGGTCTACGCCGCCAAGTGCCAGGCTTGTCATGGCGAGAAAGGGGCTGGCCGCCCCAACGACAGGCTTGTTGGCGGCAAGGGCACGATTGCGCCCAACCAGGCGCCGGTGAAGACGGTCGGCAGCTATTGGCCCTACGCCACCACGCTGTTCGACTACATCCGCCGCGCCATGCCGTTCCAGGATTCCAAGTCGATGACCGACGACGAGGTGTACGCGGTCTCGGCCTACATCCTGAACCTGAACGAGATCATCCGGAAGGACGACGTGCTCGACGCGCAGTCGCTGCCCAAGGTGAGAATGCCGAACCGCGACGGGTTCATCCCGTTCCCGCGCAACCCGAAGTAACAACGCGACCAATCGTGGCCGGACCACGAACACTCAAGCAATCACCGCGGCCGCGAGGAAAATCTCGTCTTGCGCCGCCGTGCCTCGTAACCGAGCCCCAGACCTACGCCGATGGCCGCACCCGCGAGCAGCAGCAGCGTGGTCGCTGCCTCGCCGATCGATGCCGACAGCGGCCGGCCCGCCACCCCGGAATGAATAACCGCCGCGATCATAAGCGCGACTAAGGCGACGACCAGGCCGACAGCCGCGTAACCGATCTTCACCGCCAGCCGACCGCGGTCGTCCCAGAGTCTCGCGCCCTCGGCAACGCCGAGCACCGCTGCCACGATGTTCTCGGTGTCACCATCGAAGCTTTCGTGCCGGAGCAGCAGCGCGTTGCGGGTGCTGAGCGCCCGGATGTCATCCGGCAGCTGATCGGGCGGCGGCATCTGCGCGCCATCGACCAGAACCGGCAGCACCAGAATGGGACGGTCCAGCGCGGCGCGCACCTCGGCGCGCACATAATCGTCGGGCTCCTGCAGGCGCGCGCGGCCGCTCGAGGTGAGCCACGACTTGCCGATGAATACGAGCACGGCCTCGCTGCGCTCGATCTCGGCCATGATCTTGCGGTCATAGATCTCGCCACCCGAGATCGTGCTGACGTCGAAGAAGACATTCTGCTTCGAGAGCAGCCGGCACAGGCGGTCGTAGACCCGTCCGGCGGCGGGTGCGGTGTCCTCGCGTCGATAGCTGATGAACACGCGCTTTGGCACGACGCGACCGTCAGTTGGGGCGGCCAAGCGTGGCGAGCACGCCCGCCTTTTCGAGGTGCTGGCGACCGGTAAGCCGGCTCTCGACCACGCGCACCGCCGTGCCGTCGCTGGCGAATTCGTAGACCAGCACGGTGCAGTCGCCCGTATAGGCGCGCTCCATCAGCTCGCGCGGCAACACATTGGCGCCCGTGCGCAGCCATTCGCGCGCCTGCGGGCCGGTGATCTGCTCGGAGGATTGCCGGAACGGGGTATCCTGCAACACGAAGACGATCACGCGATAACGGCCGGGATCGACATAGAACAAGCCGCGCAGGAACTGCGCGAGGCCGGCGGACGATCTGGCGGCATCGCCCACGGTCGGCCAGCGCTGGGCATCGGCGACCGACGATCCATCGTCGTTGATGCGCTCGAGCCGTGTCACCAGCACCACGCCATCGGCAGGCGTCGTGAAGAACGAGCGCTCGACGTAGCCCTTGCGCTCGAGCGCCGTGGTGATCGTTGTCACCACCTGCCCGATCGTGAGGCCGCGCTCGAAGACGCTTCCCGGCAACACGTAGGTCGCCGACGTCTGTGGCGGCGGCCATGGGAATTGCGGGATGGGCGCAGAGCCGCCGCCTGATGCAGGCGGCGGGGCCGGCTTTGCCACAACCGGAGCCGGAGGTGGAGGCGGTGCCGGGCGGGGAAGCTCGGCGGTCTCCGCCGGCCGCGCAGGCCCGCGCTGCGTCGGCGGTTCAGGAATCTCGGCGGTTGGCGCCAGTCGCGGCTGGGCGCTTTCGGACCACCGCGGCGATTGCATCGAGGCGGTGGTAAGCCACACCGCGGTGCTCACATAGGCGACTACCGCGATTGCCGCGAACGGCGCCAGCAGCCGGGTGGATGCGCGTCGGACGGCGAGCCAGGCCACCATGGCTGCAAACAGGGCCGAGGACAGCAGCCATACCGCCGGGGCCAACGCGCCGGACTGTAGCGGCGCCGAGCTGAACGCGAATATGGCGCCGAGCCACAGCCCCGGGAACAGCAGAAGGCCCGTCATGATGCGCAGCCACCGCGGCGTCGGCGCTTTCGTCTGTGCATGTGGAGTGGCCGTCATCGAGGGACACCTATGTGGTGGCTATCGTGGGTGGCGACCGGCGGTGGATAACGAAGGCCAGCAGTCTCTTTCCTGACGCCGGCGAGTCAAGTACGGAGATATGGCGGTATTGGGAATTCGGAGTCCGGTGCGACGAGAGTTCAAGGAATCCAAGAGCTTCAGGGATCAAGCCAAGGACCAAGCTAAGGATCAAACCATGGATCGACGCGCCTTCATGATCGGCTCTGCCGCCGCGGCGGCAGGCGCGGCGGCGCCGCAGATCGCACGAGCCAACGTCCGCAAGCCCTACAGCTGGGAGGCCTCGCCGCCGACCGCCAATCTCGACGCCTATGTCCGGTGGATGGTCGAGAACCGCGGCGAGAATCCGAAGATCCTGGCCGCGCGCTTCGATCGCTATCTCTTTCTCAAGGCCAACCGCGACTTCGTCAACGACCGCAATGGCCGCGCCTTTCTGCTCACCCCGCGCGACGAGTTCGTGCTCAAGCGCGACATCGCCCGCGCCTATGAGCGCGACTTCCACGACATTGGCTTCGGCGTCACCATCTCGGGCCCGCTGGTGGTGAGCCGCATGACCTCGACGGTCGACGTGCAGTTCGGCGAGAAGGTGCTCGAGATCGGCACCGGCTCCGGCTATCAGTCGGCCTACCTCGCCAACCTCACCGACAAGGTCTGGTCGATCGAGATCATCAAGCCGCTCGCCGAGCGCACGCGCGCGCTGCACGACGAGTTGATCGAGCGCGGCTACAGCGAGCTCAAGGCGATCACCAGCAAAGGCGCCGACGGCTACTACGGCTGGGAGGAAGCCGGCCCCTTCGACAAGATCATGGTGACCTGCGGCATCGACCACATCCCGCCGCCGCTCCTCCAGCAGCTCAAGCCGAACGGCATCATGGTGATCCCGGTCGGCCCGCCGGGCCAGCACGTCATCTTGAAGATCGTCAAGCAGCAGAATCCGGACGGCTCCATCCGAGTGGCGCGCTCGAACGTCTACAACAAGGTGGTTCCGTTCGTAGCGATCACCAAGCTGGTCGACGACAAGATCAAGGGTACGCACGACGGTGCGCGAGCAAGGTGAATGATGAACGGGCGTCGCCGCAGCGCCTGTCCATCTTCATCTTAAGACGTGTGCATCGAATTAAGACGTGTGCATCGAAAAGCGGCTTCGGAAAGTCCGCTTTCGAAGAAAGCGGACAACATTTGCTCGTTCTGGAAACTTACCGGGTTGACCCCACAGCCGACATTGAGCGAGCCGCTCTTGTACGAGTGAATCATTGGCGCGAGAGGCTCACGTCAAGCTAAAGCCCATCTCGTTGAACCCCACCCAATTGCCACTGGGCGAACAAAGCCCTGCATCTGATTCAATTTTACACGACGTTTACGCCAATTACCTCCACACAAGGTGCTGAAAGATCGGATACATCTTATCCATATACAACAAATAGTTGTACTCCGGCAACACGGCTATAAAATTCGAATAAATACATCCGTAGATACCGCACGGCTTCTTGCCCACCTCAACCTGAGGACTAAGGTTCTATTGCGATATGGGGCATCTCTATTCGCGACGTCCAGTTACGCAAAATTTATGCACGCCAAGCGCGCGTGCAACCGGACACGTTCGGATCCTGGATGGGGGGAGCGTTCCATTTGGGTGATACCCGCCCCGGCGGACGCAGATCCTCCAAAACGAGTAAACTTTTGGAGGTTGGAATGAAGATAGTGAAAAATCTTCTTCTCGGCTCCACGGCAGGACTTGTCGCGGTGTCGGCAACGCAGGCTGCAGATCTTCCGGTCAAAGCCAAGCCGGTTCAATACGTGAGGATCTGCGATCTCTACGGCGCTGGTTTCTACTACATTCCGGGCAGTGAGATTTGTCTCAAGATCGGCGGTTACGCTCAAGCCGACTATGGCTGGAACGTAACCGGCGCCCGCACGACGCACTACACTGGCGCCGCGGGCGCGCAGGATCGTACGGTCAACCCGTACTCAACGCGGCATCGCGCGCACTTCAACTTCGACAGCCGCACGCAGACGAGCTACGGCACGCTACGCACCTACGTGGCGATCCACATCGACAACGAGAACATCGGCACGGTTACGGTCAACCCGACCCGTGCCTTCATCCAGTGGGCGGGCTTCACCTTTGGTCACACCAAGTCGTTCACCGACGTGCCCGGCACGCCGTCTGCCGACACGTTCAGGTCGCTGCACGCGTTCCAGAACCACAGCGACACCGGCGGCAACGGCACCAACCAGATCGCCTACACCTGGGAGCTCGGCAACGGCATGACGCTCAATGTCGGAGCCGACGAGCGGCGCACCAAGGCGCTCGCCAACCTGTCGGCCGCCGGCACGGTTTCAGTCGGCTCCAACCCGGGAACTGCGTTCGGGCCCTATCAGCATCCGACCCCGTGGTTGAACTTCGCAGTCAATCAAGCCTGGGGCCGGCTTGGCGTGTCGGCGATCTTCAACAAGGTCAATGCGACCTACTACACGGGCTGCTGCACCT
>Ga0081455_10009085_pt1 | contig 10254 bp, 4 predicted proteins | sample TabmetS3T2R1_FD_70207 | JGI IMG/M metagenome (GOLD analysis project Ga0081455, IMG submission 70207) | Tabebuia heterophylla rhizosphere microbial communities from the University of Puerto Rico - S3T2R1 | ecosystem: Host-associated > Plants > Roots > Rhizosphere ... | reverse complement strand
CTCGTCGGTGAGTACTGGCCCTTGGTCAGCCCGTAGATCTGGTTGTTGAACAGCAGGATCGTGATGTTCACGTTGCGGCGCAGCGCGTGGATGAGGTGGTTGCCGCCGATCGAGAGCGCGTCGCCGTCGCCTGACACGACGAACACGTTGAGGTCCGGCCGAGCCAGCGCCAACCCGGTGGCGATCGCGGGCGCGCGCCCGTGGATCGTGTGCATCCCGTAGGTGTTCATGTAGTAGGGGAAGCGTGCGGCACAGCCGATGCCCGACACGAACACCGTGTCCTCACGTCGGATGCCGAGGTCGGGCATGAGCAGCTGGACGGCGGCCAGGATCGAGTAGTCGCCGCAGCCCGGGCACCAGCGCACCTCCTGGTCGCTGGTCCAGTCCTTCCGGGTCGTCACCGGGATGGCGGTGTCCGTCATGTCTACGCACCTTCCTTGAGGTGGTCGACGATCGCCTGCTCGAGCTCCGCCGCCGTGAACGGCAGCCCCCGCACCTTGGAGACGGTCCGGGCATCGACGAGGAACTCGGCCCGCAGCTGGTGGGCGAGCTGCCCCAAGTTGAGCTCGGGCACAAGGACCCGCGGGTAGCGGCGTAGCACGTCGCCCAGGTTCCGCGGGAACGGGTTGAGGTGGACGAGGTGGGCGTGGGCCACCCGGTGGCCGGCGTGGCGGGCCCGGCTGACGGCACCGTCGATGGCGCCCCAGGTGGAACCCCAGCCCACGACCAGCAGCTCGGCGTCGTCGACGTCGCCGGTGACCTCCACGTCGGGAATGGAATCGGCGATGCGCGCCACCTTCTCGGCGCGGATCCGCACCATCTGCTCGTGGTTCACCGGGTCGTAGCTGACGTTGCCGGTGCCCTCTTCCTTCTCGAGGCCACCGATCCGGTGCATCAGGTCGGGCGTGCCCGGCAGCGCCCACGCCCGCGCGAGCGTCTCGGGGTCGCGCAGGTAGGGCCAGAACTCCGGCTCGCCATCGGCATCGACATGGTTGGGCTCGGTGGCGAACGTGGGCCGGAGGTCGGGCAGGCTGTCGACGTCGGGCAGGCGCCACGGCTCGGAGCCGTTGGCCAGGTACCCGTCGGACAGCAGGATCACCGGTGTCCGCCACGTCAGGGCGATGCGGGCGGCCTCGATGGCCACCTCGAAGCAGTGGCCCGGGTTGCGGGCGGCCAGGATCGGCAGCGGCGCCTCGCCGTGACGGCCGTAGTACGCCATCAGCAGGTCGGCCTGCTCGGTCTTGGTGGGCAGGCCGGTCGACGGCCCACCGCGCTGGATGTCGATCACGATGATCGGCAGCTCGAGGTTGACCGCCAGGCCCATCGTCTCGGCCTTGAGCGCCATCCCCGGTCCGCTGGTGGTGGTGGCGCCGAGGTGGCCGCCGTAGGCGGCGCCGACCGCAGCCCCGATGCCCGCGATCTCGTCCTCGGCCTGCAGCGTGCGGACACCGAAGTTCTTGTGCTTCGAGAGCTCGTGGAGGATGTCGGAGGCCGGGGTGATCGGATACGACCCCAAGAACAGCGGCATCCCCGAGAGTTGGCTGGCTGCGATCAGGCCCCAGGCCAGCGCCGTGTTGCCGGTGATGTTGGTGTAGGTGCCGGCCGGCAGCATGGCGGGCCGCACCTCGTAGGGATGGTCGAACAGCTCGGCGGTCTCGCCGAAGGCATGGCCGGCCTTGAAGGCTGCGGTGTTGGCCTCGGCGACCTCGGGCCGGGCGACGAAGCGACGCTGGATCCACTCCAGGGTCGGCTCGACCGGTCGCGTGTACATCCAGCAGATCAGGCCCAGCGCGAAGAAGTTCTTGGAGCGTTCGGCGTCGCGAGGCTTCACGCCGAGGGGCGTGACCGCGCCCTTGGTCAGCGAGGTCATCGGCACCTCGTAGACCGTGTATGCGTCGAGGGTGCCGTCGTGCCGCGGATCGGCGGCGTAGCCGGCCTTGGTGAGGTGGCGCTCGTCGAACGCGTCCTCGTTGAGGATGATCGTGGCGCCCGGGGCCACGCGGTCGAGCTGGCTGTGCAGCGCCGCCGGGTTCATGGCGACCAGCACGTTGGGGGCGTCGCCCGGCGTCGTGATGTCGTGGTCGGAGATGTGGACCTGGAAAGCCGACACGCCGGCGAGCGTGCCGGCGGGCGCCCGGATCTCGGCCGGGAAGTCGGGCAGCGTCGCCAGGTCGTTGCCGTACAGGGCGCTCGTGTTGGTGAACCGGTCACCGGTGAGCTGCATGCCGTCACCCGAGTCGCCCGCGAACCGGATGACGACCCGGTCGATCACTTCAGGTGCTTTTGGGCGTTGTGTCGTCTCGGACAAACCCGCCCCCCTTCAACGTGGTTCCTTGTCGTTATGACCATATCGCCGCGACTGCGAAACGTGGCGAATCGTGCCGTGGGCGCCGATCTCGCCACGCTCTGCGCGCGGCCACAGATCCCCAGCTACCCCGGTACCTGGCAGAGAATACGCCGCGGAGCGTGGTAAGCCCAGAGCTGTCGCGGGACGGGGGCGATTCAGGCGATGCTGATCGACTCGTCGAGGTAGACGTCCTGGATGGCATTCAGGAGCTCGACACCCTCGGCCGTTGGCCGCTGGAACGCCTTGCGTCCCGAGATCAGGCCGATGCCGCCGGCACGCTTGTTGATGACCGCGGTGCGTACTGCCTCGGCCAGGTCGGACGCCCCCTTGGACTCCCCGCCGCTGTTGATGAGGCCGATGCGGCCCATGTAGTTGTTGACCACCTGCCAGCGACACAGGTCGATGGGGTGGTCCGTGGTCAGGGACTCGTAGACGGCCTTGTTGGTCCGGCCGTAGTTCTCGAGGGCCAGGAAGCCGCCGTTGGTGGTCGGCAGCTTCTGCTTGATGATGTCGGCCTCGATCGTCACGCCCATGTGGTTGGCCTGACCGGTGAGGTCGGCCGCGACGTGGTAGTCGACGTCGCCCTGCTTGAACGCCGAATTGCGGAGGTAGCACCACAGGACGGTGAACATGCCGAGACGGTGGGCCTCCGCGAAGGCCTCACTCACCTCCTGGAGCTGGCGCGACGCCTCCGCCGACCCGAAGTAGATCGTGGCGCCCACGCCCGTCGCCCCCAGATCGAAGGCCTGCTCGACCGAGCCGAACATCACCTGGTCGTAGCGGTTGGGGTAGGTCAGCAGCTCGCTGTGGTTCATCTTCACGATGAACGGGATCCTGTGGGCGTACGTGCGCGAGACCACCCCCAGGGCGCCGAAGGTGGTGGCGACGGCGTTGCACCCGCCCTCGATCGCCAGCTCGACGATGTTCTTGGGGTCGAAGTACTTCGGGTTGGGGGCGAAGCTCGCGGCGCCCGAGTGCTCGATGCCCTGGTCGACGGGGAGGATCGACACGTAGCCGGTGCCCGCCAGGCGGCCGTGACCGAACAACGCCTGCAGGTTCCGGAGCACCTGGGGCGACCGGTCGGTCTGCACGAACACCCGGTCGATGTAGTCGGGCCCAGGGAGGATCAGGTCCTCGGCGGGAATGCCCTTGGACTCGTGCTTGAGCAGGCTCTCGGCCTCGTCACCCAGCAGGCTCTGGATGTCCACGGCGGTGTCTCCTCGATCGTGTCGTGCGGTGTGGTCGGGTGCTGTCGGGGTTACCAGGGTAGATGACGATCATCCGAGGGCGCGGGGCCGGGCGTCGACATCATCGGAGCGCCCTGAGCCGGGTGTCGACGTCGACGAAGCCGGGGTCGCTGGCCGCCACGCGGGCGAACAGCTCCCGGGCACGGGGCAGGTCCCCCGCCCGCTCGTAGAGGTCCGCCAACGCGTAGGCCATGCGGAGGTGGTGCAGCCGGGGCTTGCGGGTCGGACGGTTGACCGACGACGCCAGCAGCTTGATGGCCTCGTCCACCTTGCCCTGGTCGGCCAGGGCGCCCGAGGCAACGATCCGCCCCTCGGCCACGAGCTCCGGCCGGGGACTGGCGGCACGCAGCTCCTCCCACAGCTCCTCGACCTCGGCGTACCGGCCGAGCGCCCGGTAGCTGTCGGCGAGGACCGGGTTCTGCTCGGTGCTGCCGGTCAGCGTGCGGTAGGCCTCGAGCTCCTTCACGGCCTGGGCCCAGCGGCCCAGGCGGTAGAGGCTCAGCCCGTACAACTCACGGACGGACGCGGCGCGGGGTGCCTGCTCGGCGACCGGGCGCAGGATGCGCCGCGCCTCATCGAACCGCTCCCGCCTGAAGGCCTCGCCGGCCTCCCGCATGCGGGCCTCGAGGCGCGGCAGCCGGCTCGCCGGGACGGACCGCCGGAGGTCGTCGTCGACCGGCGTCGGCTTTGTGGCCTCGCCCCGCCTCGCGGCGCCCGTCTCGTCGGGACCTGCGGCACCGTTGGCCGCCGTTCTGCGCCGTTGGCCGGTCGGGCGTGCCGCCCGGCCCTTCGAACCCCCGGCGGGCCCGCTCGCCGGCGAGGCCGGGCCGCGGCGCGATCGACCGGCGGTACCCCCCGGGGCGCGCTCGCGGCTGCGCTCCACGGCCCCGGTGGCCTCGTCGCGCAGCTCGCCCTCGTCGATCCACTCCTCGGGCTCCCAGGCGGCGTCGCGGCGGGCGCCACCGTCATCGCCGCCGGCGTCGTCCCGGCGCCCGGCCCTCGCGGCCGCCCGCCAGGCGTCCGACGCGGCCGTCGGCGGGACCTGGGCGGCGCCCCGGCGGGCGAGCCCGCCCCAGCGCCGTGGCCCCGGGACCGCGCCGCGACCGCCACCTGCGGGCGACCCCCGCCGGTCCGGCGTGTCACCCTCCCGCCGCCGGGCCCGCTGTTGCGGCCGCGGGGACTTGGCCCCCGGCGCGCCCGCCTCGCCGCCGTCCTGGCGCCTCCGGCCGGCGCCGCCGGCGCTGCGACGCCCCATGCGGCCGGAACCAGCGCCTGGGCGGCCAGGTCGCGGGGGACCGCCGCCGCGACCACCACGCCGGCCCTCGCCCTGGCGGGTCGTGTCCGCCGGGCGGGTCGTGTCGCCCGGCCGGGCCGGGCGGCCCCTCCCCCGGCCATCGGTCGTGCGGCCATCCTGCTGGCGCGCATCCCCATCCCGCCCCGAGCGCGCCGGTCGACCCTGCTGCCCCGACCGCCGGGGACCGCCGCGCCCCGGGTCCGACGGAGCCCGTCCCGACCGACCCGACCCCCTCGCCCCGCCGCCTGCGCCGCGCGCCGAGGGTGGGCCGGCACCACCCCGACCTCGCCGCCGGTCGTCGGGCTCGGGGCCGCCGCCGCGGGAGCTGGTCGGTGCCATGTCGACCCAGGGTACTGGCGGCCACCCGAGGACCGGTGGGAGGCAAACGCGAAGAAGGCCGCCCCGGAGGGCGGCCTTCTTCAGAGAAATCCGGCGGCGACCTACTCTCCCAGGCAGTCTCCTGCCAAGTACCATCGGCGCTGGAGGGCTTAACTTCCGTGTTCGGTATGGGAACGGGTGTGACCCCTCCGCCATGGCCACCGAAATCTGCTGTCAACTCAGGTCCGCGCCACTAGCGCCGGCCCCCTGAGGACTCCATAGCGAGCACGAACATCACAGGAAATCCAAGCCCTCGGCCGATTAGTACCGGTCGGCTGCACACGTTGCCGTGCTTCTACCTCCGGCCTATCAACGTGGTGGTCTACCACGGGCCTTACCAGGTTGACCCTGTGGGGAACCTCATCTTGGAACGGGCTTCGCACTTAGATGCCTTCAGCGCTTATCCCTTCCGCAGGTCGCTAACCAGCAGTGCTCTTGGCAGAACAACTGGCACACGAGAGCTGCGTCCGTCCCGGTCCTCTCGTACTAGGGACAGCCTTCCTCAAGTTCCCTCCGGCTGCAGCGGATAGGGACCGAACTGTCTCGCGACGTTCTAAACCCAGCTCGCGTACCGCTTTAATGGGCGAACAGCCCAACCCTTGGGACGTGCTACCGCCCCAGGATGCGATGAGCCGACATCGAGGTGCCAAACCTTGCCGTCGATATGGACTCTTGGGCAAGATTAGCCTGTTATCCCCGGGGTACCTTTTATCCGTTGAGCGACGGCGCTTCCACACGCAACCGCCGGATCACTATGCCCTGCTTTCGCACCTGCTTGACGTGTTTGTCTCGCAGTCAAGCTCCCTTGTGTCATTGCACTCGACGCCTGATTGCCAACCAGGCTGAGGGAACCTTTGGGCGCCTCCGTTACTCTTTAGGAGGCGACCGCCCCAGTCAAACTACCCACCTGACACTGTTCCCGATCCGGATCACGGACCCGGGTTAGAGTCCCGGCATACGCAGGGTGGTATTTCAAGGTTGACTCCACACTGGCTAGCGCCAATGATTCCCAGTCTCCCACCTATCCTACACAACGCATACCAAAACCCAATATCAAGCTGTAGTGAAGGTCCACGGGGTCTTTCCGTCCTGCTGCAGCTAACGAGCATCTTTACTCGTACTTCAATTTCGCCGGGTCGGTGGTTGAGACAGTAGGAAAGTCGTTACGCCATTCGTGCAGGTCGGAACTTACCCGACAAGGAATTTCGCTCTAGTTCCCCCCATGTCGCCATGGGGCTAGGACCATATCTTCACCTCGCTGTCGGACGAGGTGGCTGGCGTATGGCCTCTGAGGATTCCAGGAACCGAGACCGCTGCCTGCGGTTCATCTGCTCGGTGATCCGAGCGATGCGCCGCAGGCCCGACTCCGTGAGGTGCTCGCCCGCCTGCATCATGCACAGGACGTGGGCGAACTTCTCGAAGTCGAGCTGCTTCGCGGTTCTGAGTGGGTGCTCTTCGAAGAACGGGACAACCCGCGTCACAAGGTCGGCGCGCCGCTTCACGGAGAAGCGGAGCAGCGACTCGCGATGGTTGTCCCATCGAGGGTTCTCGACTACGCGGCCGCACCCGAACACCTCGACGAGGTACTCGAGAGCAGACCGAGAGCTGGCCGCCGTCACGGCGAACTCGTGCTGGACCTGCCAGCCCGAGTGACACGTCGTGTTGCGGACGACCGAGATCGAGAAGCATCCCTCGCCGTCGACGAAGCCGACGGCCCACTCCTCGGCGCCTGGCCTTTCCTGCTGATTGACCGCACCGGACGGATTGTCACTGCCCACCGCCACATGATCCCCGAGGGGTGTGACAATGAACGAGTACCGCCGGATTCTCGGTGTTTCCAGCATTTAGCCAGCTGCACTGTTCGGGATTGCTCCCGACAGGGGCAACTCCCCGCTGCACACGGGGCTATTACCTTAGGACCGTTATAGTTACGGCCGCCGTTTACCGGGGCTTAGGTTCAGAGCTTCGCCTTGCGGCTAACCCTTCCCCGTAACCTTCCGGCACCGGGCAGGCGTCACAGCGTATACGTCGTCTTGCGACTTAGCACGCTGCTGTGTTTTTAGTAAACAGTCGCTTTCCCCTGGTCTCTGCGGCCCCGTCGAGCTCGAGGCGCGAAGCCTGTCACCCTAGTGGGGCCCTCCTTCTCCCGAAGTTACGGAGGCATTTTGCCGAGTTCCTTAACCACCGTTCTCCCGATCGCCTCGGTATTCTCTACCTGTCCACCTGTGTTGGTTTAGGGTACGGGCGCTGTGCCAACTCACTAGCGGCTTTTCTAGACAGTATGGGATAAGTGACTTCGCCTGAAGCGGCTCGGTATCACGTCTCGGTCTTTATGGGGCCCGGACTTACCTGGTCCCCGACCTACACGCTTACCCCAGGACTACCATCGCCTGGGCTCACCTGCCCTCCTGCGTCCCCGCATCGCTTGCTTCGTCCAGGTGGGTCGGTTCGTCCGAAGACAGCCCCTTAGCAACCTGGAGTCGGCATGGGCGCGGGCACAGCGGTACCGGAATATCAACCGGTTGTGCATCGACTACGCCTTTCGGCCTCGCCTTAGCTCCCGACTCACCCTGGGCGGATTAGCCTTCCCCAGGAACCCTTGGACATTCGGCGGAGGGGTTTCTCACCCCTCTTTCGCTACTCATACCTGCATTCTCACTCGACCACGGTCCACGCCGGTTCACACCGTCGCTTCACTCCGAGATCGACGCTCCCCTACCACCCCTGCGCAAGCGCAGGGATCCGCGGCTTCGGCTCCGAACTTGAGCCCCGTTGAATTGTCCGCGCAGGATCACTCGACCAGTGAGCTGTTACGCACTCTTTCAAGGGTGGCTGCTTCTAAGCCAACCTCCTGGCTGTCTGGGCAATCCCACATCGTTTACCACTTAGTTCGGAATTAGGGGCCTTAGCCGGCGATCTGGGCTGTTTCCCTTTTGTCCACGAAGCTCATCCCCCGTGGACTCACTGCCGAGCTCTGGAGCCATGGCATTCGGAGTTTGGTTGGGGTCGGTAAGCTTGTTGGCCCCCTAACCCATCCAGTGCTCTACCTCCATGGCTGAACGCCCGACGCTGCACCTAAATGCATTTCGGGGAGAACCAGCTATCACCGAGTTTGATTGGCCTTTCACCCCTACCCACAGGTCATCCCCCAGGTTTTCAACCCTGGTGGGTTCGGTCCTCCACGGGGTCTTACCCCCGCTTCAACCTGCCCATGGGTAGATCACTCGGCTTCGGGTCTACAGCATGCGACTGAACGCCCCGTTCAGACTCGCTTTCGCTCCGGCTTCCCATCACTGGTTAACCTCGCCACACACCGTAACTCGCAGGCTCATTCTTCAAAAGGCACGCCATCGTGAGTACAGGCCGAAGCCTGCACCGACACTCTGACTGATTGTAAACCAACGGTTTCAGGTACTATTTCACTCCCCTCCCGGGGTACTTTTCACCCTTCCCTCACGGTACTCGTGCACTATCGGTCGTCTGAACATACTTAGCCTTACGAGGTGGTCCTCGCAGATTCACGCCGGTTTTCACGGTCCCGGCGTTACTTGGGATGACGACCCGAGGCTGCTCGTCTTTCGCGTACGGGGCTGTTACCCGCTGCGGCGCGCCTTTCCAGAACGCTTCCACTAGACGGCAGCTTTGTAACTCGGTCCTGCCTCCGATGCGGCAGGTGTCGGTCCCACAACCCCGAGCTGGCAACGCCATCGGGCTATTGCACCAGTTCGGTTTGGGCTGATCCCCTTTCGCTCGCCGCTACTCAGGGAGTCGCAATTGCTTTCTCTTCCTCGGGGTACTGAGATGTTTCAATTCCCCCGGTTCCCTCTACCGGCCGTATGTGTTCGGGCCGGAGTGACACCCCATGACGGGTGCCGGGTTTCCCCATTCGGATATCCACGGATCAAAGCTTGGTCGGCAGCTCCCCGTGGCTTTTCGCAGCCACCCACGTCCTTCATCGGTGTCAGACGCCAAGGCATCCACCGTTGGCTCTTTGTAGCTTGGAAGAACAAAGATGCTCGTGCTCGCTATGCAGTTCTCAAGGAGCGCAGACGCGGGCCACGCGGCTCCGGGTCCGGAGACGAGGACGCCGGCGTGGCCACTCTGGGCCTCGCCGGCGGAGCCTCGAGGTGAAGGAGGGTCGCTCCCTCAAAACAGAAGAGAGGAACGGTCGTCGGGCCCAGGTTCGGCCGCCGGGAGGGAAACACCTACAACCGACGGCATCGCCGTGGACCGAACCGAGCGAGGCTCCAACTGGGAGTCGTCCCTGCGGAACGCAGGAACCTTGACTCCTTAGAAAGGAGGTGATCCAGCCGCACCTTCCGGTACGGCTACCTTGTTACGACTTCACCCCAATCGCCGATCCCACCTTCGACAGCTCCCTCCACAAGGGTTGGGCCACTGGCTTCGGGTGTTACCGACTTTCGTGGTGTGACGGGCGGTGTGTACAAGGCCCGGGAACGTATTCACCCCGGCGTTGCTGATCCGGGATTACTAGCGACTCCGGCTTCATGGAGTCGAGTTGCAGACTCCAATCCGAACTGAGACCAGCTTTACGGGATTCGCTCGACCTCGCGGTTTCGCAGCCCTTTGTACTGGCCATTGTAGCATGTTTGCAGCCCTGGATATAAGGGGCATGATGACTTGACCTCGTCCCCACCTTCCTCCGAGTTGACCCCGGCAGTCTCCCAAGAGTCCCCGGCATTACCCGCTGGCAACATGGGACAGGGGTTGCGCTCGTTGCGGGACTTAACCCAACATCTCACGACACGAGCTGACGACAGCCATGCACCACCTGTGTAGGGCCCCGAAGGACACCGTATCTCTACGGCTTTTCCCTACATGTCAAACCCAGGTAAGGTTCTTCGCGTTGCCTCGAATTAAGCAACATGCTCCGCCGCTTGTGCGGGCCCCCGTCAATTCCTTTGAGTTTTAGCCTTGCGGCCGTACTCCCCAGGCGGGGCACTTAATGCGTTAGCTACGGCACGGAA